>Ga0081539_10005782_pt1 | contig 12324 bp, 16 predicted proteins | sample TabmetS4T2R2_FD_71023 | JGI IMG/M metagenome (GOLD analysis project Ga0081539, IMG submission 71023) | Tabebuia heterophylla rhizosphere microbial communities from the University of Puerto Rico - S4T2R2 | ecosystem: Host-associated > Plants > Roots > Rhizosphere ...
TTTGCCGCCTCCGCAAATACCTCCATCAATATTCGGCCCATCGTACTTGTAGTTATAGGTCGTGTCATTAGGGTCATCATCTGTGAATTTATATACCGTTGAACCACCATTATTAGGTGTTCCTGGCACTGTCAAAGTTATAGTGTCAAGAGCGGTCATTTTATAGTTATCGCTCAATACCTCGGCTCGTGTTAAAGCAGTGGCGGAAGAATTACCAATAGAAATAAAGATAAATACCGAAAGTAATAAACCGAGCCCAAAAGTTATTTTTTTATACATTTTCATTTGAGTGTGCTTATCTGAAATATACCATATGCAACATAAAAAATGTAGGTCTTAGCTATCTGCTAAATTGTGGTATAGTACGGGTTGAGTCATAGCATAAGAAAAATGACAAAAAAACTTGACTTGTTAAGTATTTTTCAACCCAAAAACTTGTTAGCTTTTGCAGCTTTACTGAGCATGTTTTTTATCATGCCCTCGAATCTAGTGCTTGCAGCTACTTCAGGTTGCAATAACCCTAATCCATCTCAATGCCCTCAAAATCAAAATTCATCCCTAAAGGACAACCCTATAGTTGATGATATTAACGTTGTTGTTAACTTCTTGAGCATTGGTGTTGGTGTGGTTGTAATAGCTATGATAATTATCGGTGGAATTCAATACTCTGCAGCTGGCGATAACCCTCAGGCGCTAACAGCAGCTAAACAACGCATAATCAATGCACTAATAGCACTCGCTGCCTTTTTGTTTATATTCGCCTTTTTGCAGTGGCTGATCCCAGGAGGAGTTTTTTAAGGTATGTTGAGTATTGATTTTAGTCAGTTTAGTTATTTTGCTGCCGTTACTAGCAACTGTAACCCTAATACTGATAATCCAGACAGTGGAACTTTTTTTGGTTTTCCGCATTGGTGGCAGTACATCAAAACAGGACAATTTGATAACTCTGTAAATCCTCCTCTCTGCACTCCTGTAGTAGATTTTCCGGCAGGACTATGGGCCATCGGATTTGCTGTTATTGATATGCTACTCTATCTGGCTGGCATTGTGGCGGTAATTTCTATTATTATTGCCGGAATTGGCTACATAACGGCTCAGGGCAATACCGAGAAAACTACATCTGCACGCCGTAGAATAGTAAATTCATTAATTGGGTTAGCAGTAGTTGTAATAGCCAGCTTGGTAGTAAGGTTTATTGGTGATAAGGTTGGATAAAAGTGATTAATTTTGCTGCTGGTCTTGTTGACGAAACAAATATACCGCAAGTTAGCGCAGAACCGTCAAAGTTGCAGGATATATTAAATATCGTATTCGTCGTCATTGGCGCTTTGGCCTTTCTAATGTTAGTAGTCGCCGGCTTAAGGTATGTATTATCGCAGGGCGATCCAACCAAAGTCGCTGAGGCCAGAAGACAGATTCTTTACTCGTTAATTGGGTTAGTCGTAGCTGCTCTTGCGGCCGTAATCGTCAACTATGTATTGGGAAGAATATGATTAAGTTTAAAATTTTTTTAGCGAATCTGATTCTAATTCTCCCGCTTGTTTTCGCTTCAGTCGCTGTCGTAAATGCAGTTGATGTTACATCTGAGGCTTGTAAACAAGCCCCATCAAGCCCTATCTGCAACGAAAAACCTCCCGATACAAACCCTGTTGTAAACACAATTAATACAGCGGCAAGCATTATCGCCATACTTACAGGAATTGCAGCTGTAATCATGATTATCCTAGGCGGTCTCTCCTATATAGCTGCCGGTGGTAACGCCGAGCAAGCTACAGCTGCTCGGCGTCGGATAGTTAATGCCCTAATTGGACTAATAGTAGTGGCGCTCGCTTGGACAGCCACTAGATTTATAACCGACAGGGTGATTCAATAAAGCTTAAGTTATGCACATAATCAAGCACATATTACTCATTATCGCCGGTGCTTTTTCTTTGATATTTACATTTAGTCCACAGCTGGCCTTAGCTAGTTGCGATATGCCTGCCACTCCTAAAGAAGCTATACAGTGCGGTGCTTGCGGCGCATCGGGGCAACCTAGCTGTCCTTCATCTGCACAAACCACAAAAAATCTTAACGATACTGTGGCTAGTGTCATTAACATCTTATCTATAGTCGTTGGAATAGCAGCTGTCTTGGTAATTATTCTGGCAGGATTTAGATATATAACCAGTGGTGGCAACGATCAAGCTATAGTTGCCGCTAGAAAGACGCTTATATATGCAATTATTGGATTGCTTATTGTAGCGTTAGCTCAAGTGATTGTGCAGTTCGTTCTAAAAGCAGCTACAAAAAAGTGAACACGCATTGGCATAAGCATGTTGACTATGTTAAAACTGAAGATATACTGAATGTAAGTAGTATTAAAATAAGGAAATAAATTAAATGCTTCAAAAAATAAAACTATTCCTTCTTTCTTTGAGCTCGCTTTTTGTTTTGGGCATCCCAGCACTAGCTCCTGTTGCAACGTCTGCATACACACAAGCCGACATCAATAACTGTGTAGCTCAGGGCACGAACTTTGAATTCAACGCGAATACTGGAGAATGCACGAATACTTCATTAGATCAAGGGACTAACGTCAATGATTTGATAAGGAAAATACTCAATATCCTTTCTGTCCTCGTTGGTATAGTTGCCGTAATAATGATCATTATTGGCGGTTTTAGGTACATCACTAGCGGCGGCTCAGCGGAGAAAGTAAAAGGAGCTAGAGACACCATCCTATATGCACTCATTGGTCTGGTGATTGTCGCATTAGCACAGATTATCGTTCAGTTTGTGCTTAAAAACGTAAAATAGTCATCTTAACAGTCAGATTCTATAATTAGAAGAAGTATGAAGCGCATAATATTGTCTGTTAGCATGTCCATTTTCTTAATATTCGGATTAGCTACACCGGTTCTAGCTGCGACTGATCCTATAATCACTAATGGATTGTGTGCAGGCGCTAATCTCGACATAAATAACCCTAATTGTGATACAACAGATGATGCAAGCCAAAAGATCAATTCTCTGATTAGGCGGGTCATCAACTTCCTGTCGCTGATTGTCGGCGTGGTTGCTGTAATAATGATCATTATTGGCGGATTCCGATACATTACTAGTGGCGGCAGTGACACAGGTGTTACGAGTGCTAAAAATACTATTCTTTACGCCATTATTGGATTGATTGTAGTAGCACTAGCGCAACTTCTAGTGCGGTTCATCCTACGCCAAGTCACCAACGCCTAAAGCTTTTTGGCCAAAACCAATGCGTCAACGCGGGCAGCGCCAGCTGCCCGCAGTGCTTTTGTTGTAGCCCGCAGAGTTGCGCCAGTAGTGACGACGTCATCAACCAGCAGAATATTTTGGCCGTTTATTAAGTTGGGGTATCGGACCAGATAATTATTTGCCGCTTGGCTCATCCGCATTGACCGCTCAGCGCCGACCTGCCGCGTCTGTCCTAATCGGGTCAAAGCGTTCATGTACCCATAGCCAAGCTCGGCTGCAATGTGCCGCGCCAAGTGAGCGCAATGATCAAAACTCCTCTGTCGCACCCGGCTCGTAGCTGTTGGCACAGATACTACTAAATAATTTGGAGTAGCTTGGCTTCCAGTGTCATTAAACCTTAGAAACGTGTCCATCATAAGGTTAGCAATCGAATCTACCGCTGCCCGCTGATGGCTGAACTTGTATAACTTAATTAACTCACTGATTCTAGATTCATAATTCGAACTTACCCACACGAATCTAGGCGCGCTTGGCGCGCAGCGCTCACATGTTCGTGCGCCGGCGCTTATCGCCCCGCAACCAAAACACCTCTCGCCATAGGGAGTAATCTCTCTATTCGCACACTGCAAACACAGCGCTTCACCTTCAAGCCCACACCCTAAGCAGGCTGGCGGCGCAATCCACCCTATCACGGTGTCCATAACACTCATAAATGCTCCCGTTGTTCAAAATATGTTGTAAATGTTAATGTTTAACGTTGCGCCCACCTATACACCAAGTTATACTAGCTTTAAAATAAAGACGCAAACACAAGCATTTCTTCTTATATTTCTTAAGTTGGAGGATCCGTGATGGCTCGAGGCAGCCAACAGCAGCAACAAGACGATTTATTGATGGGCGATGATATCACCGCCGCTTTTTTGAGTGAAGACGAGACAGCTGAGCCGGAAGACGCCGGTCCCGCCCAGCAAAGTCCGATGGAAGAAGAGTGGGAAGACGAGCCCGCCGGCCAGCTGGCCGTAGATGTTTATGAAACCCGGGAGAAACTGGTAGTTAAGGGCCGTGTCGCCGGGGTTAATAAAGCAGATTTAGATGTCAGCATCTCCGATAACACTTTAACCATTAAAGGCACATTGAGCGCTGGTAACGAAGATGAAGTAGAAAACTACTTCTTGCAGGAATGTTACTGGGGCGAATTCAGCCGCAGCTTAGTACTGCCGGTGCCAGTCAAAGAAGACGAAATTGAGGCCGTGCTCAAAGACGGCGTACTGACTGTCAGTTTTGCCAAAGTCAAACAAGACACCGTCAAGAAAATCGAAGTCCTCTAGAACCTATATTCTTGCAAATAAAATAACCCCGGCTTGCGTGGTCATTTTAATGGCGGAGAGAGTGGGATTCGAACCCACGGTACCGTTTCCGGCACAATAGTTTTCAAGACTATCCTCTTCAACCACTCGAGCATCTCTCCAAGGTGGAATTATAGCATAATACAATCTGTTGACCGGTTGCCCATACCGCTATATTATATGAAAATGAGAGAGACTCAAAGGAAAGGCGATATTGCTGTTGCTCAAGCCGTAGCTACCTTTACAAAAATGGGCTATGAAGTCGCTCTTCCATTAACTGAGTCAGCTGCTTATGACTTACTTGTTGACGCCGAACAGAACATTTACAAGGTGCAGGTGCGATTCACTAGCAACGGAGAGGTGGATCTGCGTAGGATACACTCGAATTCTAAGGGGTATGTGGTTAAAAAAACGAAAAAAAATGCTTATGACTGGCTATACATTTTAATAGCGGATGGAAGAGAGTACCTTATCAAAAAATGTCTGGATTCAAGGCGGTCAGTTAAGCCGCTCGAAGAATATCGTATTCTTCCAGCCTCTTTATTTAATGAGAATATGGCAGTCGAGCCACAGGAGAAGAGATTGGTAAAAACAGATGAAGCGTCTGGTATCATGTAAACACGGAGAGGTACCCAAGCTGGTTGAAGGGGACGGTTTGCTAAATCGTTAGGGGGACGAAAGTCCCCGCGGGAGTTCGAATCTCCCCCTCTCCGCCATAGGAAATACTTGACTAGTCAAGTATTTCCTATTTATTTCCTAGATGATTAAATAATGCTAATGCATTTGCTTACATGGCCACGAAAACATAAATGGCTAACCCTTCTCACTATTGTTTTATTGGTTATAATCGCAGTCTTTACTTACTTCAAAATTTCTCTTGAGCTAAACCGCCGAGCTTTTCAGCAGGCCGCCCACGCAATCGAGACAATCTACGCTGACATAGTCAAAGAAATCGGCCCTCCAGATGATAATCGGTATTCTCGTGAATGTAGCCGACCAAGCGTTGTTTATGATCAAGGTCCTTTATCGTGCAGTATCGGGATAGATTTTATCTACGGTGTTAGTGACAAACAGGAGCCAGATCAACTAAAAGAGCGAATTAAAAGCGTCATAAATCATCACTCCAATCTGTTGCTCCCAACTACAGCTCCGCCATCCTTTATCGATGTTAACCCTGCACCTGGCAATAATACTGATTCGACTATTGACTACTTCAAAACGTCGGCGGGTATGGAATGTACATCAAAATATACCTATGATATGCCTCGGGAGATTCAACTTAACACAAAAAATCGCAACGAAAAAGGTTTCGGAATTTCAATTAGCTGCTCAAGCGATGCCAGGGGCCAATTCTTCCCTATGCATGCTGCTAGCTAGGCCTTGCACAACACTTTACTAGATGCGATAATTTGACTTATTGTCAAATTAGTTTATGCATAAGCAATTAGTGCTGCTGGCTGGGGTTATTGTAGCGCTTACCGGCCTTATTTCGGTTCTTAGAGCCCAGGCTGCTGAATCATCTCCATGGATAAGTTCTTCACTATTCTTAGAGAAAGAAGCTGATGCTCAATCCCTGCCCAATGCCTGGAACGGCAATATTGACTGCTTTTCAGAAAGCTCACCACTGTGCTCTGTCCCAGCTTTGTACGGTTCTGCTACACCAAACAGCACTGTTCGCCTTAACAGTAGCAATAATTACTATTCGGTCTATAGCTACGTAGAAAATAAGCAGCGTTTTTTACCGATCCCAAACTCAAGTACCGCCATTACGTATACAACTGAACCATCATACGGGTTTTATTTTTACTTCAACTACAATTTTTCTTCTTCGATTACCAAAAGCTTTGTCCCAGGAGTAGGAACTTCATACCAAATCAATCGACCACCTGACGGCAAATTAGTCGATAAATCAAACCGACGGCTGGCAGCTGATTATACATCCTTGAGCTTCTCGGCAAATGGCCAGTGGATGGTGGTGTCTCATCCTAACGTGGCGATGCTGCGGGTGAATCTTCAAACTTTCGAGGTGCTGCCTTTCGGGCAGGGCTTTAACTATACAATCGGCGTTGATCCAGCACCTAAAACCGCTATTACTAACGATGGACGGTACGCCGTCGTCGCATCTAAAAACTTTGATAGGTTCTTACTATACGATTTGAGCACCTGTGCTTCTGCCCCAGATGCAATCAATGGACCGGTTGTATGTCAGTCGCGCGACTTAGGCAATTTCATGAAGCAGCAAGTGCCCGGGTTTCAGTTTGTTTCGCAAGCCAGGTTTCTAAGTAACGATACTTTATCTGTTTATGCTACCTATAAAGATAGTGCGGCTTCAAAAACAGCCCGTTTTATCATTAGCAATACAAGCATAATCTCGCAAATTGACTACTTAGCTCTTGGCGATTCATATATTTCCGGTGAGGGGGCTTTTGACTACCAAAGCGGCACGGATACAGGAGATAATACTTGCCACCTTTCACTAGGATCATATCCTTATTTGATAGGTCGTGATCTGAATTACAATTCGTATCATTCAGTTGCTTGCTCAGGTGCTGTAGCCTCGGACATTACTGATAGCTCTCTTGGTTATACAGGACAAGCCCAAGAGAGAAAAAAGAAAAGGTCAGAAAGGTTGCTGGAGGAAATAGATTCAATCTTTAACTCTTTTAAGCCTGGATATATTAATCAATCTGATTTCGTTAGTCGGTACCGTCCTAAGGCAATCAACTTATCGATCGGCGGCAATGATATTGGATTTTCTGACATTGTTATTAAGTGCGCGGCGTTTTGGAACCTTGATAATTGTTATGAAAGTTACGAAGACCGCCTTGAGCTCGTTAGGTCAATCAATAGTAAATTCCCAGCACTGCTCAATACTTACTCTATTATTAAAAACCAGTCATCTCCGGACAGTCGAATATACATAATCGGTTACCCCCAGATTGCTAAGCCCGGTGGCAGCTGCGCTTTGAACGTGCGGTTGAGCGATGAAGAGGCGCGATTCTCAGAATTAATAATCGACTATCTTAATAGAGTCATCAAGGCGGCAGCCGATAGAACCGGCGTTTATTATGTTGATACTCAGGACGCGCTTTACGGACATCGACTATGTGAAGCCGAACCAGGATCGGTAGCAGTGAACGGCTTAACTGCTGGAACCGATGCGCCGGCAATAACCCGCGGCCCAATTGGTAACGAGAGCTACCATCCCAACGACCTTGGTCATCAGTTGCTCGAGAATAAAATCCTGGCATCTACCAATAATTTGACAGCTCCTATGCCTGCGCCGAATCCAAGTGCTGCTCCACCTTCAGAAAATGGCTTGGAAATACTAGATGCGCCGCGTCAGAATCGAGCCGTTAGTGCAGTCCAATACAACAACGATATGGTCAATGACGTCATTTTCCGAGGATCGTCGATTGAATTAAATATTCAAGGCATGGATTATTCTCTGAGCCCGGCGAGTGAGTACAAAGCTGAGCTACATTCAGAGGTTATTACTTTAGGCACTTTCACCGCAAATTCGACCGGGAATATCAACACAAATATACAAATACCGGCGGATGCACCTATAGGATTTCACTCAATCCACATTTACGGAATTAATTTAGCCGGGGAAAGTATCGACATTAATAAAGTTGTATACGTTGCGGACAGTGACTACGACTACGATGGCGATGGTATTCAAAACAGTATTGACGATTGCTTTTTCATGAATCCCTCTAGTCAAGACTATGATCAAGACGGGATTGATGATGCTTGCGACGGGGTAATAAGCCAACCACGCCCTCCACCATCTCCAACTCCGTCTCCACCACCAGTTTTGTCATCAGAGCCACAACCTTCTCCAGAGCCCACACCCGATCCTCCGTTAAGTACCACTGAGGATAATTCCACGAATAACGGCTCGGAGCCTGAAGTCATTCCACCGACCAGCGAGCCAGCTGCTGAAGAAGAAATTCCCATAGATAGTTCTCAACCGGGAGATATTGAGTCTCCAGCTCCATCGAGCACCACGCCAATCGGGCCATCGGAAAACATAGATGAACAAGACGCGTCTGCTATTCTCGGAGTAGCAATTGATGACAAACCCCAATCCGCAGCCGCCAATGCCCAAAACTCCTCCAGCGTTGATTTACAAAATTTGGGCAATGATTCAAAAAAATTATTAAGCGAAGTTGCGCCAGCCCCTTCAACAAACAGCGGTTTAACGAATAGCTTGGATGAAAATAAATTAGATTTGCTGTCTGAAGTCACCAAACAACGATTTTTAGTTACCTTACTAATGCTAACCGCTATTGGTATTCTTTTAGTCAAGCTTGCGCTTAATATGCAAATAAAACCTAAAAATTCTTGAACGTGCCTCACAAATGTATATACTTGTATATACATTTGGATGATGGAGTGAGTAGGACGATTGTATGAATACGACGAGGCATTTGCGGCGTTGGGGTAATAGTGCCGGTGTGCGTATCCCAAAAAAGGTTATTGACGCCGCAAATTGGAATCGTAACCAAGAGCTCGATATTCATCTTTACGGCAACGCCGTGATCCTTCTACCTGCCATGAAAAATAATAAAAAAACATTACGAAAACTTTTTGATGATTTGAACTATGACAAAAATAAAATTGGCGAATAAGTAAGTATGGCGTTGTCTATTGGAATCGTTGGGCTTGCCAACGTAGGTAAATCTACGTTGTTTAACGCGTTGACGGATGCTAACGCGCTGATTGCCAATTACCCTTTTGCCACAATCGAGCCAAATACCGGTGTTGTGCCGGTGCCCGATGAGCGGCTGGCTAAACTGGCAGAGATCTATAAGACAGAAAAAATTGTACCGGCCAGTGTGACTTTTGTGGATATAGCCGGCTTGGTGGAAGGCGCCAGCAAAGGTGAGGGTTTGGGTAACCAATTTTTATCTCACATTCGTAGTACTAACGCCATTTGCCATGTGGTGCGGGCATTTTCTGACGAAGATGTTACCCGCTCTGGCTCAACAAATCCCAAATCAGACATTGAAATTATTAACACAGAATTGGCGCTGGCTGATTTGCAGACAGTTAACAACCGCTTGCCAAAGTTAGAAAAAGAAGCGCGGGCTAATCCAAAACTTAAACCTCTATACGACGCGCTAGCAAGAATCAAAGACGCGCTAGAAGCCGGTACGCCCGTTCACAAATTTTCGGACATCGACCCTGAACACATCCAGGATTTATTTTTAATCACGGCTAAGCCGGTGATTTATGTTTTTAATGTTGATGAAAAAGATCTGGGTGACGATTCAAAGAAAAAAGAGCTAGCAGATCTGGTAAAACCGGCAAATGCGCTATTTGTCTCGGCGAAACTAGAGAGCGAGCTGCGGGGATTGGACGATGCCGACCGACAGGAACTACTAGAAAGCTATGGCCAAAAAGACAGCGGTTTGGTGCAGTTGATCCATGCGGCCTATGACACACTGGGCTTGCAAAGTTTTTTGACAGCCGGTGAAAAAGAAGTGCGTGCCTGGACAATTAAAAATGGCGCTACTGCTCCAGAAGCCGCGGGCGCGATTCACAGCGACTTTGAACGCGGATTTATTGCCGCGCAGGTAGTTGATTATAACGATTTGATTGGCGCCGGCTCATTGCTGGCCGCACGGGCTGCCGGTAAAGTTCGCACTGAGGGTAAAACCTACATTGTGCAGCCGAACGACGTTATAGAATTTCGATTTAACGTATAAATTTTGGCGGTGTCAGATAATCTGCGCAGGGCGGTCGCGATGCGCGACCGCCCTGCTTCCTCTCCCGATCAGTATGAGTTTTTGGCGATCCTTACCGATAGAGCACTACAAGGGGTACTATATTGCCTCTTGATGTAGTTGAGCCCCCATTTGATTTGAACGTAGGCGGAGGTTTTCCAGTTCTCACCGACGCTGGCCATCTTTGTTCCCGGATATGACTGCGGAATGCCGTATGCTCCCGAAGTTGGATTGTCGGCATGGACGCGCCAACTGCTCTCGTGATCTCCCCACAGGGAATCAAGGCATCTCCACTGCTCGCCAGTCCAGCCGAAGAAATACGCGGCCATTTTACGGCCGAGCTCTCGGGCTTGAGCCGGAGGTAGGTAGCCGGTGTCATGCGGAGCACTGAGCTTCTCGATTCGAGCTTCAATACGCGGCAGTCGCCGCTGATGGAATCTCTTGGACTCTCTCGCATACTGGCAGACCTGCCGGCGCTGTTTGCCGGTGATCTCCCAGCACTTGTCGATACGTGAGTGAAGTGCCCAGCGCCCCCTGTTTTTCCAGAAGTTCAAGACACTCTGTGACTTCCATTGCTGCTTTTTGAGCAGCTTGATTGTACTCTGCTGTGCTGCTGCCTTGCTTGCGAGTTGCTTGGCAGAAGCGGTGGCTGGCCACGCCGCCATCACGCCTAGCGCGATGACAATAGCCATACAGAAAAGGGCCTTAGCGTTTTTTGGCACGCCAGGTCTCCTTTCTTAAGGAACGATAAACCCACCACGGGTCCATCTGGATCGAGGTGTCAGTTTGTAAGCCATCGTTGCCACCGAGAGGGGCTCGTGACTAGGCTTAAGCTGCCTTTTCGCAGGTTGGCGTAGACGCTATCGTCTACTCCCTGCGATCGTCGCAGCTGTCTGACAACCGCCATCTGTAATTATAACATAAGGAGTTAACCATTTAACCCAAGGAGATAGAATCGCTCACGATTACCTTTGCGGCCCAACACCTGCGAGTCGGCCTTATCTAGCACCAGAAAATTCTGGCGCATCGACGCCTCTACCTGTTTTAGTATTTTGCGGCGGATGGTGTCATTCTTAATAACACCCTTATGCTTTGAAGCCGTGACATAATCTGATTCGAAGTGAGGCTTGGCCATAGCGACAATTAGAGTATTGCGACCTGCAAGCTTTGCAACTGCAGGTAATACTAATCGTAGCGAAATAAACGAAACATCTATAAGCACTATGTCTAGTGGATCGGGTAGTTCACCTACGTCTCGGATATCAGTCCGCTCCGTTACTACAACCCGTTTATCATTGCGCAGACGCCAATCCAATTGTCCGGTGCCGACATCGATCGCGTAAACTTTTCTGGCGCCATTCTGGAGCGCGTAATCGGTGAATCCGCCGGTGCTAGACCCAACATCAAGCACAACTTTGTTTTTAAAATCCAACTTTAATTTACCAGCTACCGAAGCCAACTTCTCACCACCACGTGAGACATATAGTGAGGGTTTAGTAACAGTAATGTCATCATCGGGCGATACAAAATATCCTGCTTTATCGACAACTTTGTTTCCAATTGTCACCTGCCCGGCCATAATCATGGCAGCAGCTTTTGTGCGAGTCGGTGCCAAGCCACGTTCAGCCATAACCTGATCTAGACGAAGTTTTTTCATTGCAAAAAATATTCCTTGACGACTTCCTTTATCATTGTACCGGTCTTTTTCTGGCGCAGCTGCCTGATTAGCAGGAAAGAAATTACCGGAATTGTTTCACCTTCCGGTAGGTCGTGGCTTTTACTGTTGCGCTGTGTAATATGTGGTTTATAACTGGCTCCCAAAAATTCTTTTTGATGCACCGGAAAGCCGTTTTTCTCTAGAGAATGAAAAATGTCCCAATGCAGACGGTGGAGATTACTCGGAGCATTCACTAATGTAACTTTGAATTTTTCTTTGCGGCCCCATTCTTCCGCATTGCCGGTACCAACATCAAATGCCTCATGCTTGGACGCGACTCTTTCTAGGATTTTATCCAGCTTGGCCTCATCATCAA
>Ga0081539_10005783_pt1 | contig 12324 bp, 15 predicted proteins | sample TabmetS4T2R2_FD_71023 | JGI IMG/M metagenome (GOLD analysis project Ga0081539, IMG submission 71023) | Tabebuia heterophylla rhizosphere microbial communities from the University of Puerto Rico - S4T2R2 | ecosystem: Host-associated > Plants > Roots > Rhizosphere ...
GCTAGCGCAGATGGGGTTTCTGTGTCTGCTGGTGTTCCTGCACCACTACGGCTGGCGCCTGGTGCTGCGCGGCGCGGTCATGAACGTGTGCGGCCTCGTCGTCGCCTGGGCACCATTCGTGTGGTATTTTTGGTGGCATGGCGGGGTATTTGCGCTGTTCGATGCCACCGTGTTCCATAACCTGACGCAGGGTGCCAGCAGCCAGCCCGGCGTGTTCCGCAGCATCTTTGGCGTGGTGGAACGCCTCCAGCCCCTGGCCCCTCTCGCGGTGGGCGCGCTGGTCGTCACCGTGGTGGTGGCGCACCAGCTGTGGGCCTCGCGCCGAGTGGTCCTGGTGCGCGCCCAGGCTGTGGCCCCGTTCACGCGCTGGGGCCTGCTCGGCGTGCTGTGGGGCGTCTGTGATCTGGCCGGCGCGATGGCCGGCGGACGCAACTATGCCCATTATTTTTTACCGCTCACGCCCAGCCTCTCGCTGCTCGGTGGCCTGGCGTATTGGCGGCTCGCAGCCCCACACGGTGGGTCGCCTGACGCCCGCCTGGCGCGCCTCGGTGTCGCGGCACTGCTGCTCGGCCCCTTACTCGTCGCACAGCTGCATGACGTGAACCACTTGCGCGGCGTGCTGACGCAGGCGCACGCGCCGGAGGTGGAGGATCGCGGCATGGCGTTCCTGGCCCACACGCATCAGCCCACAGATACCCTGTTCACCTGGGACTGTATGTGGCAGTTTCATTTTGCCACCAACATGCGCAGCCCCTCGCGCTACCTGTGCGCGGAATACATCGACGCCTCGCCGGTGACGGCGGCCAAGATTCAGGAGCGCATCGTCCACGATCTAGAACAAGCGCCCCCATCGTTTGTGGTGGATAAGACGGACAACCCCGCGGAACGCGTCGCCGACGACCCGGCGTACCACTGGTTCCACTCCTTCATCGAAGACAAGTATCGCTTGGCGTTTGCCGAAAACAACTTGCGCATCTATGTCTTAAACCGGACGTGATTCCGCATGTCCGGTTCCCCTGTGCCAGGAGCAGGCTCCCCGCACTCGTGGAGCCGGTCATGGCGGTCGAGCAGGCGATCGGTCGAGACCGCCACAGCAAGGCGCCCCGCCAGCCGCGGGGCTACGGCATCACGCCCGGGCCGCCTGTGCAGCAGCGTGTCGCACCCTGGAGAATCCAATGGCTTCCTCGCCGACAAGACGTGAGAGGTATGGGCACAACGCGCCACCACTGCCCGGACAGGAGCCGTGCCTGCCGCCAGCCATTATTCGGCTGGACGCAGCTGTCCATGTGGATGCCCGGGCTGGCGTTCGTAGACCCATAACGAGCGATACGGGAACGCCTGCCGGATCGCTTCAGCGTCCACTGCAGAACCATTGAGCGCGGGCCTGCCGAGGGCAAACAGCACATGGGCTTGGAGCCCCGGCTCATTGCGCACCAGATCCCTAACACCCATACGCCATACGACCCCGGTGCTGCTCTTGATGAGGACCACGGCATTGCGTAATTGGGCCTCTTCCGCAAGCCGGAAGACGTCTTGTCGTTCCCAGATGATCGTATGATATCTCCATGCCACAAAAGGATAGGATACAAGACAGTACAGGAGGGATGCACCAAGCCCATGGAGCACCACATGCTTCAGGTTGCGCCGGCTGGCCCAGCCGATGACCGCCGGAGACGCGGTGGCCATCGTCAGCAGCATGAGGGGATAGGCGTCAAAATAATAGCGCGGGCCATAGCGGTTGCCGCCGAGCGTGGGGAACACGAGATAGCCCAGCACGAACATCGGAAAAACCAGGTCATACCATTGATACGAACGCGCCCGCATCTTGGCGATGCAACAGAGGACGTACGCGAGAGGCAGCAGCGGACAGGTCCATGCCGCCAAAGCACCGAGACCTTGCGTCAGCAAGCGCATACCTGCCATCAACTGGTGGACATTCATGGCGAACCACGTTTCTTCTTGCCAATCAATGACCGCATAGGTGGATGTGAAGGGATTCCCCGTCACTAAGAAATGGTAATAGAGCAAGAGACCGAAAAACGGTAATCCTCCAAGCAGAAGGAAGAGGACCCTCCTCCACACGAATTTCCTGTGCTGGCACAGATCAAGGAGGAGGGCAGCGCCGGACAAGGGTACTGCAAAGTATCGAATGGTCCCCAGCAGGCCCAGCCATGCACCCGCAACAACGGTTGGAAGCGGCTTGTGCGTGTCCCTGGAGTGTGTATATACGAGGGTGAAAGACAAGAGGCTGAAGGCGGCGGTGATATGGGAATGATACGACGCCGCATTGAAGAGGTAAAAAGGTGAGCTTATCAAGAGTGCTGTCATGACCAGGGCGACCGCTGCCGATCTCTCTCGCCATACCGTCACCAGAAAGCTGCTGGTCAGCAGGCCGCCAAAGACCGCATTCACGGCCCACGGCGGCATCCCGGTACGCTGGCCGGCGGCAAGCAACACAGGCCAGCCTGGCGGGTATTGGCCGACCCATTTCTCTCCTATGATCCAGGTCCGCAGGGCAACGAAGGTGTAGCCCAGCGGCGGCGCCTCGTACCAGAAGCGGCCCTCGAGCAGCCCCCGAGCCTGAAAGACGTAGGCAAACTCGTCACCGGAATTGATGAACCGGTCCAAAACCACATCGGCGGTCATGCATGGCCAGAGGACAGCCACGAGGAGTAAGACAAGCCCAAGGCGATACTTCCTCGTTGCCAGGTAGAGGGTCAGCCGACGCAGTAAGACATCCGAGGTAAGGGGGGTAAGAGCACCGGCGAGAATGCTCGTGGCCAGGCACACGAGGAGCGCTGTCGCCACCAAGGCTAGATGCTTCCGCTCCATGAGTTCCTCGCCGGGAAGCACCCACAGGACGTAATGAATGGGGAGCAGGGCGAGCAGAAACAGGCTGTAGAGCAAGCCCAGGGTACGCAAGCGATCCATGGCATCGACTCCAAGAGGAAGCAGCACCTGGGATTCCCGTAGCAGGCATAGCAAAAACTTCTACCTGTGCATGAACAAATACAATCACCTGCAAAGGATCGACATTGTGTGTGCCAATCCTACGGGAACCCCAACTCCACAGGGGCGGGAAAATGCTCGGAGAGGCGGAGGGAACCGCGCGGTCCATGTGCTCCACGTGCACCGCACCTGCCTCATTTTGAGAGGAGGCTCTCTCATTATGTGCGAAAACGTGCACAGGGAAAACGCCGAGCAGCCGGGGGAAGAGCGTGCACGCTTCCTGCGGGGCCAGCGATGCAGCTTTGGCCGGCAACCCTCGCTGGCCCTTCCCATGAGGCGTATGCGCGACTGGCGAGGCGACAGGATCACCTGCCACGCCAGCCTAACGCATCACAGTGAAAGAGCAAGTATTATGCCACTTGCCGCATCGGGCCGATATGGCAGAACCATTTGGGCAACTCCGGCCTCTTACCCCCGTTGGATAGCTCTCGTGTTGTGCGGGAGTTGACAGACGACTCTCGTAGAGGGGCTTGGCCGCTTAGACCAGATACTCGGGATACTCCAGGGACTCTGATACACACACCACCAGGTATCGTACCTTGGGGAGAGGAAGAGGGAAACTCTCTCCTTGGGGAGGCGAGTGCATGCCAGTCCTCCATCCTCTCTTACGTAACCGATGGTGTTAGTAGCTTACAAACTAAACTTAGCCATCGAGAGAGGCACGAAACCAGAGGCGTTAGGCTGGAAGCCATACCACTGGACGAGCACATTGAAAGCCGCCATGGTGTACGCCTGACGCGCCTGAAAATAGGCCCAACCCCGATGCATCACCTTCCCTGGCGTTTGGTGGTCGGAAAGGCCGCCATTGTCGCCCCCGTCAAGCCCCACTGTGCCGAGATGGGCCGGATGAACTCAAACACCTCGGTCATCTCCCGGTCCAGCGCGGCCAGGGCGCCGTGCACAGCGGCTGAGACATCGGCTAGCCCAAACGTATCGTCGTGCCTCCTGCGCTCGTCATGCTCCATGCCCCCCAGGAGATGGACCGCGGTGCTCTTGCCCGCTGGTCCGGACGGCAGGGTGTGTGCTCGGAAGGGGGGCTGGGCATGCCGCCTGCTGGAGGGCAAAGAGGCCCTAACAATGGCCATGGCGCCTACGCCTAAGCAGCACGCCAACCCACCCCCAGGGCGAACGCCTTGCTGTGGAGGCTCACGTGGCGCCCTGAAGCGCCACAGCCCCGCGGTCCACCCACTGCTTGCGCGCCACAGCCGTGAGGCTCGCCCAGAGCGCTGGCGAGGGCGCCCCCAGGCGGGTGCGGCCCGGCCCTTGTCTCCGGTTCCACGCCCCCCTGCGAGACGCCCGGGCGTGTCGCAGGCAGCGTCACGCCCCCTCTTATCCAGACTGCACGCTGAGCATAGCATAGTCCGCGCTGCTCCTCGTCTCTACCCTTTGCAGAACTTCGGATAAGCCGTTCTATGTCACCGGCGCCCATGTGCTTTACCGGACGTTGCTTTGCCCTTCCCTGGGCCTATGCCCACGGCACACACCTGGTCGCTGGCCGCAGGGAGGAGACGAGCACGAGGCGCGCAGCGCTGCCGCAGGCCTGGGACGCCTCACGCCCCGCCTCGCTCGCTGGGAGCGCCCGCCAGCGCCCGCTGCAAGCGCTGGAACCCCTCGTCGAGATCGGTCAGGAGATCCTCGGGCTCTTCTAGCCCCACATGATAGCGCAGGACAAACCCCGGCTCGCTCCAGGGTACCGCGGTCCGTAGCGCCGCCGGATAGGCCGGGATGACCAGACTTTCGTATCCACCCCAGCTCGCCCCGATTTGTGGGCAATGGCGTCGGCGAGGGCGAACGTAGTGGGGACCCCATAGGCGCCGTAGCGCACCGCATGATACTTGGCGGGGCCCTCGGCGCGTCGCCGGAAGGCCTCCAGGGTGGGATAGAGCACCGTGGAGGCATGATAGACGGGGGGATTGACGACCCCATAGGGCCGCTGGGGTTCGGTGGTGGCATGCGCGCGCGCCGCATGCACTAGCCATGTATCATCGTGCATCATCGTTCCTCAGGGTGTGAGTGACAGACACCCGGCGGCCATCAGGCCGTGCCGCCGCTCCAGCGGCAGGACGTGGGGATGAGACCCCGTGCGGCACACGACGCCCGACCAGTGGAAGCCAGCGCCCCTCTGCGCCTCACTCCTGCTGGCTGCGAAAAAAGGCCGCCGATGGCGACAGGGGAGAGGTGCGTGCGCCAAAGTCTCCAGCAAACGTCACAACTTATGCGATAATGTTGGCAAAGGTATGACGGCAACCCATGGCGCTGTCTGATATTGTGCCTTCACTCGGTTTTCTGTTCAAATCCTCTCTACTTTAGTTTCCGGTAAATGGCGGCGGGGATGGCGACATCAGGCAAGTTCTCAGATAGAGGAGAGTTACCACACTGTACTCTCGGAGGCTTGCCTAATGCCGACTATAGTCTATCGGATTTCGGTCTTGTTGGGTGCCATATTGACTGAGGTGCCCGTCGGCACGAACCTCGGGCTATTCTGGCTGCTCTGGGCGCTCATCTCCGGTCGGTTCCTGCTCAGTCGGGGCGCCGTCTTCCCAGCGCTGGCCGACGGGGGCCTGCCCGCAGACGCCGTGCGACGCTCCGGAGCCGCCCTGGCGTATGGGCGCTGGACTATCCAGCCGCTCGTGAGGGCGTGGCAACAGGTCGTCCAGCAGGCAGGCCGGTGACATGCCCATAGATATGAAGGGTTCCGCCCAGTGGCGTGTGCCCTGGTGGGTTTCTTCCGCCCGCACCTCAACGGCTGTGTGGGCAAACATTACCAATCCGGGGCCGACCTGGGCGCAGCGCCTCTTGCAGGCCATGGAGGCCATGCGCCAGCTAGCGACTGCGCCAACGGCCAACGGGATGGCGGTTACAGTGCAGTTCCTGGGCCACCTGCAGATTCGACGGGTGGTCCGGTGCCGCCGTCCGGAGGATCACCCGGCAACGAAAGACCAAGGCTTGTGGGGTGGAATGGGCACGCACGATCGACTCCAAATGGGCCTGTTCATCGCCACCTAAGGTCACAGGGGGAGCAAGAGGAACGGGCATCGTGGAGCTCCTTATGCCAAGGGAGACATGGCCACACATGATACGTCAATGCCCCAATTCTATACGTTGTCGACGCCAAAATGTACTGGCGTAGGATTTACGAAATGGACATCTAGTCCATGGAGTGACAAATACTTGCAACAGATCGTTGTTTTTTGCTCCAAAACTGCGGGAACCCCTCGACCCAGGACGCCACGCACATCACGGCCGGGGGCGTCGCCCTCTCCCTGGCGTTGGACCTGGGGGACCGCCACGCCGGACGCGGGGACGGCTGTCCTGCCATCCGCCACGTTGTCCTCCCGCGTGTCATGCACGCGGTGCTGGCGTCCCTGCGCCGCGTCAGCCGACAGCCGGCGGCAGTGGCGCGGGGGCTGCCGGCGTCGTATAGCGCCGCTCGCGCTCCTGCACCTCGGCAAAGCCGACCAGGGCGTTGAGGTCCTCAAAGGAGACCGCGAGCTCCGGGCGCTCCACCACGGTCGGACTGTGCAGCGCCTCCCGCAAGGCGGCGAGCCCGTGTTGCATGCCCTGGATGGCACACGCCGTCAGGAGGCGCGGGTAGATCACGACGGCCACTCCGAGTGCCTGGAGCTGCGCCGGGGCGATCAGGGGGGTCGTCGCCCGGGCACGGATCCCAAACCCCATGTTGACACACAGGGGCTTGGGGACGTGCCGCGCCACGGTCGCAATATCGTGTGCCGACACCAACGCATCGGCAAAGAGGAGGTCGGCCCCCGCCTCCGCATACAGCGTGAGGCGGCGCAGCACTTCCGGAAGCCCGTGGGTCGCGAAGGCATCCGTGCGCGCCATCAGGACCAAGGCGGGATCGCGGCGCGCGTCGCCCATCGCGTGCACCTTCTCCACCATCTCCTCCGCCGCAATGACCGCCTTGCCCTGCATGTGCCCGCAGCGCTTCGGCCAGGTCTGGTCCTCGATCATCAGGCCGGCCACGCCGGCCTGCTCAAAGGCGCGGGTCGTGTGGTAGACGTTGACCGCGTTGCCATAGCCCGTGTCCGCATCGGCGAGCATCGGGAGGGGACAGCACGCCACCAGACGTGTGACGGCCGCCAGGTTCAGCTCGAACCCCATCAGGCCTACGTCACTCCAGCCCAGGAGCGTCTCACTTAACCCTGCCCCCGAAAGAAAGCCGGCTGCGAACCCGGTCTGCGCGACCAGGCGGGCGCTGAAGCCATCAAAAATGCCCGGCATGACCAGCAAGTCCGGGGCCTGAATCAACGTACGGAGTGTAGTGGTATGCGCCATCGTCGAGCCCCCCTTGTCAAGAGAAGACTGCCATGCGTGGACGCCTCTGATGGTAGCAGGTGCGCGGTGCGCGTGCCATCGCTGCCTGCGAGGTCAGCCAGCCATCACGGCGGCGTTGATTGTCAGCCCCGCACAACCATGCGGTGGCAGGCATCATACAGCAAGACGGCTTCCCCCTGAGCATCGCAGAAAGCATGGCGCACGTGACAGCATGGCGCCGATGGACTAGGAAAGCCTCCATAGTGGTTGGCCAACAAGAGCAAGCCCTGTTCAGAAGTGCATGCAGCGTCGCCCATCACCGCGACGTGCGGCGGGTGGGGGCCTGTGCCAGATCGGGTACGTTGCTGGACGAAGCGGCCAGCAGGGGCGACTGCGTGACCGCGAGTGCCGCGGCCGCTGCCTCGTGCTCGGTGATCTTCGCCATCACGGCCGCGCGGGCGCGGTTGAACACCTCGCGGTGGGTGGCCACGAAGTCGCGCGACTGCCGCAACCCGGCGAGATAGCCGTTGATCTCGGGCACCACATAACGCGCCACCATGTCCCAGCTGCGCCGCGTGTTTTCCGGGTTGGCCCAATCGTGGACGAAGCCGATGACGGTGCCGAACCCGCCGGAGAGGTCGAGGACGGCTTTGATCCGCGCCACGAGATCGTCCGGCGTGCCGATGGTGGCGGTGGCGCCGGGCGCAAAGGCGGTCTTGTCCACGGCCTCATCAGGGGTGGTGAAGGGACGTGCACCGGGCCGTTGCAAGGTTCCAGTGATGTATTCGTTATGATGCCGTAGCAGGCCATCGCGGGCCTCGGCGCGGGCTTGGTCGCGGGTGTCGGCGATGTGCCAGCTCAGCAGCACGCGCCAGTCCTTGCGATCGACGGTCTGGCCGTGTTGGGCAGCAGCGTCCTCCGCAAAGCGCCATTGCGTGGGCAGGGCGTTCAACCCTGCCTCCGACAGCGAGCCGATCGAGATGACGCCGATCCCGTGTTTGCCGGCCAGCGTCATGCCTGAGGGGCTGATCTGGGAGGCGACAGCGCAGGGCATCTCCTCCTGCAACGGCAACAATTGCAGGGCAGCGTCCTGCAACGTGAACCAGTCAGAGGTGGCGGTCACGCGTTCGCCGGTGAACAGCCGCCGGATGATGCCGATGGCCTCATCCTGGCGGTCGCGCAGCAGCATCGGATCGACCCCGAGCGTGTGGGCATCCGACGCCAAGGCCCCCGGCCCCGAACCGAAAATCGCCCGTCCACCGGTCATATAGTCAAGCTGTACCATACGTTGAGCGACGTGGAACGGATGGTGATAGGGCAGGGAAATGACCCCGGTGGCCAGCTTGATGCGTGTGGTCCGTTCCCCCGCCGCGGCCAGGAACATTTCGGGCGAGGCGATCATTTCCCAGCCGCTGGAATGGTGCTCGCCGCACCAGAATTCGTCGTATCCGAGCTTGTCCAGGTGCTCCACGAAGTCGAGATCGCGGCGGAATTGCAACATCGGATGCTCTCCGATGGGATGGTGGGGGGCGAGGAAGGCACCAAACTTCACACGTGGCATGATGCAGTCTCCTAGTTGGTGATGTGGAGGTAGCAGTCCACAGTCGATGGTCCAGCGGTCATCACAGACACGCACGATGCCGCCGATGACCGACCGGATCGCCACAGGCGTATTGTACCAGATCTGCCCCCCTGCACGGCGTAGCATGTGGCGGCCTTACATCATCGCCTCTCAGGGGAGATCCTCAGCCAGGCCGTCTGGCTGTATTGCCGTTTCCCTCTCAGCCACCGTGATGGGGAAGAACGGTTGTGCGTCCGCGGTGTGCTCGTCTCCCACGAAGCCATCCGCAAGTGGTGCCGCAAATGCGGCCAGCAGCGCGCCAAGCAGTTACGCCGCTGGTATCCGAGGCCAGGCGACACAGGCACCTGGATGAGGTGTGCATCACGATCCACAAGGAACGTCACTCTCTCTGGCGGGCCGTCGATCAGGCCGGGATCGGGCTCGATAGGCTCGTACAAAGCCGTCGGATGCAGCACGCCGCGAAGCGGTTCTTCCGCAAGCTCCTCAAGGCCTTAACCTACGTACCGCGCGTCATTATGACCGATACGCTCAATCGCCCAACACTTTCGACCTCGGCGCCATCGAGTTTCCGTGCCCGCATACCGCCATGAGATGCAGAAAAGAGTCCAAGTGTGGGGAGATTACGGGTGTAGAGATAGCTGCCTGAGGACAGCATCAGGCCGCAGCTCGTCCGCTCTCGTCCGAGTGTTGCCTCTAGATGAGATCAACCTTCATACGTTGTCAATGCCCGCTGTTGGAACCATGTAGCATCACGCCGTCTGATACGGACTCTTGGGGCGCGTACACGCGTCATCTCGATACGGATGCACACCGACCGGGCAAGCGCAACACGCGGCAAATAGAGCGGAAGCACCTGACGTTGCGCACCCGGATCAAACGTCTCGTGCGTAGGATGATCTGCTTTTCCGGATCAACCCAAATGCATGACATCGTCATCGGTTTGTTTGTCGATCGTTATGAGTCTGGACTGCTGATATGAAGCCGTAAAGTGCAAATCTGCAACACGACCGACGCAGGGAGCAATGTGTGACCAGGGTTACGTACTCAATGTGACCCTTTTCATAGCACACACGTCCCACAAGGGAGTAGGGTTGTATCCGGAAGTCATGCTACCATGACGCCACCTCCGCTGAAACGACTTTGACTGCCCTGGAGTGGGCTGTGTTCCAGTCAGCCCTGTGTCCCAGGACGAGAAGGCTGCTCGTGACCACGATGCTCAAGTACTATACTCTGCGGGACGATCCTTTCTCTCCTATGTCTCATCCCGCCTGGTTCTTTGCGAGCCAGAGCCATACGGCAGCGTTACAGAGGCTCATGGAAAGCCTCAACGCGGGTGAGGACTGCGCAGTACTCCTTGGCGAGCCAGGAGTGGGGAAAACCTTCCTGGTCGACGCAGCGCTCGCCCACCGTGACCTGCAGCACCGCAAGATCGTCCATCTCTGGTATCCGACCTGCTCCTTCCACGAGACCTTACACATGATCGGCTGGGAATTGGGCCTCGGTGCAGTCGCCTCCGACACTGCAAAGCTGACACACGCTCTCCATCGTGCCTTGCTCACCGAGCACGAACGTGGGCGTCAGGTTGTCGTGGTCATTGACGAGGCTCATACCATCCCGGCCCAGCACTTAGAGCGTCTCGTACGCCTCAGCCAGGTCAGAGCCTTGACCGGAGAGCCACTGCTGCAGATGCTCCTGGTGGGTCTCCCGACACTCTGGCACCATTTCTCTGCCCCTCCATTACGACCAGGCAAGCCTCGTCGGGTCACCCGCGTGATGCTGGCTCCGCTCACCTACGACGAGAGCCTGGCCTACATCCGTCATCGCTTGCAGCAGGCTGGGGCCGGCGACGGCACCATCTTCACATCAGGGGCCGTGCGGCACGTCGTCCGGCATGCCCGTGGGAATCCCCGCGTCATGAATATACTGTGTACGCATATGCTGCTCACTGGCTTTGACGCCAGGCAAAAACCCATCGCTGCCGCCATTGCGAAGGACGTGGTGACGGCGTATACCCCCAAAAACGCCCACCTACGCTGGCGGCGTGGCGTGACAGCCACCGCCAGCATCCTCGCCGTCGCGGGTATAGTAGGCCTGTTCCCCATCGCCCATCGGATTGTCACGGAAAGCAATCCCAGCGGTTTCTTGCCATTCACACGCAGTCTGCTTGCCAGCTCTGGCGTGGAGACGGTCCAGCAGCCTGCCAAGACGGCTGCGTCCCCCTTGGGACCCAGGCTATCCGCGCTGCCAACCCCAAATGAAACTGTCGCACTTGATACGGCGCCACCAGAGATGCGCACACTGTCTGTGCAGGATGCCGCACGCCCTGAAAGCTCAGCATTCCAGACATCCTCTCCGACGTCTCCCCTGATTGACCGTATCCCGCAGGCGGTGCAGCATGCAGCACTGCCCTTGCTTGTCGGCCCTGAGCAGCCAGTGGCACTACCGACACCGCGAGAGGTGGTCATGCCATCCACGCCCGCTCCACGCCCGCGAGCGACGCCAACTTCGCTTGTAACCACAACGCGTATTACGTCCCCCCAGGATGGAGCCTTGGTGGCGCGGAAAATCGCTGTCGAAGGAGTGATTGCTGGACTGCAGCCGGATCATCACGTGTTTTTGTGCGTGCAGTCGCAGGCCTTTAGTCGTCGGATCTATCCCCAGGGGAGAGTCCGCCCTGATCCAACAGGGACATGGACAGTCGAGAGCATTTATGGCAGTAGCGGTTACAGGTATGAGACATTCTTGGTCATCACGACCAACATGGAGTCAGTAGGGCTGTTAAACGCGCAGCAATCGAGAAAATACGGTCTGCGCGACCTGCCACCAAGTACAGAGCGTCTTGGCACGGCTATCGTTGTCATGCGCGAGTAGTCCATCAAGTGTGCCTTGCACAGGCTATACCGAAGACGCCAGTGCAGAGGCCTTTACTGCGTCCTATCGGGAGTTTCAACGTGCAGCGGTCCAGCAGGAGCCGTCATACCGGGTCAAAGGGAGCTCATTGCTGGCTTTGATAGCATCAGCAAGAGCATGCGGACGCTGTTTCCAGGGGCACGTCTCGGCCATTGCCTCCGCCATGCGCCTATCAAGCTCCCCGGGACACTGATGGCGCTGGCATCGCCGGTCCGTACGGCCTTGCGCTCCCAACTCCACACCCTTTTGTACAAGGCACGACGGCGGAGGGGCTTGTGGGTGTTTGCACTCGGCCAACGGTTGCGGCGCTTTGCGGACCACGTCACGCATACAGCTGGGGTGGCCAACGGCGCCCGCGTACGACAGTGGTTTCAGGAGAAGAAAGCGGGCTGGTATGCGGTGCTTGCAGATCCCCAGATGCCGGTGACGAGCACCGTGTTGGATCAAGCCCATAACGCCATCGACCGGAAGCTGTTCATGATGAAGGGCTTCCATCATCCCAAAGGAAGCCAGCAGGCATTTCTGACGGGGCTGGCCCACTTGTATAA
>Ga0081539_10005784_pt1 | contig 12322 bp, 9 predicted proteins | sample TabmetS4T2R2_FD_71023 | JGI IMG/M metagenome (GOLD analysis project Ga0081539, IMG submission 71023) | Tabebuia heterophylla rhizosphere microbial communities from the University of Puerto Rico - S4T2R2 | ecosystem: Host-associated > Plants > Roots > Rhizosphere ...
CGATCCCGTCTGGGTCGGCCGCAATCCGTTCAAGGGACTTGCCGTTTTCACCTTCCATGGCTACGCCGCCCGCCTGGCGGCCGGCTACCATCCGTCGCTGCGCTACATCGCGCCGGTCCACGTGACGGGTCCGTACTGCTGCAACCTGCTAGCGGTGTGGGCGCAGAACGCCAGCGCCGGCAGCATCCGCAAACATCAGCTCGGCCCGCTGCGCCGTGCCCTGTCGCGCTACAAGGACTTCCTGGTCGAAGGCCCCGCGGTCATCGCCGGCGATTTCAACAGCAATACCATCTGGGACAGACCCGGCTGGCGGATCAACCATTCGACCAAGGTGCGCATCCTCGAGGAGAGTTTCGGCCTTGTCAGTGCCTATCATGCCGTTCGCGGCGAGGCGCACGGTCAGGAACGCGAACCGACCTTGTACTGGCGCGACCGCAGGAAGGACGGTCCGACCTACCACATCGACTATGTCTTCCTGCCCTCACTCTGGATAGAAAGGGTACGTGACCTTAGCATCGGCAGCTTCGAGACCTGGTGCGGCTCGGGGTTGAGCGACCATGTGCCGGTGGTCGTCGATGTCGAGGTCTGAAAGGGGGCGAGCGTCATGGTGAAGGTGGTTTGGGCAAGCGTGGTCATGGCGTTGGGAGTAGTGGGCTGCTCGAGCCCGCCCAAGCCCGGGCCGCCGGTCTGGTCGGTGGACTATGCGGTCCCTTTCGACACCATGGTGAATTGCCTCGTGAGCAGCCCGGCCGGTGCCCTTACCGTCGGTGCACCCACTCCGGGGCTCGGTGGCGTCGTACGGCTGAGTTTCATGCCCAGCAACACGCCGCAGGCCAATTCCTACTACATGCTCTACCACCTGCCCAACAACGGCACGCAGGTGAACTGGCACCGCGCGAACGACGTCATGGGCCTCGACTGGATCGATGGCGTAGCGCGCACGCGCGCGAATGGCTGCGGTGGTGTTCCCTACCAGGCCGCACTCGGCGCGGGCGCACCGGCGGCTGGTACTTTGGACCGATAACGGAGGCGCTCGCCGAGGAACTGACAAGTTGGGGGGAGAGATGGTGAAGCATGCTCTGGCATCGGTGTGCATCGGGCTTGGTCTCGCCGCCTGCAGCGAGCCGCCGCCACCTCCGTTGCCGCCAGTTTGGTCGGCAAGCTACGACGTCCCGTTCGACGCAATGGTCAATTGCCTGGCGGCAAAGCCCTCGGGCGACTTTGCAGTTTCGAGGCCTCAGTTTTTTCAGGAGGGCGTGATGAGAATCTCCTTCACGCCGGCAAAGACGCCTCAGGCCGACTCTGCATACACGCTGCGGCGCACGGCCAACGGCACTCAGGTCATCTGGCGGCGGCCTGGCAATGTCGGCGGGCTGGATTGGCTCGACAACGAAGCGCGCAGCCGGGCGGATCGCTGCGCCACCAATGCCTGAGACTACCTGACGCTCACGGCGCCCGCAAAACTGCCTGGCAGCCGGGCGGAAGCTTCGGGCGATATAGCACTTGCGGCGTGCCGGGCGGAGGTACCTTGACCGGTGGTCGGGTGAACCACAGCTCAAGCGGCTCGCCGCACCCGTCGTCACTGTAGTAGCGCGACTGCGCCTGGCATTGCGGGTTGCCGGGCGGGCAATACAGCCTGACATGGAAATGCGCGTCGTGGCCCGCCCACACAACCAGCTTGTTGAGCCACGCGCGATTGCCCGTCACGGTCTGGCAGAGCCGTTGCTTGATCCACTTGTTGACGAACAGCCGGTCGAGGTCGGGCATCTCCGCGGAAAGCCGCAGCAAGGTCAGGTGCTGTTGGTTGAACACGCTGTCGTCGAGGCCGCTGTCGTCCGGCAGCACCAACGAGCGCAGACGCGGGTCTTCGCGCTCGGCTGCCGGACGTCGTGGGCCGGGCTGCCGCTCGAACCAGATGTCGACATCGAGGCCAGTCTGATGGCTGGCATGGCCCGACGGAGCGGGGCCTCCGCGCGGTTGGCTGATGTCGCCGACGTAGAGGTGCGCCTGACCCGCCGCGCGCACCTTCTCCGCCAGGACCTGGATGAAGGCGAGCGTCACGGGCTGACCCCAGTAGCGATTGCGGCTCACTCGAATGGCTTCGTAGCCGGGTCCCTCGAGAGGCAGCGCCTGGGCGCCTTGCAGGCATCCCGCCGTGTAGAAGCCGATCGACTGTGGAGGGCCGGGTGCGGGCAATCGCACGTCCGCCCAATCCTGCGCATTCGCGGACAGTCCTGTCGCTATCGCCGCGATCAGCGGAACGAGCCGGCACACCATCTTGTTGCCACCCTAGTCGGCGGCTAAGAGTTTCTCCATGGCCGACTATGCCAACATAAGGCTTGAGCGCGAAGGCGCCATCGCCCGCCTCACCCTCAATCGCCCGGAACGGCGCAATGCGCTCACTCACGCCATGATGCTCGAGCTGGAGGACGTCTTCAGCAGGCTGCGTGACGATGAGAGCTGTCGGGTGATGGTGCTGCGCGGTGCCGGCGGTCACTTCTGCGCCGGCGGCGATCTCGGCGCAATGGCCGACATGCCGGCCAAACCCGGCAACGGCGCGGTCGATCCGTTGCTGCCCGCCTATCGCCAGTTCGGCGATGCGCTGCTGGCGTTGAACCCCCTGCCGCAGGCCACTATCGCCATCGTCGAAGGCTCGGCCGTGGGCGGCGGGCTCGGCATGGCGTGCTGCTCCGACATCGTCATCCTGCACGAATCGGCCGCGTTCGGCATGCCCGAGCCCAAGGTCGGATTCATCCCCTCGCAGATCGTCCCCTTCGTGGTGCGGCGCATCGGCGAAGGCGCGGCGCGCGACCTTGCGGTGAGCGGTCGCGTGATCGGCGCTGCGGAGGCCTATCGGCTGGGTGTCGGCCGCTACCTCTGCGCCAGCATCGCCGAGCTCAACCGGACCCTTAAGGGCGTGATCGATGACGTCCTGAAGCTGGAGCCGGCCGCGCGGGCGACGGTGAAGCGCCTGGTACTGGAGTGCGCGACCGAGAACGATCGCGCCGTGCTCGACGCTGCGGCGGAAAGCCTGGTCGGCCTGCTGCGCCGCCCCGAGGCGTTGGAGGGCATCGGCGCGTTCATGGCCAAGACCGCGCCGCCATGGGCAAAGGACTAGGGCGATGAGGAACTATCGACATATCGAGGTGAGACCGGTGGCCGGGGCCCTGGGAGCGGAGATTGGCGGCGTCGACATGTCTCGCGAGCTCGAGGACGACGTCGTCGCCGAGATGCGCCAGGCCTTCCTCGATCATCTCGTGATCTTCCTGCGCAACCAGCGGGTGACGCCGCAACAGCAGCTGGCTTTCGCCCGCCGCTTCGGCGAGCCGATCGAGTATCCGCAGCTCAAGGGGCTGCCCGAGGCGCCGTTCATCACGCCGGTGGTCAAGCTGGAGCACGAGCGCAGCAACTTCGGCGGCATCTGGCATTCCGACACGACGTATCTGCCGCAGCCGCCCATGGGCAGCATGCTGCTCGCCCGCGAGGTACCGCCCTTCGGCGGCGACACGATGTTCGCCAACCAGTATCTCGCCTACGAGGCGCTGTCGGACGGCCTGAAGAAAACGCTGGAAGACTTGGCGGGCGTAAGCTCGTCCGCCAAGGCCGACGTGTCGAAAACCCGGGAGGATCGGCTGAAGGCGGCTGGCGCCGAGCTCAAGGTGCTGACCGCGGAGCACCCAATTGTCCGCACCCATCCCGAGACCGGCCGCAAGGCACTCTACACTTCGGACGCGCACACTTCGCATTTCGCCGGCTGGACCGAGAAGGAGAGCCTGCCGCTGCTGAGGTTCCTGTGGCAACACCAGGTGAAACCGGAATTCACCTGCCGCTTTCGTTGGGAGGTGGGCTCGCTCGCCTTCTGGGACAATCGCTGCACCATGCACAACCCGATCAACGACTATCACGGCTACCGTCGGGTGATGCATCGCATAACCCTGGCCGGCGACCGACCCCGCTAGCGTCAGCCAATGCGTCCCGCCTGACCTTGGGAAAGAGAAGCGACGGTACGCGCAGCTCTCGTGCGGGTGGAACTGCGCTCAGGGCCTGCTCGGCGCTTTCCGGCCACGGCACGTTGTCCGTGGTCTCGCCGAGGCTTTGCAGGACCTCCGCCGCCGCAAACGGAATGAAGGGCCAGCCGGTCAGAGCGGCCAACCGCACGAGGTTCACGCCGGCACGTGCGATGGCTGCCGCACGAGGCGGGTCGTTCTGGATCGCCGACCATGGCGCGGCGTGCGCGAAATAGGCGTTGGCGAGTTTCCAGATCGACCGCACCTCGCTGGCGGCCTTGCGGAAGGCGAGCGCTTCGTGATGCGCGCGCAGCCGCGTCAGGTGCGCGTCGAGGGTCCCGACAAGCTTGTGCTCGACGGGTCCGTAGCTGCCGCCGGGGACTGCCTTGCCGAAACGATCGGCGGCGAACGACAGGCAGCGATTGACCAGGTTGCCGAACGTATCGGCGAGATCCTTGTTGATGCCGTCCACGAAGCGCTCGACCGTGAAATCGGAATCGTCGCCTTCGGGCGCGTTGGCGGCCAGCCACCAGCGCCACGTGTCGGCCGGCAGCAGCTGTAGTGCGCGATCGGTGAAGAGTCCGCGCCCTTCGCTGGTCGAGAACTTGCCGCCTTCGAAGGTCAGCCAGTTGAAGCCTTTGATGATGTCGACGAGCTTGAGCGGCAGGCCTGATCCCAGGATCGTCGCAGGGAAGCTGACGGCGTGGAAGGGGACATTGTCCTTGGCCAGGAACTGGAGATAGCGGACGTCAGTGCCACCTTCCCACCAGGCGCGCCAATTGCGGCCGGCAGCCTGATCGGCCCACTCGATCGCCGCCGCGATGTAGCCGATCGGCGCGTCGAACCAGACATAGAAGACCTTGTCCTCGAAGCCTTCCTTCGGCACCGGCACGCCCCATGACAAGTCGCGGGTGATGCAACGGTCCCGGAGGCCTTCGTCGAGCCACTTGGCCGCGATGGATTGGACCAGCGGTGGCCACGCTGCGCGCGTATCGATCCATCGTCGCAGCCGCTCTTCGAAGGCCGAGAGCTTGAGGAACAAGTGGCGTGTCTCGCGGAACTCGATGTCGCTTGCCCCCGAGACGCTGGAGCGCGGCGACAGCAGGTCCTGCGGCTCGATCAGCCGGGTGCAGCTCTCGCATTGATCGCCGCGCGCCGCGACATGCCCGCAATGCGGACACGTGCCCACGATATAGCGATCGGGCAAGAAGCGGCCATCGCTCGGCGAATAAGCCTGGCGGATGGTGCGCGCCTCGATGTAGCCAGCCGCGTCGAGGCGCTGGAAGAATTCCTGCGTCAGCCGATGGTTGGCGACGTTCGACGTTCGCGAGAAGTAGTCGAACGACAGGCCGAAGCGGCGATAGATGTCGGCCTGGATTGCGTGCTGGCGCGCGCAATACTCCGCCACGGGCAAGCCCTCCGCAGCAGCCGCCAACTCGGCCGGCGTGCCGTGTTCGTCGGTGCCGCACAGGAACAGCACTTCATGCCCCGTCTGGCGACGAAAGCGCGCGTGAATGTCGGCGGGCAGCAACGAGCCCGCGAGGTTGCCGAGGTGCTTTACGCCATTGATGTAGGGCAGGGCACTGGTGATCAAGAACTTGCTCATGGGGTCTCTCCGGGAATGCCGACGCAAAAAAGCCCTTCGCGAGGAAGGGCCGGAGAGACCGTTCGAGCAGCTAGCGCCCGCGCGTCACCCTGCAGCCCCAATCGGACGAAGGGGCCGGCGCATTCGAGAAGAAAGTGCGCGGAACGTGATCATGAGGCGGATGTAGGGGGAGGAGCGGGGTCCTTCAACGAATTTCTCCGGAAATCCATGATGCGTGAAGGCTGAATATATATCTTACGATTGACATAGTCTATCGATCGATATATTTGATTGACGGCATGAGCACCGTCAGTTTGAGGCATAGGCCCGGCACGCACCTGCGTGGCGAGGAGACGCGGCGGCGCATCCTCAGCACCGCACTCGAGATGTTCGCCGAGCAGGGCTACGACGCCACCAGCACACGGCTTCTCGCCGAGCGCGCCGGTGTCAACCTGCCTGCCATCCCTTACTACTTCGGCAGCAAGGAGGGCCTCTACCGCGCGGTCGTCGCCCACTGCCTCGAGCAAAGTGAGACGTTCCTGGCGCCGGTAACGGACAAGGCGCTGTCGCTGCTTGCCCAGAAAGATCCAGCGCCCGAGGCTCTGATCAACGCCCTGTGCGAGATCTTCGAGCGCTTCGTGGTGCTCGTGTCGTGCGGCGAGCAGGTTGAAGCGCGGCGGCTGTTGTGGGCTCGCGCCGAGCTCGAGCGAACACCGGTCCTGCAGATGCTGCAGGAGGGCGGCAAGCGTCAGATCTTCGAGCCTTGTGCGGCGTTGGTCGGCCGCCTGTTCGGACGCGCCCCGGACGATCCAGCAACGATCCTGCGCACGCTCGCGCTGTTCGGGCAGGCGACGATCTTTTGTCACACAGGCGTGCAGGAGGTGCTCGGCGAAGCTTCTATCGACGAAGTTCGCATCGCCGACGTTCGCGCGCTGGTGCGTGAGCAGACAGAGGCGATCTTGCGCGCTGCCCTGGCCGGCAAGGCCGCCGCTTCCAAGACCAGGAACGCGAAGAAGTGAACGCCGCGTTCGAATCGACCCGGACGAGGCGCCGTCTGGGGTGCGGAGCATTGGCATTGGCTGCTCCGTTCGCCATTGTCGCCACCTTGGCCGGTTGCACGGTCGGACCTGACTTCAAGTCGCCTGACAAGCCCACCGTCGACGGCTACACACCGGAGAACCTGGTGCCGCGCACCTCGTCGGCGGCGGTGCATGGCGGCGAGGCTCAGTCGCTGATGCTGGGTGCCGATGTACCCGGCCGCTGGTGGCAGCTCTATCGCTCGAGCGAACTCGACTCGCTGGTCGACCAGGCATTGCGCGCCAATCCCGACCTCGACGCCGCGCAGGCCGCGCTGCGGCAGGCCCGCGAGCAGCTTTATGCGCAACAGGGTGCGCTCTTCCCCACCTTCAGCGGCAACGCCAGCGGCACGCAGCAGCTGCAGAGCGGCAATCAGTTTGGACAGCCGAGCTTCACCTCGCAGTTCGGCGTGGTCAGCGCCTCATTGAGCGTGGCCTACGCGCCCGACCTGTGGGGCGGCGTGCGCCGCCAGGTCGAATCGCAGGCGGCGCTGGCGGACTATCAGCGTTTCCAGCTCGAGGCGGCCTATCTCACCCTGACCGCGAACGTGGTGGTGGCGGCCGTCAACCTCGCTTCGCTGCGTGACCAGATCGCCGCCACGGAAGTCATCATCCGGCTGCAGGCCGACGCGTTGCGGCTGGTGCAGGAGCAGTTCAACATGGGCGGCGCCTCGCGCGCCGATGTGCTGGCACAGCAGGCCACGCTCGCCCAGACCCAGGCGACGCTGCCGCCCCTGCAGAAGCAGCTTGCGCAGCAGCGCAACCAGCTGATGCGCTACCTCGGAAGGCCGCCCACCGACGATGCCGGACAAGGCCTGCATCTCGCGACCCTGCAGTTGCCCAAGAACCTGCCGCTCAGCCTGCCCTCGCAGCTGGTCGAGCAACGGCCCGACGTCCGTTCGTCCGAAGCGCAGTTGCATTCGGCGAGCGCCAATATCGGTGTCGCGACAGCCGCCCAGCTGCCGCAATTCAATATCACCGGGCAGCTCGGCAGCTCCGCGCTGGGCCTGGCATCGATGTTCGGACCGGGCACCGCCTTCTGGAGCCTCGGCGCGAGCGCAGCGCAGACGCTGATCGATGGCGGCCAGCTCGAGCACAAGAAGCGGGCCACGGTCGCGGCCTTCGACCAGGCGGCGGCGAGCTATCGGGGTGTCGTGCTGTCGGCCTTCCAGGACGTCGCCAACGCCTTGCGCGCCCTGCAGTCCGACGCCGAGGCGCTGAGCACGGCAGTCACCGCCGAGCAGGACGCCCAGCAGAGCCTCGACCTCTCGCGACAACAGTACGAAGCCGGCTCCATCAGTTACCTGACGCTACTCAACGCGCAACAGACCTACGAGAACGCCCTGATCAACCGGGTCAAGGCGCAGGCGGCACGCTTCAGCGACACCGCAGCCTTGTTCGAGGCGCTGGGCGGCGGGTGGTGGAACCGTGCCGATGTCGATCCCAAGTCGTTGGGCAAGCCCGACGTGTTCTGGCTGCCGCCGCTGCAGGACGTGCACCTCCCTCGTGCAGGTCGCTGACTATCGCAGGCCGGCCTTCGGGCCGCATACGGAGACGAGACAATGATCAAGCGTATGCTCATCATGTTGGTCACCGTCGCCATCGTTCTGGGTGGCGTGTTCGGCTTCAAGGCCGTGGTCGGCATGAAGATCAAGGAATTCATGGCCGGCATGGGCAACCAGCCGCAGACCGTGTCGACCGCCGCTGCCATGAAGACAGAGTGGCAGGATCGTCTCGAGGCCGTCGGCAGCCTGCGTGCCGTACGCGGCGCCGATCTTTCGCTCGAGGTCCCGGGCATCGTCGAGGCGATCAACTTCCAGTCCGGCGACGACGTCGAGGCTGGCAAGCTGCTGCTCAAGCTGCGCGACAACGACGAGGTCGCGAAGCTCAAGTCGCTCGAGGCGATGGAGAAGCTCTACACGCAGAACTACGACCGCAATTCGCGGCTGCTCAGGACCCAGGCGGTGGCTCAGTCGGCGGTCGACAACGACATCGCCAACCTCCAGAACTTCAAGGCCCAGGTCGACCAGCAGAAGGCCATCGTCGAGAAGAAATCCCTGCGGGCGCCGTTCGCCGGGCGGCTGGGGCTGCGCCAGATCGATCTCGGCCAGTACCTGCCGGCCGGCACGGTGATCGCCACCCTGCAGTCGTTGACGCCGATCTATGCCGACTTCTACCTGCCGCAGCAGGACGTCGCCAAGGTCAAGGTCGGACAGGCCGTGACGGCCAAGGTCGACACCTATGCCGGCCAGCTGTTCAAGGGCACGATCACCGCCATCAATCCCAAGGTCGAGACGGGCACGCGCAATGTCCAAGTGCGCGCCACGCTTGATAACGATGACCACAGGCTGCTGCCCGGCATGCATGTCACGGTCGAGATCGCCGTCGGCGAGCCGCAGCGGCTGGTAACGCTGCCGCAAACCGCCATCAGCTACAATCCGTACGGCAATCTGGTCTACGTCGTCGACGACAAGGGGAAGGACGCGCAAGGCAATGACCGGCTGACGGTGCACCAGGTGTTCGTGACACTGGGGGCAGCGCGCGGCGACCAGGTCGCGGTTCTGAAAGGCATCACTGAGGGGCAGGTCGTCGTCACTGCCGGACAGATGAAGCTGCGCAACGGCGTGCCGATCGCCGTCAACAACGCGGTGCAGCCCGCCAGCGATCCCCATCCACAGCCGGTCGACCGCTGAGAGGGAAACGGCCGATGAAATTCACGGACATCTTCATCCGCCGGCCGGTGCTCGCCATGGTGGTGAGCCTCCTGATCCTGGTGCTCGGCGTACGCGCGGTCGGCACGTTGCAGGTGCTGCAATATCCACGCACCGAGAATGCCGTCGTGACCGTGAGCACGGTCTACTATGGCGCCGATCCCGATGTCGTCGCCGGCTTCATCACGACGCCGCTGGAGCAGGCGATCGCCCAGGCCAACGGCATCGACTACATGACGTCGACCAGCACCAGCGGTACCCGTACCATCACCATCTATCTCCGGCTGAACTACGATTCGAACAAGGCGCTGTCGGAAATCAACACCAAGGTCAATTCGGTGCTGAATCGGTTGCCGCCCGGTACGCAGCAGCCGGTCCTGACGGTCAAGGTCGGACAGACCATCGACGCCATGTATATCGGTTTCAACAGCAATGAGCTGGCGCCAAACCAGATCACCGACTACCTGGTGCGTGTCGTGCAGCCCAAGCTGCAGGCGGTCGAAGGTGTGCAGACCGCGGAGCTCCTTGGCGCGAAGAACTTCGCGCTGCGCGCGTGGCTCGATCCCGAGAAGCTCGCGGCGTTCGGCCTGACGGCGGCGGACGTCGCCACGCAGCTTTCCAACAACGATTACATCTCGGGTCTCGGCAGCACCAAGGGCCAGATGGTCCAGGTCATGCTGAGTGCGTCCACGAGCCTCCACACCCTCGACGAGTTCCGTAACCTGGTACTGAAGCAGCAGGGCGGAGCGATCGTGCGGCTGAAGGACGTCGCCAACGTTACCCTGGGGTCGGACGACTACGACTCGCAGGTCGCCTTCGACGGTCAGCAAGCGGTCTATATCGGCATTCAGGTAGCGCCGAGCGCGAACCTGCTCGACGTCGTCAAGGGCGTGCGCGCCGTCTTTCCCGAGATCGTTGACCAGCTGCCGCAGGGCCTCGACGGGCGCATCGTCTACGACGCCACCGAGTTCGTGAACAGCGCGATCGACGAGGTCATCCGCACGCTGGTCGAAGCGCTGGTCATCGTCACGCTGGTGGTGTTCGCCTTCCTGGGATCGGTGCGCTCGGTGCTGATCCCGACTGTCGCGATCCCGTTGTCGCTGGTCGGCACCTTCACGCTGATGCTGGCCTTCGGCTTCTCGATCAACCTCCTGACCCTGCTCGCTCTGGTGCTGGCGATCGGCCTGGTCGTCGACGATGCCATCATCGTGGTCGAGAACGTCAACCGTCATCTTGAGGAGGGCATGGCGCCCTTGCCGGCCTCCATCGAGGCTGCGCGAGAGCTGGCCGGCCCCATCATCGCCATGACCGTGGTTCTGGTCGCGGTCTACGTGCCGATCGGCTTCCAGAAGGGCCTTACCGGTGCGCTGTTCACCGAGTTCGCCTTCACGCTCGTGGGCGCGGTGACGGTTTCGGCGATCGTTGCGCTGACGCTGTCGCCGATGATGTGTTCGCGGCTGCTGAAGGCTCACGGACAGGGCGTCAGCCACTGGGAGACCTGGTTGATCGGCGTGATCGACCGCAGCTTCGACTGGCTGCGCCGCGCCTACTCGCGCCGCCTGCACAGCAGTCTCAACTATCTTCCCGTGACCGGCGCGTTCGCGGCGATTGTGCTGGTCAGCCTCTATTTCCTCTACACCGGCACCAAGAGCGAGCTGGCGCCGCAGGAGGACCAGGGTGTCATCATCACGCTCTCGACCGCGTCGCCGACCGCGACCATCGACCAGCGACTGATGTACGGGCGGCAGGTCTACGAGATCTTTCGCGGCCACCCCGAGAGCGACCACGTCTTCCAACTCGACGTGCCTGGGCAGTCGATTGCCGGCATGGTGCTGAAGCCGTGGGATCAGCGAACCGCGACGACCAACCAAATGATGCCGATCATTCAGCAGGAGGTGAACCGGGTTGCGGGTGCGCAGGTCGTGGCCTTCCAACCACCGCCGCTGCCGGGCAGCCAGGGCCTGCCGGTGCAGTTCGTGATCACCACGACCGCCCCGTTCAACCAGCTCAACGAGGTCGCGCAACAGTTCCTCCAGGAAGCGCTCAAGAGCGGCATGTTCATGTTCCTGAACACCGACCTCAAGGTCGACCAGCCGCAGGTCACCGTCGAGATCGATCGGGACAAGGCGGCCCAACTTGGCCTCAAGATGAGCGACGTCGGCAGCGCACTCGCCTGGATGCTGGGCGGCGGCTACGTCAACTACTTCAGCCTCGACGGGCGGTCCTACAAGGTCATGCCGCAGGTCGCGCAACGGGCCAGGCTCAATCCGGAGCAGTTGCTGAACTACTACATCCGCACCGCCGACGGCACGTCGGTGCCGGTGTCGACAGTGGCCAAGATCACGACCAAGGTGATTCCGGAATCACTCAATCACTTTCAGCAGCTGAACAGCGCCACCATCCAGGGCGTGGCGATGCCGGGCGTGGCGCAGGCCGACGCCATCGACTACCTGAAGGATCTGGCGGCGCGCACCCTGCCGCAGGGCTACACGGTCGACTATGGCGGCCTCTCGCGGCAGTACATCCAGGAATCAGGCGGCTTCGTCGTCACCTTCGGTTTCGCGCTCATCATCATCTTCCTGTCGCTGGCGGCGCTGTTCGAGAGTTTCCGCGATCCGCTCATCATCCTGTTCTCGGTGCCGATGTCGCTCGCCGGCGCGCTGCTCTTCCTCACGGTGCTGAGCACGCTCGGGATCCCCGGCGCGACCCTCAACATCTACACCGAAGTCGGCCTGGTGACGCTGATGGGACTTATCAGCAAGCACGGCATCTTGATCGTCGAGGTCGCGAACTCGCTGCAGCGCGAGGGCAAGACCAAGCGCGAGGCGATCGAGCAGGCGTCGGCGATCCGGCTGCGGCCCATCCTGATGACCACCGCGGCGATGGTGCTGGGCGTGGTGCCGCTGATCGTTGCGACCGGTGCGGGTGCGGTGTCGCGCTTCA
>Ga0081539_10005785_pt1 | contig 12319 bp, 9 predicted proteins | sample TabmetS4T2R2_FD_71023 | JGI IMG/M metagenome (GOLD analysis project Ga0081539, IMG submission 71023) | Tabebuia heterophylla rhizosphere microbial communities from the University of Puerto Rico - S4T2R2 | ecosystem: Host-associated > Plants > Roots > Rhizosphere ...
TCCCGATGCCGTTCGGACCCGCGACGATCGTAACCGGAGAATCCGACCGGAGGTCGATACTGTGGTTATACAGGCCAAACAAGCCATTGATCTCTATGCGCCGGATGAAAGCCATCGCTGCGGCGGGACTCTACTCGGACACGTCTCGAGGTTCCGCGTTCCGTGAAATCGCGTTAGCGCCCACTGCACGCTTGGTGGTACCGCGCGGCGGGCCGGTGACGGGGTCGCTGGCACGCTGCGAGACGCCGCGCAGGCGAGCGCGTCATCGACGCGAAGCCCGGCCTCGCCAGATGATCACCACCAGCGGCTCGCTGGGTTCTCGCCCACAGACGTAGCCGTGGCTGGGCCCGCCTCTGCTGTCGCTATCGCGTGAAAGCGCGACTGGGTCAATTCCTCGGCGGTCGACCGGAGTCCTGGGGCCGATCTCCGTGCGAGCCCGCTACTTCAGCGGCCAGGGGTTCGTGACCCCGGTCCGAGGTTCGGTTCGCTGCGCGGCGTAGTCCCATCGGCGTCGACCCGCGGTGGCCGCTCTTGGTCCCGTCGCGCCGAATGGCCAGCAAGCTGGAATGTCAGCACGCTGGCGCTGGCGGTCTCGGCTTCTTGCTCGGCGCTGATCGCGCGGCGTAGGGTCGTCGCGTGGGGCGCCTTCACGGCCTTCCCATCTCCCGCCACGCACCGTACGAGGTGCACTGATCGGCCGCCATAGGCGGCTGCGGAGCGCGACGACCCCGACCTTTCGCCAAGGAGGCGTTATGCCTGCCTCGACCGAGAAGTTCCCGCGAGATACGACCGGCCTACCGACCGTGTCCCACACCGAGGTTGTCGAGCTCGCGGACGGCGATCGCGTGGCGCTGCGCATCGCGCCGGTGGCCAAGCGCATCGGCGACGCGACGGTGCGGATGCTCGCGTACAACGGTTCGATCCCCGGTCCGACGCTGCGGGTGCCGGAGGGTGCCGAGGTCCTCGTCGACATCGAGAACGAGGGGGACATGGAGAACACCGTGCACTGGCACGGGCTGCGCCTGGAGAACCGCTTCGACGGCACGCATGAGACTCAGGAGCCCATCCCGGTCGGCGGCCGCTACACGGCCCGCGTGACGTTCCCCGACCCCGGCATCTACTGGTACCACCCGCACATCCGAGAGGACTACAACCAGGAGCTCGGGCTCTACGGCAACGTCATCGTGACGCCGTCGGATCCCGACTACTGGGCATCCGTGAACCGCGAGCTGGAGCTCACGCTCGACGACGTTCTCATCGAGGACGGCCAGATCGCGCCGTTCAGCCCGGACGAGACCACGTACGCGGCGATGGGGCGCTTCGGCAACGTGCTGCTGGTTGCGGGCGAGACCGAGCTGGCGCTCACCGCGCAGACCGGCGAGGTGGTGCGCCTATACCTGACCAACACCGCCAACACGCGCGTCTTCCGCGTCGCGCTGCCGGGGGCGCGAATGAAGCTCGTCGGGGGCGACAGCGGCCGCGTCGAGCGCGAGCAGTTCGTCGACGACGTCGTGCTGGCGCCGTCGGAGCGAGCCGTCGTCGACGTGCTCTTCGAGAATCCGGGCGAGCTGGTCCTGGAGCACCGCACGCCTGAAAGGACCTACAAGCTTGCAGACATCACGGTCACCGAGGATCGGGCGGAGCCGTCCTTCGCCGACGCCTTCTCGGAGCTGCGCACCGACCCCGAGCTGGCCGCCGAGCGTGAGCGGCTCGCAGCGCTCGTCGACGCGCCCGCGGACAAGACGCTGGCCTTCGTGGCCGAGATGGACATGGGCCAGCCCGACGTCGCCGCCGGCGAGGCGCTCGTCTACTCGTGTCCGATGCACCCGGAAGTCGTCAGCGAAGAGCCCGGCCGTTGCCCGAGCTGCGGCATGAAGCTCATCGCCGAGGCTGCGCCGACCGGCTACGCGTGCCCGATGCACCCGGGGGTGACCAGCGAGACTCCCGACCGCTGCCGGCAGTGCGGCATGAAGCTTCTGCCGGCCCGGATGGTCCGGTCCGCCGCCGGCCACGAGCACGGCGAGCACGAGCACGGCGAGCACCACCACCACGCCGAGGAGGCGGGCGCCGCCCATGCCCACCACGGCCATGGCCACGACCACGAGGCGGCCGGCGGCATCGAGTGGGAAGACGACATGGTCGACGTCAACAAGCTCACGACGCCAGCGAACACGCGGTGGAAGCTCGTCGACCGCTCGAACGACGCGGAGAACCACGACATCCAGTGGCGGTTCCGCGTCGGCGACCGCGCGAAGATCCGGCTGCTCAATGAGATGGACTCCGACCACCCGATGCACCACCCCTTCCACATCCACGGAGCGGGCCGGTTCCTCGTGCTGGCGCGCGACGGGGTCGTCGAACCCAACCTGGTGTGGAGCGACACGGTCCTCGTGCGCACCGGCGAGACCGTGGACATCGTGCTTGACGTGACCAACGCAGGGCGGTGGATGGCCCACTGCCACATCGCCGAGCACCACGAGAGCGGGATGATGTTCAGCTTCGAGGTGACGCCGTGAGCGCCGGACGGCAGCATGTGGCGCAGCCGTTCATGGCGATGGAAGTGGGCTGATAAAGCGAGCGATGAAGCGCGAGAACGGTTGCCATAGCCGGAACAAGAGGACTCGAGTGCTTCGGACGCCAGACCGAGTCCATCTTCCATGGGCAACGCGCGCGGTCCGTTCGGCCACACGCCGGGAGAGCGCTGACTCGCCGGGAACACGTTGGTCAACGAAGGAACGGAGTTCCAACTCGGCGGCTTCCCGGTCACCTTGATACGCAAGTAGCAGCCCGAGGTTCATGCTTGCCGCCTGCTTGACAACCCCGCTTCCGCGGTCTCGCGCTAGCTCGTAGCACGACTGAGCTCCTGCAAGGTCTCCGTCGAGCTTGTCGAGCTGGAGACCCAGCCAAAGCGCAGCCCGAGACGCGAGTTCAGGATCGTCAGACGACATGGCGGCGCGATACGCAGCGACCTCATCCTTACGACGCCCACGTCGCCCGGAGAGCAAGACACCAAGGTAGAGCCACGCGTCCGTGATGCCACCCTCGATCGCGCGTCGGTACGCCGCTTCTGCGCGGGCGGCGCGGCGGCGGCGGTGCAGGTCGTATCCGAGGAGAAACCAGTCGTATGGATCGTCTGAGGCCGTCACCTGCTCATCCGGGCGCCTGCGCCCCGACCGTTCGCGCGAGAGGGTACGCGATCCTGCACGCCGCTCTAGGCCATGACTCGTTGTGCTCGGTGTGTGTCGGACCGCACGCGTTGAACGGGTCGTTTGACGCTGTGGCCGCTGCTGGGCGGACTTACGGTCGGCCGCATCATGAGCTCGCGGAGATGGTGCTTTACGACCGGCGCTTTGGGCGTCGCCGTTTGGTGCGGTGGGCCAGCGGATTGCCGCGGGCGGCAACGCGATCGTGGTCGGGCTTTGTCTTGGTTCGGGTCCTCGTGGGTCTGGCTCGTTGCGTTCGCTGCCGTGGGCGCGATCGTGCTGGCGGGCGTGGTTCCCGGGATCATGCGCGCGTCGCAGACCGCGAACGCGGCGCAGAGCGGTCCTGTGGGCGCGTGGCCGGGGGATGCTCAGGCGATGGCCGGCGACCTGGCGCAGCGCTGGTCGAAGACCGTGCCGGACACGGCTCGGCTTGGCGCCGAGCCGCCGGGTACCTGCCGGCGAGTCGACGGCGAGCGTGCCGCCTGCTCGATCGCCATCGTCGTCCTCGTGAGTGATGGCAAGACGCGGTGGCCGTGGCGATGCTCGGCGAGCGCGCTGATCTCGCGCGCCGGCGACCGGCTTCTAGGACGGCGCATGGGCACCCGGTGCATGAGGTTCCCGTCGCCGACTTCGGCGCCGGACCCCGGGGCCGCGCTTGGTGCCGCCTACGCGCTTCAGGCGAACGGGGATACCTCGTGCCTTCCGGCGAACGGTGGCCGCGCGACGTGCGCGATGCGCTACCGCGGACCCAACGCCAAGTCGTGCCACGGTGCGGCGTCGGTGCCCCGCAACCGCCCCGCGCGCTCCATCGCCCTCGGCGCGCCGGTCTGCCAACTGCGACCGTAATAACGCCGTCCACCTGCAAGCCGCCTTCAGGCGGACGCGGCCTGCAACAGACTCTGAGCGCCGGAGGCGGCCGTGTTGTACGCCTGAGCGTGCAACGTCAGCACTGCACCCGATGACCGAGCATCTGCGGTCATCGGCCGCGCACTGTGGGACATCGCTGCCGCCTCAGAGCGACGAGGGCTCGGGCACCGCAGACGGTGAGGGTGGCGCGGTGCAGCGAGGTGGCGAAGGAGCGAACGCGTAAGCGTCACCGGGGCGTTGCGACCTGGCGGGGCCGGGCGCTCGGTCCCCCGGACGATCGACGAAGTGTCCGGGGGCCGAGTGACCCGGCCCCGCCTGACCACCCACGCCAGCACCACCCACGCCAGCACCACCCACGCCAGCACCACCCACACCACCCACCCGAAGACCGCAACAACCGCCATGCAACGTCGGTTGCATATGCGAGCATCAAGCAGGCATCGGCACCCCGCGTCGCTAAGTTGCAGCCGCGTATGGCCACCACCGAAGCCGACATCGTCGCGCGCGAACGAGCGCGTCCTACCGCGCCTCCGGTCGTCGAGTTCAAGCGCGTCACCAAGCGCTACGAGAACGGGACCGGGCTCGACGATGCGTCGTTCACGGTGCGCCGTGGGGAGTTCGTGTTCCTCGTCGGCTCCACGGGCTCGGGCAAGTCGACGGTCATGCGGCTGCTCATCAAGGAGCTCGAGCCGACGTCCGGCTCGATCCGCGTCGCCGGCCGCGACCTCGCCGAGATCCCGCGCAAGAAGGTCCCGTACTTCCGCCGCAACCTCGGCGTCGTCTTCCAGGACTTCAAGCTCCTGCCGAACCGCACCGTCCACGACAACGTCGCCTACGCGCTGCAGGTCACCGGCGGCAGCCGCAAGGAGGTCCGCGCGAAGGTCCCGGACATCCTGCGCCTCACCGGCCTCTCGACGAAGCTCCACCACTTCCCCGACCAGCTCTCCGGCGGCGAGCAGCAGCGCGTCTCCGTCGCCCGCGCGTTCGTCAACCACCCGCCGCTGCTGCTCGCCGACGAGCCCACCGGCAACCTCGATCCCGAGACCTCCATCGGGATCATGCAGCTGCTCTACCGCATCAACCGCACCGGCACGACGGTCATCGTCGCCACCCACGACTCGGCGATGGTCGACCGGATGCGCCGCCGCGTCATCGAGCTCAGCCAGGGCAAGATCGTCCGCGACGAGGCGACCGGCCTCTACGCGCCGCGCGACATGACCACCGCCGAGTTCGGCGCGCTCCTCAGAGAGCCGGCGCCCGAGCCCAAGCGGGTCGCGAGAGATCCGGGCGACGACTTCGACGACGCCTTCACCGACTGATGCGCTTCGGCTTCTTCTTCAGGGAGGCGCTGCGCTCGATGTCGCGCAACGCGGTCCCGAGCTTCGCGGCGATGGCCTCGGTGCTCGTCACCGTCCTCGTGCTCGGCGTCTTCATCCCGGTCGTCCAGGCGACCACCGGGGCGGCCAACGACGTCCGCAGCCGCGTGCTCGTCAACGTCTACCTGAAGACCGACGCCAAGCCCGACGACGTCACTCGCGTCAACGCGCTGCTGCACGACAAGGTCGCCCATGTCGGCAAGGTCCAGTACGTCTCCAAGCAGCAGGCGCTCGCCGAGCAGAAGCAGCGCTACCCCGAGGCCTACGACCTCCTCGGCTCCAACCCCCTGCCGGACACCTTCCGCGTCACCCCCGACAAGCCCGACAACGCGCTGAAGCTCAAGGACGCGCTCGCCCCCGCCGCGCCCGGCGGCGGCACGACGACGATCGACCCGGCGATCGACACCGTCAAGAACTCCAAGGACGACACGCAGAAGATCCTCGTCGCCACGCGCGTGGTGAAGCTGACCACCGGCCTGCTGGCGCTCCTGCTCATCGTCGCGAGCATCCTGCTCGTCTCGAACACGATCCGGCTGTCGCTGTTCAGCCGCCGCCGCGAGGTCGAGGTGATGAAGCTCGTCGGCGCGACCGACTGGTTCATCCGCTGGCCGTTCGTCATCGAGGGGATCGTGCTCGGCGCGCTCGGGGGTCTGCTCGCGGTCCTCCTGCTGTTGGTCGGCAAGATCGCCCTGCTCGATCCGCTCATCAACCAGTTCGCCCTGCTCGCGGCGCCGAAGACGATCCATCTCGGCTTCCTCGTCGCGATCCTGCTCGCCGCGTCGGTCGGCGTGAGCGCTGCCGGCTCCGGCCTCAGCCTGCGCCGCTTCCTGCGCGTCTGAGCGTGCCAAGCCCGCGTGGCTTGACAGCGAGCGTGCGCGCCGATATTTAATGCAGGCGTTAATTAACAAAGCCGTTAATCAATGCCGCCCGACCAGCTCGACCTCACCTTCGCCGCCCTCGCCGACCCCACGCGCCGGGCGATCCTCGCCCGGCTCGCCGAGGGCGAAGCGACCGTGAACGAGCTCGCTCAGCCGTTCTCCGTGAGCCTGCCCGCGATCTCGCGCCACCTCAAGGTGCTCGAGCGCGCCGGGCTCATCGAGCGCGGCCGCGAGGGCCAGGCGCGCCCGAGCCGTCTGCGCCCGCAGGCCCTCGACGAGGCCGCGCGCTGGATGGAGATCCGCAAGCAGACCTGGCAGGGGCGCATGGACCGGCTCGACGAGCACCTACGACAGCGGAGGAACCGAGGATGACCGAGACGATGCACGCCGACCGCCAGATCCTGATCACGCGCATCTTCGACGCCCCGCGCGAGCTCGTCTTCGCCGCGTGGACGGATCCCGATCAGGTGGCCGCCTGGTTCGGCCCCGAGCACTTCGACACGCCGAAGGAGAAGGTCCACATCGACCTGCGCGTGGGCGGGCGCTACGAGCTGACGATGGTGCAGCGCGGCACCGGAGCCGAGCACCCGGTGCGCTACGAGATCGTCGAGCTCGTCGTGCCCGAGCTCATCGTGCTCCGCGGCGAGCCGATGCCCGCGGTCGGGATGCCGGAGGGCACCGTGACGCGCATCGAGTTGCACGATCACGGCGACAAGACGCGCATGACGCTCAGCGACGGTCCGTACCCGGCCGAAGGCGGCGCGCACGCGCAGGCGGGCTGGAACGCCGCGTTCGACAAGCTGGCCGTGCTCCTCGAGGACTGAGGCCGACATGACCGCCGCCTGACAACGCGCCTCGTACCCTGTCGGGCAACCTTGCGCCGTCCCCTGCCCGGTCCCCGTGTTGCCTACGTCGTCGTCCTCGTGGTCGCGCTGCTCGTGCTGGGCACATGGGTCGGGGGAAGGCACTCGAGCTGGCTGCCGGGGCCGGTCCGCGATGCGCTGGTCGGCGACAGTGACACCGCCGTGGTCCAGGAGGCGATCGATCGCGTCCACGACACCTACTACCGCAAGATCCCGAAGTCGGTGCTGGCCAACGACGCGATCGCCGGCGTCATCGCCAAGCTCGACGACCGCTTCTCCAACTACTTCGACCCGCAGGAGTACAAGAGGTTCAAGCAGTCGCAGAACTCCGAGTTCTCCGGCGTCGGCCTGCAGGTCGCGCAGGACCCGAGGGGGCTGCGCGTCGAGGTGGTCTACGACGGCTCGCCGGCCAAGCGCGCCGGCATCAAGCGCGGCGACGTCATCGTGGCGGCCGACGGCAAGGACCTCGCGGGCAAGTCCCAGCAGGAGTCGGTGTCGCTCGTGCAGGGCCCGCCGGGCAGCGACGTGCGCCTGACCTGGGTGCGCGACGGGAAGAAGCAGACGAAGACCGTGACCCGCTCCACGATCAACGTGCCGGTCGTCGCCTCGCACCTGACCTCCGACCACGGCTGCAAGGTCGGCGTCGTCAAGCTCGCGCAGTTCAGCTCGGGCGCCCACGCCGAGGTCTACTCGGCCCTGCGCCGCCTGCAGAAGCGCGGGGCGAAGACCTACGTGCTCGACCTGCGCGGCAACGGCGGCGGCCTCGTGTCCGAAGCCCAGCTCGTGGCCTCGGCCTTCCTGAAGGACGGCCCGATCGTCACCACCAAGGGCCGCTCGGTGAAGACGCAGACGCTGCGCGCCACCGGCGACCCCGTCATCCCGACCGCGCCTACCGTCGTCCTCGTCGACAACGGCACCGCGTCGGCCTCGGAGATCGTCACCGGCGCGCTGCAGGATCGCGGCCGGGCGAAGGTCGTCGGCACCGAGACGTTCGGCAAGGGCGTCTTCCAGGAGGTCCTCGAGCTCTCCAACGGCGGCGCGCTGGACATCACCGCCGGCCAGTACTTCACGCCGAAGGGCCGCAACCTCGGCGGCAAGGGCGTCGCGCAGGGCAAGGGGATCGTGCCCGACGTGCAGGCGAAGGACAACGAGAAGACGCGCAAGGACGAGGCGCTCGATCGTGCCGAGGCCGTCCTGCGCCCGTCGTGCCCACGCTGACCGAGGCTCCGCCGCGCGTCGTGCTGCTCGAGCAGCGCGGCCGCTTCCTCGTCGGCGAGCCGTTCTTCGGCCGCGGCCGCCGCGTCACGGTCGAGCGCTCGCGCGACGCGCAGCCCGGGCGCCTCGCCGTCCTTCGCCCCGACCAGCGCGGCAAGCGCTACAAGATCGAGCGGGTCCTCGGCCGGGCGGACGTCGCCCGCGACGTCATCGAGGCGCTCATGCTCGACCGCGGCCTGCGGCGCAGCTTCCCGCCCGGCGTCGAGCGCAGCGCGAAGGACGCGCGCCCGCCCGACGTCGCCCGCCGCGACCTCACCGACCTGCCGACCTTCACCATCGACCCGGTCACCGCGCGCGACTTCGACGACGCGATCTCCTGCGAGCAGCTCGGCGACGAGCACTGGCGCCTGTGGGTGCACATCGCCGACGTCTCGGCCTACGTGCGGCCGGGCGCCGCGGTCGACCGCGAGGCCTACCGGCGCGCGACCTCGGTCTACGTGCCCGGAGCGGTCGAGCCGATGCTCCCCGAGGCGCTCTCCAACGACGCCTGCTCGCTGCGGCCCGGCGTCGACCGCCTCGCGGTCACCGTGGAGATCGAGCTGCGCGGCGCGGACAGGGCGAAGACCGCCTTCTACCGCTCGACGATCCGCTCCGACGAGCGCCTGGACTACGACCGCGTCGACCGCATCTTCGCCGGCACCGAGCCAGCCGAGGACCCATGGGCCACGCCGCTCAAAGCCGCCCGCGCGGCCGCCGCCGCGCTGCAGCGCCGCCGCGAGCAGCGCGGCGCCCTGGCCATCGAGTCCGTCGAGCCGGAGTTCGCCTTCGACCGCCGCGGCCATCTCATCGAAGCGGTGCCGAGCGTGCAGACCGAGTCGCACCGCCTCATCGAGCACCTCATGATCGCTGCCAACGAGGCGGTGGCCACGCTGCTGTCCGAGCGCGAGATCCCCGCCCTCTACCGCGTCCACGAGCGCCCGCAGCCCGACGCCGTCCGCCGCCTCGTCGATCAGCTCGCCTCGCTCGACGTCGCCACCCCGCCGGTGCCCGACCAGCCCTCGCCCTCCCAGGCGGCGGAGATCGTCGCGGAGTGCTCGGTGCTCGTCGACCAGCACGTGCGCCGCAACGGCCACGGGCGCATCGCGCTGACCGCGCTCGTCCTGCGCGCCCTCAAGCAGGCCCACTACTCGCCCCAGAACGTCGGCCACGCCGGCCTGCAGTCGCCGCGCTACTGCCACTTCACCTCTCCGATCCGCCGCTACCCCGACCTCGTCTGCCACCGCGCGCTGCTCAGCGCGGTCGGCGGGGGAGAGGACGCGCCGCGTGCCTCGACCCTCGCGGAGGCGGGCGAGTGGACGTCCGCGCGCGAGCGCGACGCGATGCTCATCGAGCGCGATGCCGACGACGTGGCGAAGTGCTTCCTGCTCGAGCGCGACCTCTACGACGGCGGGTGGGAGACCGTCTACGACGGCGAGGTGACCGGGCTGATCGGCGCCGGAGCCTTCGTCACCTTCGGCAACCAGGCCTATCAGGGCCTGCTGCCGGTCCGCCGCCTGCGCGGCGACTGGTGGGAGCTCAACGAGCAGGGCACGGTGCTCGTCGGCACGCGCACCGGCGGCGCGATCCGCCTCGGCGATCCGGTCACCGTTGCGGTCCGGTCGGTCGATGCGCCGCGCGGGCGCGTCGATCTCGACCTCGTGGGCATCCCGTCGGGTTAGGATCAGGCGCCATGAGCGCCGTCGTGGAGGACGAGGGCGTCCTGGCGGAGACCCGTGCGTTCAACGCCGAGCTGGAACGCACGATCGCCGAAGGACCGCCGATGGAGACGCTGCCGGTGGAGGCCGTGCGCCAGGCGCGCCGCGAGGGGATCGACATCTTCCCGGCGGCGCAGTACCTGCCCGAGCGCGTGCGCGAGCTGTCGATCCCGGGACGATCCGGCGACATCCCGCTTCGCGTCATCGCCCCCGAGCGCGATGCGGTCGGCGCCTACGTGCACATCCATGGCGGCGGCTGGGCGCTCGGCGCCGCCGACCTGCAGGACCCGATCCTCGCCGAGCTCGCCGACGCGACCGGTCTGTCGGTGGTGAGCGTCGAGTACCGGCTGGCGCCCGAGCACCCCTACCCGGCGGGCCCCGACGACTGCGAGGACGCGGCGCTGTGGCTCCTGCGCGACGGCTTCTCCGAGCTCGGCGTCCCGCAGGTCGCGGCGATCGGCGGCGACTCGGCCGGCGGCCATCTCTCGGCGCTGACGCTCCTGCGCCTGCGCGACCGCCACGGCATCACCGGGGCGTTCGCGGCGGCCAACTTCATCTACGGCGTCTTCGACCTCGCCCAGACGCCGAGCCTGCGCAACTGGGGCGAGCGCGCCCTCGTGCTCTCCACGCCGATCATGGAGCACTTCTTCGCGATGTTCCTGCCCGGGATGGACGACGAGGCCAAGCGCGACCCGGACATCTCGCCGCTCTACGCCGACCTGCGCGACATGCCGCCGGCGCTCTTCAGCGTCGGCACGCAGGACCCGCTCCTCGACGACACGCTGTTCATGGAGGCGCGTTGGCGCGCGGCCGGCGCAGCCACCGAGCTGGCGGTCCTGCCCGAGGCCGTCCACGCCTACAACATGTTCCCGCTGCGGATCACCGCGGCCTCGCGCGAGCGCCAGCACGCGTTCCTGCGCGAGGCGATCAGCCGGGCATAGGCGCCGGGAAGGCGACCCACCCGAGCGCGCCGAAGCCGTTCAGCGCGCTGGCCAGCACGCCGCCGTCCGAGAGCGTCCACAGCCGATCGCCGATGACGATCGCGCGCGAGATCGGCGGCCCGCCGGTGTGGGCGACGCGGCCCAGTTCGGCGATCCCCGACCGGTCGACTCTGAGCGCGAGCGCGCCGGTGAACCCGCCGTCACCGAAGACCTGCACCGGCAGCACGGTCAGCCTGCTCGGTGCCCAGTACAGGAACGCGTGGCTGTCGTACTCGACCTGCGAGGAGGACGCCGTCCCCAGCGCGTGCTGGCCGACGAGCTTCGGGTGCGCCGGATCGCCGACGTCGAAGAGCGAGAGCGCCACCCCCTTGGTGCGCCCCTCGGGCGTCGCGTCCTGGCCGACGCCGAGGAGCAGATCGCCGGCGATCGGGTGCAGGTAGGCGGAGTAGCCGAGCAGCTCGAGCTCGCCGAGCACCTTCGGCCGCGCGGGATCGGAGAGCCCGATCGTGTAGAGCGGGTCGATCTGGCGGAAGGTCACGACGTAGCCCACGTCGTCGATGAAGCGCACCGAGTAGATCCGCTGGCCCTGGCCGAGGCCGGCGACGCGGCCGATCGGCGCCAGCGTCGAGCCGTTGCGGCGCAGCACGGTCACGTAGCTCTGGCTGGGAACGGTCTGCGCGCCCGGCCACCACGCCGGCCGGCTCGTCGAAGCGACGCGCAGGTCTCCCTTGTACTCGGACAGCGAGTACTGGTTGAGCAGGTAGCCGTCGACCGAGCCGCTGGCCTCGTAGGTCGTGCGATCGGGATCGGAGACGTCGAAGCGGTGGATGAGCGTCGAGGTCGCCGGCAGCCCGTCGGCCGCCGTGCCCGGCGCGATCCAGCGCTGCGTGGCGACGTAGAGATGGCTCGGCGAGCCGTAGACGGTCTGCGCGTCGGTCATGACGCCGTCGGCGTCCACCGCCCACAGGCCCTTGTCGAGGTCGACGGTGAGGATCGACAGCACCCCCAGGCCGCTGAACGACGGCGGGCGGCGCACCGTGCCGCAAGGGACGATTGCGCGGACGCGGTGGCGGCCGGAGATCCGCGAGGCGAAGCGCGAGCGCGGCACCCACCCCGACGTCTCGTCGCGGGCCGCCGGGAACGCGTAGGCGCGCGGCGTCGACGACAGCACGACGCGCACCGCGCCGCCGTTCTGGCGCGCGTTGACGTAGTGGCCGTCGAA
>Ga0081539_10005786_pt1 | contig 12317 bp, 11 predicted proteins | sample TabmetS4T2R2_FD_71023 | JGI IMG/M metagenome (GOLD analysis project Ga0081539, IMG submission 71023) | Tabebuia heterophylla rhizosphere microbial communities from the University of Puerto Rico - S4T2R2 | ecosystem: Host-associated > Plants > Roots > Rhizosphere ...
CTTCGGTCCTGGCGATGGGACGAACGCTAATCCTCATCGGACTGCTGATCGCGGGAGCAGGCGTGCTGATTTCGATCGGTGTCCCGATCGGACGGCTGCCGGGAGATTTCACCGTACGCCGCGGCAGTTTCAGTTTTTACTTCCCGCTGGCCACTTCGATCTTGATTAGCGTGCTGTTGACATTAATCATGATGTTCTTCGGCCGCCGCTGAATCGCGTCCAGGACCGAAGGCCGAAGACCGAAGGCCCGACCGGAGACAGAATGCCCTCCATCAAATCCGACCGCTGGATCAAGAAGATGGCCCTCGAGCACGCCATGATCGAACCGTTCGAGGATCGGCAGGTCCGGCAGGGCGTGATTTCCTACGGCCTGTCGTCGTATGGCTACGACATCCGCGTCGCCAACGAGTTCAAGGTCTTCACGAACATCAACAATACGGTTGTCGATCCGAAGAACTTCGACGATCGCTCGTTCGTGGACATGCGCACCGACATCTGCATCATCCCGCCCAACTCGTTCGCGCTGGCCAAGACAGTCGAGTACTTCCGCATCCCGCGCGACGTGCTGACCGTCTGCGTCGGCAAGTCGACCTACGCACGCTGCGGGCTGATCGTGAACGTCACGCCGTTCGAGCCCGAGTGGGAGGGGTTCGTGACGCTCGAGATTTCCAACACGACGCCGCTGCCGGCGCGCGTCTACGCCAACGAGGGGATCGCGCAGGTACTGTTCTTCCAGAGCGACGAGGTGTGCGAGGTCTCCTACGCCGACAAGAAGGGCAAGTACCAGAAACAGCAGGGGCTGACGCTGCCGCGGCTATAATTTCCTGCGTGATCCGGCCGTTCCATTCCGTTCTTCCCACGATCGATCCCTCGGCCTTTGTCGACGACAGCGCGCAGGTGATCGGCGACGTGCACGTGGGTAGCGAGAGCGGGCTGTGGATGAACGTGGTGGTTCGCGGCGACGTGAACTCCATCCGGATCGGCAAGCGGACCAACGTGCAAGACCTGACCCTCGTTCACGTCATGCATGCCACCCACGCCACGGTCATCGGTGACGACGTCACCATCGGACATTCGGCGGTCGTTCATGGCTGCACGATCGAAGATCGCTGTCTGATCGGCATGGGCGCCATCCTGCTGAACGGTAGCCGCGTGGGAACGGGATCGATCGTCGCCGCCGGCGCCCTCGTGCCGGAAGGGATGGTCATTCCGCCGGGTTCGATGGTGATGGGCGTGCCGGCGAAAGTGAAGAGGCCGCTCACCGAGCACGAGGATGCGTCCATCCTGCGCTACGCGGAGAACTACGTCCGCCTTCGTCTCGAGTATCTGAATCAGCCGACACCTGCCTGATGTCCCGCACTGAACCAGCCCGCGGGATGCGCGACTTCCTGCCGGAGGACGTGCGCCGCCGCGAATACGTCATCGGCGTCATCAAGCGTGTGTACGAGCGGTACGGGTACGAGCCGCTGGAGACACCTGCGGTTGAGAACCTCGAAACGCTGATGGGGAAGTATGGAGAGGAAGGCGATCGCCTCATCTTCAAGATCCTCAAACGTGGCGAGCAGGAAGCCACCGGTCAGGCCGACCTTGCGCTGCGCTACGACCTGACCGTGCCGCTGGCGCGCGTGATCGCGCATCACCAGGGTAAGCTGCCGCGCCTGTTCAAGCGCTATCAGATTCAGCCGGTGTGGCGCGCCGATCGGCCTCAGCGCGGGCGGTTCCGCGAGTTCTATCAGTGCGACGTCGACGCGCTCGGATCGACCTCGCCGCTGATCGAGGCGGAGTTGTGTGCGGCGGTTGCCGACGCGCTCACCGAGCTCGGGTTCAGCGACTTCGTGATCCGCATCAACCACCGGCAGCTGCTGACCGCGCTGTTGACGGCCGCCGGAGTCGTCGAAGGGCAGCATGGCGAGGCGCTGGTGGCGCTCGACAAACTCGACAAGATCGGCCGCGACGGGGTCAAGAACGAGCTGTCGTCTCGAGGCATCTCCGAGGAAGTCAGCGACGCGCTCCTCTCGTTCTTCGCAACCCACGGTGGAGATGTCCTGGATTTGCTCGCCGAGTTCGTGGCCCGCGACGGGAACGGATCTGCCGCGGTCGCGAATCTTCGCGCCATCCTTCAATTGGCTGCCGGAACGACCGCTGGTGAAAGGCTGCGCGTCGATCCAAGCCTCGCGCGCGGCCTGTCCTACTACACGGGCGCGATCATGGAGATCAATGTCTCCGATCTCGCCGGCAGCCTCGGCGGCGGCGGCCGCTACGACAACCTCGTCGGCATGTTTCTCGGGCAAAGCATCCCGGCGTGCGGCTTTTCACTCGGTCTCGAACGAATCCTCGTCGTCATGGGCGAGCGGGGGATGTTTCCACCGTCGCTGGCCACGACCCCGGCCGACGTGATGCTCGCGGTCTTCGACGCCGGCGACGCGCCGCACGCGCTGCGGGTGGCGGAGATGCTGCGGGGTATGGGCGTGCGCGTGCTCGTCTACCCCGAGGCGGAGAAGATGGGCAAGCAGATCAAGTACGCTGATTCCCGGGGCATTCCATTCATCGGCATCCTTGGCGGCGACGAAATCGCGGCCGGGACGCTGACGGTCAAGGACCTGGCCAGCAAGGTCCAGCACACCTACGAACAGGCCGCTGCCGGAGCGGCGATTCTCGAGGCACTGAAACAACGTGGCTGAGCAACTCGGCGAACTCACACGCACCCATACCTGCGGCGCGCTGCGCCCGGACGACGTCGGGGCCGACGTCGTGCTGCTCGGATGGGTGCATCGCGTCCGCGACCTGGGAGGTCTCCTCTTCATCGACGTCCGCGACCGAGAGGGCGTGACGCAGATCGTCTTCGACAAGGACGACGAGCCGCTGATGAACAAGGCCAAGCGCCTGCGCTCCGAGTACGTGATCGGGATCAGCGGCCGCGTTCAGCGTCGTTCCGCGGAGACAGTGAACGCGAAGCTCGCCACGGGCGAAGTCGAAGTCATGGTGCGGCAGTTGGCGCTGCTCAACGAGGCGAAGACGCCGCCGTTCCCGATTGCCGACGACACGCCGGTGTCGGAGGACGTGCGTCTGAAGTACCGCTATCTCGATCTGCGCCGCCAGCGTCTGCAGGGCAACATCATCCTTCGCCACCGGCTGACGACGGCGATCAGGCGCTATTTCGACGCCAATGGCTTCCTGGAAATCGAGACGCCGATCCTGACGAAGTCGACGCCGGAAGGCGCGCGCGACTATCTGGTCCCGAGCCGCGTGCACGCGGGAGAGTTCTTCGCGCTGCCGCAGTCGCCGCAGCTGTTCAAGCAGATCCTGATGATTGCGGGCATGGACCGCTACGTGCAGATCTGCAAGTGCTTCCGCGATGAAGACCTGCGCGCCGATCGGCAGCCGGAATTCACGCAGGTCGACGTCGAGATGTCATTCGCCCGGCCGGACACGATCTTCAACATCATCGAACCGTTGATGCGCGAGATCTTTGCCGTGATCGGCCGCGAGGTCGAGCTGCCGTTTCCGCGGATGCCGTACGCCGATGCGATCGCGAAGTACGGCTCCGACAAGCCCGATCTTCGCTTCGGCATGGAGATACAGGACATCCGCGAGTTCTTCCGCGAATCGAGTTTCCGCGTGTTCCGCGAGATCGTCGCCGGTGGGGGAACGGTGCGGGGATTCGTCGTGCCGGACGCCGCCGGCTACTCGCGCACGGAAGTCGACCGCATTGTCGACCAGGCGAAATCGATGGGGGCGACCGGTCTCCTGTGGGCACGACGCGCGGAGGACGGCACCATCACGAGCTCGTTCCCGAAGTCCCTGGGCGAAGACGCCGTTCGGCAGATTCTCGACCTGACGGGCACCGCCAACGCCGGGTTGCTCCTGGTTGCCGCCGGGGACCCCGACGGGACGTCGAAGCTGCTCGGCCAGCTGCGATTGAACCTCGCCAAGCGAGACGGACTGCTGAAGCCGGATGAGTTCGCCTTTACGTGGGTCGTGGACTTTCCCTTGCTGGAATGGGAGCCGGAGGAGCGCCGCTACACCTACGTGCACCACCCGTTTACGTCGCCGCATGACGACGACATCGGCCGGCTCGACAGCGATCCTGGCGCGGCGCGAGCGAAAGCGTACGATCTCGTGCTGAATGGAAGTGAAATCGGCGGCGGCAGTATCCGTATCCATGACGCCGCGCTGCAGAGCCGAATGTTCTCGCTGCTCAACATCAGCGACGAAGAAGCGAAGTCGCGGTTCGGGTTCTTCCTCGAAGCGCTCGAGTACGGCACGCCGCCGCACGGCGGGATTGCGCTTGGGCTCGATCGCATCACCGCGATTCTGGCGAATGAATCCTCGATCCGCGAAGTGATCGCCTTCCCGAAGACGGCTGCCGCGGTCGATTTGATGTCGAGCGCGCCGTCGCCCGTCGATCCGAAGCAGTTGAAGGAGCTGCACGTGAAGATTTCATGAGGAAGATTGCCCTGCCGCACGAAGGCCTCGACACGCTGTACGGGGCGCACGATGCAAACCTGAAGCACATCGAGTCGTTGCTCGACGTGGAGATCCGAACGCAGGGCGATGAGCTGATTGTCGAGGGCGACAAGAGCGGCGAGCAACGCGTCGAACACCTGTTCGACCAGCTGACCAGCCTGATGCTGGACGGCTACGAGCTGGCGAGCGCCGACGTGAAAACGGCTGCCGCTCTCGTCGTCGACAATCCGAAGATTGATCTCCGCGACTACTTTTCGCGAGAGGCGCCGGCCGGTGCCGCCAAGCAGACGCAGGCGACGCGGCGGCGCGTGAATCCGAAGAGCCCGAACCAGAAGGCCTACCTCGATCTCATCGACCGCAACGACATCGTGTTCGGCGTCGGTCCGGCGGGCACCGGCAAGACCTATCTGGCGATGGCGCAGGCGGTCAGCTATCTGATCGCCAAAAAGGTCACCCGCATCATCCTGGCGCGTCCGGCCGTCGAGGCGGGAGAGAAGCTCGGGTTCCTGCCGGGAGACCTGCAGGAGAAAGTGAACCCGTATCTCCGTCCGCTCTACGACGCGCTTTTCGACATGATGGACACGGAAAAGGCGACGCGACTGATTGAGAGGGGGACGATCGAGGTGGCGCCGCTCGCGTTCATGCGCGGCCGCACGCTGAACGACGCGTTCGTGATTCTCGACGAGGCGCAGAACACGACCTCCGAGCAGATGAAGATGTTCCTGACGCGCCTTGGCTTCGGATCGAAGGCGGTGGTCACCGGCGACATCACGCAGATCGACCTGCCGAATCCGCGCGCGTCGGGGCTCGTGGAGGCGTTGAAGATCGTCAAGCAGATCGAGGGCATCGGCATCGTCTACTTCGACGAGAAGGACGTCGTGCGTCACAAGCTCGTGCAGCAGATCGTCAAGGCGTACGAGAGCTTTTCGGAAAAGCGAACATCATGAAACGTAGCGCCGGGCCTTCAGGCCCGGCGGCGCGCCGATCGCCGACTGCGCTCGCCGTCGAGGTCGTCACCTCCGAGGCGACCGCCGCGCCGGGCCTTGCGCGATGGCTTCAAGGCGTCGCTCCGACGCGTGCTCGCGGCACCGTCACCATCGCCATCGCTCCCGACTCGCGTGTCCGTGCGCTCAACCGTCGCTACCGCGGCAAGGACGTCCCCACCGATGTCTTGTCATTTCCTGCCGACGAACCGGGGACGCTGGGGGACATCGTGATCGCCGCGGGGGTGGCGCGGCGCCAGGCACGTGAAGGCCGCCATTCGCTGCAAACGGAGCTGCGCGTGCTCGCCTTGCATGGGCTCCTGCACCTCCTTGGGTATGATCACGAGCACGATGACGGCCGGATGGCCCGCCTGGAGCGCCGGTTGCGCGCCAAGGGCGGACTGCGCGAGGGACTGATCGAGCGGACAGGATGATCCCGCTCACGCTGTTTCTCCTCGGCTGCGCCACGGTGTTTCTCGGCTCGCTGCAGGCGGCTTTCAGCGCGCTGATGCGGCTGTCGCTGCGCCTGATGGCCGAGCGGGGCGGCCGCAGCGACCGCCTCGGCCGTTACCTCGACGACCCGCTTCAGCTGTTCGTTCCCGTCCGCGTCCTGATCGGCTTCTGCACGATTCTCGCGGGCGTTTTGATTGCCCGGCTGACCGACGTGCACGACGTTCGCTCGGTTGTCACCTTCATGGTGTCGCTGCTCGCATTTGTCATCGTCTGCGAGCACCTGCTCCCCACGCTCATCGCGCGAAACGATCCCGAACAGGTGCTCGACGTCCTGCTGCCGGCATTCTCGCCGCTGGCCCGCATCATGCGTCCGGTCACGCTGGCGCTGGTCGATCTGATGGGCGGCAGGCGCGAACGCGAGCCGGCGTCGGGCAACGGCCAGGAGGAAACCGAGTCGGCCCCGAATGGAGCCGCCGACGACGGCACGGCGCCGCAGCGCCAGCAGCGGACCCAGGACGAAGAGGGCAGCATTTCGGAGGAGGAAGGGCGCGAGCTGCTGCAATCGATTGTCGACTTCACCGAGACCGTCGTGCGCGAGGTGATGACGCCGCGGCCCGACATCATCGCCATCCGGCAGGAAGCGACGCTCGGCGATCTGCGCACGCTCTTCCGCGAAGAGCAGTACTCGCGCATACCCGTCTATCGAGAAGATCTCGACAACATCGTCGGCATCGTCTTCGTCAAGGATCTGGTCGGGCTGCCGCCGGGCGCCGAACCGCCGCTGACGACGCTGATGCGGTCGGCCTACTTCGTTCCGGAGAGCAAGCGGGTCTCCGAGCTGCTGAAGGAGATGCAGCGACGGCAGGCGCAGATGGCGGTCGTCGTCGACGAGTACGGCGGGACCGCCGGCCTGGTGACCGTCGAGGATCTTCTCGAGGAAATCGTCGGCGAGATTCGCGATGAGTACGACGTCGAATCCGAGACCGTGACCGACGAAGGCAACGGGGTGTTCATCTTCAGCGGGAAGGTGAGTGTCGACGAAGTCCGCGATCGGCTTGGCGTCGAGATCCAGCGCGAAGGATTCGAGACGGTGGGCGGCTATCTGCTGTCGCACCTCGGACGGATGCCGTACGTGGGCGAGACGTTCGACGTCGACGAGTTGTCCGTGGAAGTGCTCGAAGTCGAGCGCCGCCGGATCAGCAAGGTCCGCGTCCGGCGCCGCGAGTCGGAGCGTACCCGTAGAGGCGGACCTTCAGGTCCGCCGGCGGAGTCGGAAGAGTCCGAGTGAAGTCCGGCTTCGTTTCGTTCATCGGCCGTCCCAACGCCGGCAAGTCGACGCTGCTCAATCGCATCGTCGGCCAGAAGCTGGCGATCGTGTCCGACAAGCCGCAGACCACGCGCACGCGCATCGTCGGCGTGAAGAATTATCCCGATGGCCAGGTCGTCTTCGTCGACACGCCCGGGGTGCACAAGCCGAAGCACCGCATGAACGTGCGAATGGTCGACGTCGCACTCGAAGCGATGCGTGAGGTCGATCTGCTCACGCTGCTGGTCGATGCCTCCGTGAAGCAGGGGCCTGGCGATCGCTACATGCTGCAGCTGCTGAAAGACGTGTCGACACCGGTGATCCTGGCGCTGAACAAGGTGGACGCTATCGCCAAGCCACGCCTGCTGCCGATGATCGACGAGTACCGACAGGCCCACGCGTTCACGGACATCGTCCCGATCTCCGCCGCCGATGGGACGAACGTCGACGTGCTGGAGGGGTTGTTTCTGGAGCACCTGCCGGACGGAGAGCCGCTCTATCCTCCCGAGTACCTGACGGATCAGCCGGAGCGCTTCTTTGCCGCAGAGATCATCCGCGAGCAGGTGCTGCGGCTGACGCACGACGAACTGCCTCACTCCACGGCGGTGGTCATCGATCGGTTCGCGGACCCGTCCGAGCAGGATTCATCATCCGAGGAGGCTGATGCCGGTGGCCTCGTCGAGATCTACGCCACGATTCTCGTCGAGCGCGAATCGCAGAAGCCGATCGTCGTCGGGAAGGGCGGCGCGATGATCAAGCAGATAGGCACCGCGGCGCGGCTCGAACTGATGCACCACTTCGAGAGGAAGGTGTATCTGGACCTGCACGTGAAGGTGAAGTCGCAATGGCGCGACGACGAACGCCTGCTCGACGAGCTCGGCGTCCGCGGGTCGTAGAATCGCGGACGTCAAGCGGTAGGCGGACGTCAAACGGTAGGCGGACCTAAAGGTCCGCCTCTACGATCGACGACGCCACGTTCGCACGACGGCCGTAGAGGCGGACCTTCAGGTCCGCCTTCCTCTTACATCCCCCTTACTTGAACTGCCGAACGCATTCGCAGAAGTCTGCACCATCGCTTAGTCCCTCCAGAAGCGCGTGCAGGTGATCGGGCATGAAGCAGTACGCAGGAACTGCAAACGCGAATTCCGCTGTGGTACGACGGAATTGCTCAACGACCGGCGCGACCGCCATGTCGGCGACGAAGACCGGCTGACGGTGCTCCGCACAAATCGTGAGGAAATATCGATGGCGCCCAACGTAGTCGAACGTTTTGAGTCGCGGAGATGGTTTGAAGGGCATGTCTGCATACGGGCATGCGGCGTACCGATCGAAGGCGGATCGAGGCGAAGACGGACCTGAAGGTCCGTCTCTACGTCGGAGGGAAGCGATTTGCGGGTAGGCGAGACCCCCGTACGCGTGGTACATTGAACCGCTTATGCCGCCCTTGTCGCGTGCACGTGCTTCGGCACCTCTCGCCGAAGCCCTGCGTGGAGGCGCGGATCACGGATTTGCACCATGGCTGCGCAGCGCCGCATCGATCTCGTGCTCGATTCAGTCAAGCGACTGCTGCGCATTGGTGCGACTGCCAACCTGCTGAATCTGCTGCAGAAGCAGCATCCCGCCGACCTCGCGCAAATCTTCGGCGAGCTGGGTGACAAGGATCGCGAGGCCGCGTTCAGCCTGCTCGCCGAGCGCAACGGCCGCCTGGCGATGGAGGCGGTATCCGAGCTCGGTCCTGAAGCGGGCGCCGCTCTTCTGGCCACGCGATCCGCCGAGGAGATCGCTCGTCTGGCGCAGGAGATCCCTTCCGACGACGCGGCTGCGCTGATCGATTACCTGCCCGAAGAGCTGTCCACCGCCGTTCTCGATTTGATGCGCCCGAAGGAATCGGGCGTCGTCGAGAACCTGCTCGAGTACGACGAGCAGACCGCCGGACGCATCATGAACCCGCATGTCTTCGCGTTGAGCGAGGACATGACGGTCGGCGAGGCGATTGCGGAACTGCAGGGCAACCGCGATGTGGAGATGGTCTTCTATCTCTATGTCGTCGACGAGCGGCGCCACCTCGTCGGAGTCGTGTCGTTGCGGCGGCTGCTGCTGGTCTCGCCCGAGACGCCGCTGAAGCGGATCATGACCGGCGACTTGATCAGCGCCCGGGTCGACATGGACCAGGAAGAAGTGGCGCGGCAGGTGGCCGCCTACAACCTGCTCGCGATTCCAGTCGTCGACGAAGAGAACAAACTGGTCGGCATCATCACGGTCGACGACGTCATCGACGTCATCAAGGACGAGGCGACCGAGGATATCTACCGCCTCGCCGGCGTCGCCGGTGACGAGCGCGTGTTCACGCCCGCGGGCGAGTCGCTCCGAAAGAGGCTGCCGTGGCTCGGGGTGAATCTCCTGACGGCATTTCTGGCGGCCGCGGTCGTCAGCCTGTTCACCAACACCATCGACGCGCTGCCGGTGCTCGCGGTGTTCATGCCGATCGTCGCCGGGATGGGAGGCAACGCGGCGACGCAGACGCTGACGGTGATCGTTCGCGGCATCGCGCTCGGCGAGCTGACGTTCGCCAACTCGCGGAAGGCGTTGTTGAAGGAAGCCGTGGTGGGGATTGGCAACGGTGTCTCGCTCGGCGTGGTGGCGGCCAGTGTCGCCTGGGCCACGCGTGGGGACCCGATCCTGGGCGTGGTGCTCGGTGCGGCGATGATCATCAACATGTTCGTGGCCGCCACGGCCGGCGTGCTGATTCCGCTGGGGTTGCGCGCCGCCAATGTGGACCCGGCGCTCGCGTCGTCGGTTTTCATCACCACGATGACCGACGTGTTCGGGTTCTTCTCGTTCCTGGGCCTGGCGACCGTGTTCTCGCGATACTTGACTGTAGGAAGCTGAGCAAGGAAACGACGTAAAATAACTCGTTCGTGCCGCTGCACACTGCCGACGCCCTGATTCTGCGCACATACAAGCTGGGAGAAGCCGATCGGATCGTCGTGTTCCTGACGCGCGACCGCGGCAAGAAGCGCGGGGTCGCCAAAGGTGCCCGCCGGCCACGCTCGCGGTTCACCGGCGCGCTCGAACCGCTCACGCACGTCCGGGTGGCGTACTTCGAGCGGGAGCGAAAGGAGCTGGTGGGTCTCAATTACGCAGAGCCGGTCCGATCCCCGTTGCTCTTGAACGCGGACGACGCGCTTGGGTGCGTGGGGTACTTCGCCGAGCTGCTGGACGAGTGTGCGCAGGAAGCAGACGCTGACGACCGCCTGTATCGTCTGGGGGCGTCGATGCTGGACGCGCTGGCCGCGGGCGCGCCGGTCGAGCCGCTGGCGCGGTATTTCGAGTATTGGCTGCTGCGGCTCCAGGGCGTCTACCCCGAGTCGCGCGGCAGTCTGTCGGATGGCGCGCTGCAGTTCCTGGCGGAATCGAGGGGCGTGCCGCCGCAGCGCGTCGGCGATGTGGCTGCGGATCGGCGAGTGCTGCGGGAGCTGGAAAACGTGCATCGGAGCCTGATTGCGATGCACCTCGAGAAAACATTGAAATCCGATCGAGTACTTCGCGATCTGCGACGCCACGCGTGACGCTGCAGGATCTCATTCTCAAGCTGTCGTCCTTCTGGGCCTCGCACGGGTGCCTCCTGCAGCAGCCTCTCGATCTCGAGGTCGGCGCCGGCACCTCGCATCCCGAAACGCTGTTTCGCGTGCTCGGCCCGAAGCCATGGAGCGTGGCCTACGTCCAGCCGTCGCGGCGTCCCGACGATGGGCGATTTGGACAGAATCCGAATCGGCTGTTCAAGCATCACCAATACCAGGTGATCCTCAAGCCTTCGCCCGACGAGGTGCAGCAGATGTACCTCGATAGCCTCGAAGCGTGCGGCATCAACCCGCGTCAGCACGACATCCGCTTCGAGGAGGACAACTGGGAGTCGCCCACGCTCGGTGCCTGGGGCATCGGCTGGCAAGTGCTGCTCGACGGCCTCGAGATCACGCAGTTCACCTATTTCCAGCAGGTGGGCGGCATGGACCTGGCGCCGATCTCGTGCGAGATCACCTACGGGCTCGAGCGGATCGCCATGTTCCTGCAGCGCGTGGACAACGTGTTCGATCTGGAGTGGGGCGGCGGCGTCACCTACGGCGAGGTGCGGCTGCAGGAAGAGATCGACCAGTCGAAGTACGCGTTCGGCCAGGTCGACATGCCGAGCGAGCAGTTCTCGGCCTTGCATCGCGAGCTGTTCGACAAGAACTTCGAGTTTGCCGAGAAGCTGCTCGCCTCGGGTCTGATCTGGCCCGCTCTCGAGCACTGCCTCAAGTGCTCGCACCTGTTCAACATCCTCGATTCGAGCGGCAGCATCGGCGTGACCGAGCGCACCGCGTACATCCTGCGCGTGCGACAGCTCGCCGTGAAGATCGCCAAGGCGTATGTCGAGGCGACGGCTCCGCCGGTGGGCGCTGCGGTCTGATGGACAGAGAACTGCTCATCGAGGTGGGATGTGAGGAAATCCCCGCCGGTTGGCTGCCGGGCCTGACCACGCAATTCGGTCAGCAGCTGGCGGCGCGACTCAAGGAGTTCCGCCTCGACACGAGCGCCCCGGTCGAGACGTTCAGCACACCGCGGCGGGTCACCGCGCGCGTGGCGAAGCTTGCGGAGCGGCAGACCGATCTCGAGGACCTCGTGACCGGCCCCCCTGTATCGGCAGCGTTCGCCGGCGACGGTCAGCCGACGCCGGCCGCGGCAGGGTTCGCACGCAAGTATGGCGTCGACGTCGCTGCCCTGGAGCGGAGCGAAACAGCGAAGGGCACATATCTGGCCTACCGCGTTCGCCAGCGGGGGAAAGCCACCGTCGACGTGCTCGCCGACGTGATGGGCGCGCTGCTACGCAGCCTGTCGTTCCCGAAGCAGATGCGCTGGGACGCGTTCCTGGAAGACGGGAAAGGCGACCTCGTGTTCGCCCGCCCGATCCGCTGGCTGGTGCTGCTGTACGGCGGTCGCGTCGTTCCGTTCGTCATCCGGCGAACGGAGGCCGCGCAGGGACCGACGGTCCAGGACATCCGATCTGCCGCGAACACCTACGGTCATCGGTTCCTGACCACGAGCGGTCGCGCCGGTCGCGCGATCAAGGT
>Ga0081539_10005787_pt1 | contig 12313 bp, 11 predicted proteins | sample TabmetS4T2R2_FD_71023 | JGI IMG/M metagenome (GOLD analysis project Ga0081539, IMG submission 71023) | Tabebuia heterophylla rhizosphere microbial communities from the University of Puerto Rico - S4T2R2 | ecosystem: Host-associated > Plants > Roots > Rhizosphere ...
CGCATCCTCCAGGCTCAGCCCACTCAAGGCTGCGCCCTTCAGTTTGCGCACATACAAGGCGGCATCGGCGATATTCGCCGTGACCGACTTATCGCGCGAATAGTAGAGCGCCTGCAAGGCCAGGGCGGTGTGATGGAGGTCGCTGCCCAGCTTCGGGTAGGCCCCCCAGCCTTCGCCCGGCACCCGCGCGGCCTTGAGAAAGGCAATCGTTTTGCTGAGTTGATCCGAGGCGAAAATCTTCTCTTCGCTGTCGAGCTGGCTCAGCCAATTGGCCGTCTGTTCTTGCACCATACTCATACCATCCCCAGGGCTAATTCGAGGGCATAGACGTAGGCCGGATCAGGGACGTCAAAATGATCGTCCACCTTGCTCAAGCAAGTGATGGAAGGTAGGGCTGATACTCTTTCGAGGGCGGCCTGGATGCCATCGGCAATTGGGGCCTGCGCTTCGGCGTCGGCAGTCGGGTAGAGGCGGGCGGCGATCTCTGTCGCCGTGGCAGGTTGGCGAAGCAACAACAGCCCCTTAAATGCCGACCGTGTCGTAGCCGGTGCGTTATTCATTAAGATCATCGCCTCTTGCACCTGTTTCTGATACATATTGCGGAACGTCTGATTCAGCAGTGCCGTTCCGACGGCATGCTTGCCTGCCTTCAGTGCCTCATTATACAGCGTATTGGAGATCGAGATGATATGTTTTGGCAGGCGGCTGGAGATGCGCCCGATGCGGGCGATCACGTCGTCATCGAATTGGATGAGGTTGCCGTCCAGCCGGCCGATGAGCTTGCGCACCACGATCATGGCGACACCGACTTGTTCATCCGCAGCACGAGTACGAAGAACGGCGCCCCGAAGAACGCGGTGACCACGCCGATCGGGATCTCCGCCGGACCCGCCACGGTACGTGCGACCAGATCGGTGAGCGTTAGAAACGCACCGCCGAAGAGCACCGACAACGGCAGTATCGCGCGATAACTCGTCCCCGCCAGCAGCCGCAACGTGTGCGGAATGATGATACCGACGAACCCGATCAGTCCCGACACCGAGACGGCCGCCGCGGTGCCCAGGGAAGCCGCGATCAGCAGGAGGTACCGGCTGCGCTGCGGGTGCAGCCCGAGGCTCGTCGCCTCCTCGTCGCCCACGGTCAGCACGTCCAGCTCACGGCGCTGCGCCAGCACGATGGTCCCGGTGATCGCGGCGTACGGCAGCACCAGCAGCACGTCGTGCCAGCCGGCGGTGGCGAGGCGCCCGAGCAGCCAGCTGTAGACCTCGCGCAAGGTGTCGACGTGCTGCTGCATGAGATAGGTCTGTGCCGCCGCGAGGAAGGCCGATACCGCGACACCCGCCAGGATCAGCGTCGCGGGAGTTCCGCCGCGACCCCCGGCCGAACCCAGCGCCCACGTCATGGCCACCGCAACGAGAGCACCGACAAAAGCCGCCAGGGGTACGCCGACCGGCAGGTTGGACGTGGCGTCGCCGGTGCTCACACGGGTGGCGATCACCGCGGTGACGCCGAGTCCCGCGCCGGCCGCCACCCCGAGCAGGTGTGGGTCGGCCAACGGATTCCGGAAGACACCCTGGTACGCCGCCCCGGCCACGGCAAGCATCGCCCCGACCAGCAATCCGAGCACCACGCGCGGCAGACGCAGCTCGGTGACGATGGCGATCTCGCGCTCGGAGAGACCGCTGCGCAGGCGTACCCCCGGAATGAGGTTGAGAAGCTCGGCCGCGACACTGCCCGGCGGCAGACTGACCGGCCCGAATGCCACGCCCGCGACCAGCGCGACCGCCACGGCGAGAACGCCGCCCGCCACCCACGCGGTGCGCAGACCCGCCGGCCGCGGTTTGGCGGGCACACCCGTCACCAGGCTTCGGCGGAGTCGCTCATGATGGGACCTTGGCCACCGCGTCCGCGACTGACTGGACAAGATCAACGACGCGAGGGCCCCAGCGCGAGGCGATGTCGTCGTCGAGCGCCACGATCTGACCGGTCTTCACCGCGGTGATCTCCGACCAGCCGGTCCGGGCCTTCACGGTGGCCGCCGACTGCGCGCAGCACTCGCTGTCCGCCAAGAAGATCATGTCCGGATCGGCCTGGACCAGCGCTTCTTGCGACAGCTGCGGATATCCGCCCTTCGAGCCGTCCGCGTCCGCCGCGTCCGCCACGTTGTCGAGGCCGAACCGCGCGAAGATCGACCCGATGAATGTCTTCGAGGTCACCGAGTAGAGCGTCGGATCGAGCTCGTAGTAGTAGCTCAGCGGTGCACTCCGCGCCGGCACGCTTTTCACGATCTTGTCGATGTCGGCCTTCATCCGCTCGGTCAGCGCGGTCGCCTCGGCCTGGTGGCCCGTGAGCACACCGAGCTGTCCGATCTCGGCGTACGTCTGCTCCAGGTCCTTCGCCGAAGGCGTCAGAAACGTCGGGATCTTGAGCGCCTCCAGCTGGTCGACGATCTTGTTCAGGTCGTTGGTGAGCACGACCAGGTCCGGGTTCTTGGCCGCAATCGCCTCGGCGTTCGGCTTGAACCCGGACAGGTCTGTCTTCGGCGCATCCGCCGGATGATCGGATTGGTCGTCCACCGCGATGACCTGCTGCCCCGCGCCGATGGCGAAGAGCATCTCGGTGGGCGTCGGCGAGAGCGAGATGATCCGCTCGGGCCGTTGCGCCAGGGTCAGATTCCCCACCGTCACGGGGTACGAGGCTGCGCTCGCACTCGGCGCCGGCGTTGCGTCGGTGGCATCCTCACTCGCGCATCCGCCCACGAGCAGCGCGGCGGTGGTGATCGCAGCAGTCAGCACACGTCTCATCGATTCCTCCTGTCGGCCGGGCTGCGGTGCTTCGCCGACAGGGGCTCGGATTCGGGCTTCCCGTCCGCGAGGCGCCCCTCCCCGAGAGCGCTGATTCGCGACCGGCGTCCAGGCGACCTGGCTAGACCCTGCTCGTGGGGCCATCACAGTTGCGGGACAGCGCCGGTTTCCCACCGGCTTCGCTGAAACGCGGTCCCCCGAACGCTATCCCAAGCTCGCGACTTGGTGTATCCCCCGGTCCCCTCACTCACGGCCGCACGGGGGTTGGGCCACACGGGCCTACTCGGTGTCGGGCTTGGCGTCGCGGGCCCGGTCACCGGCGGACGCTGCGGCCTCGTCACCCGCCAGGGCGGCACGCAGCCGGTTCTTCTCGTCGCGCCGCCGCTGCGCCGCTTCGCCGAGCTGCTCGGCCATCTCGTTGCGCCACCCGGCCAGCAGGAAGAACGAGAAGACCGCCGAGGCGACGAGTGCGATCATCGCCTTGACCAGGAAGTTGAGCGGGACCGGCAGAAGCAGGACCAGTACGGCCGCGAACAGGCCGAGGCGGCCGAGTGTGTACTTGACGGCGGGGCTCACCACTGTCTCCCGTTGTCTCAGCCGGCGCGGTGGCTCAACCACCGAAGACCGTAGAACCAGACTGCGCAATACACCACGGTCAGCGCCAGCGCCCCGATCGCACCGCTGACCAGCGGCGGGAACCGCTCGGCGGCCTGCCCGGCCAGGGTCATACCGGCCGCGAGGCCGAAGCCGATGCCGAGCGCCGCGACCACGATGCGATACGCGCCCCACCCGGCCGCGCGAAACTCCTCAGTGAACAGCCACACCGGCAGAACGAGCGCGATCCAACCGCTGGCGTGGCCGAACTCCGACAGTCGAAGCAGCGAGGTGACGCCCTCGAAGACGAGCAGCACCGCCACGCCGGAGACCAGGCCGGCCAGCGCGACGCCGACGAGGTCGGGAAACGTCGTCAGGCGGCCGTTCGCATCACGGCGCGGGCGTCGGGCGTATTGCGTGTCTGTCATGACAGTCCGAGGGTACGCCGCTCGTCCGGTCCCGCTACGCCCAGACCTGCTGGGGCTGGCTGCGTCGTTCGGCCAGTGACGGCGGCTTGTCGTACTCGCGGACCACTTGGTACTTGGTGTTGCGTTCGACCGGTTGGAAGCCCGCGTCCCAGATGAGGGTGAGCAGGTCTTCGCGGTGCATGGTGTGGGGGGTCCCGTACGAGTCGGCGTCGTGGGTGATCTTGTATTCGACCACCGAACCGTCCAGGTCGTCGACGCCGAAGTTCAGTGACAACTGCGCCACCGAGAGGCCGTGCATGACCCAGAAGCACTTGATGTGCGGCACGTTGTCGAACAGCAACCGGGACACCGCGAACGTCTTCAGCGACTCGGCCGGCGACGCCATCGTGGTGCGCGACTGAATCCGGTTGCGGATCTTGCCGTCCGCCGAGTCCACAAAGTCGTGCTGGTAACGCAGCGGGATGAAGACCACGAAGCCACCGGTCTCGTCTTGCAGCTCGCGCAGCCGCAGGACGTGGTCCACCCGGTGCCGCGGCTCCTCGATGTGGCCGTACAGCATGGTGGCCGGGGTCTTCATGCCCTTGGAGTGGGCCAGCCGATGGATCCGGGACCAGTCCTCCCAGTGGCAGTCGTGGTCGACGATCTGGCGGCGCACCTCCCAGTCGAAGATCTCCGCACCGCCACCGGTCAGCGACTCGAGGCCCGCATCCATCAGCTCGTCGAGAATCTCGCTCGCCGGCAGGCCGCTGATCTTCTCGAACCACTGCACCTCGGTGGCCGTGAAGCACTTCAGGTTGACGTTCGGCAGCGCCGCCTTCAGCTCGCGCAGCACCCTGGGGTAGTAGCGCCACGGCAGGGTGGGATGCAGGCCGTTCACGATGTGCAGCTCGGTCAGCTGCTCGTTCTCCATCTCCTTGGCCTTGCGCACCGCCTCGTCGATGCGCATGGTGTAGGCGGCTTTCTCGCCCGGCTTGCGCTGGAACGAGCAGTACGCGCAACTCGCCGAGCAGACGTTTGTCAGGTTGAGGTGCCGGTTGACGTTGAACATCACCCGGTCGCCGTTCATCTCGGTGCGCTTGTGGTGCGCCAACCGGCCGAGCCAGGCCAAGTCGTCGGACGCGTACAGGGCCTCCCCGTCCTCGCGGGTCAGCCGCGCGCCCTCGTAGACCTTCGCCTCCAGCTCGCGCCTCAGCCCGGCATCCATCTGCGCCCCTCTCGGTTCATCCGACGTCGAGCGTACGTCCTGCCTCCGACAACTTTCCGGCGGCCGATTCGCCGGGCGGTCTGCGTCACGCGACGGACGGTCGATTCTCAGCGTCCTTTCATCTCTGATCAATCGACAGCGGTGCCTGCCGTGGGGTATGACCTTATAGGGACGAACAGCGTCGGGTGTATCGGCCGGCGCGGGGACGACTGGGGGCGCATGGACACGACGTGGCGGGACGGAACGGCACGGCGGACCCGGCCCTGGTGGCGTCCGCTGGCTTATTCCACTGCCACCGCCGCTGCGATCGCCTCGCTCTTCAACCCGGTTCCGGCGTGGGCTGCCCCGGAGCTACCGCCGGCACCGGCGGTGGTGCCGGCGGTACCGGACGCGGGCTCCCGGCCCATCTCACTCGGCACCCTCGTGCTGCCGGGTCAGACGTCCACCACACCGGTCGTCACGCCGGTCGCCACGCCGGGTGTCGTGATGACGCCGCTGCTGGCCAAGCTCGAGAAGCAGCGCACCGAGGTGGCCCGGCTCGGTGACCAACTGATCAAGCTCGGCGAGGATCGCGACCTCGCGAAGCAGCAGATCGCCGCCGCCGCGCAGAAGGTGTCGGACACTCAGGCGGCGTTGGTCAGGGCCAAGGAGGATGCAGCCGCAGCGGCCGCGTCAGCGCTCCGGCAACAAGCCGCCCTGCCGCCCGGCACGCTGGGCTCCGGCCTCGCCGACCTGGACGCGTTGTCCCGCATGCAACGAGGTGACTCGGCGACCGAGGAGGCAGCGACCCGTCAGCTCGCCATCCTCGAGGCCGCACAGGCCGCAGCGAATGCCGAGCAGGCAACCGCGATGACCGACGCCATCGACCTCTCGGCCAAGTTCGGCAGGCTGAACGCCGAGATCGCCAAGAAGCAGGCGGCGCTGCAGACGGTCGAACGGGCACATGCCGACGAGATCTCCGCGGCCGAGGCGGCCGAGAACGCGGCCGACCGCGCGCTCGGCGCGGAATACCTGGCCGGCGCCGAGGACGGTCGCGGTGCCGACCGCCGGGCGATCGCCGCGGTGGAGTTCGCAGTCTCCCAGGTGGGCAAGCCGTACGTCTGGTCGACCGAGGGTCCCAACAGCTACGACTGCTCGGGCCTGATGTGGCGGGCGTACCGGCAGACGGCCGCCGGTCAGTACAACCTGCCCCGGGTGTCCCGGGACCAGTACTCGTTCACCCGCAGGAAAGCGGTGGACCGCTACTCTCTGCTGCCTGGCGACCTGCTCTTCTTCAGCTCGTCGAGCAGCTGGCAGGACATCCACCACGTCGCCATGTACGTGGGCAACGGCAGGATGGTCGAGGCGCCGCGTACCGGCCTGAACGTGCGGGTGGTGCCGGTGCGGTGGAGCCGGCTGTTCCAGGCGACCAGGATCTACGGCTCGGTGCAGGGCTCGACCGAGGTGCCGGACCTCACGCCGCCCACGTGGAACGGAACGAACCCGGCAACCACCACGAGACCGTCGACGACCACCAAGCCGCCGACCAGCAAGCCGACGACGCCGACGCCCACGACCCCGACCACGCCGCCGTCGTCACCGTCGTCACCGTCAAGTCCGTCGTCGCCTTCCGATCCGCCGTCGAGTGAGCCGACCACCGCGACGCCGACCAGCCCGACACCGGAAGAGCCGTCGCAGGCACCGTCCGACGGCGGTGCCACGTCGCCGTCGAACACCGAGTCCTCGTCCGGTGGATCGTCCTCCAGCGGAGGATCGGCGACAGAGACCGCGTCCACGTCCGAGCCGGCATCGACGAGTACCTCGGAGTCGGCATCGACCTCGGAGGCGTCCGAACCGACCTCGGCCGCGACATCTTCGACGCCGTAGTAATCTGCAAGTTTGATCTTCACGCGCGCCGCCTCGACTCCGGGTGCGTACACGCGCGCCGATGTGGGACGGTTAAGCCAGCGCCCGACGTCTCCACCGGCGTCGGCACGCGGCGGTCGGGAGGACCTCATGGACGAGCAGCAGGCGTCACCGAACAGCGACGGCACCGGGCCGCATGCCGCGCGGACGCCGGCCGGTGGCGCGGAGGCGCCGCCTTACACTCCTTCGTCGGCGCCGGTGAGCGCCGCCGCGAGCGGTCGCGCGTCCGTGCCCGGATCGTCCCCGGCGCAGGTCTCCGGACTCGGTGGTACGCGAGCCATCTCAGCCGTACCGCGGTCGAACGCCGCCCGGGCGACCGTGCCACAGGAACTCCGCATTGAGCCGGCCGGCGTACGCGCAAGCACCTGGCCGAGCGGCGAGTCCAAGATTTACCGCGGCAACCCGGAAGCGTCCGAGGTGTCCCGACCCGCCGGGGCGCCGGCGCCGAGTGCGGAGAGTGACGAGCCCGATCCTGGACGGGTCACGGCCGGGACACCCGAAGCGGGCCAGCCAGATCCCGCCCAACCGACGCCTGAGCGCCCGGAGCCGGATCGTCCCGAGCCCGACCGTCCCGAGCCCGACCGCCCGGAGCCCGACCGCCCGGAGCCCGGTGAGCCGGAGCCCGACCGTCCCGAGCCCGGTGAGCCGGAGCCGGGCGAGCCTGAGCCCCCTCGCCCGGAACCTGGCCGGCCGCAGCCCATCCCGGGTCCGGTTGAGCCGTCCCGCCCGGTCGAGCCCTTCAAGCCCTTCGAGCCGCCTGCGCCGGTCGAACCGCCGCCGAGTCCGCTACCGACACCCGTACCGCCGGGACCGTTCCCGACGCCGGCACCGGAACCGGTACCGTCGCCCGTACCGCCCGGTCCCGGCCCGTCGCCGATCCCGCCCGGCCCCTCGCCGATCCCACCCGGCCCGACTCCCGAGCCGGTCCCACCGGGTCCCGGCCCGTCCCCAGTGCCGCCCGGGCCCGGTCCGTCGCCGGTCCCGCCCGGCCCGGGTCCGTCTCCCGTGCCCGGCCCGCCGCAGCCGATCTTCCCGCCGCCGCCGGTGATGACGCAGGCGGCGAGTCCTCCGGCCGTCCCGGCTTCGGACGTCCGGCCCGACCCGAATGCGAATCGGCCCCGTGACTCCGACGGGGTCGGCGTTCTGTCCGGCGAACGGCAACCGTTCGGCGGGTCGGCCACCGCCCGGGCCAGCGGTGCACCCGCACGGCCGGGCGGCTACGGCGAACCGGCCCAGGCGTTTCCGCACCAGCGTGGCGGGGGCACCCTGTACGGCGCTCAGCACTCGCCGATCGACATGACGATGCCGGTGACGATGAACGCGGTCGAGAACTCCGGCTCGCTCACCGGCCACATCTTGTCCCAGGGCTGGGATCGCGGCGTCGACACCAGACGCCGCAGCAACCTCAAGGTGGGCATCGCCATGCTGATCGTCCTGCTGTTGCTGGTCGGCGTCAGCGTGCTGTTCCTGTTCACCACCGGCGTGGCGTTCACCGACATGATCAACGGTGTCTTCCAGAAGGACTGATCACCAGACGCTGTGATTTGCGGTGCGCGCGGTCACACCCTAAGCTGCCGAGTTGCGCCGCGGGGGTGAGTCTGCCCACTAGCAGTGCGGAATGCGGGTGGGTCGCGGACCGTTGACCCGTACACTGATGACAGTAATTGATGCGGCGTGCCCTTCGGTGCGCGCCACGGGCGTTCGTGCGGGCAGTACAGCGGCCGGCTCACTCCTGACGGAGGAAGCCGCGGCGGGCCATTCGCGAGCATGCGCCCCCGTAGAGAGGTTCTCTTGACCACTTTCGCTGATCCCAGCACGTTTCCGTCCGTCTTCGAAACCCCCGCACCAGAGTTCCCGACCGCCACGAACGACGTGCATAGCGTCACAAAGGACATCCCCAGCTTCGCCGAGCTCGGCCTACCCGCCGAGCTCATTCGTGTGCTGACCCGCGAGGGCATCACCACCCCGTTCGAAATCCAGGCCGCCACCATTCCGGATGCGCTGGCCGGCCGGGACGTGCTCGGTCGTGGTCAGACCGGCTCAGGCAAGACGCTGGCGTTCGGCCTGCCGCTGCTGGCGCGCGTCGCACAGGGCGGCCGCGCTCTGCCGCATCAGCCCAAGGCTTTGATCCTGGTGCCGACCCGCGAGCTCGCCATGCAGGTCGCCGACGCCCTGGTCCCGCTCGGCCGGGCGGTCGGCGTCTTCCTCAAGACGGCGGTTGGCGGCGTGCCGTACGACCGGCAGATGGACGCCCTCCGTCGCGGCGTCGAGGTCGTGGTCGCCACCCCCGGCCGGCTCGCCGACCTGATCGAGCGTGGCGCCTGCAGGCTGGATCAGGTCGAGGTCTCCGTCCTGGACGAGGCCGACCAGATGGCCGACATGGGGTTCCTGCCCGAGGTCACCGAGCTGCTGGCCAAGACGCCGGAGCACGCGCAGCGGCTGCTGTTCTCGGCCACCTTGGACGATGACGTCGACGCGCTGGTCAAGCGGTTCATGCACGACCCGGTCACGCACTCGACCGCCCCGGCCGAGGCGAGCGTGTCCACCATGGACCATCACCTGCTCCTGATTCCGCCACACGAAAAGTTCCCGATCACGGCGGCCATCGCCAATCGGCCGGGCAAGACCATCGTCTTCGCCCGTACCCAGATGGGTGTCGATCGTCTGGTCGACCAGCTCGCCGCGGTCGGCGTTCGCGCGGGGGCGCTGCACGGAGGCAAGACCCAGCGGGTACGCACCCGGACGCTGGCCGAGTTCAAAGAGGGCCGCACCAGCGTCCTGGTCGCCACCGACGTCGCCGCTCGCGGCATCCACGTCGACGGCATCTCGCTGGTCATGCACGTGGACCCGCCGAAGGACCCGAAGGACTACCTGCACCGGGCCGGCCGCACGGCGCGTGCCGGCGAATCCGGTGCGGTCGTCACACTCGTCCTGCCGAAGCAGCGACGCAGTACTCAGGCGATGATGTCGAAGGCGGGCGTCGCGCCGGCCGAAGTCCGAGTTCGCCTGGGCGACGCGAAGCTCATGGAGATCACCGGCGCGCGGGAGCCGAGCGGCGTCCCGGTCGTGCCGGAGCCGGAGCCCCGCCGTGAGCGCAGTGAGCGGCCGAGGCGGTTCGGCGACCGTCCCTACCACGACGGCGGTCAGACCGGCGAGCGTACCTACCGCACCGGGCGACCGTCCGGCGAGCGCACCTACAGCACTGGACGTCCCGCTGGCGAGCGGCCCTACGGTGACCGGTCGCGCGGAGAGCGCAACTTCGGTGACCGCCCGTCCCGCAACGGGGAGCGTCCGGGCAACTTCCGCCGCGACGGCCAGCGCCACGACCGTCGCGAGGGCGGCAACATCGACCGCCGGTTCAGCTCCACGCGCCCGGCCCGGTCCTATTGATCCATCCGCCGGGACCACGATTCCAGGATCGCGGAGGTGAGAGGCGGCCACGCGACAGCGGGCGTAACGTCCGGGGCATGCCGACCTTGCCCGCCTCCCGATTCTGGCAACGCCGGGACGTACCCGGTGTCGAGCACACCCTCAGCGACGCGCGCACCGGCCTCTACGCCCGCGGCACCCAGATCGCCGTCGATCCGATCGCCTACACCTGCCGCTACGAGCTGCAGACCGACCCGGGCTGGATCACCACGCACTTCGACGTGAGCGCCGAGGGAGCCGGCTGGGCGCGCACGCTACGGCTCGAGCTGGCCGCCGGGCGCTGGCGCGCCACAACCTCCGAGCAGGGCAACCTCGACGCCGTGCTGGCGGCCGCGGGCCACGCCGGCGCCGGGTTGCCGGGCACCGAGGACCCCGACCTCCTGTACGGCGCATTCGACGTCGACCTGACCGGCTCCCCGCTGACCAACACTCTCCCGATCCGCCGGTTGAACCTGCTGAAGGCCGAGCGCGGCGTGGCACACCGGATCAGCGTGGCGTGGGTCATCGTGCCCAGCCTCGAGGTGGTCCAAGCCGACCAGATCTACACCTTGCTCGGCGAGGGCGTGGTCCGGTTCGCCACCGAAACCTTCAGCGCCGACCTCATCGTCGACGATGACGGCTTCGTGGCCGACTACCCAGCCCTGGCCACGTTGATCCGCTGAATGCGACGAACCACTAATCCGGCCAGCTTCCGTCCGTCATGAAACGCTCGATGGTGGCCCGGTACGGACGCAGGTCGAGGCCCTGGTCGGCCACCCAGTCGTCGGAGTAGTAGGTGTCCGCATACCGCTCCCCGCCGTCGCAGATGAGCGTCACCACCGATCCCTGGAGCCCGGCCGAGCGCATGGCCGCGATCAGCCCGAACGCTCCCCACAGGTTGGTTCCGGTCGAGCCGCCCACCCGCCGCCCGAGCACCGACGACCCGGCCCGCATCGCGGCCAGTGACGCCGCGTCCGGCACGTGCACCATCCGGTCGACCACCGACGGCTGGAACGACGGCTCGACCCGCGGCCGACCGATCCCCTCGATGCGGGAGCCGCGCCCGGACACATAGGTCCAGTCGCCGGCCAGATAGGCGGGCCAGAACGCCGACCCCTCCGGATCCACCACGCACAGCTTCGTCGGGAACCGGCGGTAGCGCGCGTACCGGCCGATGGTGGCGCTGGTGCCGCCGGTCCCGGCCCCGACGACGATCCAGGCCGGTACGGGATGCCGCTCGCGGGCCAGCTGGGCATAGATCGACTCGGCGATGTTGTTGTTGCCCCGCCAATCGGTGGCCCGCTCGGCATAGGTGAACTGGTCCATGAAATGCCCACCCAGATCGGCGGCCAGCCGCCGGGCGGTGGGTACCACCGCGGTCGGATCGTCGATCAGGTGACACTTGCCGCCCTGTAACTCGATCAGCGAGATCTTCTCGTGCGACGTCCGGGCCGGCATGACCGTGATGAACGGCAGGCCGAGCATGCGGGCGAAATACGCCTCACTGACGGCGGTGGAGCCGGAGGACGCCTCGACGACGGCGGTGTGCGGGCCGATCCAGCCGTTGCACAAGGCGTACAGAAATAGTGATCTCGCCAGCCGATGCTTGAGCGAACCGGTGGGGTGCGACGACTCGTCCTTGAGGTAGAGGTCGATGCCCCACGACGTGGGCAGCGGGAACGCCAACAGGTGGGTGTCGGCGGAGCGGTTGGCATCCGCCTCGACCAGCGCGATCGCGTCCCGCGCCCAGTCCCGGGAGGCGTCGTCGCAGCGATCGAGCCGATTCATGAGCCGAGGCCTGGTTGCGCTCGGTGTTCCCACTTGGTCGAGAGCACGATGGCGGTCCGAGTCGAGGCGACACCGGGCGTGCGGTTGATCCGCAAGATCAACCGCTCCAGCTCGACGATCGTGCCCACCCGGACGATCAGTTGGTACGACTCCACGCCGGCCATGAAGTAGCAGGACTCCAC
>Ga0081539_10005788_pt1 | contig 12313 bp, 10 predicted proteins | sample TabmetS4T2R2_FD_71023 | JGI IMG/M metagenome (GOLD analysis project Ga0081539, IMG submission 71023) | Tabebuia heterophylla rhizosphere microbial communities from the University of Puerto Rico - S4T2R2 | ecosystem: Host-associated > Plants > Roots > Rhizosphere ...
GCTGCAGAAGTCGACCAACGGCGGGTCCAGCTTCCTGGGCGGCCCGGTCCACATCGACAAGCCGGGCCAGTTCGCCGACAACCCCGACCCCGGCGACCTGCTGCCCCCGACCGTCTTCCGGGCTCCCAACACCCCGTCGCTGGACTACAACCAGGCCAGCGGCACCCTGACCTTCGTCTACCAGAACAACGTCAACAGGGCGGCCTCGGGGGCTGACATCTCGGTCCAGCAGTCCCGCGACGGCGGCTTCTCCTGGACCGACGCCCGCTTCCTCAGCACGCAGGCCGGCGCTCCGGCCCCCAACGACCAGTTCTTCCCGTGGGTCGACTCCAGTCCCGACGGCAATCTGTACGCCATCTGGTTCGACCGCCGCCGCGACCCGGCCAACCGCAACATCGACACCTGGCAGGCGACCTCGACCAACGACGGTCGCGGCTGGTCCCAGCGCCGCATCAGCACCCGGTCCTGGAACCCGGACCTGGAGTTCTTCACCTCGGGGGCGTTCATCGGCGACTACAACGGCCTGGCCGCCTCCAACCGGGCCGTCTACCCGGTCTGGACCGATGGGCGCAACAACGCCATCGAACGCACCGGCATCGGCGAGACCGACATCTTCACCAACATCGAGCTCCGCTGAGCGGCCGTCACGCGGGGCCATCGGGGAACCGGTGGCCCCGCCCCAGCGTCCAAGCATCCGTGTTCGCCATGTCTGCGCAAGGGAGGCGACACGATGCTGACCGCAAGGACCGCGCCGTCAAGGCCCCGCCGGCACAGCAGGAAGGGTCGGCGGTGGGGGCTGCTCCTGCCGATCCTCGCCCTGGTAGCCAGCGGCTGCGCACAGCCAGGCACCGGGACGCCCCAGGCCGCCGCCAAGGCCACCGCCGCCCCGGCCACGGTCACCGTGGGACCCACCGACGGCGGCAGGACCGTGGACCTCAACGTCCGCGACCGGCTGATCGTCGAGTTGACCGGGACGACGCCACCGTCCCGCCTCCGGCCGGGCTGGACCCTTCGCGCACCCCCCTCCAGGGTGCTCCGGCGGGTCCCGGGCAACCCCGACGCCACCCGGGTCGTGTTCGTCGCCGACCAGCCCGGCACTGTCCGGCTGGTCCTGGTCAGACGGCTCGGCTGCTATCCCCCGCTGCGCTGCCCCGTGGCCGCGCCGACCGGCAGCGAGAGCGAGCGGATGCGGCCACCGCTCAACGGGGTGACGGTCCCCATCACCGTTCGGGTGCGCTGACCTCGATGCCGGGCGACCCGCCGGCTCGGCGCGGCGGGCCGCCCACATTGCTGCTAGCGCCTGGCGAAGTACACGTCGGGGTCGTGGCGGCCGTTGGGATACAGCCAGTTGCCGACCCGGTCGCGGTTGTCACCCCAGGCGAAGTACTGGCGGCGGCCATCGCTGACGTTGGCGAGGTAATCACCCATGTAGTAGGGGGCGATCAGGGGGTCGAACTGCTGGATGTTGAGCACGCCCGGGAACGACCGGTTGGTGACCCGCCGGGCCCGGAAGGCCGTGCCGTCGGTGGAGTCGAGCACGGCCACGTCCAGCAGCCGGTTGGGGCGGGTCGGGGCGATGCTGTAGTACAGCACGTGGAGGCCTTCGCGGTCGCCGCTGAGCGCCGGCTGGGCCTCGTCGGCATTGCCGCCGGTCAGCCAGCGCAGGCTCCAGCTGGCACCGGCATCGGTCGACCGGGCCAGGCGCAGGTGGCTGTGCCCGCCCCGGGCCTCGTTCCAGGCCACATACAACGCGTCCCGGAAGAAGGCCAGCACCGGGAACTCCGCGGTCCGCATCGCCTTGCCCGGACCGAGCAGGATCGCCGGGCCGGCAACGGTCTCGGCCGTGCCGGCGGGGACGATGTCGGCGATCTCGACCGCCGGGCCGAACCTCCGGCCGCCGTCGGTGGACTTGAAGATCACCTCGCTGATGACCTCCTCGGCCCCCTGGCACTGCGGGTCGTCGACCTGGAAGCGCTCGGCGGCCACGTACAGGGTGCCGTTGGCCGGGTCGACGATCGGCTGAGCCCCGAGGTACTGGATGAACGAACAGCCCTCGAGCAGCGAATGCCTGGCCGCGTAGGCGACCGTCCAGGTCCGGCCACCGTCGCTGGAGCGGGCCACCGGTAGCCCGGACAGGATGTCGGTGGCGCTGAAGAACAGGTCGTCCCAGGCGACATAGAGGACGTCCCGGCCGGGCCGCTCCGGGTCTCGCCCGGCGGTCATGGCCTCCTTGTCACCGACGTAGAAGTCGACCGGCGGGTCGCCCGGCGACACCTGCACCGGCGCCGACCAGCTGCGGCCGCCGTTGGTGGAGCGGGCCACCGAGACACCCAGGTTGAAGTTGGGGGTGGCGGCCAGGGTGGCGTAGTACATGCGACCGGCGCGGTCGCTGGTCATCCACGGGTCGCCGAGGTTCACATAGCCGGGCCGGTTCGGCAGGGCGCCACCGTCGTGGAAGCTCCGGCCACCGTCCCGTGACCAGGAGTAGCCACTCAGGCTGCTCCCCTGGGTGGTCGCCAGCAGCGAATGCTGGGAGTCGTTGTAGCCGACCGCGACGTTGCGGCCCGCGACCGCGATGGTGGTCTCGCTCTGGGTGGTCTGGTCCTGCTGGTGGCGGTCCCGCGCCGGGTCGTTGACCCGCACGTTCGGCAGGCCAGGGCCCTGCACGGCGGCTGTGCCCCCGGAGGTGCCGGCGCCGGCCTTGGCCGTCGGCGCCTCGGCGCCCTCGGGCTCGGCGGCCCGCTCGCCACCCCCCGCCACCCTGGTCACGAACCCGCGGGCGGCCGGGGTGAGCTGCACACCGTTGGTCTCCAGGAGCTTTCTCGCCAGCTCCTGCTTGGACGGTTGATCTGCCTTGGTCGCCGCCGAACCTCCGCCGCCGAACTGGGCGACCAGCGCCATCGCCAGAACGGTGACGACGAGCGTGGCCAGGATTGTCCGCTGGCGCATGAGGGGGCCTCCTCCTCTGCGGGACGAACTTTACCAACAGGCACGTACGCCGCAGAAAGGCTAGCCCGACGTTTCTCCCTAATCCATACCCAAACCATGGGCAATCTGTGGCTCTAGGGCAAGCTGAGCATTTTTGCGCATTACGGGTGCTCTGTGAAGTCTGTTCCTGTACGTACCGAAGTGTCCTAATGGCGGCGTGTCTGGGTGTTATCCGGCAACGACGCCGCCTGGCCGGATGGCCAGAGGAAGGGGGCTCACCGTGAGGCTACGGACAAGGCTGCGATGGCTGGTCCCGCTGCTGCTCGTCACCGGCCTGGTCGTCTCGGCACTGGCCGGCACGGCCCAGGGCGCAGCCGCACCCACCGCCACCGCGGCCGCGAGCTCGGCTCCGAAGGTGACCACGGCGGCCGGCTTCGACGTGTCGCCGGTGATGCGCGAGGTCGCCAAGACGCCACTCACTGCCAAGCGCAACCCGACCGCCCTGAACCGGCTCGAGCGCGGCCCGGCCGCCGCCGGCCACGGCTTCAGCGGCGACGCCGCCGTCCAGGCGGCCAAGACCAAGGCCGGGGTCAGCCCCAGGATCGCCGCGCCCACGGTGAACTTCGAGGGCATCCCGGCCACGGCCAACATCCCCATCCTGGGCGGCATCCCGATCCCGCCCGACCCGGTGGGCGACGTCGGCCCCAGCCAGTACGTGGAGATGGTCAACACCGCCTGGGCCGTCTACTCCAAGACCGGCAGCCTGCTGCTAGGCCCGCTCAGCCTGGCCTCCATCTGGGCCGGCTTCGAGGTCCCCGACTGCGAGGACAACTCCGGCGACCCGATCGTGGTCCACGACCAGCTGGCCGACCGCTGGATCCTGACCCAGTTCACCACCGCAGGGCCGACCTACTACAACTGCGTGGCCGTCTCCACCACCGGCGATGCCACCGGCAGTTACTACCGCTACGCCTTCTCGACCGGCCCCAACTTCCCCGACTACCCCAAGTACGGGGTCTGGCCCAACACCTATGTCGCCACCACCCGCGAGTTCGACCCGGCCGACAACTTCGCCGGCATCGGCGTCTACGGCCTCGAGCGGCCAAGATGCTGCGCGGCAACCCCACCGCCCGGGCCGTCTCGGTCCTCTACCCGCCCGGGACCACCCCCTGGATCACCGGTGACGGCTGGCTCCCCTCGGACCTGGACGGCAACCGCCGCCCGCCCGCCGGCAGCCCCAACTACCTGGCCGGCACCCAGGACGACGAAGGCCCCTACGGGGCGCCGTCCGACGCCATCAACCTGTTCAAGTTCTACGTCACCTGGGGGCCGAGCCCCAGCGCCACCCTGGTCGGACCGACCCAGCTGCCGGTAGCCGAGTTCGACTCCGACTACCCCTGCGTCCCGCCGGGCTCCCGCAACTGCATCCCGCAGCCCGGGACCAGCCAGCGCATCGACATCCTCTCCTACCGGCAACGGCCGACCTGGCGGCTGGCCTACCGCAACTTCGGCACCTATGAGTCGCTGGTCACCAGCCAGTCGGTCGAGGCCCGCCCCGGCATCGCCGGCATGCGCTGGTACGAGCTGCGCCGCCCCGGCGACTCGCCGCTGGTCTACCAGCAGGGCACCTACGCGCCCGCCGATACCGTCAACCGCTGGATGGGCAGCATCGCCCAGGACAAGAAGGGCAACATGGGCCTGGGGTACAGCGTGTCCAACGGCACCAACGTCTTCCCGGGCATCCGCTACACCGGCCGACTGCGCAACGACGTCGCCAACCAGATGCCCCAGGGCGAAGGCGTGATCGTCAACGGCAGCGGCTCCCAGACCGACCCGTTCGCCCGCTGGGGCGACTACACCTCGATGAACGTCGACCCGGTCGACAACTGCCGTCTCTGGTACGTCAACGAGTACTACCAGACCACCTCGGCCCGAGGCTGGCAGACCCGCATCGGCGCCTTCCGCCTCCCCGGCTGCACCTAGCCACCATGACACGAGTGGGCCGACCCAGGCGGGTCGGCCCACTCGTTGGACGGCTGCTGGTCGACGTCGGGCGTAGCAGTGGAGTCCCGGCCCGAGTGGCACGAACTGTTCACCAGGGTGTTCCGGGTTGCATTGGCCCTCGGTGACCCAGGCGAAGACCTCGGGCTCGCCTGTGTTCGCGGCGTACAGCGGTCGGAGAGCGCTCTACTCTTCTCAACCCCAGTTACCTTGCCGCACCCGCGCAGTGGCTGACCTGTTGAACCAGTCGGCGAAGCCTTGAGCGGTCCGGCCACCTACCACAGCGTCGGCCTAAAGGGAGCTGCCGCCTGAAAGATCCGAACCAGGGGGAGCCGCGATCGTTGGATTGACAGTCCCGCTGGGGCGACGATGGCCCGCGGGCACATCACCTCGAGTAGCCCCTCAGGGGTAAGGGCCGGTTCTGACCGACTCCAGCAGCCCCTCTCGGACCAGGCGCCGGACCAGCACCAGCCGGCTGGGCGCATCCACAAACTCAGCGAGATCAGCGACGGCCAGCTGGTCGCTGGCCACAATCATCCGCATGACCGCGGCCAGGCGCGCCGGCATGCGCAACACGCGGTCGCCGAGCAGGACCTCCAGCCGGTCCTCACGCAGACGCAGCCGGCACACTGCACCAGGTCGCCGCCGAACCACCGTCTCCTCGCCAATTCTCTCAAGGGCGAGAAGCTGCTGGAGCTGGCCGGCAAGGTGCGGCTGCCGGCTGGACCAGAACCGGTCGGCGGCGGCCACCGCGATCGCGCCGGGGTCGAGCTTGTTCAACCGGCGCCGGACTTCGCCGAGCTGCTCGGCCACGGCGGCGGTGAGCGTGCCCGGGTCGGCCGCGTACCCGGCGGGAAGCGGCTCGCCGGACAACGCCTCCTCCACAACAGAGACAACTTCGCGTCGCAGCACATCCCCCCAGGTCATGGGAACCACGCCCACAGTCAGGTGAACCGAAGCGGTCGCCGAGGTCCGGGCGGCGTGCGGGAACCGCTGAGGTATGTACAGACAGTCCCCCGGGGCCAGCTCGGCCACGATCAGCTGGTCCCCGGATGGTTCGTCGGGGTCATGCACATCCCATCGCTTGCGTCCATAGACCTGCAGCACAAGCACGTCATGCTCGTCGTGGTGCACCCCCAGCCCCTGCGAGGCTGGTGGGGTGATGTAGGCGTTGACCTGGACAGGGTGGGTCAGGGCGAGCTCCAGGTCGCGGCCGAGGCGAGCCAGCGGCGGCCAGAAGCGGTGCAGGCTCTGCAGCACGATCGTGGCGCCGCCGTCGAACAGCTCATAGATGCGCCGCGGGTCGGCCAGATCGTCCACTGGCTGGCCGCCCACCCGTCCCGATCTGGTATAGGATCGCCGGTCAAGCTGCCTACCGTCCTTGACCATGCGGAAGGCCGGATAGCGCGGCGTGGTCGAGGACAAGATGTGATCGACATCGCCGATGGAGAACAGGTCGGCGTAGGCGGCCGGATCGGCGCCTGGCCGGTACAGCGGCGCCCGTGCCCAGTACTCAGCGGCGAACACGCCCGGGTCGCCGACACACCGGGCAAGCGCGTCGGCGACGGTATCGTCCTTTGCGTCGTTACCGGTCGGACTCGTCGGCGTCAGCATCCCCGCGCTCCCCGACATCGGTCCGGTCGAGCGTGCCGGTGTCGCGGGAGTCCATCATGGTCCCGGTGTCGCTGGCCCCGCTGGGAGTCGGGACGTCGCTCTGGTCGAGGGTGCCGGAGTCGGCGGTGTCCATCATCACCCCCGTATCGGTGGCCCCGCTGGAGACGACCGCGTCCGTCTGGTCGAGGGTGCCCGAGTCGGCGGTGTCCATCATCACCCCCGTATCGCCGGGGCCACTGAGAGCGGCCTCGGCGTCGGCCGGATCGGTGACGTCCCCGCTGTCGGTCTGATCGGTGGTGTCGCCGGTGTCGGTGCTGTCGGGTTCCCTGGGAGAGACGGTGTCCGCTGGGCCCTCACCGCCGACGGTCACGATCTCCTCGTCCCTGACGTGATCGGGGTCAGACGTCATGGTCGCTCCCTCGCCAGCGGGCCGGTGCTCCCGGCGCAGACAGAACGGGACAGGACGGAAGGTCGGCACCGCGAGGCTACCGCCCCAGGCCATCCGGGGTCATTATCCACTTGACCGCCCGGTCGTCACGAGGGAGCAGCCATGGCCACGACCAAGGATCATCAAGAAGAGCTCACCAACGCCGAGCGGGAGCTGCGCGACGCCGACGTCGCGGCGTTGAAGCACCTCTTGGCGGCGGCGCGCCGGCAGATACCACCGGCGACGGCGGGCGACACGCCGGCGGCCGCAGTCGCCCGCTCGTCGCCTCTGGGGCGCCTGCTCGGGCCGATCAGTGGGCGTTGGGCGGCCATCGGCGCGGTCGCCTGGGTCGCGCTTCTCGGAATCGGGATCGCGGTCGAACCACCGCCTGCCAATCCGAACGTCGTCGATCCATGGTTCGTCGAGGCCCTCGGCATGGTGGTGCTGACCGCAGTGGTGGGCACCTTCGCCGGCTTCTGGCTGCGACGGCGCTGGAGTCTGGCGGCCTCACTGCTGGCATCGGGCCTGCTGGTGGTCTCCACCGTCGCCTGCCCGATGTCCGGCCACCACACCCTTGGCGCCTGGTGGGCCGTTCAGCTTGGCTGTGGCCTCGGCCTCGCGGCGACCAGCATCCTTGGACTGAGGCGCGGCTGAGCCGCGCCGGCGCAACCGTCGACTGGTGGAAGGCGACGGTGACCTCCCTGCGGCCTGGTCATGATCACCAACATGCTCGCGTGGTGACGACCGATCGCGTCTTGTCGGTTGGCCGAGGACGTCGTAGCTTCCAGGGCACTGAGTCAAGGAGAGGGGGCACGGTGATGGCACACCCGAACGAGGAGCTCGTCCGCAGGGGTTATGACGCCTTCGCCAGGGGGGACATGGACACCCTGCGGGAGTTGTTCGACCCAGAGATCGTCTGGCACTTCCCGGGCCGTAGCCCGCTGGCCGGCGACCACCGCGGCACCGACGCGGTCCTTGGGTTCTTCGGCCGCACCATGGAGCTGACGGCTGGGACCTTCCGGGCAGAGTTGCATGACGTGGTCGCCGACGACCGGCACGCGATCGGCATGCACGTGGCCACGGGGGAGCGCGAGGGCCGGATGCTTGAGGATCGAGAGGTCCTGGTGTTCCACCCCCGCGACGGCAAGGTCGTCGAGGTGTGGCAGTACGTCGAGGACCAGTACGCCTACGACGAGTTCTTCTCCTAGACGCTGCCGCTCGCGAGGCCACTCCTGGTACACCCCAGGAGACGGTCGGAGTTCGAAGAGAGCACCTACCTGAACGTCAGGAGAGCACACAACTTTGTCCTCTACGGTTCGGGGGCGACCTGCGGTGTTCACTTCTAGGGCCTCCCGAACCTGTGAGTAGCCCTCTTGTCCCCGTCGCCGGGGCTCAGACATCCAGCACCCGCGCCGCCATCTAGTCGGAACGCGCGGACCCAGACTGATGCAATGGAAGCGCTTGCCAACCGGACCCAGGACACCGGCAGAATCCGATGTGGTTGGGTCGCCGGAGCTACTCCTGGAGCGGGCGAGGCGGCAGAATACTCACTCCCCCACCTTTCCATCGGCCGCCCAGCGGGAGGCTGGTTCTCGGTCCACCGAAGCCGGTAGGACCTCTGTACCGACCCGACCCATCGGTGCCGGTGAGCACGGGGCCTTGAGACGCGCACCCAGGACTTCGTGTTGGTTGGCAACCGCCCAGCCGAACAGCACTCCCGGCTCAACCAGGTGCCGAATGTTCTTCATGCGGCTGGGATTCCAACTCGCACATGCTTGCCATCTTCGTCAAGCTCGAACTTGTCAAAGTAGACATCGAGTTCCATCTCGACGCTCTGTAGATGCTCAACCGCCATCTGCGGCGCCTTGATCAGGCGGACTCGATTCAATACCGGGGCATACCAAGTGCCATCATTGCGATCGAGTCCACGCATGAGCTGCCAGACAAGGGTCGGGAACATCCCGTCAACCGCATCCTTGATCTGCTCACATAGTGCCTTCAGCCAGGCCAAATCAGAATTCGGATAGCGTTCCTCCCATGAGCGGACGAGGTCGCCAAACGTGGTATCGAGCGGCATGCTCTTGGCTCGGCCAAAGATCCTTCGAGCCTCGCCATCACTGTCTGTGATCAAGCTGTCACGCAAGACGTCGACGGTTGTCTGTAAGCGATCGTCCCTGGCCCTTTTGATCCGCTCAACCTGCTGGGGCCCGAGTTGCACCCGCAGGAAGGGATATGGTGCCCAATCCTCGATACCCTCATCCTCATCATCGGAGGGGAGGATCTTCTGCAGGTCGTCGTAAAAGTCCTTGGCAGCTTCCTCGACCTCTTGGCTGCGAGGCTGGAACTCGGTGATCGGCCGTTCGTACCGAGGGAAGAAGTTAGGGTCGGTGAGAAACTCATTGGTGAACTGCTGGATGGCGCTCGGCGTACGCATATTCACGCGAAGATCGTTGGCGAACAGCGCGGGATAGCGCTCCCCGCTCTGGAGGACAATAACCCGGGTTCGCGGACTCGCCGGGTTGATGCCGATCCCACACTCCCACATGCAGTACGACCAGTCCCGGCTTGGCGATGTGTAGACGAGGATCACGACGCTCGCCTTCCACAGCCACTCCATGAGCTGCTGAGTCAGGTCCTCACCCGCTCTCGGTCCGCTGGCCCGAGCGGATGAAGACTGGAAGACCTCGACCCGCCCCCCACTCCGGGAAGTAATGAACCCTCGTATGACGTCGGCAATCCGCTTGTCGACATGAAGGTGACTGATGAAGAGGAGGGGCTTCGTCGTCCGCTGCGGCTCTATCGTCCTCGAGGCCGAGTCGTTCATGACCACTCCCGCGCTAGGCTCCATCACCAGACCGCACGGCGCTTAGAGAAGGTTGTTCGGCTGCGGCACCACCATGTCCGTGCGGAGGGCATGTCTGCGCCGGATGCTAACTCTACGGGTTGTGCCCGTCTAGCACGATACAGCCAGTTTCGAATGCCGCGCCCGTGCATAGGTGGAATGCGATCCAGCTCACCGTTGACGAGTGGCCCGGGCCGGCAGCCACGTACGAGCCGGGCGTGACACTAGGTAAATGGCAGCTGCGGAGAGCACCTTTGGACTGAGGGGCGGATGGGTCAGACGGCGGACTTCTTCATCTCCTATACCAGCGCCGACCGGGCCTGGGCGCAGTGGATCGCCTGGCAACTGGAGGCCGACGGCTACCAGGTCGTGTTCCAGGGGTGGGACCTCATGGCTGAGTCCGACTGGGCCCACGGGATGCAGCCGGCCACGACCACCGCCGAGCGGCTGGTCGTCGTCCTGTCGGCTGCCTACCTGCAGTCGGATCACGGCGAGGCTGAGTGGCGCACCTTCTACGCCAAGGACCCCAGCGGGGAGCATGGGTTGCTGTTGCCCGTCCGGGTAGGTGACGTCGAGCCGCCCGGGCTACTCAAGACCAGGATCTATGTGGACCTCGTCGGGCGGGACGCCAGCAGCGCTCGAGCGACGCTGCTGGCTGCGGCAAGACGAGTCCGTGGCAAGCCGACAAGCGAGCCGGTGTTCAAGGTCCGACATGCTCAAGCGCCGAGACCGGGGCCCGCGGTCATCGGCGGGCCGCCCGCAGCGTTTCCAGGGCGATCTTGACCCGCTCGTACTCCGCATCGATCCGGGCGATGAGCTCGTTCGCGCCTTCCAGGATTCCCGAGCTGGCCAGTGTCTCGAGGTGGCGACTCAGCTCCGAGAGACTCGTGGCCCCGAAGGTGGCCCCGTTGGACTTCAGCGTATGCGCCGCTCGTCGGACTTCGTCGGTGTGGCCGTGCTCCAGCCCCTGCTTCGCGGCCTCGACCAGCCGCGGCGCGTCACGCAAGAACGTGTCGACGAGCGCCACAAGAAGTTTAGGGTCGTCTCCGATGGTCTTCACGAGACGGTCAAGCGCCGGCTGATCGAGTACCTCGGCGATAGCAGGCTGCCCTTGCGGCTCCGGCATTGGTGGGAGCTGAACGTCCTCGCCGGATCCACTCGCCGGACCCGGAGTTCCTGGGGCGACGTGCGGACGGCAGCGGCGTAGCGCGGCGGCCAGCTCCTCCACCCGGATCGGCTTGCTGAGGTAGTCGTCCATCCCCGCGGCCAGACAGGCCTCGCGCTCCTCCTGCATGGCACTGGCGGTGGCCGCGATGACGTGCGGCCGTCGCCCCTGTGGCCATCGTTGGTGGATGCGACGCGTGGCCTCCAGGCCGTCCATCGTCGGCATCTGCACGTCCATGAGCACGACGTCGTAGGGATCCCGTTCGAGCGCTTGGAGTGCCTCCAACCCGTTGGCGGTCACCTCGGCCCGGTAGCCGAGCTTCTGCAGCACGAGCAAGGCGAGCTGCTGGTTGACGACGTTGTCCTCCGCCACCAGGACGCGCAGGGGCACACGGTCGGCCAGTCGCTCGACCGGCCGCTCCTGGGACGTCGCGGCCTGCACGCCGACTGGGGTCGCACCGAGGACGTTCATGAGCGTGTCGTAGAGCTGTGACGGCTTGACCGGCTTCGTCAGCGAGGCGGCGAACTCGCCTCCTCCCCACAGCTTCTCCCGTGGTCCAAGCGACGTCAGCAGAACCAGGGGTAAGGCACGGCTGTCGCGGTAGCGGCCGATCTCGTCGGCTAGGGTGACGCCGTCCATCTCCGGCATCTGCATGTCGAGGATCGCCAGGTCGAAGGGATCACCCTGTCGGATCCACTCCAGCGCTTGGGCTGGGGATGCGGTGTCGCGCGCCTGCATGCCCCACGACTCCGCCTGCCTCACAAGGATGTGACGGTTGGTGGCGTTGTCGTCCACGATGAGCACTCGCCGGCCCAGAAGCTGGGGCGGCGGGTCTTGCCGATCTGCGGGAGCGAGGCCGGGGGCCTCCTCGGCCGGGATGGCGACGTGGAAGGTGGAGCCCGTCCCGACCTGACTCTCCGCCCAGATCGTCCCGCCCATCAGCTCGCATAGCCGCTTGCTGATCGCCAGGCCCAGGCCCGTGCCGCCATACCGGCGGGTCGTGGTGGCGTCGACTTGGCTGAACGATTCGAACAGGCGGCTCTGCCGGTCCTCGGGGATGCCGATCCCGCTGTCCCGGACGGCGAAGTGCAGCCTGTGCCATCGCCCGGCCGCTTCCTCGTCCGATGCCACCGCCTGCCCGTCCACCGAGAGGACCACCTCGCCGGTGTCGGTGAACTTGATCGCGTTGTTCAGCAGGTTGATCAGGATCTGCCGCAGGCGGGTGGCGTCGCCCACGACCGCCCCCGGCAGCCCCTGATCGAACAGGTATGCCAGCTCCAGTCCCTTGCCCGACGCGCTCGCCGCGACCAGCTCGAGGGCCGTCTCCACGCAAGCT
>Ga0081539_10005789_pt1 | contig 12311 bp, 16 predicted proteins | sample TabmetS4T2R2_FD_71023 | JGI IMG/M metagenome (GOLD analysis project Ga0081539, IMG submission 71023) | Tabebuia heterophylla rhizosphere microbial communities from the University of Puerto Rico - S4T2R2 | ecosystem: Host-associated > Plants > Roots > Rhizosphere ...
GGATGTCCCCCGGGCCGATGAGGCGCATGCCCGCCTGCTCCCCGACGCGCAGGTGACAGGCCAGCATCCCGTCGACGACGAACGCGCCGAAGGCGCGGTGCCGGTGCAGCAGCTCGTCGACGTCGAAAGGACCGATGTCGAGCTGCTCGGTCGGGATCGTGAGCGCAGCGGCCTCGCGACGCTCCTCCGGTGGTAGGAAGCGCCCGAGATCCGGGTCAGCCTGCAGCATGCGGATATGCGTCGTGGCGACCACCCAACTGGTCTGTACCCCCGACGGACATTCTCATTCTGCCACGTTCATCCTGTCGAGGAGACCGGTCATCCGCAGCGCCTGGCGCACCTCGCCCGAGCCGGGGATGACCGACAGCCGCAATCCGTCGCGCTCGGCCTCGCGGTGCACCTGCCACAGGACGCGGATGCCGCTGGAGTCGATGAACAGCAGCTCGCGCAGGTCCGCGACGATGTGCCGGAAGCCGACGGCGAACTGCTCGCGGAGGGCATCGGCGAGGCGATCGGCCGTCTCGAGGTCGAGCTCGCCCGTCGGGACGATCAGGAGCCGCTCGCGGCGCGGCTCGAGCCTGAGGGCGAAGGGAACCGGGATCTGGGATCCATCGCTCATGCCGCAGGAAAGGGGGTGGCCCGGGGCGACGTGTCCTTGGCACCGCGTTCCGATCGCCCCGAGCCCGGGCTTGCGACGCCGAGAAGGGCGACGCAGTTCACATCGTCGTCTCGCGGCAGGTCCGCGACCAGGCAGGCGTTGCCAGACAACTCGGGCGCTTCCTGCGCTGGCAAGCATGCTCCGGCTATACTTGCGCTAGCAATGAATCTCCCGACACCGAAAGGGCCCCCGATGAGCCTAGGCGCAGTCCACCTGACGGTCACGGACCTCGGACGGTCGACAGCGTTCTACGAGCGGGTCATCGGGCTGGAGGCGCACGCACACGACGGCGAGGCGCGGATCGGCGACGTGCTCGTGCTCCACGAGGAGCGGTCGGCGCGCCGAGCCGGCCGGCACGCGGGGCTCTACCACGTCGCGCTGCTCTTCCCGACGCGCGCCGAGCTGGCCCGCGCCGCGGTCCGCATCGCCGTGACGCGCACGCCGATCCAGGGCGCGTCCGACCACGGCACGCACGAGGCGATCTACCTCCCCGATCCCGACGGCAACGGCCTGGAGCTGGCGTGGGATCGCGACCGCTCCGTGTGGCCGAGCTACGAGGACATGCTGAGCCACGGCGTCCAGCCGCTCGACGTGGAGGACCTGCTCTCCGTCGTCGCCTCCGAGGAGCCGTCGGCCCGCGCGGGCGACGGCGTGACCGTCGGCCACGTGCACCTGCACGTCGGAGACACCGAGGCGGCGAAGCGCTTCTACGCCGACGGGCTCGGCTTCGACGTGCAGGCCGACCTCGGCACGGCCGTCTTCGTCTCGGCCGGCGGCTACCACCACCACGTTGGCTTCAACGTCTGGCGCGGTCAACGCGTGCCGCCGCAGCCGGAGGGCACGGTCGGCCTCGGGCACTGGACGCTCGTGCTCTCGGAGGAGCTCGGCGCGGTGCGCAGGCGGCTGGAGGCGCTCGACGCGCCGGTCGCCGAGCACCCGGAGGGGCTGCTCGCGCGCGATCCTTCCGGCATCGCCGTCGTCATCACCCGGAAGGAGCACGAATGAGCGGCCCGCAGGGCAGCATCGTCCCCCGCGCCCGCGCCGAGCGGCCGATCGATCCGGGCGTGCGCGTGGGGCACGTCCATCTGCGCACCGCGGACATCGACCGGGTTCGCGACTTCTACGTCGGCGTCCTCGGATTCGACGTCGTGGCCGAGGCGCGCGACGTCCCCGGCTGGGGGACCACGGGCGACGTCCTGTTCATCTCCGCCGGTGGCTACCACCACCACCTGGGCTTCAACACGTGGAAGTCCGCGGGGGGCGATCCCCAGCCCGACGGCGTGGCCGGCTTGCACCACGTCGCCCTGAACTACCCGACGCGCGCCGCGCTCGGCGACGCGGTGCGTCGCCTCCGCGAGGTCGATTGGCCGCTGCGCCAGCTCAGCGACCACGGCACGCACCTCGCCATCTACCTCTCCGATCCGGACGGCAACGACCTGGAGCTGGCATGGGACCGCCCGCCCGAGGAGTGGCCCCGAGACGCGAACGGCCACGCCGCCGGCGCCATGGACGGCGAGCTCGACCTCGAGGCGCTGCTCGCCGAGGCGGCGTGATCTAGCGGGAGGCGTCGCAGGCCGCAGCCGCGCGCGGCGCGAAGCGGCCGAACACGTCCGCCAGCATGGCGATCTCCTCCGGCTGCAGGAGATCGAAGAAGCGCGCCTGCACCGAGACGTGGTGTGCCGCTTGCGCGCGGCGCGCCAGGTCGAGGCCCTCGTCGGTGAGGTGCGCGTTCACGGCGCGCGCATCGCTCGGGCACTGCTGGCGGCGCACCAGCTCGCGCCGCTCGAGCGCGTCGACGATCCGCGAGACCCGGCTCAGGCTGAGCCCGGTCTCCTCCGCCAGCGCGGACAGGCGCTTGCGGCGATCCTCCGACGCGGCAAGGCGGCCGAGGATCTCCAGCGCACTGAGGCTCAGGCCGTACTCGGACTCGATCTCGGCGTCGAGCGCTCGCGTGAGCTTGCGGTGCGTCTCCAGCAGGCCGATCCACGCGTCCGCGTGGCGCTCGGACCAGCGGGAGAGCCCGTCCTCGCCGACGACGTACGCGCAGGCCCCTGCTCGGATGTCGGGCTCCACGGTCATGGTTGTCACGGCAAGGATAGCCGTGCGGGGCCACCCGATCAGCGGGCCTGCGGGACGAGCGCCTCCGCGCCATGCGGCAGCAGGCCGAAGTGCAGCCGGCCGTAGAAGTCGGCCGCCAGCTCGGCCTGGACGGTGTTGTGCGTCATGAGGACGTTCATGTCGCGCAGGTAGCGCTGCCACATGGCGCCCGTGCGCATGCCGGCCGACCCGTTCGTGCGCATCATGAGCAGGACCGCCTCGTAGGCCATCGTGGCGCAGCGCTGCATCCGCAGCTGCAGCCGTCGGTCGAGGTCGGGATCGAAGTCGCGACCCTCCTCCTCCGCGCGTCGGCACTCCTCCATGTAGTCGGCGTTCGTCTGCAGCAGGGCCGCCTCGGCGACCTCGATGCCCTGCAGTGCCTCGCCGTAGAAGCGCGGGTACTGCGCGTGCTCGGTCATCGGCACGAGCGGCAGGACGGTGGTCTTCCGAGTGCGGATGCTCTCCTCGTACAGGTCCAGGACGCCGCGCGCGGCGCCGATGGCCACCGAGCTCGTCTCGGCGAAGACCAGGCCCGCGAGGCTGCCGCGGCGGTAGATCGGGTTCTCGTGGACCTCGCGACCCGGGAATGGCGGGGCGAACGGGTCGAAGAAGCTGTGGATCGTGCGATGGCTCGGCACGAACACGTCGTCGACGACGCACCGCTTGGAGCCCGTCCCGCGCAGGCCGAGCACGTCCCAGTTGTCGATGATCTCGACGTCGTCGTAGTCGATGAGCGTGATGATGTCCGAGGCGAGTTCGCCCGCGGAGACGTCCTCGCTCAGCGAGAAGCTGAACGTCAGGTGCGTTGCGGAGTCGCAGCCGGACACGTAGTCGAACGTGCCGGTGACGCGGTAGCCGCCGTCGACCTCGACGGCGTGGCCGGGCCGGAAGCGCCCGGGGACGCGGAAGTCGCCGTCCTCTCCGGCGATGTCGGCCTGCGCCTCCTCGGAGAAGTAGGCGGCCAGGAGATGCTGGTGGCCCGCGGTGAGCGTGTAGGACCAGCCGCTGGACGGGCAGCCGCGCGCCAGCTGGATCGCCACCCGCGAGAACGTCGGGAGGTCGAACTCGTAGCCGCCGAACCGGCGCGGCTGCAGGATGCGGTAGAAGCCGGCGTCGATGAACTCGCGGCTCGTGGTGTCGAGCAGGCGGCCGGCCTGCTCGGTCTCCTCCTGGCGGGCGCGCAGCGTCGGCACCATGTCTCGCGCGCGCCGGATGATCTCCTCCTGCGTCAGGCCCGGCTCCCGGACCGGGATCGCCTCCGCCATGCGTCGCTCCTCACTCGACGACTGCCGAATGCCAGCCTACCTGAGATGCAATGTGTCAGATCCTTCTGAGAATGAGCGCGTCGCCCTGCCCGCCGCCGTCGTGACGATGCCGGCCGCGCCGCCGTCGGACATCTGCGACGCGTTCCCCGCGATCCGCCGACCGTGCCCTGGCGATCCTCGAGGCCTTCGACGAGGACCGCCCGACTCTCCGCGTCACCGAGCTCGCAGCTTCCCTCGGCATGCACAAGAGCACGGTCTCGCGTCTGCTCGCCACGCTGCATGCCCGCAATCTCGTGCGCCGCGACGGCGAGGTGTTCTCGCCCGGCCCGGAGCTGGCGCGCCTCGGGAGCCTCGCCGCACGCGGCCTCGACCTGACCGAGGTGGCGCAGGCCCCGCTCGCGCGCCTCGCCGACGAGACGGGCGAGACGGTCAACCTGGCCGTGCGCCAGGACGACACGGCGCTGAACGTCCACCAGGTCCAGAGCAGCCACCTCATCGGCCTCGGCGACTGGAGCGGTCGCGCACTCCCGCTGCACTGCACGGCCAACGGCAAGGTGCTCCTCGCCTTCGGCGGCGGCGAGCCGGCTGAGTTGCCGGCCCGCACACCGCGGACGATCACGAGCCGCGCGCAGCTGCGTGCGCAGCTCGCCGAGATCCGCGAGCGCGGCTGGGCCGCCGCCGACGAGGAGCTCGAGCTGGGCCTCGTCGCCGTGGCCGCCCCCGTCTTCGACGCGAGCGGCGCGGTGGTCGCCGCCGTGTCACTCGCCGCGCCGTCCTACCGCCTGACCCCCGAGGGACTCCCCGCCGCCGGCGAGCGCTGCGCGGCGACAGGTCGGGAGATCTCGGCACTGCTGGGCGCACGCCCCGACTGAAAGGAGAAACCGCCGTGGCAGTCAACGAGCATCCGGAAATCCTGCAGTACTCCCGGATCCGCAAGTCGCCGTGCTTCTACTCCTCGCGCAAGCACGGGGTGCAGCTGTACAGCGTCTACAACCATACCTACCACCCGCGCCACTACGGCGACCCCGTCGCCGAGTACTGGCACCTGCTGGAGGGCGTGACGCTGTGGGACGTCGGCGTGGAGAAGCAGATCGAGATCTCGGGGCCCGACGCGTTCGCCTTCACGCAGCTCCTGGTCGCGCGACCTCAACAAGTGCGCGGTCGAGCAGTGCAAGTACGTGTTCCTCTGCCTCCCGGACGGCGGGATCATCAGCGACCCCGTGCTGCTGCGCGTGGAGGAGAACCGCTCTGGCTGTCGCTCGCGGACAGCGACGTCGAGCTCTGGGCGCGCGGCGTGGCCTACAACGGCGGCTACGACGTGGAGATCAAAGAGCTCGACGTCGGCCCGGTGCAGGTCCAGGGCCCGAAGTCCAAGGACGTGATGGTCGACCTCTTCGGCGACTCGATCCTCGACATCCCCTACTACTACATGCGCCCGTACGAGCTGAACGGCATGCGCATGCTCGTCTCCCGCACGGGCTACACCGCCGAGCTCGGCTACGAGATCTACCTCTACGACGCCTATCGCGACGGCGACAAGCTGTGGGCGGCCGTACTCGAGGCGGGCGCGCCGCACGGGCTGGAGGTCATCGGGCCCTGCCACATCCGGCGCATCGAGGGCGGCATCCTCGCCCTCGGATGCGACATGTGGTACGACACGAACCCCTACGAGGTCGGCATGGGGTACCCGTGGATGGTCGACCTCGAGCAGGCGTCGGACTTCATCGGCAAGGAGGCGCTGGCGAAGGTCAAGGCCGAGGGACCGAAGCGGATGCTCGTCGGCGTGGAGATCGGCGGGCCGAGCCTCGGCTCCTACAACGACGGCTCGATGATCGACGTCTTCCCCGTGCACCACGGGGGCAGCCGCGTCGGCACGATCACCTCCGCGTGTCACTCGCCGCGGCTGGAGAAGAACATCGGCTACGCAATGGTGCCGGTCGAGCTGTCCGAGCTCGGCACGGAGCTCGAGGTGGAGGCGCCGGGCGGTCGCGTCGAGGCCGTGGTCGTGCCGAAGCCGTTCATCGACCCGGACAAGGACACGCCCAAGCAGGAGGTGAAAGCGGCTACGCCCAGCCGGTAGCTATGCGACGGGCGCGAGGTCGCGGAGCCGGTCCATGGCCGGATCGTAGAGCGGCTCGGCGACGACGGTCGCGTCCTCCAGGCGGCCCTCGGCCCACACGCGGACCCGCCTGCCGGGCTCCGCGTAGGCCACCGGCAGGTAGCCGTAGGCGATGCTCTCCCCGACCGTCGCGCCGTAGCCCGCGCTCGTGACGTAGCCGAGCGCGGCGCCGGCGTCGTCCAGGAGCGGCTCCTTGCCGAGCAGCACCACGCCCGGGTCTGAAATCGTCAGGCAGCACAGGCGGCGGGCGACGTGCTCCTTGGCGCGCGCGGCCGCCTCGCGGCCGAGGAACTCGCCCTTGCCGAGCTTCACGGCGAAGCCGAGACCCGCCTCCCACGGGTCGTGATCCTCGTCGATGTCCGCGCCCCAGAGGCGGTAGCCCTTCTCGCGGCGCAGCGCGTCGTACGCGCCGCCGCCACACGGCGTCAGGCCGTGCGGCGCGGCCGCCTTTGATATATCAGCGCCATGACTGCCGGTCAAACGCCGCGCAGCAGTCCCGCGGAGCAACTGGCCGATCGGGCGTACTTCATGCTGCGCGACCGCATCGTCGACCTTCGTCTCCCGCCGGGCGCGACGCTGCGGGAGGACGCGCTGATGCGCGAGATGGGCATCGGCCGCACGCCGCTGCGCGAAGCGGTCAAGCGCCTGGCGCTGGAGCACCTCGTGGAGGTGCGGCCGCGCCGCGGCACGCAGGTGACCGACGTCCACGCGGGGGACATCGCGCGCTTCGCCGAGGTGCGCGCCGAGCTGGAGGCGCACGCGGCCCGGCTCGCCGCCGAGCGGCTGCGCGACGACCTGCGGGCGGAGGCGGAGGCGCTGGCTGCGGAGCTCGAGGAGGCGTCGGACTACGACGCGGCGGCGCTCATGCGCCTGGACGAGCGCATCCACCGCTTCGCGTGGCGCGCCTCCGACAACCCGTACCTGGAGGCGACGCTCGAGGGCTACTACGCGCTGTCGCTGCGGGTGTGGCACCTGGTGCTCGACCGCGTGCCGGAGCTGCCGCGGGCGGTCCACGAGCACGCCGTCCTCCTCGACGTGCTGCTGTCAGGGGACGGAGCGCGCGCGGAGTCGCTGATGCGCGAGCACGTCAACGCGTTCGAGCGGCAGGTGCTCGACGCCATCGGGACGTAGCGGCAACTGGTAGCACTTCTGCTACCTTCGCGTTTCATGCCCGCGATCCCGCAGAAGGAGCTGCGCAACAACGTCGGCGACGTGCTCCGCCGCGCGGAGGCCGGCGAGCACTTCACGATCACCGTGTCCGGCCGTCCCGTGGCCCACCTGGGGCCCGCGCGAGCGCGCCAGTGGGTCTCGGCCACGGCGATGGCGGGGGTCTGGCAGACGCCGGCGCCCACCACCCTCGACGAGGACCTGCGTTCCTTCCCGGGCGGGCTCATCGATCCGTTCGCGGCGTGAGGGCGATCCTCGACACCTCGGTGCTCATCGGCGCCGAGGCGCCGGCGAACGTGGACGGGGCGATCAGCGCCGCATCGCTGGCGGAGCTGCACTTCGGCGCCCTCGTCGCGCGTGACGACGCCGAGCGCGCCCGCCGGGTGCAGCGCCTCGGCGTCGTCGAGGCGACGTTCGATCCGCTCCCGGTCGATGCCGACGTGGCGCGGGAGTGGGGTCGCCTCGCGGCCGCGGTCGCGCAGCGAGGCGGCGCGCCGCGGCGCCGGACCATGGACCTCGTGATCGCCGCGACGGCGAACGTCCACCAGGTGGCGCTGCTGACGCGCGACGTCGCGGACCTGCGGATCATCGACGACATTGTCGACGTCCGCGCCGCGTAGCGAGCAAGTCGCGCGAACTGGTATATCAGCGGGATGCTGCCCGAGCATCCCGCGTTCCTCTTGGCGCAACCCCGAGCCGCGGCGTCGCTACGACGTGGTGATCGTCGGCGGCGGCGGAGCTCGCTGTTCGCGCGCTCCCTCGAAGGATGGGAGCGGGCGGCCGACGGCTGGCTCGCCGATCCCGATCGCGCGCGGGGGCTGACGCTGCTGGCGGTCGCCGTGGAGGGCGCGACCGTCACCGGCCACGTCGCCCTCGCGCAGCGCCTGGCGGAGGCATTCGAGCGCGCGCCGACCCGCCATGCGACGCTGCGCCGGCTGGCGATCGGAGCGCTCGGTCGCAGGCCGCCGACCGGGTTCCTGCGCGATCTCGTCCTCGAGCGCGGGGGCCGGCGGCGCGGCGTCCTGGACATCAAGGAGGCCGGCGTGGCGCCAATCGTCGACCTCGCGCGCTGGGCTGCGCTGGCGGCCGGGGTGACGGCCGCCTCGACGGGCGAGCGCCTGCGCGCGGCGGCGGATCGCGGCACGCTCGACGCGGATGACGCCGCGGTGCTCGGCGAGGCCTTCGAGCTGCTCTGCGCGCTGCGCATCGAGCACCAGGTCGATCGCATCCGCAACGGCCTGCCGCCCGACGACCTCGTCGAGCCGTCCCGGCTCACGCCGCTCAGCCGCCGCGGTCTGCGGGAGGCGTTCCGCGCCATCAACCGCGTGCAACGCGGCGTCGCCGTGCAGCTCGGCGTGCGCGCGCGCTGAGGGGATCCGCAACCTCGGAGCGCGGGCCGCGTTCCCTCGGTGTCATGCGCCCGTTGCTCGCCCTCACGCTGTCCCTCCTCGCCGTCGCGGCAGTCCCGGCGGCGGCCCTCGCCGCCGACCCGTGGTCGCTCCCCGCACCGATCCGTGCGCAGACCACCTCCGACCCGCTTCCAGGCTTGCCGGCGATCGCGGCCAACGGCGCGGGACAGGCGATCGCCGTGTCCGACACCGGCGGCGCCCTGCCCGACATCGGCCCGCACTCGGTGGGCAGCGTGTTCGCGGACGGGGCGTTCTCCGATCCGGTGCAGCTCACGGCGCGGAACATCCGCATGGGCCCCGGCTCGGGCGGCGTGCTGCCGTATGGGCAGACGCGGCTCCTCGGCGCCGGCGTCCGCGCGTTGCCGGAGACGTCGCAGGCGGTCGTCGCCTTCGGGCGCCTCGCGCCCGGCGGCGCGGCGCTCGAGACCCCCCGCGGCCTCGGGCCGTCGAACATGCACGTCTTCCGAACGGCCTTCGCGGTGAACGCCCGCGGCGACGCAGCCGTCGTGTACCCGGTGTGCCGCGCAGGCGGCTGCAACCGTGTGCTCGTCTACCTCGCCGTCCGGCGCGCCGGCCAGTCGTCCTTCCGCTCGACCCGCCTCGCGGACGCCGGCGGCCCGCTGTCGCAGGTCGCCGCCGCGGTGAACGATCGCGGCGACGCGCTCGCCGTCTGGACGGAGGGCTCGACGCTCTACGCGCGCGTTCGCACGGCCGGCGGCAGGCTGCGGTCGCGCCAGCGCGTGGGCGCGACGGTGCGCGGGCAGCACCTTGCGCCGTCAGCGACGCTCTCGCTGCACCGCGCCGAGCTCATCGGCTGGCTCGCCCAGCGCGTGAGCGAGGGCGACCACTCCGAGGGCATCGCGTGGGTTGCCCAGGCGCGCGACGGCGGACCGTTCACGGCCACCCGGCTGGACAGCGTGCCGGCGGCCGCCAACTACGTCATGGAGCCCGCAGTGAGCGTCGGCTACGGGTCGCAGGGACGCGCGCTGGTCGCCTGGACTGCGTTCGCGACGGGGCGCTTCTCCGTGCGCCTCGCCCAGCTCCGGGGCGCCGCGAACAACCCGTCGCAGAGCCTCCACAACGTGCAGACCGTCTCCGACCCGGCCGTCAACACCGTGCTCTCCGATCTCGTCATCGACCCCTCCGGGGCCGCGTACGCGCTCATGCTCGCCGGCGACTCGACCGCCTCGGGCATCTCGGTCCGCGCGAGCGGCGGCGAGGAGATCGCGCCGCCTGCGACCGGCGCGGCGGCGCCGTCCAGCGTGGACGGCGCGCTGCTCTCCGACGGCCGCGTCCTCGCGGTTTGGGGCACCGGGGGAGGAGCGGCGTTCTCGGTGCGGGCGACGCCCACCCAGCCATAACGACGGCTGATGGGTGCGGTCGCGCATCCGCGTGGGAGGAGCCGGGAGGGAGGCCTAGGCTCGAAGGGGTGCTCGACGAGCAGCTCCTCCCTCCGCCCGCACCTCCGGACGAGGAGATCACGCGCGAACGGCTGCTGGCGGGCGTTCGCGCCGGCCTGCCGTTCGCGGTGGCCGGCGGGCTGCTCGCCGTGTCCTTCGGCGTCGTCGCCAAGGACGCCGGGCTCTCGCAGGTCGCGGCGATCGTCATGTCCGCGGTCGTCTTCGCGGGCTCGGCGCAGTTCGCGGCCATCGCGATCCTGAGCCAGGGCGGCGCCGTCGGCGCGGCGATCGTCGCCGCCGCGCTCATGAACTCGCGCTTCCTTGCGATGAGCATCGCGCTCGCGCCGTCCACGCGCGGGCGTCCCCTGTGGCGGGCAGTGCAGGGCCAGCCGATCGTCGACGCCTCCTGGGCGCTCGCGGCACGCCCGGACGGGACGTTCGACCGGGCGATGCTCTTCGGGGCGACGGCGCCCCAGTATCTGGCATGGGTCGCGGGCACCGTGGTCGGCGCGCTCGGCGGTGGCGTCCTCGCGCACCCCGAGCGCTACGGGCTCGACGCGATCTACCCGGCGTTCTTCCTCGCGCTGTTGCTGGCGGAGCTGCGCAACGGGCGCGCGCGGGGCGTGGCCGCCGCCGGCGCGGTCATCGCGCTCGCGCTGGTCCCGTTCGCGCCCGCCGGCGTGCCGATCCTGGCCGCAAGCGCAGCAGCTCTCGTCGGGCTGACGCGCGCGGCGCGCGCCGAGACCGCCGCCGCGCTGGAGCGAACGCGATGAGCACCACGCTGGTGCTCATCGCGGGCTGCGCTGTTGTCACGGCGGCGATCAAGGGGTCGGGTCCTCTCGCGCTCGGCGGGCGGGACCTCCCCGTCGCGTTCCGCAGCGTCATCGCGCTGCTGCCCGCCGCGCTGTTCGCGGCCCTCGTCGTGACGCAGGCGCTGGCCGGCGGCCACGACCTGACGGTGGGCGCCGAGACGGCGGGCGTCGCCGTCGGGGGAGTCGTCTTCTGGCGCACCGGCTCCGTGCTCGGCTGCGTCGTGGCCGCGGCGGCGCTGACAGCCCTGTTGCGCGCCCTGTGAACGGCTCTTGGGCCGCGCCGCAGCGCGTGCTACCGTGCCGCCCTGATTGGGTCGAGCAGGGTGCTCGACGAGTTTGTGTCGCGCCGCAGTCGTTGCCTCACCAGCACCTCCGCGTCCGCAGTCACAGGAATACGCCGTGGAGGAAACATGGCAACTGGCACAGTGAAGTGGTTCAACGACGACAAGGGCTTCGGCTTCATCACGCCGGATGAGCCCGGCAAGGACCTGTTCGTGCACCACACGGGCATCAACGGCAGCGGCTTCAAGTCGCTGACCGAGGGCTCGAAGGTCACGTACACCGCCGAGCAGGGCGACAAGGGCCCCAAGGCCGTCGACGTCACGCAGATCTAGGCGCTCGGCACAGACACCGAGCTTGGCGCGAGGCCGCGACCGAGAGGTCGCGGCCTCGGGCATCTTTGGGAGGGTTCAGGTCGCATGCAGCCACCACAGCTGCTCCTCGGTCCGCTCCTGCGCCACGTCGGAGAGCGCGACGCCACGATCTGGGTCGAGACCGACCGGCCGTGCCGCGTCGAGGTCCTCAGCGGCGCCGCCCGCACCTTCACGGTGTCCGGGCATCACTACGGGCTCGTCGTCGTCGAAGACCTGGAGCCCGGCGGCACGCACGAGTACGGCGTCGCGCTGGACGGCGTCGAGGTCTGGCCCGAGCCCGGCGGCCCGCGCAGCTCCATCCGCACGCTCGGGGGCGATCGGGCGCTGCGCATCGCCTTCGGCTCGTGCCGCGTCGCCGCACCGCACGCGCCGCCGTGGTCGCTGACGAAGGATCAGCACGACAAGGGCCGGGAGATCGACGCGCTCGTCGCGCTCGCGGTCCGCATGCGCGACCAGGCGCCGGAGGAGTGGCCGGAGCTGTTGCTGCTCCTCGGCGATCAGGTCTACGCCGACGAGGTGTCGCCGGCGACGGAGGAGTTCATCGCGCGACGCGGGGCGGACCGCAACGGCGCGCCGGCCGGCGAGGTCGCCGACTTCGAGGAGTACTGCCACCTGTACTGGGAGGCCTGGCGGCCGCCGCTGATCCGCTGGCTGCTCTCCACCGTCCCCACGGCGATGATCTTCGACGACCACGACGTCCACGACGACTGGAACACGTCGGACGCATGGAC
>Ga0081539_10005790_pt1 | contig 12309 bp, 10 predicted proteins | sample TabmetS4T2R2_FD_71023 | JGI IMG/M metagenome (GOLD analysis project Ga0081539, IMG submission 71023) | Tabebuia heterophylla rhizosphere microbial communities from the University of Puerto Rico - S4T2R2 | ecosystem: Host-associated > Plants > Roots > Rhizosphere ...
CTTTGATGAGGTTCTCCACCTCTTCGTCAATTAGTTTGGCGGTTTCCTCCGAGTACTGCCTCTCATGTACTAATCGCTCAAGCATAATGCCTTCATCACTGTGAAATACTTGGTCGCGTAGGGCTTTACCCATCCCCTGGTTAACGACCATGTCGCGCGCCAATTCCGCGGCTTTCTGTAGGTCCGATCCCGCGCCAGTAGTTACTCGATCAGGGCCATAAATTAATTCCTCGGCCACTCGCCCACCGAGCATCCGCGCTAATACGTCTTTGAATTCGATAATACTGTGGTAACTTTTGTCCTCAGGTGGAATGAACCAGGTCACACCACCGGTCGGACCGCGGGAAATAATCGTGACTTTGTGGACCATGTCCGAATCGGGCAACACGTGGCCGACTACAGCGTGTCCGGCCTCGTGGTAGGCGGTCAGCTCTTTTTCTTTATCGCTCATAATCTTGCTCTTGCGCTCGGGACCGATGGCGACTTTTTCAAATGCCGACACCACATCCTCGTTTTCGATGACTTTACGGTTATGGCGCGCTGCCAAGATGGCGGCTTCATTGGCTATGTTCGCCAGATCGGCGCCCGATGATCCGGCGGATTTTGCCGCGAGCGAATCCAGATCAACGTTTTTGGCAATTGGTTTGTCTTTAAAATGGACCGCCAGTATTTCTTTTCGGGCGGGTCGGTCGGGCAGTTCAATATTCACGCGTCTGTCGAAGCGCCCCGGGCGGAGTAGCGCCGGATCAAGCACGTCAGAGCGGTTAGTAGCCGCCAGAACAATCACGTTGACGCCCTGCTCGAAACCGTCCATTTCAACCAGTATCTGGTTTAGTGTTTGCTCACGCTCATCGTGGCCGCCACCCATGCCGGAGCCGCGTCGTCGACCGACCGCATCGATCTCATCTATAAAAATAATGCAAGGCGCGTTTTTCTTGGCTTTGGTAAACAAATCTCGCACGCGCGACGCGCCAACGCCCACGAACATTTCTACGAATTCCGAGCCGCTGATACTGAAGAACGGAGCGTTGGCTTCGCCGGCTACAGCCCGCGCCAGCATAGTTTTTCCGGTTCCAGGCGGGCCTACGAGCAGCACGCCTTTGGGAATCTTTGCCCCCACGCCCTCAAATTTCTTGGGATACTTCAAGAATTCGACTATTTCTTCGAGGTCTTGCTTGGCTTCGGTGGTGTTGGCCACATCGGAAAAAGTAATTCTGTCCTTTTCGTTACCATAAAGCCGGGCACGGCTTTTACCGAAACTCAGTGCCTGGTTGCCCTGCCCTTGCGCGCTCCTGAACATCAAAATCAAAATGAACGCGATGATAATCACCGGCAGCACACTCACCAACAGCTGGCCCCAGATGCTGTTAGTGCCGCCTGAGTTCGATTTATTCACGACAGTCACTTTGCCTTGCTCGAGGCCTTGCTCATAGATGCTGGAGTCCGGCTCTTTGAGCGATTTTTGCGTCGGCTTGCTGTCGCCTTTGCGGGTAATTTCCAGACTTTCACCCGAAATGGTAATCTGCTGCAACTTGCCGCCATTCGCATCGCTTATGACTTGAGAGAAAGGTATATCTTTCAGCGTACTGGGTTGATTAAAGGCCGACCAAACAATCAAGCCAAAAAGAATAATTAGGGCTACAAAGCCCGCGTTCTTCCACCTACTAAAACGCCGGTTGCCACCAGGACCTCCCGACAGCCGCAACTGCTTCTTATCCATACTTCAAATATTATAACAGCTAATTTAATCAGGGGTCGCAAGGTGTGCTTCTTTAGCCGTCACCAGGAAGACCGCACCTCTTGTGACATCGTGTCTACTACCGGGCATGGCCGTCTTGATAACAGTAGTCAACCGGTCGATAGTCCTTCTATCAAAGCCACTAATCTCATTCTGACGCAAATAATGGATTAAAATCTCACTTGCAACTTCGGTGGGAAGATCAATAAACGACGGTCTGTCGATTCTATTGTTTTTGACTATTTTCTGCGACAAATTCGCGATTTCTTGATTGATAATTCGATTAGTTGCTCTAGATCTACTGAGTTTTTGTAAGAACTCTTGCTCTTCTTTTCTACTAAGTTTTGGAATAATTCTGTGCCTAATATAATTGCGCAAGTATTTTTCATCTTGATTTGACTCGTCTTCCCTCCAATCCAGTCGATTTTTCTTAGCGTACGCTAAAATATCTTTTTTTGATTTGCTCATTAGCGGCCTCAAAATATTCGAGTTATCAGCTAGCGCAGTTAGTCCTCTCCTGCCAGTGCCCCGCAAGGTATTCAAAATTGCTGTTTCTAGCAGGTCATCTTGATGGTGAGCAGTAATGATTTTGTCCGCGCCATATTTTTTCAGAGTTTTGTTCAAAAAGTGATAACGCGCTTCCCTGGCTTTGTCCTCGCTGGCATTCGATCCAAGTTTGCCATATCCTACTTCGAATGGCAGATTATACCGCTTTGCAACTTTACCTACTAGTTCCTCATCTTTTGGGGCATCGGGTCTGATTCCATGGTTAAAGTGCGCCACCACTAAATCCAGGTTAGAGGTTGTAGGTTGTAGGTTAGAGTTTATTTTCTTTTTTTCTATCGTCCGTAACCTGTAACCTGTAACCTGTTTTGCGAGAATATCGAGCAAAACCATCGAATCGACCCCTCCCGACACCGCTACCACGTATTTGCCCTTAGGAATAGTCATCTTCACGACTTACATCCTATCAAGTAAAATTATATGGGTATACGGCAGGGTAGCTCAGTTGGTTAGAGCACAGGACTCATAAGCCTGGGGTCGCGAGTTCAAATCTCGCCCCTGCTACCAGTTTTTACGATTTTTTAGCTTAGATCGTTTAAGATCTCGTCTATTGCCAATATTTGTGGGTTGTCGCTCAAGACAACTTCGAAGGCAAGTTCGCCCATCGTTTCTCTCCAGTTGTTTTTGTTTTTAGACCTTTTTGTTTGTCAGTCTTACAAAACATTATACACACTTTTGCAAATAATGCAAGTGCTTTTTATTAAAATATCTCCTTGTTTTTTATTCATAATCATGTTTTACTCCCCTCGACAGGATCTTATCTGTTCTTGTGAGGAGAAACGACCATCTAATCGGCTCGGTGTTCGCTCATAAAGAGGATTAAGGGTCGTTCCTGCTCATAAACTAATACGCCCGCCGAAATTTCAAAGAAATTTTTACGGGCAAAGGAGAATAGGTGTACAAGCTTTTTGTAGGTGGCCTACCTTTTGCTACTACTGACGACGAGCTGAAAGAACTGTTTGCCGCTCATGGCACAGTGGCTTCAGCCACAGTAGTTCGCGACCGCGACAGCGGGCGCAGCAAGGGGTTCGGTTTCGTTGAATACGAAAACGATGAAGAGGGCAAAGCCGCGCAGTCCGCTCTAAACGGCAGCGAGTTCGGCGGTCGAACAATCACTGTCGACATGGCCCGTCCAAAAGAGAACCGATAATTTATCTAGGTTACTCAAAGAAAAACGTCCAGGTACCTGGACGTTTTTCGTATTTTACTGGATTTATCGGTATAAGTGCTTTTTGTATATCTGGCTGGTATACTTTTGTCAGATAATCGTCAAGGAGTGTGTCGATGCTTAAAGCACTCGCCAAATATGTGGATTTCAAAGGCAACCAACGAATTAAATTGCTGTACTTTGCAACGGTTCTGATCTGGATTGTCTATTTTGCGCTTACTTTGACCATTCCATTTCCTAAAAACAACGTGCTGAATATTAGCACCGGCACGCTTCAAGTGATCAGAATTAGTATTGCCTTGGTATATCTGATTACTTGGCTGGCAGCAATTTACGCGTTTATAAAGATAAACAGCTACAGCAATTTTATTAAAAATAGCAAGGAGGCCAAGGCCTTTAATTATTTATCTTACAGCGTGCTTATACTTATTGGGTCTTTAATAGTGGCTACCGTGGCATCGTCTATAAACTCACATCTGAGCAATGGAGGAACGCCGTCTCCGGCTTTCGTGATCTTTACAAACTACTGCTATGTTTTTCCATTTTTGGCGGCGTTTTTGGTGCTTTGGCAAGGTAGCAGTCTGCTGGTTAAAAGAGTAAAGACTCACACCCCTATGGTAATCGTGGGTATTATCGGAGTACTATTTATTGGCTTTTTATACCTTTGGTTAAACTTTATTTTTACTAACGAGCTGCGCAACAGTTCACAGATTCCCGGCTTTCCATCGACGTATTATCTTAACGACAGCTTAATTGTCTTATCAATCGTTCTGCCGGTTTTTATTGCCTGGATTCTTAGTTTGGCAACCGCGGTTAATATAAGAAATTACTCACAGAAAGTTCAAGGTGTGATTTATCGCAGGGCTATGTCGGCTTTTTTCTGGGGAATATCGGCGGTAATACTGGGTTCGGTGTTTTTGCAAGGACTGCAGTCACTCGGTTCAATCCGTCTGTTTAAATTTGGGCTCGTCAAACTAGTCATTTTGATCTATATCTTTTTGGCTATTCAAACCATCGGCTATCTTTACATGGCTCTGGGTGCTAAACGCTTAACGAAAATAGAGACAGTTTAGTAATGGAAAGCAAAGTATACAGACAAGCTGTAGATATTACTCGTGATTACCTAGGTCCAGCTGCCGAGCGATTTCTGAGTCGGCAAATAACCTTTCATCTTAAAAAAGACCCCCGATATTTAACCAATAGCGATATACCCGGACTGGCGGAGTGGGTTAAAGTGTCAATCGCTATTTTGAGCGAAGATCGGAAAATGGTGGACGAGTTTTCTAAGAGAATTATGAGCTTAGCGGGCAAGTAGAATGGCACGCAAGCCAAAGAATCATATAACGGGGGTTGCTGCTGCAGATGAGCATCAGGCACTCGATGCTCTAATGGAGGAGTACACCAGCAAACTCGAGGAAAGAGTCGCTTATGAGAGCCGATTCTTCCGATCGATGGCTAACGCTATGCCGCAAATTGTTTGGACTGCACAACCAGATGGCAAGATTGACTACTTTAATAACCGCTGGTACGAGTTTAGTAACTTTGAGCTCGGGAGTTTAGAGAAGGGATGCTTCGACATTATGCATCCAGACGACGTTCTACAAACTAAAACGGAGTGGAGCCATTCACTTAAAACGGGTGAGCTTTTCCAAGCCGAGTATCGCTATTTTGACCCTAAAAGTAAAAGTTATCGCTGGTTTTTAGGCCGTGCTTTGCCCGCTCGCAATGAAAAAGGCGAGGTTATTAAGTGGTTCGGTACTAGCACTGATATAGACGAGCATAAAAAAGCTCAAGCCAACAAAGACGAATTTATAGCTATAACCAGCCACGAACTCAAGACGCCGCTAACAAGCCTCAAGGCCTTTATGCAAGTGTTGGATGATCAGCTAAGAAAAACAGGTCGAGAAGAATTTAGGGAGTTGGTTCTTGAAATGAACACGCAAACTAATAGGCTCAATAAACTAATCAACGATCTGCTGGAAATAAGCCTGCTGGATACGGGCGAACTGAAGTTGAAGAAGCAGAGATTTAATTTTGATAAATTTGTCAAAAACTCTATTAAAAATCTTCAATATATAAACAGGAGTCACAAGTTAGTGGTTAAGGGCCAGAGTGGACAAACTGTGTTTGCCGATAAAGATCGGCTTGAACAAGCGATGGCCAATTTGATTTCTAATGCCGTAAAATATTCTCCCGATGCCGATAAAGTCATAATCCAATTGGATAAGCAGGGAGAGAATGCCAAGGTCAGTGTTACTGATTTTGGCTTAGGAATACCCAAACAGGCCCAAGCAAGCATATTTAGGCGATTCTACAGAGTCCAAGGAGCAAGGTACGAGACTTTTTCTGGCTTCGGCTTAGGGCTTTATATCGCCAACGAAATCCTAAAGAAACAAGGCGGTCAAATGTCTGTAAAAAGCCGGGTAGGCAGGGGCTCGACTTTTAGCTTCATCTTCCCCGCCCGCAAACCTAAAGAGATAACCTGATGGCTTTACAAGATAAAAGAGTAAGTGCCAGGGCAAAAATCGCGGCTTTATGGGCAACCTTTGTACTGCTCTTTCTCTATGGCGACTTAATTGGTATATTCCGACCAGGAACCATCGAAGACATAACAAACAGGAAGCTGTACGTCTTCGACATCAATCAATTATTTCTGCTAGCCATTTCTGTCTACGTTATGATTCCGACAGCAATGATATTTTTATCATTAGTACTTAAGGCAAATCTGGTCCGGTGGTTAAGTATTATCATTGCGATAATTTACACCTTAACCGCGCTAGGCTCAGCCATAGGAGACGATTACGCCTACTACATCTCTTCGTGATCGTCGATGCCTTGGTAGCCGGATTGATCGTTTGGCAGGCCTGGAAGTGGCCCAAAACCACCCTTAAATCTAAGTAACTTTGTTCTTATTTTATAGATTGACAAACACCTTAAAACAGATTAGAATGCTTATTCGGTTTTCCTGTTCTTTAACAAAATTGCAACATCTGGTCGAGTTGCAATTTTGAGAGGAGGAAGCGAGCTGAGGTTGAAAGTAAATTGACAGTCGTCGATTTACGGAAACCGGCACCTCGATTCCGACGCCGCGGGGTGGAGCAGTAGTAGCTCGCGTGGCTCATAACCACGAGGTCGGCGGTGCAAATCCGCCCCCCGCTACCAAGATACGACTTTCAACCCCTCCGACCCTGGAGAGATTGAAAGTCGTATTTTAATACGAGCGGATTTGGACCTCACCGTCAGTTGAAGAATAAAGCCAAGCAGTTAGACCGAAGATTGATTGAAAACAGTCGCTAATTTAGCGTGAACTCAAACAGCCACTGGCTGTTTTCGGGTGCAAATCCGCCCCCCGCTACCACGGAAAGAGCCCCAATGATGGGGCTTTTTTCGATGATCTACAAAAGACCTAGCTGCGCACTGCAGGCCGGCCAAGGCGACCATCCTCGTGCAGCTTGAAGTTTTGTCGCTATCGCAATTTGCTGTTCGCGGGTAGCAAGATTTGGTAGAGACGCGTAAATACCGCCGCCATTAGATAGCCAGGTACTAGCAGTAAATTGTAAGCCGCCATAGTAACCATTGCCGGTATTGATACTCCAGTTACCGCCTGATTCACACTGAGCTAGGCGATCCCAAACGCTGCCGCTACTAAAGTTACTGGCTGCAGTGTATCTTATCTGAGGTTTTGGAGCAGTGTAGGCACGTGTCGAATATTTAACAGGTTTAGCAACTTTGGCAATATGTTGAATCGGCAGCTTGCGGTGTTTCAACTTCTCGTTATTATCTGGAATACGGATCTTATCTCCCGGCTTGATAACATCGGGGTGTTTTATATGCTTGTTGGCGTCATATATCCTTCGCCAGGTCGTATCATATTTTTTAGCAATCTTTGATAAGAATTCGCCTTTTTTAACGGTGATTTTCGTAATCTTTTTTTCTTGGATCGGCGGCTGAGTTTGCGAACGATTACTAACATCAGCAACCTGCCCGCCACTCGCCATTACCAGGCCGGCGGTTGATAAATTTGCCATAGACAAAAATAAACTCAAAATATCCCTCCTTATACAGACCAATAGAATCCCGAACTCCCACTCAGGTTTTTAGGTTTATTTGAATTGTTTGAATGTCTAAATTAAGAGGTGATTCTGCTTGATCTGGTTTTTAGGTACTTATGCCTCCAACCTCACATCGTCGCGACTTACGCGCTTGCCTCGTTTTGTCAGTAAGCCAAAAGCTTCAGCTTAGCGCTATGTCGCTCCTCTCCCCACAAAATCGCTACGCAATTTCGCAGGGGCCCCGTGAAGGCATAAAGGCAATCATACAGGCCATGAAATATATGTCAAACCTACCCCCGTTATAGGGTGTTGTTAATCTTCTAACGTCTGCCTACCAAGCACAAAATCGCGCCAATCGTTGAGATTTTTTCTAAAGCCCGATTCGAGCGAATTGGCTGATCCGGAATCCGAAGAGGATTGTTCTGGAACCAATGATGGGTCGATATATTTCATCGCTACTGATTTGGGAACAATCAATACCGTCTCACCGGGAGCCGCCAGCCCCAAATTTTGCCGAGCGGATAATTCTAAATACTGATCGGTTTCATAGAATTTGCTTTGCAGATCGACATTGCTGTTGGCCAAATGCAATACTTCATTCTGCTGCTTCAGAAGTGACATCTGCTTTTGTAATTCATAATTACTTTGTATGGTCTTCACGCCGCTCCAGGCGATAGCTAAAACTACCACTGCGAAAATATAAAACCCAACATTGCGAATGTCTGTCAGGTTTTTAAATCGGTCCAAGTTCCAAAGATTTTTGTTCGATTCAGGCACATCGATATTATATACCCTACTCTGATATAATTACATCTGTTAACGGGGAAGTAGCTCAGTGGTTAGAGCAGTCGGCTCATAACCGATTGGTCGCAGGTTCGAACCCTGCCTTCCCCACCAGGCATCAAAGATACCATCCAGCGCAATGGAGCCCGAACATCTGCTAGACTAGCATTAGCATTAATGACTATCAAAAAACCAAGAAACATTCCGCATCTCAAAGTTCTGGTCCGCGGCAAAAAAATTTCCGTAGATAAATTAGTTTATATCGCGCTGATTAACCCGATCATGGCGATTCCCCAACTCTATTTAATTCTGCGAAATGAAACCGCCGGTGTTTCATTGATTACTTGGGTGACTTTCCTAATCGTCGCTGTCGTCTGGCTTTTCTACGGCCTCAAACACAGGATCAAGCCAATCATTTTGGTTCAGTCTGCGTGGATTATAATTGATTCGGCAATAGTTACCGGTCTGCTTTTAAATCGTTAGCCGTACGCCTCTTCTTCAAGCTTTTTCATGCTTGGTACCGTGATGTTCTTATCAGAAGTTATTAGTCTTTTTTTGCGCAGCTCTTTCATTGAATTAGTCACAGTTTCACGCGTTACGCTGAGCACATCTGCGATTGCTTGGTGAGAAAGTGGCATGTTAATACATACCCCTGAGTTTATAGGAGTACCGAACTTCTTAGCGAAATATAAAAGCTGATGAGCTACCCTATGATATGAGGTTTTTAAAGTCAAGTTTTCCAAACTATGCACGCATGACTCAAGATGCTTGCCAGATTCTTGCAGTAAGTCAGCATATAGTGTCGGGTCATTTTTAAACTTTTCTGCAAACGATTCAGCGTCAATAGAATATATATCCACAGTACTCGTAGCTTCATAGAAAAATGTTTCCGGACCCTTATAAAGATCTTGATTGAAAAGTTTCTTGAAAGCTATCGTCAGCGGGAAAACATCCCCTGGACCATACACTATCTGCACTCCAACAGAACCATCGTTTGTAATCATATAGCGTCTGATAAATCCACTTATCAGCAAATTTACAACCTGCCTATCATCCGTAGACTGCAGTATTTGTTTTTTTTCAATTTTGTAACGCCTACCGGTCTGGAGTAACTTGTGTAGAGTCGTTGTGTCAGACGGAGATGCTTTCATAGCTATTACAGGATACCACCTTCTATCGGCAGAAGAAGTGGGATACAATTCAATATATTGGTAGTAATGGCAATGTCTAAGAAAGATATTCACGAGAAGTATAGTCGCGCACACTCGAGCGACCAGTATAGTTTTTTTGCGAGTTCGGTGATTCGCCGCCAAATGCATGAGTGGGGTGTAAGTGGAACAAAGTTCTATGATGAAGCATTCGAAATGCTAGAAGTTAAACCCGGCGAGAGTCTTCTCGACATTGGTACTGGAAGCGGATTCGATCTTTTAAAAATATCGAAGCAATACCATCCTAAAAAACTTGTCGGGCTCGAGCTTCCAGGTATCCAAGATGGCTTAGAAGATTTTGAAAATAACTTTATTCCTCTAAGAGACGCTATGCGCCAAGATAATATAGACAATATTGAGGTTGTGCCTGGTTACGCTCAGCAAATGCCCTTTCCAAATAATAGTTTTGATAAAATCATGGCGGTACACTCCTTGTATGAAATTCCGGATCTCGGCAGAGCTTTGAAAGAAACACAGAGAGTGCTCAAGCCAGGCGGCAAGTTTTTGGTTATTACTAATTCCACGCATAATAGGCAACGACTCCATGCGTACCTGCGTGATATGGGTATAGAGCTCAACTCGCTGAATCCGCCGCCATTTTCTTCTAGCTTTAGATACCATGATGCTGAACGAGTGTTAAGTCGCTACTTTAAGGTCACAGGGAAGTATAGGCATGATGACTTAATGAGAATTACCGAAGAAAGACTTTCAGACTACCTGGTGGCAATTGATACTTACAGATCTTCGTTCGTACCTCAGATCATTAATGACGGACGGTGGTTAAGAGCCAGGGCAAAAATTGTAGAATCGCCGATGCGAGATGAGATAAACAGTCATGGCGAGGCGTACGACACAATCGATATTGGAGCTATTCTTTGCGAAAACGCCTACCTTTCACCCGCCCAGCGTCTTTTAGGTCGGGTTGGCCTAGGCAATACAGCTAAATATGTGTAGTCTTGTTTTTTAAAAAATCTGCAGTGGATGTAGGCAGCGGCTAAGCATATCCATTGTGGGTTCTATCTTCACTAAAGATTTAGCGAGAGCGTACTACCGGTAAAGTTACCGTGGGCGTCAAGAGGGCAATTCTCGCCCGTAGCTTGCGTGCCTCCCCAACCTAGACGAAACGCAATGTAATCCGCTACGGAGTTAAATGCTGGTCCGCCGTACAAATTGGGGCTAGCAAGTACCTCTGCAAGCGTCGGATTTGATTTAGGTGCTTTCTTCGACAGTGCCGCGCCGCCGACTACACTGCCGTAGGTCGTGGTCTTCAAGTCGAGTCCTCCTGCATTCGCAAGCAAGTAGTTCAAAACGCCAGTCCTATTTTTGTCTAGAGCATTCTTCCAGAACCCTGGTGAGCACCAGAAGGCGTTAACTGTCAGCGGCTCGCAATCAGAGTCGTCACCAAGATAGTTATTGTTACCGGCTATGCTGCCTTTGTAGGCATAGAAACCAGCTGCTAAAGCTGCTGAGTTTGCCGAGCGCACAAGCGTTGCGTTGCCTTCATCATGTCCAATGTTGGCCACGCTTGTTCCTTGCCCAGTACATGTGTTGTTAGTGTAGAAAGTAAATGCTACTGCCTCTGTAGCAAATCCGGCCACCGCCCCACTTACCGAAGCAGTATCGTGCACGACCGAACCTGACGGCACGGTCGTAACAACGTGGTGGTTAGTATCGTGGATATTCGTCACTACAGTTAGTTGAGCTTTGTTGACTGTGAATGGTTCGCACGAGCTATCGGCACCGATGTAGTTTTCGTTACCGCTGACGGATGCTCGATAGGCGTAAGATCCAGCCGCCAGAGGGCTACTATCAGCAGATTTGTAAGCGCTGTCTTCAGTGCCGTTATTAGCTACCGCAGCGCCGTTGGAGCAAGTGTGTGTGTAGTTACTAGTCAGAGTAAAGCTGACGCTTGTGGGTACCGGGAAGCCCGCGACTCCACCGCTAACCGTAGCAGTATCGTGAGTAACTGCGCCTAAAGCCACGCTGTGGTTGGTTATGTCGTGATGAGTTGCGTCATGCGCAATAGTACTAATGTTGAGCTGAGCTTTGTTGACTGTGAATGGTTCGCATACAGAAGTTGAACCAATGTAGTTGTCGTCGCTGGCTACTACGGCTCGATAAGCATAGGATCCAGCCCCTAAAGCCGTACTATTGGCTGATTTTACAGCTCCATTTTCTGTGCCATCATTTGCTACAGCTGCGCCGTTTGCGCAGGAGTCGGTGTAGCTGCCTGTTAAGGTGAAGCTAACTGCTGGCAGCGGGAAGCCGTTTACACCGCCTGTTACAGTTGCGGTATCGTGCATGACAGAGCCCAACGGAACGCTGCCATTAGTTTTATCGACGTGCGAAGTGTCATGAACGGCTGTTGTTATCGACAGATGGGCCTTATTGACTGTGAAGTTCTCGCAGTCACTTGTGCTACCTTGATAGTTGGTATCACCGGGCCAGCTAGCTCTGAAAGCGTAGTTACCGGGAGTAAGAGTTGTAGTGGAGTTCGAGGGATGAGCCACACCGGGATTAGCGCCATTCAATGCTACAGTGCCAGCCGCAGTACCATTACCTTCGCACGCGCTATTGGTATAGAAGGTAAATGTTACATTACCAGTTGGGGCTATTGTGCCGCTTGGTGTAACAGTTGCCAGGTCATGCATAACAGTTCCTAAAGGCACTGAACCACCCACTGATACTACTTGCTCACTTGCGTTATGTAAGGTTGTGGATGTAGCGGATGATCCGCGTCCAACCTCACAGTGCGATACTACCAAGTTGCTCTTGTCTGTTCCACCAGTAGCCGAA
>Ga0081539_10005791_pt1 | contig 12309 bp, 16 predicted proteins | sample TabmetS4T2R2_FD_71023 | JGI IMG/M metagenome (GOLD analysis project Ga0081539, IMG submission 71023) | Tabebuia heterophylla rhizosphere microbial communities from the University of Puerto Rico - S4T2R2 | ecosystem: Host-associated > Plants > Roots > Rhizosphere ...
CGATGTTCCTGGCCGCGAGCCGTGTCTGCAGTTCGGCGGTGGGTTCTGTCGGCGGCCGTAGGCGCGGTGGCGGAAATGTCGTAGGGCGGGCAAAGCGCGTCCTCGCCCGCGAGGACGCGCGTGCCCGCCATCTGGGCTGCGGCGCTCTTCGCTTTACGCCGCGGTCGCGGGCTTCTCGATCAGCGCGGCGATCGAGGTGCGGTCGAGCGTCTCCATGAACGCCGCGATGCCGCGGCCGATGGCGCGGTCGAGCTCGCGCTCGACCGCCGAGATCGGCTCGTCCGACAGGATCTGGTCGGTCGGGCCACAGGCCTTGAAGCGCGGCTCGATCGCGCGGATCACCTGGCCGACGCGGATGGCTTTCGGCGGCATCGCAAGGCGCACGCCGCCGTGCGGGCCGCGGATCGTCTCGACGAAGCCCGCCTTGGTCAGCACCTTGATCAGCTTGAAGATGTTCTGCTCGGTGATGCCCGTGACCGTCGCAATGGTCGCGACCTTGGCAAGCGCCGGATGGCGCTCGGCGCAATGCGCGAGCACTCGCAGGGCGTAACGGCTCTGTTCGGTCAGTCGCATGGCAAAGCTACATGACGCATGTTCTTGTCGGCGAACCGGTACCCACTTCGCCGGAACATGCGTTAGTTTGAAATTATTCAAAACTGGAGACCAGCGCAAGCCAGAGCATGATCCCGAAAAAGCCTGCCCCGCACTTGATGCGGGGTGGCACCGGTTTTCGGAAAAGGCCTGTCCCGGACTTGATCCGGGATCATGCTCCACGAACAACCGCGCGGCGCAGGAAGTTCGGGATGATGGTCACGATCGCAAGCAGGCTCATGGCGGCGACGATGAAGAACACCCATTGCGGATGCTTTGCGTCCATCACGTAGCCGAACAAGAGCGGCGCGATGACGCCGCCGATGTTGAAGCCGGTGGTGACGAAGCCGAACACTTTGCCGAACTGCCCTTCCGGCGTGACCGCGCGCACGATCATGTCGCGCGAGGGCTGCATCACGCCATTGAAAAAGCCGTTCAGCGCCATCATGGCGAACAGATAGACGACGCCGAAGTCGGCGGCCCCGATCGCCACGCAGGTCACGAACAGTCCGGCGAACGAGATCGCCGCGACCCACGCGTGCTGGCTGACGCGCGCCGCGATGAAGCCGCCGACCAGCACGCCGAACGCGCTCAGCATCAGGTTCACGGTGAGTGCCGAGTTCGCCACGGTGAGCGGCGTGCCGAAGGCATCGCCGAGCGCCACCACCGAATAGTTCTGCACTCCGGTGCTCGCAAAGGTGATCATCACGAAGAACAGGAGATTGAGCAGGATCGGCGTCGACAACAGCAACGACCAGCCGGCCTTGTCGCCCGTCTCGCCGTCCGTCTCGCTCTTGGGCCGCGCCGGCTTGGCGGGCGGCTCGAACAGCGCCTGCGGCTGCAGCATCAGCGCGAGCGCGACCACGAAGCCCATCACCGATGCCGCAATGAGCGCGCCCTGCCAGCCGAGCCATTGCTGCAGGATCAGCATGCTGGCCGGCGTCACCGCGGTGCCGAGGAAGCCCGCGAAGATGTGCAGCGAGAAGGCTTGGCCCGCCCGCTCGGTCGAGACAAGCTGCGACAGGATCGCATAGTCGGCCGGGTGGTAGACCGCGTTGGCGACGCCGAACAGCGCGAACATGCCGACCAGCAGCCAGAATGACGGGATCGCGCCGACCACCGCGAGGCACACTGCGCCGAGCACCAGGCCGGAGACCAGCACCGAACGTGGACCGATCCGGTCGACCAGGAACCCGGCCGGCGTCTGGCAGGCGGCGCTCGTGATGTTGAAGACCGTCAGCGCGAGACCGAGCTCGGTGTAGCTGACGCCATAGAAGTCGCGCACGAACGGAAACAGCGGCGGCAGCACCAGGATATAGAAGTGGCTGACGAAATGCGCCGCGCAGACGAGCGGGATGATGCGCGCGTCGTGGTGGCGCGTCGCGCCCGAAACTTCAGTGATTTCAGTCATGCCCGGCGGTCAGCTCAGCGTGTTCGTGACCCCGGCCTTATAGGCGAGCGTCACCGCCAGCGCACCCCGCGGTGGCGGCCACGAACCATGCGGAAGGCGCATGAGTGGCTTCTTGAGCATGATCTTGTCCCAAAACCGGTTTCCACTTTTCGGGATCATGCTCCGGCGCCCCGGAACCTACATCTTTCCCTGGAACTTCTTCAGCGCAGCCTCGACGAAGCGGTTGTCGTAAGTCTGCTCGACCTTGATGTTGGCGGCCTTCACCTCGGGCAGGAACGCGGCGAGCACGTTGAGCACGATCTGCGCGCCCTCCTTCGTGATCTGGCCATCGGGCGCGTGCGACTCGCGCATCTTCTGGTACGAGGCGAGATAGAGATCCTTCTCGCCGAGCATGTATTCGGCCGGCACATTCGCCGCGATATCGTCGACCGAAGCCTTCTGCATCCACAATTCGGCGCGCACGATCGCATTGGTGAGCGCCTGGATCGTGTTCGGATTCTTGGCGATGAAATCCGCCGTCGCGTAGAGGCCCGCCTCCGGATAGGGCCCGCCGAACAGCTCCTCGGTGCCTTTGCGCGTGCGCGTCTCGGCGATCACGCGAATGGCGTTGTCGGTCTCGAGCTTGGTCATCACCGGGTCGCTGTTGATGATCGCGTCGATCTCGCCCTTCTCGATCGCCGCGACGGCGGCGGCGGAGGTGCCGACGCCGATGATCGAAACGTCGCTCGACGTAAGCCCGGCCTTGCTGAGCAGATGGTTGACGATCATGTGCGTGCTCGAGCCCGGCGCGCTGACGCCGATCTTCATGCCTTTGAGATCGGCCGGCGACTTGTAGCGATCCGCGACGCGCTTCGAGACCGCTATGGTGAGTGCCGGATAGCGCACTTGCGTCGCGAAATAGATCAGCTTCTGACCCTTCGCCGCCATGGTCAGCGTATTCGAATAGGCGCCGGACGCGACGTCACTCGAGCCGCCCATCAGCGACTGCAGCGCCTTCGAGCCTCCCGCGAAAGCGGCGATCTCGACCTCGAGCCCCTCGTCGGCGAAATATTTGCGCTGTTGCGCGATGATCAGCGGCAGATACGGCAGGCCGAGCGAGGCGGTCGCGATATTGAGCTTGCGCTTCTCAGGTGTCGACTGCGCATCGGCAGATGCTGGAAGCAGCGCCAGCGATGCTGCAGCCAAAGCGATGAAAATAGTTTTGCTGATGGTGGACATCGGGGCTTCCTCGCGGCAGCACTGGCGGCTGCGTTGCCCCTAGTGTCGACACAATGGCCGGCGTTGCCAAGCCCGAGTTTTCAGAATTCCTCGGGGCAAGGATCGACGATCGCCCACAAGTCTTTGCCGTTGTACACGCGCTTCATGTCGGCGGTGAGCCCGCCCTTGCGCGCGATCCAGTCCTTCACGGAGTTCGGATAATACGACATCAGCTCGTCGGTGCCGGCGATGCTCGTGACGCGCAGACCGGCGGTCCAGCGCTTGTCGTAGTAGGCCTGATGGAAGCCGAGGCTTGCGCGCGGCGTCGCGCAAATCCGGTTCAGCGGCACGATCCCGAGCACGAGCGTGCAGGCGGAATTGCAGATGCCGTCGATGATGACGCGCTCGCCCTTGTCGCGCAGCTTTTCGTACTTCGTCTTGTACTGATCGACATAGCCGCCGTAGTCGCGCGTGATGCGCAGGTCCGCAAAGGCCGGCCCGCCCCACAAGAGCGCAACGATGAGACAGAGGACACGCATCGGACGCCCGCCCACACTACCCCGCATCCTGCGGCGCCCCGCCGAACAACCCGTTAACGTCCAGCGTGGAGTCTACGATTCGTTAGATGAAGGAGAGAAGCGGGAAAATGTAAGGCAGGACGGAGGCAGACGCAGAGGTTATCAACTACGACCAAAGTTGGAACTGCTCCGTTTAACCTACAATCTGCAATACGTTGCCGGCTGTGGCCGCGGCGAGAGGCCTTGCGTGAAATCCGATTTGCGCGCACGTCGAGGGCTACCACCGCTCAGACGAGGCAAGCCGCGCATGACCACCCGCGACGCCCGCAAGGCCACAGAAGCCTATCGGGTGCGCGTCGGAGAGACTTGGTACTGGGTCGATCCGACGGTGCCGCCGGCCGACCTGGAGGCTGGCGACACGGTCGTGATCTATCCGGTGAACGGCGCGGCGCATCTTGCGGTTCTGCAAGGCAAACTCGATTCCAAGACCGCGGCGGAATTTGCCAGCCTCGAGGGCGAGCGCTTCACCCTGGCGGCCGGGGACATCGAGGCGCTGCACCTGGCTGCCGTGGACGATGTGCAATGAGGTCGACTCAGTGCGCGTAAGGACTTTATGCCGTATAAGCCCGGATGGGAGTCCGGCCCCAAGAAGGAGACGAGGATGAGATACTTTATTCCCGCGCTCTGCGTTGCGTTCGCGCTCGGGATCGGCGCCGCCAATGCCGAGACCAAGTCCGACACGAAGTCAGACACCAAAGCGCCGAAGGAGCGTTCCGCGAAGTCGATCGAATGCTCCAAGCTCGCCGACCAGAAGGGCCTGCACGGCAAGGAGCGCCAGATCTTCCGCTCCAAGTGCAAGCGCGGCGAAAGCTGAGAGCATCGCGCAGCAACCAACAAGTCTGATCCGGCCTGCCGGATCAGACTCCGCGACCGGCCCCGTAGCTCAGCCGGATAGAGCAGCAGCCTTCTAAGCTGAAGGTCGGTGGTTCGAATCCACCCGGGGTCGCCAGCTTTTGAGTTCGTTCCGGACAGACGGGCGACAGAGTGTATCGAATACATGGGTGACATCTCTTATTGGATGTCACCCATTTCGTTTTTGGTCCGCTCTTGATTCTCGCTCCCTCACCGCCGCTCCGGCGCCATGATGCTCGGCGTGCCGGTTGATGGCGTCGTCGGATCGCTGGGGTTCACCGATCCGCTCGCACCGGGGGCAGTCCTGAGACCGCTCGGGCTCGAGGTCATGCCGCCTTGGCTGGTGCCGAAGCTTCCGCCCGGCCCGTTGCCGACGGTGGGACTGGTTTGCGGCATCGTCGTCACGTTCGGCACGCTCGACGTGTTGCCGGGACCCGAACCGCCCGGCACACCGACGCCGCCTGGATTGAATCCGCCGGTCGTTCCCGTCGTCGCGCCGCCGGTTGCGGTTCCGCTCGGCGCGGAGCCGCTGCCGCTTGCGGATCCCGCGCCACCGCCGGCGCCACCCGAGCTTTGCGCCAAGGCGAGGGTCGAGCCCGCGAGGAAAGTCAAAGTCACTGCGATCGAAAGCTTCATGACGGAACCTGCTGCTTCTGAGCGTTTGAAACTCAACGGCTCAGAAATGCACGCGTTCCAACTGTCCTCATCCTGAGGAGCGTCGCGAAGCGACGCGTCTCGAAGGATGGCGGCATACGCTGAGTGTGCCGCCATGGTTCGAGACGCCGCGCTTCGCGCGGCTCCTCACCATGAGGTCAGCGCCGATCAATGCGTCCAGGCACCGCGGCGGGTGAAGGCGAAGTTGTCCGAGTAGGAGATGGTCTTGCGCGCCGCCTCCTTCGGCTCGACGACCCGATACGGAATGCCGTTGCGTTCGCAGTACGCGATCGCTTCCTCGCGCGTCTCGAATCTCAGGCGCAGCTGCTGCTTCATGTCGCCCGACGAGGTCCAACCCATCAGCGGCTCGATCGCGCGCGGCTGCTCCGGCTCATAGTCGAGCACCCAGTCCTTGGTCATGGCGGTGCCGGACTGCATCGCGGTCTTCGCCGGCTTGTAGATGCGTGCAACCATTGCGGTCCCCAGCTCCATTCGGTTCGGTCCCCGCTCACGCGATGCAAGGCGGGGCTTGCCCGCCGAAGCGTGCGCGCAGCGCCGCGAAGGCGGGTGGTCGGGGCAGCAGGATTCGAACCTGCGACCTGGAGTACCCAAAACTCCCGCGCTACCAGGCTGCGCTATGCCCCGGCACCGGCACGGCGTTGCGGCCGTCGACGGTCGCGCGAGCGATACACGGTTCGGATTTTGCCAGCAAGCCGCCGCGCCCCGAAGACGGGCGATCAATGCGACCCGATCCCCTGCGGGTTGTCGGGACGGACCTCGGCCGCCATCATGCCCTTTGGTCCCGGCCCGAAGCGCACCAGCACGGTCTGGCCGGGCCGCAGCTCGGTGATTCCGAAGCGACGCAAAGTCTCCATGTGGACGAAGATGTCGGGCGTCCCCTCGCCGCGCGTCAGGAAGCCGAAGCCGCGCAGCCGGTTGAACCACTTCACCACCGCGCGCTCGAGCCCCGAGGTCGGCGTGACCTGCACATGCGTGCGCGCCGGCGGCAACTGCGCCGGATGGACCGCCGTCGACTCGTCCATCGAGAGGATGCGGAACGCCTGCAGGCCCTTCGGTCGCTGCAACACCTCGCAGACGACACGCGCGCCCTCATAGGCGGTCTGATACCCGTCGCGTCTCAAGCAGGTCACGTGCAGCAGCACATCCGGCAAACCATTGTCCGGAATGATGAAGCCGTAGCCTTTCGAGACATCGAACCATTTAATGGCACCGGTGATCTCAATCACGCTCACTGCCTCGTCGGCTAGCTCGCCGGCGAGATCAGTTGGCATTACGAAACCAGGTACCTTTGGCCCCAAATCGTCCGACGCCATGACGCCGTACGCCGCCGCTAGTTAGGCGCCTCTTGAAACGGGCGCTTACAAATTTCGAATCACCGCTTCGTCGAACATAACATTGCGGCGGCATCCGCATAGTCCCCTTTGCAAGATTACGCGCAGGCTGTGACTAACTGTGCACAGAGTCCGGCGAACGCGCGTTCAGCTCTACGCGTTTGCCCGAATTGGCGCGATGAAGGACTCAAGCACGGCACCGATGTCGTGACGCGCGACGAGGTCGGCGACCTCATCGAACTCGGTCGGCTCTCGATTGATGATCACGAGTCGCGCGCCGTTCCGCTTCGCCATCAGGGGGAAACCGGCGGCCGGCCAGACCACCAGCGAAGACCCGATCGCGATGAAAAGATCAGCAGCGAGAGTCATTTGCTCGGCGCGACGCATCGCCGCCTCGGGCATTGCCTGGCCGAATGAAACCGTCGCGGTCTTTATGTAGCCACCGCAGGCCGGACAGGACGGCGCACGCCCGTTCGCCGCCTCGAACTGTTGTTTCACCCAGGGCACCTCATACCGCACTGCGCAATCGAGGCAACTCGCATAGGTGGTATTCCCATGCAGTTCGACCACGTCTTCGGCAGCAATGCCAGAGGCTTGGTGCAGATTGTCGATGTTTTGAGTCACGACGCCAGGCGATTTGCCGGCCCGATAGAGCGAGGCAAGCGCCAAGTGCCCGCGTCCGGGCTTGGCGCCGCCGAAGTGGTCCTGCATGGCGAACCGCCGCCGCCAGGACTCGTCGCGCGCCTCCTGGCTGGCGAGAAAATCCGAGAAATCGATCGGGCGCATCTTGGTCCAGATGCCGCCGGGCGAGCGGAAGTCCGGAATTCCGCACTCGGTCGAAATGCCGGCGCCGGTAAACGGCACGATCACGCGCGCCTCATCGACCAGTTCCTGCAGATGCTCAACAGCAGTCTTCACATCCGGCGCGATCATCGGCTGTTCCATCGCTTGAGGGCGAGCCCCTTGCGATTCTGCACAGCCGATGCGCCGATTTCAATTTCGCATCTCAGACGAATATCAGATGTGCCGCGAGCGTCGTGCTGTTGACGCCATAGATATGGATGTCCCCGGCAAGCGTCGGATCCGCGACCGAGACCTTCACGCCGCCGTCGATGTCCACCAAGGTGAGCTCGGCCGACGTCACGCCGTGGAATGTCAGCGTATCGGTGTCGCCGGCAACGACGCTGAAGTCCATCACGGCGTCGTGGCCGTCGATCAGATCGGCACGATCGAAATAGAACTGATCATTGCCGATGCCGCCATACAGTGTATCCGTGCCGCGGCCGCCAACGAGAGTGTCGTTGCCGGCGACACCCATCAGCGTGTCGTTGCCGTCACCACCGAAGAGCGCATTGTCGGCGAAGTTGCCAACCAGCGCATCATCGTAGCGCGAGCCGACCAGCCCCTCGATGCCGCTCAGGCGATCACCGTCGGCCTCACCCGCCAAGCCCACGCCAAGCTCGAGGCTGACCGCAACGCCACTGGCTGCATCGTCATAGCGCGCAAAATCGTAGCCGACGCCGCCATCAAGCAGGTCCGCGCCGGTGCCGCCGTAGAGCTGATCGTTGCCGCCCTTCCCGATCAATTCGTCATCGCCGTCGAGGCCGTACAGGATATTGTCGGGATTGACGCCGGACCCTTCGTCGGCGCCGACGAGATGGTCCGCATAGCGCGAGCCGACCAACCCTTCGATACTCCAGAGCGCGTCATCGACTGCATCGGCGCCGAACCAACCGCCGCCCTGGCCGACGCCAAAGCTCGGCGCGGGCTCGTCGAGCCGCACATCGACGCCCTCCGAGGCATCGTCGTAACGTGCGAAATCATAGCCATCGTCGCCATACATGTAGTCGCGGTCGGCGCCGCCCCAGATCTGGTCATTGCCGGCGCCGCCATGCAGCACGTCGATCCCGCCGAGTCCGAAGATCAGGTCGTCGCCGCCATTGCCATTGATCCAGTTGAGCCCGGCATCACCGACCAGGATGTCGGCGTAGAATGAGCCGCTGAGACCTTCGATGCTGTACAGAGCATCTCCCGCGGCCGCGCCCCAATAGCCCGCGCCGGTGTCGAGGCGGACGTAAACGCCGGCCTTCGCATCGTCATAATGCGCCCAGTCGATGCCGAGGCCGCCGTCGAGGGCATCGGCGCCTTCGCCGCCCCAGAGATGATCATCACCGTCGCCGCCCGCCAGCGCATCGTCGCCCGCATAGCCGTAGATGGTGTCGTCCTCCGTCGTTCCGAGGAGGATATCGCGCATGCTCGTGCCGCGAATAATCATGTTGGCCCGTCGCGCTCCCCCGAGCGCGCTCCCGCTTGAATTGTTGGCCATTCCACGATGATTTCGTCGCCCGAGCCGCGGCGCCGGTTCACGCAATTCGGGCCGACGAGCCGTCGCGGACGATCCTCATCGGCGTGCTGCGCGCGGGCGGAAAACTATGCTATGTGGCGCCCGATCCCGTCCTACCGTCCGCGATGAGGTGACACATGCGCTATCTGCACACGATGCTGCGCGTCCGCAATCTCGACGCCGCGCTGCATTTCTACGTCGACATGCTGGGCATGAAGGAAGCGCGCCGGCGCGTCGACGAGAAGAACAAGTACACGCTCGTGTTCCTCTACGCGCCCGAGGACGAGCCGCTGGTCAAGGACAGCATGGAAAAGCACGGCCGCGATCAGCCGATGCTGGAGCTGACCTACAATTGGGAGACCGAAGACTATGGCGAGGCGCGCCACTTCGGCCACCTCGCCTTCGAGGTCGACGACATCTACGCGACCTGCGAGAAGCTGATGAAAGGCGGCGTCACCATCAACCGGCCGCCGCGCGACGGCAACATGGCGTTCGTGCGCTCACCCGACAAGCAGTCGGTCGAGTTGCTGCAGAAGGGCAAGCCGCTCGCTCCGAAGGAGCCCTGGGCGTCGATGCCGAACACCGGACACTGGTGAGTTTGCCCCCGCTGCGTAGCCCCGGATGAGCGCGGCGAAGCGCGTTTACGCGCGTCCATAGCGCGTCGAAGACGCGCGTGAACGCACTTAAGGACGCGCTATGGCGACATCCGGGACCGCAATCTCCGCCTCCGACGCCGACCCGGGTATCGCTTCGCTCACCCGGGCTACATGGTTCCTCGAAGGCGGTTGCCCCGCGCCGCCAAGGCCTTTATATAGCGCGCTCCGCGGGGCCACCCCGCGGCGCGCGCCCTTCGTCTATCGGTTAGGACTCAAGATTTTCAATCTTGCAAGACGGGTTCGACTCCCGTAGGGCGCGCCATTTCTGCTGAGCCCCGATGTGTTCGTACCGCGCTCTGCTTCGGCCGCTAGTGGCACTCGATCCATTCCGTCACATCCTGGCGCTCCGCAACTGGTCATCGTGCGCAGCGCCGCCGTGCCAACAAAGATGCCGGGCACCTGCCGGCGGAATCCCTGGATCAGCGCTCCGAAAGCCAGAATGCCCATTGACCTTATGTTCTCGTTTTGTTCTCATGAGGGGATGCTCCCAACGTCGCAATGAAAACGGCGGGCATGGATACGACAGCCACCATCCTCCATGCGGACCTTGATGCCTTCTATGCCTCTGTCGAGCAGCTGCTCGACCCCTCGCTGCGTGGCAAACCGATCGCGGTCGGCGGCGGTGTCGTGCTCGCCGCATCCTACGAAGCCAGGGCCTTCGGCATCAGCGGCGGGATGCCGGGACGGCGGGCGCGCGAGCTTTGCCCGCAGCTGATCTTTGTCGGAGGCCATTTCAAGGAGTACCAGCGGCTGAGTGATGCTGCGATCGGCGTGCTCGATGATTTCACCCCGCTCGTCGAGCGGATTTCGATCGACGAGGCTTTCGCCGATGTCGTGGGCTGCACGCATCTGTTCGGCTCGCCGGCCGAGATCGCGCGCGCAGTCCGCCACCGCGTGCGGACAGAGATCGGCCTGCCGATCTCGATCGGCGTCGCACGCACCAAGCACTTGGCCAAAATCGCCTCGCAAGTGGCCAAGCCCGACGGGCTGGTGGTGGTCGATCCCGACACCGAGCTCGCTTTCCTGCACGACTTGCCCGTCGAGCTGATGTGGGGCGTCGGCCCGGCCACCAGGGCGCGGCTGGCCGACATCGACGTCCACACCATTGGACAGCTGGCGAAGCTGCCGGGATGGTCGCTCGAGCAAGTGCTCGGTCGCGCGGCCGGAGCCAAGTTGACGGCATTGGCATGGAATCGCGATCCGCGCGAGATCAAGACGCATCGCCGGGCGCACTCGGCCGGCGCACAGTCGGCGCTCGGAAAGAAGCCTGCCACCGCGCATGTGTTCGGACCCACGCTGCGCCACCTTGCCGACCGGGTCGCCACCCGGCTGCGGGCGAGCTCGCGGCCCGGGCGCACTGTCACCGTCCGCGTTCGTTTTGCTGACCTCCGATCGGTCACCCGCTCCGTCACACTCGACGCGCCGATCTCGGCGACCGCGATCCTCGCCGAGGTCGCCGAGGAGCTTGTACGCAGGGTGCTGGCGGATCACCCGGACGAGAAGACCATCTCGCTGCTGGCGATTTCCGTGTCGCACCTTGAGACCTGCTGGGACCTTCAGCTCGAGCTCGCGCTCGGGCTCCAGGACGAAAAGCGCCGGCCTGGCACCAAGCGCGGGTTGGCGCGCTGGTCAGCCGACCGCGCCATGGACATGATCCGCGATCGCTTCGGGTGGGAGGCGGTTGGATATGGGTCTGTCGCGCTCGGCCTTTCCCGTTCCGTCCCCGACGCGTTTCGCGAGCTTGCCGAAAAGGAGCTTTAGCGGGCGCAGATTCGGGGACGGCCGCGGTTGAGCTGACGTTTACGAGGGCCGCGCAAGATGCGCCGCACGCTCGGATGCGAAAGCCGGCAACGATGAATTTCCCTCCTGATAGGCTGTCTCCAGCGTAAGCGCGTCAATCGCCCAGATGCCGGCAGTCTTGCAGAGCCGGATCTGATAGTGCCCGGCGACCATCCACAGCGGCCCGCCGGGCGCCTCCGCGGCGTAGTGATAGCCACGTATCGCCGTGCGCGCGTCCGCCGTGTCGCTGTCGCGATCGGAGACGAGCACCGGGCCACTGATGTGCTGCGTGCTGTCGAATCCCGGCAAGAGCGCCCGCCACCGCGCGATCAGCGCATCCGCGGTCAGGGTTTCCGGTTCGCCGCCAAACAGTGAGGTGTAGTCCACCGCCACCGTGTCGCCGAAACAGCTTCGGACACGTGACCAGTCTCGCTGATCGATGGCATGCAATAGCGCGGTGACAAGATCGGTGATGTCCAGACGATCGCTCATGGCGCTCGCCTATCTGAGCGTACGCGAGAAATGTGCATCGACCGCGGCGATCGCTTTTTCGACGAACGCTACTCCGTCGTAGAAATCCTGCTGCGCCCCGTCGCTCCAGATCAGGTCCGCACGTGCCAAGCGCCGATGCACGTGTTTGGCGTTCTCGGGTAGCGCGCATGCGTCGCCATGCACCATGAGGGTCGGAACTTGGACGCGGTCAGCGGCGGCGAGCCCGTCGAAGGTGAGCCAGTAAAGCCAGCTTATTTCCGCCATCTCGTTACGCCAGCCCGGGATGGCGCCACGCGCGGGGTCGCCATAATAGTCGATCGGAAAAGACATGCCGGCGCGCGGATCGCCTTTTGCGTAGGCAGGAACCATCCGCACATCGCCCGTGCGGCGGTAGAGCGTGAGC
>Ga0081539_10005792_pt1 | contig 12306 bp, 5 predicted proteins | sample TabmetS4T2R2_FD_71023 | JGI IMG/M metagenome (GOLD analysis project Ga0081539, IMG submission 71023) | Tabebuia heterophylla rhizosphere microbial communities from the University of Puerto Rico - S4T2R2 | ecosystem: Host-associated > Plants > Roots > Rhizosphere ...
CCGACGAGCATGGCGTTGAGCGCAAGCGCGGCGACAATCGAAACCGAGCGCTTCATTCCAAAGTCCCTCCCCTCGTCAATTGCACGGGTCTTTCGATTCCTCGCCGTACCCGAGGATCCATTTCAGGGGCGTCTGGCCCGGCAGGATCGTGTCGGCGTCCCAGATCGCGTCGGCGATGCACTTCTGGCCGTCGGCGTTGACCCACTTGCCCATCCCCTCGGTCGTCTGCGAGACGCGCAAGATCACGACCGGCGGGCTGATCAGCGGACCAGGGACGAGGAGGTACTCCGGGAACTTGCGCCCCGTCTCGCCCTCGATCCACCACGGCTTGTCGGACCCGAAGTTCTTCTGGCCCGTGTGGTTGTCCATGTACGAGCCCTGCGTGCCGCACAAGTGACAGACCTGGTCGAGGTTGAGGGTCACGTCCATCTTCATCTCGTGGCCCTTGAACTTGGGATAGATGTCCACGAGCACCCAGCGGTAGCCGTTCGGGCCCTGCTGGAAGGTCGCGACGGAGTCCTTCAGCGTCTGGTTCAGCTTCTGGAAGGCCTGGTCGATCAACGTGAGCGCGGCCGGGAGCTGGTACCAGCGCTGGAGGCAGCTGATCATCGCGTCGATCACGTTCTGGCAGATCTGGGCGATGTTCGCGTAGAGCTTCGAATCGACCTGTGGATACGGGTTCGCGTAGTTGACGACTGCGGTGACGAGCTGCGGCCGCTGCGACTGCATGATCCGGGTCATCTGCAGGATCGTCGTGTAGTTCTTCTTCAGGTCGTCGAAGGCGGACTGGTTCGCGTTGACGTTCGTCGCGCAGCCGATCGCACCCGAGAAGTCGTGGTCCTTGACCTTGTCGAAGCACGACTTGATCAGGTCCACGATCGGGTTGTTCTGTTCGCCGAGCTGGATCGTGATCAGATCCGGCCGCTTGTTGTACGCGTTGGCGAGCCCGCCTTCGTTAATGAACTTCAGCGAGGTCTGCTCGTTCGCTCCCTGGTTGTAGACGCACCACCCGGGCTCGCCCAGGTGGTCCTTGGTGAGCCGCTCTGGGTAGCGCTTGGCGTCATCGTTGAGATCGTGTCCGGCCGGGATGTCGTCGCCGGCCGCGACGTAGATGCGGCAGCCCGCGGCGGCGGCCGGCTGGACGCCCGTCAGGACGGCCGGCGACCAGGTCAGCCCGATCACGAGCGCGACGCCCGCGACGAGCGAGAGCCCACGACGGAGCGCGGAGCGCGGCCCGAGGAGTTCGCGATGTCGAGTCATTCGCTTCCCTTCGTCCAGTGACGATGGCCTGTGGGCGGCACCCGGAGGGCGCCGCCCCTGATCTCGGTCCTCGCTACTCCTGGAATGTCGTGGTCTCGAAGATGTAGCCGTTGTTCGCGTTCGTGAACTCGTGGTCGGCGCCGGTCCCCTCGGGGAAGAGATCGGTCTCGTCCACGATGGCCAGGCTGATGAGCGTCTGCGTCCCATCGCCGAGGACCGAGTCCTTCTCGGCGTCGTCCGAGACCGTCGTGACGGTCATGACCACGCCCTGCCCGGCGAGCAGGTCGCCGAAGCAGTCCACGTAGGTGGAATCGGCCACGTTGAAGAAGAAGTTCTCGGGCAGGCAGATGAAGCCCGCCGTTGCCGTCGCCGAGCTGTACTGCACGCCGTACGGGAGATAGAAGCGGACGTCGACGGGGCCGTTCCCCGTGGTCGCGATGTCGCCCGCGTTGCTCGCCGTGACGATGAACGTGACGGTCTGGCCGTCCGACGTGATCGGATCGGGCGTGTCGAGGATGCCGCCGATCACGAGGTCCACGCACGAGGTGCACAGAGCCCCGGAGATGGACGTCAGCTCGGTCTGCTCGTTGTTCGCCTCGTTCGACTCGACGACCGCGTCACCGGAGTCGGCCTTCACGGACAGCTCGTGGGTCGACGGCGAGCCCGCCGTCACCTCGTAGGTGAGCTTGACCGTGGTCGCCTGGCCGGCCGGCAGGCCGCCGCCCGAGCAGGTGACCGTGGTTCCCACGAGCGAACCGCAGGTGAAGCCCTGTGATGCGCTCGCGCCGATGAAGTCCAGCCCGGACATCGTGTCCATGTCCGCGCTGATCTCGAAGGCGCCGCTGGCGTTCGTGCCGGCGTTGGTGACCGTGAACGTGTAGCTCACGTTCTGGCCGACATTGGCCGGATCGGGCGCGTCCGTGATGTCGCTCAAGACGAGATCGACACCGGAGCCGCCGACGTTTGTCGTCACCTTGGCCTGCTCGAGCGTGCCATCGTCGTCGACTTCGGCAACGTTCTCGAAGGCTTCGGTGACGCCGTCGTTGACCTTGACGTTGATCGTGATGACCGTGGCCTGGCCGGGCGCCAGCCCGGAGCCCGAGTCGGTGCACGTGACGTCCGGCGAGACGTACGTGCAGTTGAAGCCGTTCGTGGCGTTGGCGTTGATGAAGCCAACCTCGGACGGCAGGTGGTCGACGATGGTGATGCCGGTCGGCGCGGCAGCGTCGCCTACGTTCGACACCGTGACCGTGTAGCTGAACTGCTCGCCGGCCGTAACGGTGCCCTTGCTGGCGCTCTTGTTGATGTTCAGGTTCGACTCGGCCGGTGGCTCGACCTCGGTGATCTTGGTCTTGCAGTTGTCGGTCTCGTCCGTCTCGTCGATCAGGTGGCCCGGGTCGATGCAGGCCTCGTTGTCCAGCGCGCCGCTCTCCGCGGTGATGAACACGTGGACCGTGATCGTGATCTCCTGGTCAGGCTCGATGTCACCCGTGCAGGTGACGACGTTGACGGGGTTCTCCTCGATCGAGCAGCGCATGTCGCTCTCGTCGGCATCGACCGTCAGCGGGATGAGCCCTGGCGGCAGGTTGTCGACGACGACCGCGCCGAACGCGATCCGGCCGTCACCCCAGACCTTCTCGTTCTTGACCTTGATGACGTAGTCGGCTTCCTGGTTCTGGTTGGCCTGGTTCGGTCCTTCCTTGCTGATGACCGTCAGGTTCACCTGGGACTGGACGCTCGTCACGACGAGGTCAGTGTTATTGGTCTCGTCGCCCTCGCCGATCGCGTTGAACGGATCGACGAACGCCTGGTTGCGAATCGTCTGGCGAATGTCGCTCGGATCGGTCGCGATCTTGTCGAGACCAGTGGGGGCGATGAGCGTCACGAGGATCTCCCTCGTGGCGCCGGCGAGCACCGTGCCGCCGGTGCAGTCGATATTCGGCGCTGAGAAGTGGCACGTGAACGCACCCGCGCCCGGCGCGGCATCGACCGCGCTGAAGAAGGTCGTCCCGGCCGGGATGACGTCGCGGACGGTCACGTTGAACGCGTCGCCCTCACCGACGTTCTTGACGAACAGGTGGTAGCGGATGCCCTGGCCCGTATCGACCACGATCGGATCGGCGTTCGGATCCTGGTCCGCGACGGCCTCCTGGGTCTTGTCGACCTGGAGATCGATGAACGGGTTGGCGCCGCCGTTCGCGACGACCGTGTCGATGTCGGACTCGTTGTTGAACTCGTTGCCCTCGGGGATCGCGTTCGACGGGTCCACGACGGACCGGTTGGTGTACGTGCCCGGGGTGTCCGGCATGAACGCCCGGATCAGGATCTGGCGCGACTGGGGCACGCCGGCGCCCAGCGTGTTGTTCGTCCCGTCGAGGACGCCGCCGACGCATGTCACGGTGCCGCCAGTCGGCGCGCCGTCGTACGAGCAGCTGAACCGCGACGGATCGTTGGGAGCCGAGGAATCCCGCGCGTCGAAGAAGCGCGTGCCCGCCGGCAGGAAGTCCTTGACGGTCACGCCGGAGATCGAGTCGCTGCCCAGGTTCGTGACGGTCAACGTGTACGTCTCGAGCCCGTTCCGGGCGATCGGCGAGCGGTTCTGGGTCTTCTCGATCGTCAGCTCGTAGACCGCGTTGGCGGCCGTGCACGGCGCCTGGCCGACGCAGGGGCTGACGGTCGTCGTCTGGTCGTCGTCGTTGTCGAACTCGTTGCCTTCCGGAACGAGGTTGTCCGGATCAACCGTGGCGGTGTTCACCGCCTCCTGCGGCGTGTTCGGCGCGAAGATCTTGATCCGGATGTCGCGCGCGATCGGGACCAGCGTCGGACCGCTGCCGATCTTGTTGAGCGACCCGCTGAAGTCCCCGCCGACGCATGCGACGGTGCCGCCGGTGGCGCTGCCGTCATGGGCGCAGAAGAACTTGGCGGACGTCGGGCCGAGCGCGGTCGCGTCGGTGGCCGAGATGAACCGGCTGCCGGATGGCAGGAAGTCCTGGACCTCGACGTTGCTGACCGGGTCGGTCCCGAGGTTCTCGACGTGGAGGTTGTAGATCACGATGCCGTTCGTCGCGACGGCGCCGTTGGACGCCGGCGAGACCTGGGTCTTGTCGATCGTCAGCTGGTTGAATGCGCCCTTGTCGTCGTTGCCGGTCGTGACGACCGTGTCGTCGATGGCGAGGTTGTTGAGCTCGTTGACCTCGTTGATCGTGTTGTCCGGATCGACGCGCACTTCGTTGTGCATGAGGGCGCCCGGCTGGAGCTGGACGAAGGGCGTCGCGAAGAACTTGATCTTGATCGTCGCGAACTCGTCGTGGCCGGTGGTCGGGCCGGTCGCGCCCGGCGGGTCGTAGAACTCGGACTCGGTACCGACGAGGTGGCCGCCGATGCAGGTCACCACGCCGCCGGTCGCGGCGCCGTTGTGGCCGCAGGTGAAGCCCTGGTCGGCCTGGACCGACAGGAACTTCGTCCCCGCGGGCAACGTGTCGACGACCTTGATCCCCGTCGCGTCCTGGGTCCCGACGTTGTCCACGATGATCGTGTACGTCCCCGTGCCCGAGGTCGCGATCGGATCGAATCCTTCGGACAGCGGCGGGGCGCCGCCGGGCGGATCCACGTCCTTCTTGTCGGACTTCCAGACGACGAGGTCGATGCCCGTTCGGACGTCCGTCGTGGTGGTCGCGTCGTTGTTCGTCTCGTCGGGCTCGAAGATCGTGTTGTTCGGATCGACGGTGACCGAGTTCGTCAACGTCCCAAGGGTGTTCGGGGCGACGACCCGGAACTGGATCTGCCTGGTCGACGCGGCCGGGATCGTCCCTCCCGTGCACATGACCACATTGCTCGCGTCGACCGCGCAGGTGAACCCGCCGTCGGTCGACCAGCTGTCGAAGATGACGCCGGGCGCGAGCTGGTCGCGAATGGCGACGTTCGTCGCGTTCTGGTTGCCGCTGTTGCCGACCACGAACGTGTAGGTCAGGCCGCCCAGGCAGACCGGCGGAGCCAGCAGCCCGACCGCCGGGATGCTCCCGGCGGCCGGTGGGGCGCCGCCAGGCTGGGCGAGATGCTGCGCGGACGGGTTGGCCGTCGTCGGCCAGGATCGGGCACAGACGGGGTCAGGCGAATCGGCCTTCGTGATCGACAGATCGACTGCCGGTCGGACCGTCGTGGACTCGGAATCCGAGGCCTGCACACCCTGATTCTTGATGTTCCCGGTCACCGTCGCCGTGTTGAAGATCGACGCACCCGCCGTGCTGACGACGAGGCCCTGGATCGTGACCGTGATCGTGCCGCCGGGGTTGAGCGTTCGGACCTTGCAGGTGACCTGCGGTGCGGCGACGAAGCAGCCGCCGGTGTTGCCGATCGTGCCGTTGGCCACGACCTGGCTTGCGACGATGCTCGACGCCTCGAGGCTCTGGGTTCCGTCGGAGATGACGACGTCATCCGCCCGCGTGGTGGCGGCGTTCGTGACGAGGATCTTGTAGGTCAGGATCTGGCCCGGGTTGACCGGGTCCGGACCGGCGCCGGTATCGAACGTCCCGGGCTGATCGGGGCTGCCGTCCGACTTCAGAATCGTGAGCCCGGCCGGGGGCGGAGCCGTGGTGACGCTCGTGTTGACCGCCGCGGAGCTGTTGTTGAGCTCGTTCGACTCCGCGATCTGCTGGTCGGGATCGACGATCGCGGTGTTCGTGATCTGACCGGCCGTCGCGGGCGCGACGGCGTGGATCTTGATCGTGGCGTTCTGGCCGGCGTTCACTGCCCCACCGGTGCACGTGACGGTGATCGGGTTGGCACCGCTTGGCAGGCACGTGAACAGGCTGGTCGTCTCGAACGGCGACGCCTGGAGGGTGACGCCGGCTGGCAGGGTGTCGACGACCTTGACGTTCGAGGTGTTCGCGTTGCCGAGGTTGTTGACGGTCAGGACGTAATCGAAGTTCGCGCCGGTCGCGACGCTCGTCGGCCCGGTCTTGTTGAGGGTGAGGTCGGGGGCGTTACCGCCGCCGCTCGTGCCCTGGACCAGGACCTGGACCGAGGCGGTCGTCGTGAAGTTCTGGGCGGACTTGGTGCCGCTGACCGAAGCGGTGTTGTTCAGGGTCGTCCCACTCGCCGCGGTGACCTGGCCGCGGATCGTCACCGTGACGGTGGCGCCGCCCGCGACCGTGCCGATCTGACAGGTGACGACGTTGCCGTTGGCGCCACCCTGGGTGCACGGCCCCTGGGTGCTCGTGATCGTGAGCTGGGGCAGGCCGGGCGTGCCCTGGATCGTCCCGACGCCGTTGATCTGGTCGGTCAGCACGACCGTGTCAACCTTGGCTCCGCCGGTGTTCTTCATCGAAATCGTGTAGGTCAGCTGGCCGCCCGAGGTGACGGGGCTCGGGTTGGCGGTCTTCGTGACCGCGAGCGGGCTGGCGGGATCCGCCGAGGCTGGTCCGACCAGGGCCGGCTGCAGGGTGCTCAGGAGCAGGACGACGGCTCCGAGAAGCACGCGTGCGCGTCTCCGAGCGGGAGTCCTCCCACGCGCAACCGACGATCGACCAAGCGTCCGACCGAACATCTCGTCCCCTCTCCTGGGCTTGCCCCTATCGCGATGGCGCTCCGAAGGCGTCAGGGCTGCCCGAGTCCGCGCCGACCGTGGCGCGAGCACAGAAGGACCGAGTGCTGTCGTCGAAGGATTCCCGCTGGAACGCGGCACGACCCGCGGCCCGAAGGCCGTGATCGCGCGGCCCGCTCATGTCCCCTCGCACCTTTCCCCGATCCCCACCTTGCCGAGCGGCCTGGTGCAACACGAGATGCGTGGACCGCGGACGGTGAAGGCGGACGGCGCCGGCCGATGTGGTCCGGTGCCGTTCGATGCGGTCTGGGCGCGTCCCGTGAGGTGAGTATCAGTTCGGGGTCAATGCTTCCCGTGCACGGCGGTGCGGGCTGTCACCGCCGTTATCCGATCGTTGACACCCGCCGTGCGTGGAGGCGACGGAACGGCGTCCCCCGGCCGTTCCGACCAGCGCAACAACCGGGCGAGAGTCAACTCCGCATCGATCCGCAGACGCCCGAGGGACCTAGCGCCGGCGGCGCGCCGGGCGCGTGCCGGTCCGCCGGCGGATGTTCGGGGTGACGCTCCGGTCCCACGCCGGGCGGTCGCGCCAGGCCGCGCCGCGGCCCTGGTCCTCGTGCTCGTCGCGGATCCCGGGCAGCCAATCGGACGCGGTGTTGAGGTCCGCGGCCCCGTTCTGCCCGTCGCGCTCGCCGATGTGCGGATCCCCGTCCAGCGTGTCGGCCGGCTCCTCCTCGGCCGGCAGGACCGTGACGCTCGTCACCTCGAACGCGTGGTGGGCCCCGGCCGCCTCGTCCAGGCGCGCCGAGCGCTTGCGGTCCGCGGCGCCCACGAGCCCCGCGGTGCGCCCCGACGCCGCTCGTTCCGCCGCGCGCCCGACGATCACCGACTGATCCTGCTCGAGCACCCGCAGGCGGATGTTCTGAATCTCGTCGCGGAGCGCCGCGGCCCGCTCGAAGTCGAGCTCCTTGGCGGCGGCCCGCATCTCGGTCTCCATCCGGACCAGCAGCTTCTCGACCGCGGCGGTGTTCTCGAGGGTGAGCGCCCGTCCGGCGAGCTCCTCCCGCTCGGACGTGTACATCGGCGTGGACTCGGCGACGACCCGGAGCCGCTCGTTCAGGTCGTGGATCTCCTTGACGATCGTCGTCGGCTCGATCCCATGCTCGCGGTTGTAGGCCTCCTGGATCCCGCGCCGGCGATCGGTCTCCTCGATCGCAGCTGCCATCGACTCGGTCGTCCGATCCGCGTACATGACGACCTTGCCACCGATGTTCCGGGCCGCCCGCCCGATCATCTGGATGAGCGACCAGCTCGAGCGGAGGAACCCCTCCTTGTCCGCATCGAGGATGGCGACCAGGGTGACCTCGGGCAGGTCGATCCCCTCACGCAGCAAGTTGATCCCGACGAGGACGTCGAAGACCCCAAGCCGCAGGTCGCGCAGGATCGCGACCCGCTCGAGCGTGTCGACCTCGCTGTGGAGGTACTGGACCTTGACCCCGAGCTCCTTGAGGTAGTCCGCGAGGTCCTCGGCCATCTTCTTCGTGAGGGTCGTGACGAGGGCGCGCTCGCCGCGCTCCACGCGCTGGCGGATCTCCTCCATCAGGTCGTCGATCTGGCCGTCGGTGGGGCGGACGTCGATGGTCGGGTCGACGATGCCGGTCGGGCGGATGAGCTGCTCGGCCACACGCTCGGAACGCTCGAGCTCGTACGGCCCCGGTGTCGCCGACATGTGGACGACCTGGTTCAAGTGGCCCTCGAACTCCTCGAACGTGAGCGGCCGGTTGTCGAGCGCCGACGGCAGCCGGAACCCGAAGTCGACGAGGATCTCCTTGCGGGTCCGGTCGTTCTTGTACATGCCGACGACCTGGGGGATCGTCATGTGCGACTCGTCCACGACGAGCAGCCAGTCCGGCGGGAAGTAGTCGAGCAGCGTCCACGGCCGGCTGCCCGCCTCGCGCCGCGACAGGTGGCGCGAGTAGTTCTCGATCCCGGTGCAGAACCCGAGCTCGCGCATCATCTCGAGGTCGAACGTCGTGCGTTGACGGAGTCGGGCGCCCTCGAGCGCGCGTCCCTCGGCCTCGAGCTGGCCGACCCGCTCCTCCATCTCCGCCTCGATGTCCACGATTGCCGCCTTCATCTTGTCGGCCGGCGTCACGTAGTGGCTGGCCGGATAGACGTTCACCTCGCGCCGCTCGGCGAGGAGCTCGCCCGTGAGCGGATCGACCTCGGTGATCCGCTCGACCTCGTCGCCAAAGAACTCGACCCGGACGAGCGTCTCCTCCGACGCCGGCTGGAACTCGAGGGTGTCGCCGCGGACCCGGAACCGGGCCCGGGTCAGCGACTGGTCGTTGCGCTGGTACTGGAGGTCGACGAGCTGGCGGAGCACGGTGTCGCGCCGGTACGAGCCGCCCTGGCGGAGCCGGACGACCGTCGCGCCGTAGTCGACCGGAGCTCCCAGGCCGTAGATACACGACACCGAGGCGACGATGATCACGTCACGCCGCTCGAACAGCGCGTGGGTCGCGGCGTGCCGGAGCCGGTCGATCTCGTCGTTCCGCGACGAATCCTTCTCGATGTACGTGTCGCTCCGAGGCAGGTACGCCTCGGGCTGGTAGTAGTCGAAATAGCTCACGAAGTACTCGACCGCGTTGTCCGGGAAGAACTCGCGGAACTCGGCATACAGCTGCGCCGCGAGCGTCTTGTTGTGGGCGAGGACGAGGGTCGGCTTCTGGTGGGCCTCGATCGTGCGGGCGATCGTGAACGTCTTCCCGGTGCCGGTCGCGCCGAGAAGGGTCTGGTGCTTCAGGCCCTTCGCGAGCCCATCGACGAGGCGCTCGATCGCCTGGGGCTGGTCGCCGGTGGGCTCGAACGGGGCGACGAGTCGGAAGTCCGGCATGGGCGGTCCAGTCTAGCATCATTGGCGCCGGTTTCGAACGGGCGTTCGAGCGTGGCCGGCCCGACCCGAAACACGGCGAACCGCGGCTCGGGCGCCTCGGGCGATCACACGCCCCAGGGCTCGGCGGCGACGAGCGGCTCCACGTCCGGATCCGCGACCGGTTCCGGAACGACCCGGATCGACGGGATCGGCGACAGGAGGATCGGGACGAACGTCACGAGCGAGCCGACCGCCCCGACCATGATCGTCGGGTGGAGCCCGATCACGCCCCCGAGCCAGCCCCCGAGCAGCGTCCCGACCGGGATCGTGCACCACGAGATGAAGCGCATCGTCGCGGTCACCCGGCCGCGCAGGCGCTCGGGCGTCAGCGCCTGGCGCAAGCTGATCGCGTTGGCGTTCCAGAGGGCGCCGAACAGGGACAGCGCCGCGATCGTCGTTGCCAGCCCGGTGAACAGGAACGCGTCCGGCGCCAGCCCGACCGGCAGCCACGACACCGCCTCTCCGACCCCCGCGACGAGGATCACCGAGCCGGCGCCGAACCGGCGCGTGAGGCGGGGCGCCAGGAACGCCCCGAGGATCACCCCGATCGAGCCGAGCGTGAACGCGATCCCGATCTCCGCAGCCGTGAACCCACGCTCTGTGACGAGATACAGGATGAGGATCGCGTCGGCGACCGTCCCGAAGAGGTAGCCCGCCGCGATCGACAGGGCCAGGGCCCGCAGGACCCGCTCGCCGCCCACGAAGCGGAACCCGATTGCGATGTCCGCGCGCATCGATGATCGGGGCGCGCCGGCGTCGGGCTTCGCCGCGATGACGGCCGGCTCGGGTCGCCGGATCGATCCGACGAACAGAGCCGAGGCGACGAAGCTGAGGGCGTCGACGATGACGGCGGCCGGCGCCGTGACGAGCGCGACCACGGCGCCGGCCAGACCCGGCCCCAGCCGCTGCGAGATCGTCCGGGTCAGTTCCAGCCGGGCGTTTGCCGCGACGAGCTCGCTCCGTCCGACGAGGGACGGCAGATGGCTCTGCCAGGCGACCTCGAACAGGATCGACAGCGCGCCCGACAGGACGACGACGGCGTAAAGCTGCCAGATCGTCAGGACGTCAAACGCCGCGGCGACCGGGATCGACAGCAGCGCCGCCGCCCGCCCAAGATCGGCGCCGATCAGGATCCGCCGGCGCCGAAGCCGGTCGACCCACACCCCCGCGGGCAGGCTCAGGAGGACGACGGGCACGATCTCGAGCGCGCCGAGGACCCCGAACTCGAACGGGCTGACCGCGAGCGTCAGCGCTGCCACGATCGGGATCGCGAGAATCGTGACCTGGGTCCCGAAGGCGCTGATCGTCTGGCCGGCCCACAGGCGAAGGAAGTCCGGCTGCCGGTTCAGCCCGCTCGGAAGCGTCCCCGCAACGGCCACGACCGACGTCCCTCCCGACCCGATCGCCCGGCGCGTCCGAGCCCGATCGGATCGGCAGTCTACGCCTCCGCGAGCCCGGCGGCGGGCACCCGACGACGTACAGGCGGGGTATCGCGGCCGGGACCAATAGGCCATGGGACTGGCGTCCCGCCGATCGGACACTCAGCCCGTTCAGCGATCTTGGCGGAGGTCACGCGCGATCGTGCGCCTGGTGCACCCACGGAATCGCCGGCACGGTGCCGGGCGGTCGGACAGTGAGCGGGGTCAGAGTCTCGTCGAGTTCTCTCTGATCCTCATGCCGCTGTTCCTCGTGCTGCTCGGCATCATCCAGTTCGGCTTCATCTTCAACACGTACGTCACGATGACGAACGCCGCCCGCGACGCGGCCCGTCTCGGGACGATCTACGTGTACGACCGGACCCTGACGAAGGCCCAGAACGACCTCGCCCGGAACAACTCGATCAAGACCCAGATGCTCGCGTCGATGAACGGGTTGTCGACGTCGTCGCCGAGGTTCTCCACGGGCAGCACCTGGACCCAGTCGGGGCTCACCTACACGAACGGCGACCTCGTCATCACCTACGAGCTGCCGTCAGGCGTGACCGATAGCGACCCGCGGACGGGCTACCGGATCACGGTCAACGCGACCTATCACCAGGACCTGATGATCCCGCTCATCTCGGCCCTTCTCCCGCGCGACTCGAACGGCCGGATCGGGCTCGGCGGGAACGTGACGATGGTGATCAACTGATGCCCGGCCGATCGCTGGCCACGGCGCGTCGGGGCCGCCCGGACCACGGCCAGGTCCTCGTGATCTTCGCCCTGTCGATCACCGCGATCTTCGCCGCCGCCGGCCTCGCGTTCGACATCGGCCGGTTCTACGCGGAGCGCCGGTTCCTCCAGAACAGCGCCGACGCGGCCGCGCTTGCCGCGGCCAACGCCCTCATCCAGGGCCGGACCCAGACCGAGGCCGACACGATCGCGCGCGCGGTCCTCTCGTCGAACTTCAGCCACGCCCCGAACGGCGTCTCGCCGTCGCTGCCGCCGACGACGCCCGAGTACGAGAGCGGCCACGCCGGCGACCCGCTGTACCTCACGAACGGCATCCTGTTCAGCGGGTCCGAGGTCCGCGTCGCGGTCCAGAACTCGATCAACTACTCCTTCGGCCGGGTCGTCGGCCTGTCCTCGAA
>Ga0081539_10005793_pt1 | contig 12301 bp, 8 predicted proteins | sample TabmetS4T2R2_FD_71023 | JGI IMG/M metagenome (GOLD analysis project Ga0081539, IMG submission 71023) | Tabebuia heterophylla rhizosphere microbial communities from the University of Puerto Rico - S4T2R2 | ecosystem: Host-associated > Plants > Roots > Rhizosphere ...
TCGCGTCGTGAGCACACTCACGCCGCGACAGCAAGCGCCGGGTTGACGTGCTCGACGGCGCCCAGGAAGACGTCCTCGTCCGGGCCGATCCCGGCGGCGGAGATCCGCTCCGACGCGAGGAGCAGCGCCGCCAGCTCCGCGAGCTCGTCGGGCTCGACTGCGTCGATCTCGGCGATCACCCTGTCGAGCGAGAGCAGCTCCGTGTCGCTGATCAGCGACTTGCCCAGGCGGGACATCCGGTTCGAGGTCGACTCCATCGAGAGCACGATCCGCCCCTTGAGGTTCTCCTTCGCGCGGCCGAGCTCGTTCGTGCGGAAATTGCCCGCCGCGACGTCCGCGAGCTCGCGCGCCGCGATCTCGAGGCACGCGTCGAGGTTCTCCTCGCGCGTTCCGACGTAGAAGCCGACGAGGCCCGTGTCGGTGTACTGCGAGGCGAACGAGTAGACGGCGTACGCGAGCCCGCGCTTCTCGCGGATCTCCTGGAACAGCCGCGACGACGCCGAGCCGCCGAGGATCGCGTCGAGCAGCGACGCCGCGAAGCGGCGACGGTCGGAGCGCGCGATGCCGGGTGCGCCGACGCAGACGTGGTACTGCTCCGTGTCCTTGGCCTGGAAGTGCAGGCCGGGAGGCGGCGCGGTCACGAGCGGACGGCGGACGCGGACGCCTTTCGGGGGCGACTGCTCCCCGGCCCGCCGTTGCGCGCGCTCGACGAGCTGCACGACGCGCTCGTGCTGCAAGTTGCCCGCGGCCGCGACGACGATGTTGCCGCCGAGGTACATCGAGCGGTGGTAGCCGGCGAGCGCGCGCCTCGAGATTGTCGAGATCACCTCGCGCGTCCCGATCACGGGTCGACCGAGCGGGTTCGAGCCGAAGACGGCTTCCGAGAACAGGTCGTGGACGAGCTCCTGCGGCGTGTCCTCGTACATCGCGATCTCCTCCAGCACCACCTCCCGTTCTGCGTCGAGCTCCGCAAAGGTCGGCGCGAAGACCATGTCGGTCATCACGTCGACCGCCGTCTCGAGGTGTGAGTCGGGGACGCGCGCGTAGAGCACCGTGTGCTCGCGCGACGTCGCCGCATTCAGCTCGCCGCCGAGGCCGTCGAAGATCTCGGCGATCTCGGTCGCCGAGTAGAGTGCCGAGCCCTTGAAGAGGAGGTGCTCCAGGAAGTGCGAGACCCCGGCGCGCTCCTCCTTTTCGTCCCGCGAGCCGGCGCCGATCCAGTAGCCGAGCGCGACCGAGCGCACGCTCGGCACGCGCTCGGTGATGACGCGCTCGCCGGAATCCAGCTCGGAGATGACGTACTTCTGCATGGTCCGATCCTACTTTTCCGGCTAGTTGTGGCCGGATTCGCGGCACGCTAGACCTGGAACATGCTCGGCCGCTGCGGCGGGGGGGCCGTGCTCGCGATCCTGGTCGCGTGCGTGTTCGTGAGCGCCCCGAGCGCCGCGACCACCCTGCCGGCGAACTTTCAGGAGACGACCGTCTTCGGCGGGCTCACGAGCCCGACCGTGGTCCGCTTCGCCGGCGACGGGCGCGTCTTCGTCGGCGAGAAGAACGGCCGGATCAAGGTCTTCGACAGCCTCACCGACGGCACGCCCGACCTGTTCGCCGATCTTTCCACGAACGTCTACAACTTCTGGGACCGCGGCCTCCTGGGGATGGCGCTCGACCCCCAGTTCCCGACACGTCCGTACGTCTACGTCCTCTACACCTACGACGCCGCGATCGGCGGGGTCGCGCCCCGCTGGGGAACGCCGGGCGTCCTCTCGGATCCGTGTCCCACGCCCCCGGGAGCGACGGCCGACGGGTGCATCGTCAGCGGCCGGGTCTCGCGGCTGACGGCGAACGGCAACACGATGGTGAGCGGCAGCGAGCAAGTCCTCGTCGAGGACTGGTGCCAGCAGTACCCGAGCCACTCGATCGGCTCCCTCAACTTCGGCGCCGACGGCGCGCTCTACGTGTCCGGGGGCGACGGCGCCAGCTTCAACTTCGCGGACTACGGGCAGGACGGGAGCCCGCTCAATCCCTGCGGCGACCCGCCCGGCGGTGTCGGCGCGACGCTCACGCCCCCGACCGCCGAAGGCGGAGCGCTCCGCAGCCAGGACCTGCGGACGGCGGCCGACCCGACGTCGCTCGACGGCGCGATCCTCCGCATCGACCCGACGACCGGCGCCGGACTTCCCGACAACCCGCTTGCCTTCAGCTCCGACGCGAACGCGCGCCGGATCGTCGCCGAAGGGTTGCGTAACCCGTTCCGCTTCACGATCCGACCCGGCACGAACGAGGTCTGGCTCGGCGACGTCGGCTGGAACGACTGGGAGGAGCTGAATCGCATTCCCCAGCCCACTGCGGGCGTGACGAACTTCGGGTGGCCTTGCTACGAGGGGAACGGCCGGCAGCCGGGCTACGACTCGCCGAATCTGGACATCTGCGAGAACCTCTACGCGGCGGCCGGCGCGGTCACCGCGCCGTACTTCACGTACAACCATGCCGCGAAGGTCGTCCCGAACGAGGCCTGCCCGACCGGCGGCTCGTCGGTCGCCGGCGTCGCCTTCTACGCCGGGGGCACCTATCCCGCGAGCTACAACGGCGCGCTCTTCTTCGAGGACTACACCAGGAACTGCATCTGGGCGATGCTCCCGGGCTCGAACGGCTTGCCGGATCCGGCGAACATCCAGACGTTCGCGTCGGGTGCGGCCGGGCCGGTCGACCTCGAGGTCGGGCCGGGCGGCGACCTCTACTACGCCGACCTGAACGGCGGGACGATCCGCCGGATCCGGTACCTGAGTGCGAACCGCGCCCCCACGGCCGTGATCTCGGCGACGCCGACGAGCGGTACCGCACCGCTGACGGTGCAGTTCAACGGCTCCGGCTCGAGCGATCCCGACGGCGACACGCTGTCCTACGCGTGGGATCTCAACGGCGACGGCGCCTACGACGACTCGACCGCGGTGGCGCCGTCACGCACCTACGCAGCCGGCACGTACACGGTCGGACTTCGCGTGACCGATCCGAGCGGCGCGACGGGAACCGCCTTCGTGACGATCAGCTCCGGCAACACGAACCCCGTCGCGACGATCGGCTCGCCGTCGGCCTCGGTGCGCTGGAAGGTCGGCGACACGATCGCCTTCTCGGGCTCCGCAACGGACGCCCAGGACGGCACCCTGCCCGCGTCGTCGCTGACGTGGTCGCTCGTCCTCCAGCATTGCTCGTCGCCCGGTAACTGCCACGCGCATCCCGTGCAGGATTTCGTCGGCGTGGCATCGGGCTCGTTCGTCGCGCCCGATCACGAGTACCCGTCGTACCTCGAGTTGACGTTGACGGCCACCGACTCGAACGGCGGCCGCGACGCGAAGACCGTTCGCCTCGACCCGCAGACGGTCGGCCTGACCTTCCAGACGTCGCCGAGCGGCCTCTCCCTCACCGTGGGGAGCGCAGCCGCCGCGACGCCGTTCACGCGCACGGTCATCGTCGGCTCGACGAACGCGATGAGCGCCACCTCTCCGCAGACCCTCGGCGGCACCACGTATCAGTTCGCGTCGTGGTCGGACGGCGGCGCGCAGACGCACACGATCGTGGCTCCCGCGGCGGCCGCGACGTTCACGGCGCAGTACACGATCGGGTCGAGCGCGCCCACTCCTGTCGCGGCCTACTCGTTCGACGCCGGTAGCGGCACGACGCTCGCCGACGCATCCGGAAACGGCAACAACGGGTCGCTCTCGGGCCCGACGTGGTCAACGTCCGGAAAGTACGGCGGCGCGCTCGTGTTCGACGGCGTCAACGACCTCGTCACGGTTGCGGACGCGAACTCACTCGACCTCACGACGGGAATGACGCTCGAAGCCTGGGTCTTCCCGGATGCGCTCGGGACGAGCTGGCGGACGGCGCTCCTCAAGGAGCAGGCGGGGCAGCTCGTCTACGCGCTCTACGCGAACACGGACACGGCGCGCCCCAGCGGACACGTCTTCGTGGGAGGCGACCTCGACACACGCGGCACGGCGACGCTTCCGCTCACTGCCTGGTCGCATCTCGCGGCGACGTACGACGGGGCGACCCTGCGCCTGTTCGTCAACGGGACGCAGGTGTCGTCGCGTGCGGTGAGCGGCGCGATCAGCACCTCGACGGGCGCGCTCCGCATCGGCGGCAACAACATCTGGGGCGAGTGGTTCAGCGGCCGGATCGACGACGTCCGGGTGTATCCGGTCGCCCTGACGCAGGCGCAGGTTCAGGCCGACATGAACACCCCGGTCGGCGGCGCACCGCCACCGCCCGACACGACGCCGCCGACCGCACCCGCCGGGCTCTCGGCGACCGGCGGGATCAGCAGCGTCGCGCTCTCCTGGACTGGGTCGACGGACAACGTGGGCGTCGTGCGCTACGACGTCCATCGCGGAACGACCGCGGGCTTCCTGCCGAGCACCGCGAACCGCGTCGGCCAGCCGACGGGCACGAGCTTCACCGACGGCGGCCTTCCTCCGGGAACGTACTTCTACAAGGTCGTGGCAGCGGACGCGGCCGGCAACCTGTCACCGCCTTCCAACGAGGCGAGCGCGACCGTCACCGGCGACGTGCAGGCGCCGACCGTTGCGATCACGTCGCCTGCAGGCGGTGCGACAGTGAGCGGGACGGCCGCGGTCGACGCGAGCGCGTCGGACAACGTCGGCGTGGCCGGCGTCCAGTTCAAGGTCGACGGACAGAACCTGGGTGCGGAGGACACGTCGGCGCCGTACTCGGCGTCGTGGAACACGCTCGGCGCGGCGAACGGCGGACACGACCTCACCGCCGTCGCGCGCGACGCCGCCGGGAACACGTCGACCTCGGCGATCGTCCACGTCACGGTCGCGAATGCGGCCGCCCCGGTGCCGGTCGCCGCCTACTCGTTCGACGCGGGCGCAGGCGCGACGCTCACGGACGTCACCGGCAACGGCAACACCGGCACGATCACCGGCGCCACCTGGTCGACCGCGGGCAGGAACGGAGGAGCGCTCTCCTTCGACGGGACGGGCGACTGGGTGACGATCGCAGACGCGGCCTCGCTCGATCTCACGACGGGCATGACGCTCGAGGCCTGGGTCAACCCGCAGCGCCTCCAAGCGAACTGGCGGCTGATCGCGGTCAAGGAAGGCACCGGCGTCCTCGCCTACGGCCTCTACGCAAACAGCGACGCGAAGCGGCCGCGCGGCGCCGTCCGCGTCGGAAGCACCGAGTTCGACGCACGCGGAACGGCGCAGCTGGGGCAGAACGTGTGGGCGCACGTGGCGACGACGTACGACGGGGCGACGCTCCGGCTGTTCGTGAACGGCACCCAGGTTGCAACGCAGCCGATCGCAGGCGCGATCACGACGACCAGCGGACCGTTCAGGATCGGCGGCAGTTCGCTCCGCGCCGAGTGGTACAAGGGCCTGATCGACGACCTCCGGTTGTACAACACCGCGCTCAGCGCGTCGCAGATCCAGAACGACATGAATACGCCGGTGACCTAGCGGCCGGTGGCCGCCTACCGCTTCCTCACGACCTGGCTGCTCGAGGCGCCTCGCGAGCGCGTCTGGGACACGATCTACGACGCCGAGCGCTGGCCGGCGTGGTGGCGCGGTGTCGAGCGCTGCGACGTCGTCGACGAGCGGCTGTGGCGCTCCGCCTGGCGCAGCGTCCTGCCGTACACGCTGGAGTTCGAGTTCGAGATCCTCCACCTCGACCGGCCGAACGTCCTCGAGGGCCGTGCACGCGGCGAGCTGTCGGGCACGGGCACGTGGCGCGTCTACGAATCGACGCTCGGCACCGCCTCGACCTGGGAGTGGAACGTCGGCACGACGAGACGGTGGATGAACGCGTTCGGCCCGGCGGCGCGAGCGGCGTTCGCCTGGAACCACCACCGGATCATGCGCTGGGGCGCCGAGGGCGTCGCGCGCGAACTCGGCTGCCGTCTCCTGGCGTCGACGTAGCTTGTCCCTCGCTTCGCTGCGCTCGCGCTCGGGGCTCGCACGCGTTTCACGCGCGCTCGCATTGGTTGGGCTGCGCAGCGAACGCGTGACTCCGGCGCGTCGTGAGCGGCGCGGCGGAGCCGCGCCGCGCGCGCGACGTTCGACTGCCGTTGTCTGAATATTGAACTTTTGCGTCGTTCGTGATACGCAGTTGCGTGCCGTTAGTCGAAGTACGAGAGGGGAAGAACCGTGGGCACACTGCTGCGGCGACCTTTGGTCGCCTTCATGCTCGGCATCGCCCTTGCCGCTTCTGTCGCCGCCGGACGCGCGGCGTACGGAGCAATGAGCGCAGCACAGTCGCAGATCGACGCGTGCTACAAGCCGTCCACCGGAGCGCTCTACCTCGCGGGCGCAAAGGCGGGCGCGAAGAAGAGCACGCGCGCCGGTTGCCGCGCCGGGGACGTGGCGATCAGCTGGAACGTCGAAGGGCCGGCGGGCAAGGACGGTGCGCCGGGCACGAACGGGCTCGACGGCAAGGACGGTGCGCCGGGCAAGGACGGTACGAGCGTGACCGCCACCGCGCTCGCAGCGGGCGACGCGCACTGCGCGAGCGGAGGGAGCGCGTTCTCAGCGGCGACGGGTGTCACCTACGCGTGCAACGGTGCGCCGGGGAAGGACGGCGTCGACGGGCTCAACGGAAAGGACGGACAGGACGGTGCACCCGGAACGCCGGGCGCAGCCGGTCCTCCCGGTGACTTCTCCGGGCACTTCGCGAGCCCGAACGGCGACTTCGCGCTCGACGTCTCGAACACCGGCATCAAGCTGTCGGCCCCGTTCGCGTCGATCGAGCTCTCGAACGTCGGGATGACCCTGAAGGGCATCGGCCTCACGCAGATCAGCGCCGGCGTCCTCCAACTGAACGCAGTGCCGACGATCATCGGCTCGTGCGGCTCGCCCGACCACGCCGTACGCGCAGGCGACGTCGCACTCGTCGTCGGACCGCTCGGTACGCCGGTGCTGACGCCACCGGGCTCCAACCAGGTGATGGTCTGCTAGCTGCGGTCTGCGAGCTGCGGTAGACGAGGGGCGGGCCGGCCCCGCCCCTCGGTTCTGCAAGCGACGGCGGCGAAGCCGCAGTCGCGCGGCCGGAACGCCGGGGTCGCCTTCGGCGACCCCGGGTCGTCCGCTTCGAACTACTCGTCGCGACGTCCGCGCGGGCCGCGGTCGCGGCCGCCCCGTCCGCCGCGTCCTCCGCGGCGGTCGCCGTCACGGCGGGGGCGCTCTTCGCGCTCCTCGCGCGGCGGCGCGTTCTTCGCCCGCTCGATCAGCTCCTCGGGCGTGACGACGTTCCCGTTCTCGTGCTTGGCGATCAACTTGAGGCCGATCCGGCCGCGCTCCTTGTCGACCTCCTGCACGACGACGTCGAGGACGTCGCCGCGCGTGATCACATCCTCGATGTGACCGACTCGTCCCGGGCCGACATTGGAAACGTGGAGCAGGCCGTCCGTTCCCTTCTTCAATTCGACGAAGGCGCCGAACTGCGTCGTCTTCACGACCTTGGCGTTGCGATACTCGTCGCCGACCTCGGGCTCCTTGGTGAGGCCCTGGATCGCGGCGATCGCCGCGTCCGCCTTCGTGCCCTCGGTCGCGTAGATGAGGATCGTGCCGTCTTCCTCGATGTCGATCTGGACCTCGTGTTCGGCCTCGAGCGCACGGATCGTCTCGCCGCCCTTGCCGATCACCATCCCGATGTACTCGGGGTTGATCTTGACCGTCGAGATCCGGGGCGCGTGCGACGACAGCTGCTCGCGCGACTCGGGGATCACCGCGAGCATCTTGTCGAGGATGAACTCGCGCGCCCGCTTCGCCTGCTCGAGCGCGTTGCGCATGATCTCCGCCGTGACGCCGGTGATCTTGATGTCCATCTGCAGCGCGGTGATGCCGTCGCGGGTGCCGGCCACCTTGAAGTCCATGTCGCCCAGGTGGTCCTCCGCGCCCTGGATGTCGGTGAGGATGACGTAGTCGTCGCCCTCCTTCACCAGGCCCATGGCGATCCCGGACACCGCCGCCTTGATCGGAACGCCGGCGTCCATCAGCGAGAGCGTCGACCCGCAGACAGAGCCCATCGACGACGAGCCGTTCGACTCGAGCGTCTCGGAGACGACACGGATCGTGTACGGGAAGTCGCTCTCCGGCGGGATGACCGCCTCGAGCGCCCGCTGCGCCAGCGCACCGTGGCCGATGTCACGGCGCTTCGGGCCGCGCATGAATCCCGTCTCGCCGACCGAGAACGGCGGGAAGTTGTAGTGGTGCATGTACCGGCGCTCCTGCTCGAGCGAGAGGTCGTCGATGCGCTGTCCCTCCTTCGCGGTGCCGAGCGTGAGCGACGTCAGGATCTGCGTCTGGCCGCGCGTGAACAGCCCCGAGCCGTGCGCGCGCGGATTGATACCGACCTCGACCTCGATCGGCCGGATGTCCTCCGAGCCGCGGCCGTCCGGGCGCCGCTTGTCGACGGCGATCTTCTTGCGGACGAGGTCCTTGTAGATCGCCTCCGCCGCGCGTTTGACGAACTGTTTCGTCAACGAGTCCTTCGCCGGCGGCCCTTCCGAGCCCTCGACGCTCGGGCCGACCGGGAACGGGAGCTCGACGCCTTCGACGATCCGCTCGAAGAGCAGGTTCCGCTTTGCGGACTTGAGCTCCTTCGAGTCCTGCTCCGCCTCCGTCAGTGCGCGGAGGTCGTCCTCGAACTGGTCGCGGACCGGCCCCTCCACCGAAGCGAGGCGCGCCTTCTCGAGCAGCATCTGCAGCGACGAGCGAACCTGCAGCTGGCGTGTGATGTCCTCGTCGGTCGAGTCCATCGAGAGCTCCGGGCAGAGCTCCTGCATCAGCTCCTCGACGATCGTGCCGGCCTCGCGGAGGCCGTCGCTGGCGATCCGGTCGTGAATCCGGCCGCCGTGGTCGCGATCGATCTCGTCGCTGACCGAGGCGTCGATCCACTTCGCCTTGCCCACCTGCCGGCGCAGGTCCTCCTGCGCGTCGCAGAGCTTCACGATCTCCTCGTGCGCGCGTTCGAACGCCTCGAGGATTCGCTCCTCGGGAATCTGGTTCGCACCCGCCTCGACCATCGTCAGCGCCTCGCGGGTGCCGACCACGATGAGGTCGAGCTCCGAGTTCTCCTCGGACTCCTGCAGCGTCGGATTGATCGTCAGCTCGCCGTCGACGATGCCGACGCGCACCGCGCCGACCGGGCCGATGAACGGCAGCGGCGAAATCATCAGCGCCGCCGAAGCGCCGTTGATGCAGAGGATGTCGTGCGGGACGACCATGTCCGCGCTGAGCACCGTGCAGATCACCTGCACCTCGTTGCGGAAGCCCTTCGGCCAGAGCGGCCGGATCGGGCGGTCGATCATGCGCGCCGTCAGGATCGCTCGCTCGGTCGGGCGTCCCTCGCGCTTGAAGAAACCGCCGGGAATCTTCCCGGCGGCGTACATCCGCTCCTCGACGTCGACTGTGAGCGGGAAGAAGTCCGCGCCCTCGCGCGCCTCCGCTCGACCTTGCGCCGTCGCGAGCACCATCGTGTCGCCCGCGCGGATGACGACCGCGCCGTCCGCCTGCTTGGCGAGCTTGCCGCTCTCGAATGTGATCTCGCGCCCACCGATCTCGACCGAGACCGAAGCGTGGCGCTCCGTGGCAATAGCCATCTGTTGGTTCTCCACCTTTCTCCACGAGGGTGGAGGTTTGAGTCAGCTCCGTTCGTGACGGGGCTCGCTCAAACTTCCACCCCCTATTTCCGAGCTAACGCCTGAGGCCCAGCTCCTTGATGAGGGCGCGATAGCCCTCGAGGTTCGTGCGCTGGAGGTAGTCCAGGAACCGACGGCGGCGACCGACCAGCTTGAGCAGCCCGCGGCGCGAGTGGTGATCGTGCTTGTGCGTCCGCAGGTGCTCGGTGAGCTGGTTGATGCGACGCGTGAGCATCGCGACCTGGACTTCGGTCGAGCCGGTGTCCGCGCTCCCGCGGCCGTGCTGCTGGATGATCTCCTGCTTCTCTTCCTTGGTGAGGCTCAAGGTTCTCCTCTCTCTATGCGTCTCGGCAGTCCCAGCGCGCCGTCCAAGGAAGAAGGCGTGCGGCCGAGGCTGCCGTCTGGCGTTCTAGGGTAGCGAATGGGTTTGGAGCCTGCCGTTGCGGCCGGGCATCCGGCGACGGCGGAGGCCGGCGCCCGCGTGCTGGAGGCCGGCGGTACCGCCGCCGACGCGGCTGTTGCGGCCGTCGCCGCCTCGTGCGTCAGCGAGACGGTGATGACGGGGCTGCTCGGCGGCGGACACGCCGTCTACTGGGATGCGGAGGCGCGGCAGGCCTGGCACCTCGACTGCTTCTGCACCGTGCCGTCCGGCTCCGGCGCCGAGCTCGTGGAGATGCCCGTGCCGTTCGGTGAGGAGCTCGTCCACTACGCGATCGGCCCGGCGTCGTGCGCGGTGCCGGGCGTCCCCGCAGGGCTCGGCGCGTTGCACGAGCGGTTCGGCCGGCTCGCGTGGCGCGAGCTGCTCGAGCCGGCGATGCAGCTGTCGCGCACCGGCGTGGAGCTGCCGCCCGCGCACGCGGCCTGCCTCGCAATGCTCGCGCCGGTGATGACGCTCGACCGCGGGGCCGAGCTCTACAGCCCGGGCGGTCGCCTGCTCGGGGCGGGCGACACGCTCCGACAGCCGTCGCTGGAGAAGGCCTTCGCGGTGCTCGCCGCCGAAGGGGCGCGCACGGCGTACGAGGGAACGCTTGCCGAGTCGCTGCTCGGGCTCGTGCGCAGCCGCGGCGGCGTGATCACACGCGAGGACCTCCGCGGCTACCGGGCCGAGTGGCGCGCGGTGGAGGAGCTCGACTACGCGGGCACGCGCGTGTCGACGCGCGGCGGCCTGTCCGGCTTGCTCGAACTGCTCGGCCGCCTGCCGCGACTGCGCGGACTGTCCGACGGCGAGCGCGTGCTGTCGGTGCTGCCGCTGCTCGACCCAAAAGGTCCGGAGACGCACACCACGAACGTGTCGGTCGTCGACGCGGAGGGCAACGCCTGCGCGTTCACGACGAGCCTCGGCCTCGGATCGGGCGACTTCCTCCCCGGCCTCGACCTGCATCTCAACAGCATGCTCGGCGAGGTCGACCTGCTCGTCGACGGCGTTTCACCCCGTCAACGCATGCAGTCGATGATGGCGCCGTGCGTCGCCGTCGACGCCGAGGGCCTCGCGCTCGTCGCAGGCGCGGCCGGCGGGACGCGCCTACGCACCGCGCTCGCGCTCGTGCTCGCCGGCGTCCTCGACGAGGAGCTCGAGGCGCAGGCAGCGATCGATCGACCGCGCTTCCATCCCACCGACGCCACCGTCAACGCCGAGCCCGGGGTCGACGAAGACGCACTCGCGCAGCTCGAGGCCGCCGGCCGCAGCGTCCGCCGCTGGCCGTCCCGCCACCACTACTTCGGCGGCGTGAGCGCGGTTACGCGTCGGGGAGCCGGAGCCGATCCGCGCCGAAGTGGCGCCGTTCGAACTCCTCGCTGACCGGCACCTTCGCCGACAGCCACCCGACGTACCCGCACTCGGGACACCCTGGGTTCTTGGAGACGATGCTCCGTCCCCTCGATTTTCCGTAGACGGTTCCGCAGGCGAGGCATCGGACGTCCTGGGCGATCTCAAGGGGAATCTCGTCGTCTAGTTCGTGGTTGTTCACATCGAGGTAGACCCCGTTTTCGGGAAAAACCTGCGCCCGATTACGCGGGACGTGGGACAGCTCTGGCGGCCTCGACGTCCCTTTCGATCTGCCGCACGAGCTCCTCTTCGCTGCCGAACGCCGCCTCCGGGCGGAGGTGGCTCCACAGCTCGACGCGGAGGGCTTTGCCGTACAGGTCGCCGTCGAAGTCGAGGAGGTACGCCTCGAACCGGCGTTCGCTTCCCCCGAAGTGCGGGTTGACGCCGATCGAGACCGCCGCGCGGTGACCGCCGGCCGCACCCGCGTAGATTCCGTTCGGCGGCAGGACGAGGCCGCGCGCGACCCGCAGGTTCGCCGTCGGGAAGCCGAGAAGCCGGCCACGGCGGTCCCCTTCGACCACGACGCCCTCCACCTCGAACGGCCGCCCGAGCATTCGCGCCGCCGCCTCGATCTCGCCCGCCGCGACGAGCTCGCGGATCCGCTGCGACGACACGCCCTCGACCACCGGGACGACGACGTCCGCGTCCGCGTCGGCGCCGCGCACGCGTGGCGTGCCGTGGCCGAAGACGAGCACCGCCCCCTCGAGCTCGACCGCCGCGCCCGGGGGAAGGACCGTCACGTCGGCGACGCCGGCTTCGCGAAGAAGCTCGACGCGCCGGTCGACGCTGCAGAGCAGCGGCGTGCCGGCGACCGG
>Ga0081539_10005794_pt1 | contig 12300 bp, 10 predicted proteins | sample TabmetS4T2R2_FD_71023 | JGI IMG/M metagenome (GOLD analysis project Ga0081539, IMG submission 71023) | Tabebuia heterophylla rhizosphere microbial communities from the University of Puerto Rico - S4T2R2 | ecosystem: Host-associated > Plants > Roots > Rhizosphere ...
GCGGGGGGCTGCAGATGGCCGCCCGCATCGTCGTCGCGAGCGAGTTCGGCCGCCCGCAGGAGCGATGCGACAGTCCCAGCGTCGGTCCAGTCGCCTTCGAACACCCGCGAAAACAGCCCGCCGTGGGGGATGTAGTGGTTGAGGACGTCGGTGATCTCGAACTCGCCGCGCTTCGACGGTGCGAGCTGGTCGATGACCTCGAACGCGTCCGGCCGCAGGAAGTAGACACCGATCGGGATCAGGTTCGACTTGGGGACCGCCGGCTTCTCCTCGAAGCCGATGACGCGGCCTTCGGCGTCGAGCTCGGCGACGCCGAAACGCTCGGGATCCGGCACTTGATAGAGCAGGCTACCGGCGCCCCACGAGCCGGCCTCGAACTCACGGGCGATCGGCAACAGCGCCGGACCGCGGAGGATGTTGTCACCGAGGACGCAGCAGAACGCCTCATCGCCGACGAAGTCGCGGGCCAGCCCGATCGCATGCGCAATGCCGAGAGCGCCGCGCTGGTAGCGGTAGGTCAGATCGAGGCCAAAATGTGAGCCGTCAGCCAGGAGCTCGACGACGTCGCCGACGCTCTTGCCGCCGACGACAACCATGACCTCGCGGATGCCCATCCCCGCCAGCGTCTCGATCGGGTAGTAGATCATCGGCCGGTCGTAGATCGGCAGCAGGTGCTTGTTCGTGACGATGGTGAGCGGGAACAGGCGGGTCGCAGTCCCACCGGCAAGGACGATGCCCTTCATCGGGCGTCAGGGTAGCAGTCTGCCTTGACGCGCCGAACCGGCTCGATCGTCAGGGTCGCTTCGTGGGGCTCGGCTTGGGCTTGGGGGTCGGCTCGACGCACGGTTCTTCGTTGTTCGGCAGCGTCCCGGTCGATGGCTCCGGCTCGCACGGGCGCGGCACGGTGGGCGGCAGACCACCGTGGTAGTCGGTGATGATGAGCACGTATTCGAGCTGGTCGAGGTTCATTGGCGGGACGATGTAGGCCGTCTGGACCACGGCGTTGGCGTCGCGCTTGACGTCGATGACCTGGCCGATGACGAGGCCCTTCGGAAAGGGCGACCGAACCGAGCCGTTGAGCTCGATACCGGCCGTCACGATCTCCTGGCCGAGCTCGACGCGAACCGTGGAATCGATCTTCTCCATCGTCAACGGGCTGCCCAGCTGGCCGATGACGACGCCCGTCGCGGCTGAGGGCAGCTGGCCGATCACGGTCGAGCTCGTGTCGGTGATGAGCATGACCGTCGACCAGGTTGGCCCGACCTCTGTCACGCGACCGGCCAGCGCCCCGCCCTGAGCCACGACGACGTCGCCGGCGACCACGCCGTCGTTCGAGCCCTTACTGAGCGTGACGACCCGCTTGAATTCGGATGGCTCCCGGGCGATGACCTGGGCAGCGACGGTGTCGAAGTCAAGCCCGTTCTGGAGCTGGAGGAGCGCCGTGAGCTCGCGGATCTCGCGGGCAACCTCGTTGTACCTCTGGTTCTCGTTCTGGAGCCGGGCATTCTCGTCACGGAGCTGCTGGTTGTCCGTTCGGAGCTTGTCGATCTCGCCGAGCGCGCCGAATACCGAGGCGACGGTCCCCGCGACGCCGTCGAGAGCCTGCTCGATCGGCCGGAACGCGAAGCTGACTCCACGCTGGAGCTCGAGGACGGCCGGATTCGACGAGAACGCCATCATCAGGAAGCTCAGCCCGAGCAGGATCGCGAAGGCGATCCCGCGCCGGCGGGCCGCGCGCGAGGCCAGGAGCGTGCTCACCGGGGAAGCCTAAATCCTCGGGCCATCGGCTTCGCGGAGCGAAGCCTTGGACCTCGGAAAGCCAGGACCTGACACACACGGCCAAGCGGCTTGACCGGTCCCGATTTCCGTCATCTACGAACCGGAGTGGTACGCGACCCGGTTTGAGCTCGTGTCCGCTCGTGGGTTGCGCGAGACGTGCTCGACTCAAGCGGGCGCCGGGATGAAATCAACGCAAGCTCCAAGCAGATTCACTCCCGGCGATCCCACATACCACTCGGGTTGCTATCTGGAGGATTCCGGGCTGGCCCGTGAACCGGCGCCCTGAGTAGAAGGCCGCCTAACGCGGCGGGCGGGCGTACGCGTCCGAGACGAGAACCCGTTCCATCGCCGGAATGTTCATCTCCTGCAGAACGATCCCGGTGCCTCGGGCGACGCAGGTCAGCGGATCGTCGGCGACGTGGACCGGCATCTGGGTCGCCTCGGCGACGCGCCGATCGAGCCCGACCAGCAGCGCCCCCCCTCCGGCCAGGACGATGCCCTGGTCCATGATGTCGGCGACCAGCTCAGGCGGCGTCTCCTCGATCGTGTCCTTGATCGTGTCGACGATCTGCTGGACGGTCGGCTCGATGGCCTCGCGGATCTGGTCGGCGCCGACCTCGACCTGCCGCGGCAGCCCCGTCAGGAGGTCGCGACCCCGGAGCGTGACCCGCTGCTGGTCCCATTCGCCGGGATATGCCGAGCCGATCGCGATCTTGATGTCCTCCGCGGTCCGCTCGCCGAGGAAGAGGTTGTATTCGCGGCGAGCGAAGCTGACGATGTCCGAGTCCATCTCGTCGCCGCCCATCCGGATCGAGCGCGAGACGACGATCCCGCCTAGCGAAATGACCGCCACCTCGGTCGTGCCGCCGCCGATGTCGACGACGAGACTGCCTGATGGCTCACTCACTGGCAGGCCGGCGCCGATCGCTGCGGCCATCGGCTCCTCGATCAGGCGCGCCCAGCGCGCGCCGGCGTTCAGCGCCGCATCCCGGACGGCCCGCTTCTCGACCTCGGTCACGCCCGACGGGATGCCGAGCAGCATCCGCGGCCGGGGGATCATGCCGACCCGGTTGTGAACCTTGTTCACGAAGTACTTGATCATCTGCTCGGTGACGTCGAAGTCGCTGATGACGCCATCACGGAGCGGCCGAATCGCGACGATGCTCGCCGGCGTGCGGCCGACCATCCGCTTTGCCTCGGCGCCGATCGCCAGGACCTGTTTGGACTTGGCATCGATCGCGACGACGCTCGGCTCGCTGATCACGATGCCGCGATCGCGAACATGGACGAGCGTGTTGGCCGTCCCGAGGTCGATGCCGATGTCGCGGGAGAAGAGGCCGAGCAGGCGGTCGAGCATGAGCCGGGCAGGTTCCTTCTTGAGTGGGCCGTCGCGACGCGATCGCCGCCGGGCACGTGGCGGGTCGCGGCTCCATCGCAACGGAACGCGCGGATGGTCGCGGCGGAGGGAAAGCGCGTGCAGTATACCCGGACGGCTGACGGCTTCCGGCTGGTGCGCTTCGAGCGAGGTTCCGTGAACGTCGGCTGGCGACGCACTTACGCACCTACGGAGGTTTGCGGACGCCGGCGTGGCCCAACTCGACACGCCGACCGGAACTGCCTTCCCTCTCGATTCCGGTGACTGGGGCGGATACGGTGCCGTCATCGTGGAAACGTGGGACCTCTACAAGACGCTCCAGGTCGACCCGGACGCCGAGATCGACGTGATCAAAGCCGCCTATCGGGTCCTCGCCGCGCGGAACCATCCGGACGTCGGTGGGTCCTCTGAGAAGATGAGCTCGATCAATCAGGCGTGGACGATCCTGTCCGACCCTGTCGCCCGGGCCACCTATGACCGCGATCGCCGCCTCCGGACGAACGGCGAGCGCTGGGACGCTTACGCAACGACGGCGACGGCATCCCACGACCGGGCCAACGGGACGATCATCGACTACGGCCGCTACGCCGGCTGGACGATCCCCGAGGTCGCCCGGCGCGACCCGGACTTCCTCGAATGGCTCGGGCGCACGCCGCTCGGGCGCCGCTATCGGGCCGAGATCGACGAGATCCTGTCGCGGATGTACCAGACGACGACGGTCGTTGCGGAGCGCCCGGCGCGCCGATCGCGGTTCGGCCGCCGTTAGGCGGTCGCCCGATCGTCCCTATTGGCTGGTCGTCGCGGGCAATCGCTCGAATGTGATTCCTCGGTCGCGCAGCGAGACGTACGCGTCGTGGCCGACGATGAGGTGATCCAGCAACTGGATGTCGAGCAGGCGGCCGGCAGCGAGGGCTTCGGCCGTCAGGTGCAGGTCGTCCGGTGAAGGCGTCGGGTCGCCGGACGGGTGGTTGTGGACGAGGATCAGGTTCGCGGCATTGAGGCGGACAGCGTCCCGGAAGAGTTCGCCGACTCGCACCAGCGACGTCGCCACGTTGCCCTGGTAAACCGTCACGACGCGCAGGACGACGTTCTTCGTATTCAGAACGACGACCCGCAGCTCTTCGCGTTCGAGACGGCCCATTTGGAGGACGAGCCGATCCGCGACGTCGCTCGGGGAGCGGATCGTCCAGTGGTTCGCCGGCCAGTCCGCCAGGAGGCGTCGCCCAAGCTCGAACGCGGCAGCCAATTGAGCCGCCTTGACCGCACCGACCCCGCCGATTGACTGGAGCTCGAGGTCGCTGGCCCGGGCAAGGCCTGTCAGGCCGTCGAAGCGCGCCAGCGCGTCGGTCGCGAGATCGACCGCGGAGCGGCCGCTGCCGCCCGAACCCCACAGGAGGCCGATGAGCTCGGCCGAGGTCAGACCCGCGGCGCCGCGCGATGCAAGTCGTTCACGGGGGCGCTCATTCAGCGGCAGCTCGCGGATACGGTGGCCGCAGACGGGTGGCGACGAGAGGCGCGTTCGGGCCACCGGAAGCCTCCTGACAAACGGGCGGTCTCCGGCGGATCAGGCGTCCCCGGGCCCGTACGACGGAAGCCCGCCGATTCCTTCCGCCATCCGAACCCGGGAACGCCTCGCAGACTAGCGGCCGACCCTCACCGGGCCATCATCTCGTCCTTCGCGGGCGATCAACCCGCACGCCACGGAGCCTGCGGTTCAGGACGACGATCGCAGTGCCGCGCCGGCCAGCACGATGAGGATCCCGTTGAAGGCCGCGTGGAGCCCGATCGAGGCGTAGATCGAGCCGCGCCGGACGAAGACCCAGCCGAGCACCAGCGCGACCGGCACCCGCGCCCCGAACCCCACGATCGCCATGGCCAGCCCGGCTGACGCATTGGTCGCGGACGTGGTCAGGATGTGGGCGATGGCGAAGAACAGGGCGGCACGAATGATCCCCTGACGAACCCCAAGCGACCTGACCCAGGCTGTCGTCGCGACGCCCCGGAACACGATCTCCTCCCCGATGGGGGCGACGATCGCCGCAGTGACGAGGTTCGCGAGCAGACCGATCGGCTCGCCGGTTGGCGTCAGCGGGCTCTCGGGGGTGACCTGGAAGATCGCGACGAGGATCACCTGGACGACGAGCGTCGCGACGATGACCGGCCCGGCGAACACGGCGCCCCAGCCAAGATCTTCGAGCGCGGTCGGGATCGAGCGGGTGAAGCCCATCTCGTGCCAGCTGAGGGCGCCCGTCCCGACGACGAGCAGGCGGACAATGACGAGGTAGGCCGCCGCCTGGATGGTCAGCAGAAGCAGATCGCCGAGCGGGCCTTCGGTCCGGATCCCGGCGCTTCGAAAGAAGAAGCCGATCACGATCGCCGCGAGGATTCCAACCGGGATCGAGGCCGCGAACACGAGGATCGGCGACGGGCCCTGGTACGCCTCGACGCCCTTCGCACGTCGCTCGATTGCCTGCGCCCCAGCGCCCGCGACGAGGCCGACCGACAGGATCGCCAGCCCGACGAAGAAGAGGAGCACCTGGCCCACGAGGTAGCCGATGACAGTCGGGCCGAGCCCGACGATCGTGGCCAGCCAGCCGAGGACGAACAGCCCCGGCGCGGTCCGACCCTCGATCGTGAAGATGGTCGCTCCCGGCCGGGATGGCGGCGGCGGCGATGTCGCTTCAGTCATCGGCCATCACGGAAATGATGGCCGGCCGGCGAAACTAGCGCTCCGGGACTGGATCTCCGGCTGTTCGCGGATTTGCGCCACCACGCGGCGACGATGCGCGAACGGCACGCAGCGCACCACTTGCCGCGCTTGCGAGACCGGTCTGTGCCTGGCCACTGGCCAGACGGCCCGAGTCCTCGACCACCGGCAGCGCCTGGACCGCTGCGACCTCGCGTCGCTCGAAGTCCTTGCCGCACCACGCGCAAAGCGACCAGTCGAGGCCGACCAGGCGGCTGCAGTTCGGGCAGACCCGGTTCAGTCGCGTTCGACAGGTTGGACAGATGATCCATTCCTCATGGGTCCGTCGGCCGCAGGTCGGGCAGCTCCTGATCGCCTCGACCTCGGCGATGAGGGCTTCTTCGGCGAGGTTCCGCTCATACACCTCGGCGATCTTCTCCTGGGGCCGCACGATCCGGTACGCGAACACCGCCAGCGGGAAGAAGATCGGGGTGAAGACGATGATCATGCTCGCCGCGAAGTACGGAAGGATCGGGTTCTCCGCGCGGAGCTGCATGTCGCGGAAGGCCCAGTACGCTGCCGCCAACCACAGGATGATGACGTAGACGACAGTCGCCTGGAGCGCCAGGTGGACGACGGGGTTGTCGAAGAACCCTCCGATTGCCGAACCGACCTCGTTGAGGATGTCGTCCATCCGCCCGGCTTTTGCCTCCTAGTGGGTCGACCCTTCCATAGAGGTCGCCCGTCGCCCGACGGCTCCGCGGCAGTGTAGCAGGGGCTCAGACTGCTTCCGGGGCGCCATTCGGTGCGTCAGTATGCGTGCGTCGCGCATTGCAATCGCGCGCCGCGGTCAGACGGAATGCGCCTCCCCATCGTGACGCGACGGCAGAATCGAGAGTACGCCGGCGACGATGAGGACGAGAGCGCCGACGAGCTCGACGATCACGCCCACCTTGTAGCCGAAGCCGCCGGCGAACACGTACGGCCACGCCAGACCGATCAGCACGCCGCCCAGGACCAGGCTGAGCAGGCTCGTTCGAAGCCAGGCCGGCACCCGATTGGGCAGTACGGACAGAAGGAAGCCGGCGACGGCGACGAACAGTACGAGGACCTGTGTCGGGCTCGCGAGACCCCATGTCTCCGTGAAGGTTCCGCCGCTGCTCGCCGAGCCGATGACGACCGCGGACCATGGCAGGAGAAATCCGATTACCCCAGCGCCGCAGCCGAATGCGACGAGCCAGCCGATGAGTGTGTTCGGCGCGTCGAACGGAAGGTCGGCGAACAACGAGACTGCGCCCGGCTTCAGCGGCTTCTGGGTCCCCGTCGCGGGTTGTGGGCCGGCAGGGCTCTGGGCGGCGGCCGGCGTGGCGACAACATGACTCGGGGCCGGCGGCGTAGCCGCATTGAAGACGTTCGACGGGGCAAGGTACGCAGAGCTGGCCTGGCCCGGAGTCGACGGCGGGACGTACGCCCCGAAAACGGGACCAGCCGGGGTCGCTGAAGGAGCGCTTCTAGCGACAGGTTCGACTTCGCGGCCCGTTGGGTCGTCGAGGGTGCGCGGCGGCTTCGGCGGCCAGTCCGCGAGGACCGACGGGATCGACGACCCGAGAGCCGCCGATCGTTGCTTCGATGGTTGCATGGGCTGGCTCGCTCCCAGGAGCTGTCCGGCCGTCCTGGTGGTCGCTACGGTCCCGACCACCGCCAGCGGCGCATCCGGACCGACCAATGGCGGTGTGCCGTTCGCTGCCGCGTCCACGGCCGCAGCGAGGGTACCGTTTCCCGACCCGGCGGAGAGGCTCGATTCGTTTGCCGCGCGGGCAGCACGGGTGCGCCGCGTCGGTCCGGTCACGGCCGCGACGAGCGAGCCGCATGCCGGACATGCCAGGCGGCCCGATGGCACGGGCTTTCCGCATTCGGGGCAGACGACCGTCTTCCTCGGCATTGCAGTCCTCGTTGGGCCGGCAGCGCCGGCGAACGACGCTACACGGTGCCAGACGGATCCGCGGACGACCAGTCCCCCGGACGGGCGTCGTCGGAACCGCCGATGGTCCCGACGCCTTCGACAGCCGGCGTCGCCGGTTGCCGGTCCATCGATCGCGTGAGTCGCAGGAATTCGGCGGTCCAGGCGACGCCTCGCCAGGCAACGACGATCCCGATCACGACCAGGCCGGCGAGCCACGCGGCAATCAGGGCAACCACTGCCCCGATCGCGAGGAGCGAGTCGCCGGGCCCGAGGGTTGTCGCCTCGACGAGTCCCCAGCCGACGGTTGCGGTGGCGTACGCGGCCACGGCTGCGGCGAGGACAACGGCGTCCATGGCAACCAGCGTCCCGAGACTCGAAATCGGGTGGCGGATGAGGTGCCACCAACCGCGCGCGAGCGCGCCGGCCGTCGAGCGACCGCTGAGCACGAGATACCGAACGGCCAGCCCGCCCGCAGCCTCGCCGAGAATCCAGGTCAGGACTAGGGCGGCGATCGCATCCGGCACGTCGGTGAGGATCCGGACAATCAGCGGCGTGACCACCTCGAATGGGCTCGTCAGCTCCGAGTAGGTAGCCTGGTAGATCCGCAGTGCACTCAACGCGATGACGACGAACACCGGCACATGCGCAACGAGTCGGACGACGCTCGCTTTGATGATCGTGCGAGAGCCGCTTGCCGCTCGATCGCGGTCGATCGAGGTGGTGCCGAGGAGCTCCTCCTCCCTTGCAACCGCGCCGATGAGCGCGACGTCGCAGGCTGCCCCGACGAGTCCGCCGGCGAAGAGCCAGATGAGGAGGCCCAGGAACACCGCCGCGCCAAGCAGCAGCGCGGCGATCGACACCGACCCGAAATAGACCTGGACGACGAACGGGGCGAAGACGTTCGCGAGTCCGGCCGGTGTCGGCAGGACGATGATCGGGAAGGCGACGAGGACGATCCCGCCTCGAGCGAGGAAGCCGCCGAGGGCGATGACGATCAAATCGGGTCGAGCCAGAACGACCAACGCCGACGCCGCGACGCCCGCGAGCCAACCCCTTCGGCGCGGTTCTCGTTCGCCTTGCTCGATCGATGGGTCGTCCGCCACAGCTGCCGCGAGTCTAGGCTCGAACGGCGAATCGAGCCGCCCGCAGATCGCTGCCGACTAGTGGCGGTGGAGGGCTTGAACGCCGCGTGCAAACGCGACCAGCACGGCTTCGGCGAGCTCGTTCGGGCGCATCGTCGCGGCTCGCGCAGGTTCCCACTTGAAGCCCGCGCGTATGGCCAACGGACATCGCCATGGTCGCGTGGGGTCGTCCGGAGGCGCGACCGGTGTCAGGCGGATCGCGAGTCGGCCGTTCTCTTCGAGGATCAAACCGGCCAGCGCCCCGGCCATCGATGGCCCCAGCCGTCTAAGCGGCGGCTCCGGACCAGGACCGGCGCTCGGAGCGACGTCGGTGAAGCTGACGACTCCGTCGTCATCGGTGACCCACAGGATCCCGAGCCACCACTTGTCAGGGCCTTCGGAAGGTGCGCCCATCCCCGCGCGGTATGGCTTGTCCCCGATCCTGATCTCGACCTCGCGCAGGAACGAGGGACCGGGCGGAGGGAGACGGTCGGGCACGCGGCGAGGATAGCGGGCCGCCGCCGTGCGCCCGACACAGCTGGCACGAAGCTTCCAAATACCGCTCAGGGCGGTACGGGGCGACTCTGGCAGTCCTCACCGTCACATCGGGCGCTGAATTCATGCCGCCGCGTGATCAAGTGGAGCAGGTTTTCGGGCGGAAACTGGTCCTGGGAGCCGACCAACACCTTCCGCTTACCACTGGAAGCGGTATATCGAAGAAATCGGGGCCTTTGTCGCGCGAGCCGGCCTCAGGCCGAGGTGGTGGTCTCTTCGGTCGACTCGCCGGCCTCCAGGGATTCGGCCGCATGGCTCGGTTCGGTGCCGTTCTCCTCCGTTTCTTGCTCGGATTCGACGGCTCCTTCGGGAAGGATCGTGGGTTCGCCCTCCTCGTCGGCCTCGACGGCGGCTTCCGCAGAGATCGAGTCCGCCTCCGCCTGGAGGTTCGCGACCTCGGCTTCGAGCTCGAGACGGAGGATCTCGCGACGGACGTCGGGCGGCGGTGGCGCGAGCGAGCCCGGGGGTGCAGGCGCCTCATCGGGAGCCGTGTCCTCACCACCGAACCACGAGAGCAGACGGCTGCGGCGCGGCGCGGTCGGCATGCGAGCGTTGCGGACGATCGCCTCGGCGTCGATGGCGGTCACGCCGGGTAGCGCAGTCGTCTCGGTCTCACCAACGAGCGTGGCGCCGCACGATGGGCACGTTTCGACAGCATCGGGGGGCAACTCGGCGGAGCACCATGGGCAATGGGCTGGGCCGGCCGTCTGGGCGGCGGTTTGGTCGACCATCGGCGGTCACTTTACCCGCTCGCGACCGCCCGGGAATGCCCCATTGGTCCCGGGTGAGCGGTGGACGCCATGGTCACGCTCGCCGAACCTCGCTTACGCGCGTTGTCCGCGTCGATGCTCGCTCCATGAGCACCGCACGCGAAAGGCGCCTCGTTAGTTCGCGACATTGAGCCCCACCGGTGGCAGAGCTCTCGTTTTGATGCCCAGTAGATGCATAAACGCGCCCGTCGCCGGGCCGCTGGCACCGCAAGCCCAGCGTTGGCCGTGCGTTTGTGCACGGAGCGCTCACGCAGCGAGCACGCGGCGCGATTAGGCGCCTGGCCCCTTCGTCTGGGGTTCCTACTCCCACTCGATCGTGGCAGGCGGCTTCGATGAGATGTCGTACACGACCCGGTTGACGCCGGGCACCTCGTTCACGATGCGCGACGAGATCTTGCCGAGCACGTCGTACGGGAGCTTGGCCCAGTCGGCGGTCATCCCGTCCTCGGAGCTGACGGCCCTGATCGCGACCACGTTCGAGTATGTCCGGTAGTCGCCCTGGACACCAACAGATCGAACCGGCGTCAGGATCGCGAACGACTGCCACAGCGCCCGATACAACCCCGCGGCCTTGATCTCGTCGATGACCACCCAGTCGGCCTCCCGAAGTGTGTCCAGGCGCTCGGCGGTGACCTCGCCGATGATCCGGATCGCGAGGCCCGGTCCCGGGAAGGGCTGGCGGAGGACCATTGCCTCGGGCAGGCCCAGCTCCAGCCCGACCGACCGCACCTCGTCCTTGAACAGGTATCGCAGCGGCTCGATGAGCTCGAAGCGCAAGTCGGCGGGCAGCCCGCCAACGTTGTGGTGGGTCTTGATCTTCTGGGCGGCTTTCGTTTCCGCGGTGGCGCTTTCGATGACGTCCGGGTAGAGCGTCCCCTGGGTGAGGAAGTCGATCCGGCCGAGCTTCGATGCCTCCTCCTCGAACACCCGGATGAACTCGTCGCCGATGATCTTCCGCTTCTGCTCGGGATCCTCGATACCGGCCAACCGGACCAGGAACCGCTCGCGCGCGTCGACCATGACGAGCCGCATGCCCAGGTTCTGCTCGAACGTCTGACGAAGGAGCTCCGACTCCTTCTTGCGCATCAGCCCGTGGTCGACGTAGATGCACGTCAGGCGATCGCCGACCGCCCGATGGACGAGCGTCGCCGCCACCGCGGAATCCACGCCACCCGACAGGGCGCAGATGACGAGCCCATCCGAACCCGTCTCGCGGGCATGGCGATCGACACGGGCACGAATCTCAGCGACCGTCGACTCGATGAACGAGGCCGGTGTCCATGTCGGCCGTGCGCCGGCGACGTCGAGGACGAAGTTCCGGAGGATCTCGCGGCCGCGGGGCGTGTGGACGACCTCGGGGTGGAACTGGATTCCGTAGAGGCGCTGCTCGGGATTGGCGAGGCCGGCAAAGGGCGTCGAATCGGTCTGGGCCGTCGCGTGGAAGCCCTCGGGCGGGCGAAGGATGGAGTCGCCGTGGCTCATCCAGACCGGCTGGTCACGGTCGAGGCCCTTGAAGAGGCCGTCCTCGGCGGTGATCGTGACGGTCGCCGGTCCGTACTCGCGACGCCGCGAGGCGACGACGTCGCCGCCGAGCTCGTGGGCCATGAGCTGGAGCCCGTAGCAAATGCCGAGAACAGGAGCGCCGCCAGACCAGAGGGCGGGATCGGGGCGCGGCGCGCCCTCGTCGTAGACCGACGACGGGCTGCCCGACAGGATGATCGCCTTTGGTCGTCGACGGGCGATGTCGCGCCACGGCGTATCGAACGGCAGCAGCTCCGAGTAGACGTGCAACTCCCGGACTCGACGGGCGATCAGCTGGGAGTACTGACTGCCGAAGTCGAGGACGACGACGGTATCAGGCTCGGTCGCACCGCTTGGTCGATCGTCCGCCGGGCGCTCGGGTGCCGGCGCATTGAGGGCCGTCTCGAGATACGCCTCGACCTCGGCGTCATCCGGCGCGAGGACGCGATGGCCGGCATTCGCGAGCTCGCCATGAACGGTCTTGCCCCGTCGAACCGGCTCCGTCCCGGCTTGTCCCGCCTTGTCCGCCT
>Ga0081539_10005795_pt1 | contig 12300 bp, 16 predicted proteins | sample TabmetS4T2R2_FD_71023 | JGI IMG/M metagenome (GOLD analysis project Ga0081539, IMG submission 71023) | Tabebuia heterophylla rhizosphere microbial communities from the University of Puerto Rico - S4T2R2 | ecosystem: Host-associated > Plants > Roots > Rhizosphere ...
TCCAGCAGGCCGGCGCCCTTGAGGACGCGGTAGACGCTGGACGGGCTGCAGGCGACGACGTCGGCGTCGAGCATCATGAAGGTCAGGCGGCGGTAGCCCTCCGTGGGGTACAGGGCGTGGAAGTCGAGGATGGCCTGCTTCTCCTGGTCCTCCAGCCAGTGGTCGCGGGGAATCCAGGCATTAGACCTTTTCGGAAATGCCTACAATGGCCATATGATGACCTACCAAACGCTATCGACTCAACCCCGAGTGTTTCTCGCGATGACCGGCCTGACCAGCGCTGAGTTCGGGGATCTCCTGTCCGCTTTCGAGACGGCCTACGAGCGGGCCTACCCGCGCGATCGCACCGCAACAGGTCAACGCCGCCAATGGTGGCAGTGGGGCGGACGCCGCAGCGCCCTCGCCAGCGCCGCGGACAAACTGCTGTTCGTCCTGGTCTACCTGAAGACCTATCCGCTCCAAGTGGTACTGGGCCAACTCTTCGGCCTGAGTACCTCCCAGGCGAATTACTGGCTCCATCACCTCCTGCCGGTGCTTCGCTCGGCTTTGGATGACCGGGGCGTGCTGCCGGAACGCGACGGCGGTCGCTTGGCGTGCCGTCCTGCCCCGCCCAAAGGCTCCCGGGCCGTCATCATCGACGGGACGGAACGACGCCGGCAACGCCCGAAAAACCCTGAAAAACAGGCCCTTCACTACAGCGGCAAGAAGAAAACCCAGACGGACAAAAACCTCCTCCTGGGGAACGAGCACACAGACAAAGTCATCTATCTGGGACCGACCGTTGCTGGCAAAAAGCACGACAAGAAAGCCGCCGAGGAGGAGGAGATTGCCTATCCGACCCATGCCTCGCTCGACAAGGACACGGGCTTTCAGGGCTATGAGCCAGCGGGAGTGCTGACCCGACAGCCCCAAAAAACCGAAAAGCCAGGGGTTGCGCGTGGAGGACAGATTTCTTCACCATCTTATCTCCAGCGCCCGCGTGGTTATAGAAAACGTGATTGCCGGGGTGAAACGGTGTCGGATTGTCACAGATGTCTTACGTCTGACCACCGAAGGCATCTCTGCTCTCGTCATGGAGCTTGCATGCGGCTTGCACCATCTCCGTGTGAGTTGTCGTCATCCGTTGCCCGCATTCGATGTGCTGAGCTTGCTCGGCTCTGGTTAAACCCGATAATGTCTAATATCAATGGCTTGGCATTTTACCACTTAATCCGGTGGAGTCTGGAAAATGTTGTTGACTCCACAACCAGCGCCGTACAAACGCCATCGTGTCCGAGAAGGGCGCGCCCTGTTTGGCGTCCCAGGCATCTCGGCGTGCGGGCAACGCCTGCCCTTTGAGCAGCCGTGCGGCCAACCAGCTGACGCACGCGTACAGACCCAACAAGCCGGGCGTCGTACGGGCGATGGCTTTCTCCGACCACTGACGGTGCGTCTCCAGGCCGAGATGCGCGCGGGCCTCCTCGAAGGTGCCTGCCATTTGCCACCTTCTGCCGCACCATGCCAGGCGCGGTTGCGGCGTGGCTGCCAACTGCGTCGCGAGCAACGCCTGGGGCTCACACTGCTCGTGCGGGGCACGGATCAACCCCCAACGGACCGGCACCGCTGGCATGCCGGGAGGATACCAGACGCACGTCCCCGTCACTACTTCGCCTACACGCTGCGGCGCGCCATACCCGTCATATACCGTCACCGGTGGCCACTTCGTCTGCTGATCAGCCGCCACGCGCTCGAGCGGGGGCAACCGTTTCCCCTGCTGGCGCGGACGCCCCATCTGCCCGGCGCGCCGCGCTGGTGCCGGCTCATCCAATGCAGCCTCCAGACGTCACCGTGTGACCACCGTGATCGATGCCCGCACAGCCGCCAGGAGTGCCAAAGCGGCAAAACTGCTGGCGGCGGTGCCAACGCTCGCGCGGTCGGGCAGCCAGCGTGCCGCCAAGCCAAGCCTCTGCCGGGCCCGATCCGTCCGCGTGCGGGGTGCGCGCCTGCGCTCCTTGCCGGAACGCTCCGACGAGCATAGCGCGGTCATCAATGGGAGCGCCCACACACGGTTGGCCCACGGCAGCTCGACCAGCAGCATCAAGCAGAGCCAGCGTAAGCCGCTCGCCTGGACGAAGTGCGCCGGAGAAGAGCGGCCCGGATCACGCTAGATGCCTGGCGCGGGGCGCTTCTCGCCCCGGCGCCGCTCGCTCGTGTCATCCAGTCCCGACACGATTGTTCCAGTTGCAGCAAACGCGCTGCCCAGCCAGCCGAGCAGGCTCTGACTGGCGGCGAGGCCAGACCAGCGGGCACGGGTCAGCACCCGATGGTAGTTCTGAAACGGCGCGTCTTGGCTTAAGCCCATAACGCGCAAAGCCGAGGGCACGGTGCGTTTGCCAGGCGAGAGCATCGCGCCCATGAGCAAGACGTGAGCGGGTTGGCACACAGATTTGGAGAAGAGGGGCGCGCATGCTACGAACAGAGCAACAAACTCGCAGGGCATGGGGAAGCCTCCACGCACCTTTTTGTGGCGGCAATCGTCAGCAGCTGACCGGCCCTGCGTTTTGTTTTCAAAGATCAGAAATGGATAAAGTCGAGCTTACTGGATGCCTATCAGGCTGAGATTATCACTCTCCATGAGCTGCAAACACGGCGTCAGAAACTCGCCGCTCAATTTATCGCTGTTTGTAGAAGAGCAAAATGGTCCAAGCACTGCACAAATTCTCCCCTTCTGGCCTTCCTGGCAATGATGGGGTCGAGCGCCGCCTGTAAGATCAGCTCCGCCTGTTGAAAGGCGTTCTGTTGACGAAAGTTCCGCAAGAGTTGAAAGAAGCTCACGTATCCTGGGAGGTTGGTTTTGCTGAGGCCCCGAAAGACCCGCAAGGATGGCTTGAGCAAGGAGAATAGACACTTCGCCCGGTTCTCGTGCACGTCACCCCGTACGTCCTCTTTCTGGGTGTGGTTGACGAACTCATGCATGTAGCCCTTCAGCGCCCGATAGCTGCTGGCGGAGTCGGTATAGAGCCGACAGCCTGCCTGCACTGCCAAGTTGGCTGCTTTCTGTACCGTCTGCACGGTGAAATCTTTCGTCGCCTGGATCACAACGGCACCCTGACGGCTGACCCACGCGATGATGGCCGGCCGCTCTTTGTCATCATGGCCCCGCCCTGGCTCACGCTTCTTCCGGTGCCCACGCGCGCGGTGTCCCAACGACTTTTTCCCGCCCGGCGGCGTTTGGCTCTTGTTGCCAGCCGTGTAATAGAGGTCATCCGCTTCCACCGTGCCCTCCACCTGGCGATCGGTCTCGTAGGAGACAGCCGTATTGCGGAGCCACCAACACCAACGATAACTGGTCCGGCTATGGACGCCTAGCTCGCGGGCAATACGCCGCGACGAACACGAGAGACAGAGCAGAAACGTCGCCAGAATCCAGTATGCCAGCGACCGCCTGCTCTGATGGAGGAGCGTATGGGTCAGGTCGTTGAAGGTGCGTTGGCAGCCGTTGCACCCGTAGCGTTTGCACCCGGGGCGGTAGTGGTACTGCCCCCAGGGATCGATGTCCTGGCTCTGGCACCAGGGACACTGGAGCTGTCGATCTTTCCACCGCAGCGTATGGATGTAGGCGTGACACTGTTCGGTGTTGAAGAGTTGATGGACGTACGAGAGCACCGGCATGGATGAGTCTCCTCTGTGGGCGTGAGATCTGGTCGGAAACGACGAGGAGATTCTCACCTATTTCACCGGGTTTTACGCTGCTACAAACAGCGATAAATTGAGCGAACACAATCATGTCACGGGCTGGGAAGGAGGGTCAACAACTTGACAATACCACATTCCATCGCTTTTAGTGGTAACGCCCCTGAGCCCTTCACGATGGCCTTGAGATTTTAACACGTTCCCCTCATGGTATCTCCTGAGCTTCCGAGACCTGATAACAGAGGGGTACCCATGCGCAACACGGCCCACCGGACCCGCGAAAACCGCACCATCACCGTTGATTTCCGGAGTGAAGCGACATACGTCCAGCTGCTGGACGATGGCAAGGCGTTCCTCGAATGCATCCTCGCCTTCGTCATGGCCCTCGGCTTTCAGCTGAAACATAAAGCGACTTGTCGCGGGGGCGGATGCCTGACGCGCCACTCCCATTATGCCCGTGTCCGCCTGGGTGGTCTCACCATCTGGCGGATACAGTGCACGACGTGTCGCGCGGTGTTCACCGTGCTCCCGCACTTTGTCTTACGCTATCGCCAGATGCGACCGGAGGTGGCCCGTGATGCCCTCTTAGCCACACACGGTGGCCTCAGTTTGGAGTGCTGCGCGGTGCTCTATCATCTCTCCCCCATGGCGCTCTATCGCCTGGTCTGTGCGTTCGGCCACCCCAGTCTGGTGACGGTCTTGACCCGGTGTGGGCTGCTTTTGCCTGTCTATTTCCTGGCCGATGAAAAGCACAGCCATTGTCTGACTGACAAGGTGTATCTGCCCACGATTGTCACCGGCCGTGTCCTCTGGCACCTCGGCTATACGACGGAGGCCAGTACGACAGCTTTTACCCAGTCGTATCAGGAGTTCCAACGTGCAGCGGTTGACCAGGAGCCAACCTATCGGGTCCGCGGAGTCTTGACCGACGGGTTCGACAGCACGACCAAGAGCATGCGCACGCTCTTCCCTGGAGCCCGTATCGGCCTCTGTCTCCGCCATGCGCTCCGCAAGCTCCCGAAGAAACTGGTGGCCATCGCGTCGCCGGTGCGGAAGGCACTCCGCACGCAGTTCCACACCCTGTGGTACCGCGTCCGGCGGCGCAAGCACTTGCGGGTGTTTGCGTTGGGGCAACGGCTCCGCCACTTTGTCGATCACGTCACCACCACGGCTGGAGCAGCCAACGGGGAGCGTGTCCGGCGCTGGTGCCAGGACAAGAAAGCCAGCTGGTATGCCGTGCTCGAAGATCCCCAGATGCCCGTGACCAGCGCACTGTTAGACCAAGCCCACAACGCCATCGAGCGGAAGCTGTTCATGATGAAAGCGTTTCACCATCCAGACGGCAGTCAGCAGGCGTTTCTCACCGGGCTCGCGCACCTCTACAACCTCGTCCCCTATCAGCGTCGGGCCCAGCATGCCGGTCGATGCGGCGTGGAAGTGGAAGGCGGACGCATACCGACACGCGACTGGTTCCTCAATCTGCAAATACTCACCTCAGGCGGCTTTCGCTGAGCGGTGACACGCTCTACCACTAAAAGCGATGGAATGTGAAAAAAATGGGCCAGCATCGTGAGCAACATGTGGTGATGCCAGCCGGTATATTTCCGCACTTCATACTGCGCCATCCCAAGCTCCGTTTTCCCTGCCTCAAAACATTGTTCCACCGCCCAGCGGACGCCACTCAGCCAGACCAAGGTGCGCAGGGGCGTGCTCGCTGGGGCATTACTGAGATAGTAGGAATATGTTGGTTCCCCCCCCAACGTCCGTTTGATCACCAGCCAGCCAGGGCGCTCGGGCAGGCCCTCCTTGCACAGCGTCACGCGTTGGCGGGCAAACGCATAGGTAATCGGTCCTTTGGTGCCTTCTGATACCGTGCGCTGATACCAGCTCGATGCCGGCAGGCTCGCCGCCACTGCCGCCACGGCGCATGGCGCGCTGTGGGGGGCGACGACCACCCGCTTGGCGCGTTCCTTGCCTTTATAGATGTAGGTCTTGTCCTCTGTCCGGGGGCGTTGGAGCCAGCAGCGCGTCTCTGACGGAATTGCGACCAACGTTGTGACGCCGACACACGCGTCCACGGCGTCGAGAAAGTCAGGACTATTCCCATAGAGGCAATCCGCCACCACGTACTTGAACGGCAGCAGGCCCTCGTGCACGATATGGTGCAACATCGCGGCGGCCAACTGCGGCTTGGTCCGAAAGGTCACCTCCGCGGGGACGTGGCATCTGGCCTGTCGGGCGGCATACGCCTCGGTAAACCATACCTCCGGCAGAAAGAGGCGCTTGTCCACCAGGGCATAGCCCTGCCGTGAGGCATAGCCCGCAAACACGCCCACTTGACAATTCTCCACTTTCCCCAGCGTGCCACAATATTGTCGCGCCACACCTGCGGAGTCTTTGCCCTTTTTGACAAAGCCCGATTCATCGAACATGAGGACGCCATCGGGCTCGCCCAGTGCGTCCGCCACAAGTTGGTGGTAGTTCCATCGCATCTGCTCCTCATCCCAGACGGTCGCACTGAGAAAGCGTTGCAGGCTGCGGATACTACTCCCCTCAACCGCAAGCGCCATCGGCTCAACAGATTTCCGGGCCAGGGGGCTGTATTGCCCGACCATGTAATCCAAGAAATGTGCACGGGCTGGTCGTGTACCTGTGTGCTGCGGGTAATTCCAGCTGTCCAACATCCAGTACAATACCCCTTTTACCACCTGTGTGAGGGGGCTGTGCCATGGTATCCCATCTCCTTTTCTACCAGCTCGGGCTGATCGCCCTGGGGTGCTTGTTCCTGATACTCTCTGGGCTGTGGCTATCGGCGCCTGTTGCAGCGCGCCCCATGCCACCCAAGCCGTTGCTGCCCCGGGGCAAGCACTCCAAAAAGCCCAAGCCCTTTCCGGCTCTCACCCGTCAACCCTGTTGCGCTGCTTGTGAACAGATGAGCGAGGCTCCCAGGCTGCAGCCCTCGCCTCCTCCACCCCCGACGATGCCTTCGACACGAGGCCGCCGCCGTCACGTCGACACCTCACAGCATTTCTGTCCCGATCCCGCCTGTCGCTCTGGGGGCTGGCTCGGGCGGGGCAATATCACGGCCAACGGGCATCCTAGTGGCGGCCCCTGGCGACAACTCTATTGCAGCCAATGTCGCGGGTATTTTCTTGAGACGCACGGCACCCCGTTGCATGGCAAGCGTGTCTCACCCGATAGGCTGGTGTGGGCCGTGGGCGCGCTGGCGGAAGGGTTGGGTATCCGCGCCGTGGCGCGGGTGTTTGAAGTCGATCCCAATACCGTCCTGGCCTGGTTGGTGGAGGTCGCCGATCACGCCGCGGCCTTCTCCCAGTATTTCCTCCACGACATCCGCGTTACACAGGGGCAGCTCGATGAACTCTTTGCCCTCCTCCGTACGGTCAAGACAGGTGAGGTCAGTGCGGCCGAAGCGGTGGAGCGCCTCTCCCGCTCGCCCCACTGGGTATGGGCAGCCATCGACCCCGTGACCAAGCTGCTGCTGACGGTTGAGGCGGGCGACCGCACGCTGGCCGTGGCGCAACGCGTGGTCCACCAGGTCGTCCAGGTGCTGGCGCCCGGCTGTGTCCCTCTCTTTCTCACCGATGGTTTCAAGGAGTATGCGACGGCGCTCCTGACACACTATGGGCAGTGGGTGCAGCCCGCACGTCGTCAGGCCACGGGGCCAGTTCCCAAGCCCCGCTGGATGCCCCTGCCTGGGCTGCTCTATGCGCAGGGGGTGAAGACCGGGCGGCGGCGCCGGCTGGTCCAGGTGCGGCATCGTGTGGTCTTTGGTACCCTTGAGGCGGTCCAGCAGGTCTTAGCGGCCTACGGTTGGCAGAGCCAGACCGCCTTTATTGAGCGGGTTACCCTGTCAATGCGACAGCATGTGGCCGCCGTGGGGCGGCGGGTCGCCACGTTATGTAAGGGCGAGGATGGGTTGCGGCAGCAGCTCGCATTGTATCATGTGTACTACAATTTCTGCCTGCCCCACGCGAGCGGACGCCAGCCCCTGCCTCAGTCCCTGCCCACCAACGGCACGGGCTCCACGCAGCCATGGCGGCCGCGGACGCCAGCCATGGCCGCGGGGCTGACCGATCGGGTGTGGACCCTACGGGAAGTGTTGATGTTCCGCGTGCCGCCGTGGCCGCAGCCAGTGGGGGTATGAGCACGCAGGGGGGGGGAGGCGGCACGGTGAGGCGGCCTGAGCAGACGACGTGCGTCCGCACGGCCGGCGTCGAGGACGTCACCGGGGATGAGAGGGCCACTGGGAGGCCCTGAGGGCCCTCTCTTCTAGGCCTTTTTGCCCTTGTGACAGTCGTTAGGCAGGCCTCTGGTATTTACCCGCAGGCTGGTGGTACACGACCCGAAATTTACGAAAATCCCAATGCCCAGGTCTTCTTACGCCGCATTCCTCCCAAGATCATTACGGACGCGGAGCGCCAGGTGGTGGAAGAGGGCATGCGCACGTACGCTCAGGTCAAGGACTACAAAATCGATGTCAGGGGTAATGCGATTCTCATCTATACGGCCATACAGGAGATTGATGCCCTGGCGGATCTGTTCAAGGATCTGTATCCGGATCCTGCCGCCAATGTCGAGCTGATGGCCAACTTGCGGAAAGCTGTCCACTATTCGCCTATGCTGGTGTTCCAGCTTGTCAACGGCACCCGCCGCACGTTTCAGACCCTGCGTTACTGCTTTCTCGGGTCGGTGGATGACTGGATCGAGATTGGGAAGCCAGGGAAGTTGTCCACGCTGGTGAAAAAGTACGTCAAGCATCTCGGCCAGGATTCCTATGTCGAACTGTGGTAAGCGCACAATGATCGCCATCACAGGCAAGGGTCCTGAGCGTCCTGTCTACCCTCGCGCTTATGCCGTACGTGTCTGGCCTCGCCCCGCTGATCCACGACGAGCATGTGGATGGGTAGCAGAAACGCCTCGCCCTCGATATGCCATGCCTCAAAGATGAAATCCAGGCCCGTGGCCTCAATGTCATCATACCGTCCGCACATCATGGGCCTGTTGCGACCCATACAGGGCACGAAAAGTGGCAGGCCAAAGCACTCCTGCAGCAGTCGCGTGAGGACCGGATACATCGCGTCCTGAAGTGCATCGCGCCAGTCAATCATCCCATGGTTCTCCCTCTGATGCTATGTCAAACGGCTACGAGGCCAGGAGCTGTTCTTGGCACTCAGGAGGTCTCCTGTGCCCTGGGCGGTGCGGATTATCTCATTTTGAGACCCTCTTGGGAGAGGCGAGAGACGTGAGGACCGGCCCCTGCACACAGCTGCTGCCGAGGGGCCGTGCGCACCATGACGACGCAAGCAGGGGGGCCTTGAGGTGCAGCCTCGCGTCGCGCGAGGTCCTTGAGGTCTTCCTCGCCCTCGGCTTCGGCCAGCGGGAACCGCGCCGTTTCTTCTTCGGTCATGTGATGTGCCACCGTCAGCACCAGCGCTGGAAACTTGGGGGCAAACTCGGGGCAGCCGGAGGCCAGACGCCGCAGGTCCTGCCTGAGAGTGAGAGCCTCCTGAGGCTCCTCCAGACTGGCAGGCACCAGACGTTGCCCGAGCCTCGTAGTCTCCTCTTCCACCGCCTGGGAACAGCCCCCTTCTTCCAGCTGGGCGTGGACGTCGAGCTCGTCAAAGATGTGCTGGGCCATCTCCCCCTGCGTGGCCAGAGCCTGGGCGGTCCGATACGCCCGGAAGAGCTGCCGCACCTTGTGATGGTCCGCTGGCAGCAGGGCCATGGCCTCTTGCGGGCGGCTCCGTGTTGCGTTCCGCAGTGCCATAGCCTTCTCCTTCACCGTCTCTATAGGCAGTGGCATGCCTCTCATCGAGAGAGACAAGGACCGCTTGGTTCTCGTGTTGTGGCTCCTTACTGCAAGCCTTATGCCATGGCGATACGGCTGACGCGTGTCTGATGAGTACCGGTGTGGTGACCCAGGAATGCTTTGACGTGGGAGGCAGCATAAGGAGGGATTGTGCGAGGGATGCATGCCTGTTATGTGACGTGCTTGCCAGGGGGAGGTTAAGCTCTGGTGGAGGAGCTACGTCTGCTGTGTGTGGAGGGTCATCAATAGTTGCTCAATCGCCTCACGGGCACGTGCGGCGTCCTTCTTGCTCTTGAAGCAATTCCCAAAGGTCCACAGCGCTTCCAAGTATTGCTCGCCATGCCGAAACGTCGAAGTACGAATCTCGCCACAATCCGATACCCTATAGACCTCTTGCTGGTCCTCCGGCTTCCACCGCTGAGGTTCATTGAACAGCGCCAGGATGCGGTCCGCAACCTCTTCGACGCGCGTGCCGTTGAGATGCCGCAAGATACGGAGCAGGGCTTTGTCTTTGTTAGGCATCGTGTGGACTCTCGGTCGCACGACGGGTGAGAAAGAGAGACGGCCCGGTGCCACGCTCCATCACTCTCACGATAGTTTCCCCTGGCCGCAGTGTCAGAACATCGGTTTACCTGCGCACAACCCGTTGCTTATCGCGCTCGATCTCCCGCAGTTGGACGTGCAGCCACCACATCACCGCGGCCGGTAGCAGCAGGCTACTCAAGCGCAGGAGTTCATCGATACTCATACGGTGGTCTCCGTGTGTCGCGTCACGGAACCCGTGATGCCACGGACGACCAGGAGACGCAAGGACACCCATGCCTTTACCGATGAATAGCGCGTCACGTCTTGGTTGAGCACAGGTGGGCGTGGAGGCGTGGACACACGTCTGTCTCACAGACCGTGTTCCTGCGCGGCTGGGTTGACGAGTCGCATAGGCACACGCGCCAATCGTGCCTCCAACTGCCACCCGCAGGAGCGCTGACTGACCCGGACGCAGATATCACAGCCGTGTTCCCAGATGTGGAGAGCGCCACGCCTGGGATAGATCGTCTGGACAAGACGTACTTCTCCACGCATAAATGGGATCCATTGGTGTTCTGTCGTATCATACAGACGTTCATGATGGGTACAATACAGGAGTTCTATCACAGATTCCTCTTTCAATGAAGTATGATCCACAGTAATACGATCCAGATGCTTTGCATATCGGAGCAACTGTCGATGCACTTGATGGAAACCAACCTGTCTACGAGGTATTTATAACGTGACGTATGTCACGAAGTATCACATTGAGGAAGGAAGACAACCAATGGTTTCTCGTCTACGTGTCATTTGCCTCAGCTTGGGCATACTGAGCACCGTCATGGGGTGTGCAGCGACTCTGCCTCCAATGGCGCCTCGCCGCGCGACCCTGGCTCCTGCAGCTCCCGCAGCCGTCGCGCCGCCTGCGCCTTCTCCTCCTGCAGACACCCCACCTGTAGTGGCTCCTCTACCTTATAGACATCCTCCCTCTGCTACTGGCACCAGGGAGTCAGACACCTACCAACCCTCACCCTACGAGCGGAAGATGGATGAGGAAGAACGCGACTACCGGCAACGACGCAGTGCCCAGGAGCAGGAACAGGGGCAGCGCTATCAGCAGTGGCAGCAGGAGCGAGCCCGTGAGCGAGAGCCGCACTATGAATGGATGCGCTGAGCTGCTCCTCTCTTGAGAATCATCCACCCTTGGTGACGGCGCGTACCTTACCACGCTAGAAGGGCTTCGAGTAGTGCATCGACGACAGCCCTTTTCTTTGTCACCATTCTGTGTCATCTTAGAGGGTACCAAAGAGGAGACGCCAGCCGAGCGGAGGGTCTGCGATGACCTTCGATGACATTCTCGCCCAGGTCCTCGATCTACTCCAGCGTGAGAAGCGGGTGTCCTACCGGGCACTGAAGGTGCGCTTCCAGCTTAATGACGACCTCCTTGAAGCGGTGAAAGATGAACTCATCTACGCCAAAAAGCTGGCCGTAGACGAGGAAAACCGTGTCTTGGTATAGGCAGGGAATGTCGCAAGGACCATCGACACATCTGCTCCTCCCCAGTCAATCCCATCGACTCCGACCCAAGCTATCCCATCTGTCGAAGCAGCATTTCCAGTCGTGACCTCCCCTACACTCGATGCGGAACGACGGCAGCGCACGGTCATGTTCTGTGACTTGGTCGATTCCACTAAACTCTCCTCCCAACTCGACCCCGAAAACTACCGCGCAGTCGTGCGTGCGTATCAGCAGACGTGTACCGCAGTGATCGAGCGCTATGACAGCTATGTTGCCCAGTTGTTGGGTGACGGGCTGCTCATCTATTTCGGCTATCCCCACGCCCATGAAGATGACGCACAGCATGCGGTACGTGCGGGATTAGGGATGCTTGTTGCCATGGGAAACCTCAATAGCTGTCTACAACAAGCGCAAGGTATCCAACTCGCCATCCGTATCGGTGTCCATACGGGGCTGGTCGTTGTAGGGGAGATGGGTGGAGCAGGACTGCAGGAACAGTTGGCACTGGGAGAAGTCCCAAACGTGTGGTCTCGCATCCAAGGACTGGCAGCACCCAACACGATAGCGATGAGTGAAGCCACCTACCGGTTAGTCCAAGGCTATTTCGAATGTCAGGACTTTGGAGCACAATTGAGTTTATCCCGATTAAAGCATGGGCAGCCAAGGGTTCAGACGCACCCGGCAATTGTGGAGGGCACCCCAGCGCTCCATCACCAGAGCACGGACGCCTTCTTGCCCCAGACGGATGCGGTCCT
>Ga0081539_10005796_pt1 | contig 12298 bp, 9 predicted proteins | sample TabmetS4T2R2_FD_71023 | JGI IMG/M metagenome (GOLD analysis project Ga0081539, IMG submission 71023) | Tabebuia heterophylla rhizosphere microbial communities from the University of Puerto Rico - S4T2R2 | ecosystem: Host-associated > Plants > Roots > Rhizosphere ...
GGCTCGACCAGACCTATGACGGCCCGTTCGCCTACTTCACCGGCGGCGGCGTCGCCGTGCTCGACTGCGACGAGGACGGCCGGCCCGACCTGTACGTCGCAGGGGGCGTGAACCCGGCCGCCCTGTTCCGCAACGACGGGCCCGTGGGTGGCGCGCTCCACTTCACGCGGGTCGCCGGCGCGTCGACCGATCTCCCCGATGTGACCGGCGCGTACCCGCTCGACATCGACGGCGATGGCCACGTCGATCTCGCCGTCCTCCGGATCGGCGCGAACATCCTCCTCCGCGGGGACGGCGAGTGCGGCTTCGAGGACGCAAGCGAACGCTGGGGCTTCGACGGCGGCGACGATCCGACGATGGCGTTCGCAGCCACGTGGGAGGGTGGAAACGCCTTGCCGACCCTCGCGTTCGGCAACTACGTGAACCCCGATGCGGCCGGCGTCGCCGACAAGTGCGTCGACAACGTCCTCGTGCGACCGGCCGGCTCGGAGCCGGCGGAGGGCTACGCGTCCCCGCTGACGCTCCACCCGAGCTGGTGCAGCTTGTCGCTGCTGTTCAGCGACTGGTCGGGGTCGGGTCGTCGCGACCTGCGGGTCAGCAACGACCGGCACTTCTACATCGACGGCCAGGAGCAGCTCTGGCGGATCGAGCCGGGATCGCCGCCCCGCGAATTCACCGAAGCCGATGGCTGGGTCCGGGTGAACGTCGAAGGGATGGGGATCGCGAGCCAGGACCTGACCGGCGACGGGCTGCCGGAGGTGTTCCTCACGAGCCAGGGCTCGAGCCGGCTCCAGACCCTTCTGTCCGGGCCGGCGACACCCACCTATCGCGACATCGGGCTGAGCCGCAACGTGAACGCCGAGCGGCCGTTCACCGGCGGCGACACGCTGCCGTCGACGGCGTGGCATCCCCAGTTCGCCGACGCGAACAACGACGGCTGGCTCGACCTGTTCATTTCGAAGGGCAACGTGAAGCAGCAGGTCGACTTCGCGATGAAGGACCCGAGCAACCTGCTGCTCGGCCGGCCCGACGGGACGTTCGTCGAGCGGGCGGACGCCGCCGGCCTGCTCGATTTCGAGCTGGCGCGCGGGGCTGCCCTGGCCGACTTCAACCTCGACGGTCTCCTCGACGTCGTCGTGGTTCATCTCGCGTCGCCTGTCCGGATCTGGCGTGGGGTCGGCGGCGGCACGGCCGGGGAACGGGCACCCCTCGGGCACTGGCTGGCGGTGCGCGTCGTGGACGCCGCAAGCTCCAACCGCGACGCGATCGGCGGCTGGCTCGACCTGCGGCTTGGCGATCGGATCGTCAGCCGGGAGCTCACGGTCGGCGGTGGGCACGGCGGCGGGCAGCTCGGCTGGCTCCACGCCGGGCTCGGCGATGGGTCCTCCCCCCAGGTCCGCGTCCGTTGGCCGGACGGTGAGGTCGGCCCGTGGCTCGCGGCCCCAGTGGATGCCTTCGTCGAGCTCCGCCGCGGCGAACCGGCTCTGCGACCATGGACGCCGCCCACGTGATGAGCCGGAGGGATCGACCGCGATGACGTCCGTGACGAGCGCCACCCCGCGACTCGCCAAGATCGGATTGCCCCGCTTCGACGAACCGGCGACCCGACCGGAGCTGCCGGCCGAGCGCTATCCCGAGCGGGTCGAGGCGCTCCGCCGCCGGATGCGCGAACGCGGCTACGACAGCGTCGTCCTATGGGCCGACCGCGAGCACAGCGCGGGGATCTCGTTCTTCACCGGGTTCGATCCGCGCTTCGAGGAGGCGATCCTCGTCATCGAGGCGGCCGGCGACGACGATCCTGCGATCCTCGTCGGCAACGAGTGCTGGGGGATGGCGGGCGCGGCTCCGCTTCCCATGCGCCGGCACCTCTTCCAGGACCTGAGCCTGCCGAGCCAGCCGCGTGACCGGTCGCGACCGCTCGGGGAGATCCTCGCTGAGGAAGGCATCCGCAAGGGCGCGCGCGTCGGCGTGATCGGCTGGAAGACGTACCGCGACCGCGCGACGCTCGAGGTGCCGTCGTTCCTCGTCGAGGAGCTTCGTCGGCTCATCGGCCCGGACGGGCTCGTCGAGAACGCCGCCGACCTCCTGATCGATCCGGGCGATGGGCTGCGCGTGATCAACGACGCGGACCAGCTCGCCCAGCTGGAGTGGGCGGCGACGCGGACGTCCGGAGGGATCCGCAGGCTGCTCGCGGGGCTCCGGCCGGGGATGACCGAACGCGAGGCGGTCGCGCTCCTCGGCTGGGACGGCACGCCGCTCTCGTGCCATCTCATGCTCACGGCCGGACCGCGGGCCACGCTCGGTCTCCTGAGCCCGGGCGATCGGCCGATCGAGCGAGGCGACCGGTTCACCGTCGCGTTCGGCATCTGGGGCGCGCTGAACTGCCGGGCGGGGTTCGTCGTGGGAGACGCCGCCGAGCTGCCGACGGACATCCGCGACTACGTGGATCGGCTCGTCGCGCCGTACTTCGCGGCGATCGCCGAGTGGTACGGAGCGCTGCGGGTCGGCGTGGCCGGCGGCGTCCTGCACGAGATCGTCGCCCGCCGGCTCGGCGACCCGTTCTTCGGGATCTTCCTGAACCCGGGTCACCAGATCCACCTCGACGAATGGGTGAACTCGCCGATCTGGGCCGGCTCCACGACTCCGCTCCGATCCGGAATGGCGTTCCAGGTCGACGTGATCCCGGCGACCGGCGGCCCGTACTTCACGACGAACATCGAGGACGGGATCGCGCTCGCCGACGCGGCGCTGCGCGAGGAGATCGCGGCCCGGTATCCCGAGATCTGGGCCCGGATCGAAGCGCGCCGGGCGTTCATGGCGGAGCATCTCGGGCTGGAGCTCCATCCCGACGTCCTGCCGTTCTCGAACCTGCCCGCGTACCTGCCGCCGTTCCTCCTGGCGCCCGAGCGGGCGATGACGCTCCTGCCCGCGTGACGGACGCACTGGAGCTCGTCGGCCTGGCGGACGGCGACGTGGAGGTCGAGATCCTGCCAGGGGTCGGCGCCCGGCTCCATCGCGTGCGGGCATTCGGCGTCGAGGTCCTCCGGACGCCGGACGATCCGCGGACCCATCTCGATCAACCCTGGTTCTGGGGCAGCTACCCGCTCGTCCCCTGGTGCAACCGCCTGCCGGCCGGGCCGCTGAGCGTCGCCGGCCGCGTCGTCGACCTGCCGCCGAACTTTTCCGACGGAACGGCGATCCACGGCCAGGTGGCGGTGGCCTCGTGGAGCCAGGACGGCGCGAGCTCCTGGACCGTGCGGGCCGGCGGCGACGGCTGGCCGTGGCGCTACGAAGCGCGCCAGACGATCGAGCTGGCGGCCGACCGACTGACCCTCATGCTCGCGCTGACGAACCGAGACGAGACGCCGATGCCGGCCGGGCTCGGCATCCATCCCTGGTTCCGCGACCCACTCCACATTGCAATCCGGGCGGCCGCCGTCCATCCCTCGAACCTCGACCCGAGCCGCGATCCCGAGCCGGTGCGCGGCGACCTCGACCGGCGCGAGGCCGGGCCGCTTGCCGTGGGCGTCGACGCGGCCTGGACGGACCTCGCTGCCCCGCCCGTGGTGCTCGTCTGGCCTCGCGACGGGGTGCACGCCACCGTCGAGACCTCGCCGACGGCCCGCTACGTCGTCGCCGCCCGCCTGGCGGGCGTCGACGCGACGGCGGTCGAGCCGGAGACCCACGCACCGGCCGGCCTTCGCCGGTTACTGAACGGCGAGCCGGGTGGACTGGAGCTCCTGCCCCCCGGCGAAACGCTCTCGCTCGCCGTCAGCCTCCGGTTCGAGCGGCTCGAAACGTGACAGGCCCTGTCCACCGCGCGGATGAGGATGGCGGCATGACGCGGCGTGAGCTGCTCGACGCGATCCGCGCGGGCCGTCGCTCGCTCGACGAGCTGCTGTCCGGCTTCAGTGAGGAGCAGATGCTGGAGCGCGTCGACGAGACCTGGACCCGGAAGGACGTGATCGCCCACTTCGACGCGTGGGAGCGACGGGTCGTCCGGCTCCTGGAGCGCCTGCAGAGCGGCGCACCGGCCGATCCGGCAGTGGAGACCGACGAGCTCAACGAGCGCTACTGGCGAGCGAGCCGCGACGTGCCGCTCGGCGAGGTCCGGGCTTCGGAGCGTGCGGCGTACGACGCCCTGCTCGCCGCGATCGACGGCGCCACCGACGAGGAGCTGTTCGACGGCGACCACTTCGACTGGACCGAGGGCGAGCCCCTCGCGAACTGGTTCCGCGGCAACAGCGACGAGCACTACGCGGAGCATCTCGAGCAGCTGACCCGCCCGGCGCGCTGACGAACGTCGGCGTCGGGTCGCCTAGCGCGGGAGCGGGTTGCGCCCGGTCGCAGTGACCAGGCGCTGCGGGACCCAGTCGTCGACGTGGACGAACCCCTTGTGCGTGCCGCCGTGCTGGAGGAGGCCCACGTCATGGAGCGAGTGGCGGTAGAACTTCACGTGGGTGAAGTCCTCGAAGAGGACGTAGTAGGGCTCGTTCTCCGCGCTCTGGAACTGCTGTCCCGTGAGCGCGGCGCGATGCTCCCGTGAGAAGGCATCGACCTCTTCGCCGATGACGACCCCGAGGTGCTCGAGACCCATCTTGTAGACCCGCTGGTGAACGGGCGGGATGAGCTCGATCAGTGGGACGGTCATCCCGTCGAGGACCTCGAGCGGCCGGGCGAGGAGGATCAAGGAGATCGGGCGGCCGTTCCAGACGTGCTCGTTGTTCGCGGTCGCGTGACGCTCGAGCATGGTCCGGACGTGGACGTACTGGTCCCATTCCGGAACCCGGAACGCGAGGTGGCTCAACGGGTACGGCCGAATGTCGATGCCCCGGGCCAGCAGGCGCTCGTGCTGCTGCGCGACGAACGCCCGGTAGTCCCCGATGATGTCGCCGACCGGATCGGTCATCCAGCCCTCCCTGTGGTCGTGATCGTACGGCCCGGCCCAGTACGGAACAGTAGTCAGTCCGCGACGTGGGCCCTGCCGATGTCCGCCACGCGACGCGCGCCCAGGAGCGTCATCGCGAGGATCGTCTCGGTCCGGAGGATCGCGAGCGCGCGCTCCACCCCCGCCTGACCGGCCGCGGCGAGAGCCCAGAAGATCGGCCGGCCGACCAGCACCCCGCGGGCGCCCAGGGCGAGCGCCGTGACGACATCCAGCCCGCGTCGGATCCCTCCGTCGACCCAGACCTCCATACCACCAGCCACCGCGTCGACGATTGGCTCGAGCGCGTCGGCGGTCGGCACCGTCCGATCGAGCTGCCGGGCGCCGTGGCTCGACACGACGATCCCCGCGACGCCCTCCTCGACGGCGAGGCGGGCGTCCTCGGCCGTGAGGATCCCCTTTAGCACGATCGGCAGCGACGTCCACGACCGGATCGTCGCGAGGTCGCCCCATTCGAGCCCTCGATCGACGTCCTCGACGAGGATCTCGAAGCCGGACGGGTTCCCGCCGTGGCTTCCGTGGGTCGGTGGGTCGTCGGCGAAGTTCCCGAGCGTCACGTCGAGGTTGAACCCCGACCGCAGATCGCGCTCGCGGTAGCCGAGCGTCGGCAGATCGACGGTCACGACGACGGCCCCGTAGCCGGCGGCCTCGGCACGCTCGACGAAGCTCCGCGTCCGGCGCGGATCCGCCTGGGTATAGAGCTGGAACCACCGGGTCGCGTCTGGCACGGCCCCCGCAACGTCCTCCAGCGAGTGCGTCGACATCGTCGAGACGATGACCGGGACGCCAGCCCCCGCGGCCGCGCGCGCCGTCGCGAGCTCCGCGTCCGGGTGGGCGAGACCCTGAGCGGCCATCGGCGCGATCGCGACGGGCAGCGCGGTCCTCGTCCCGAGCAGCGTCGTCGACGGGTCGACGTGGGCGACGTCGACCAGGACGCGCGGCCGGAGCCGCCGCCTGCGCCAGGCCTCCGGCGCCTCGCGCAACGAGACCTCGTCCCAGGCGCCGCCGGCGACGTAGTCGAATGCCGCAGGCTCCATCCGCTCCGCTGCGATCGGCTCGAAGTCATCGAGCTTGACGATGCGGTCCAGGTCGAGCGAGGGCTCCGTCGCGCTCATCAGAGCCCGAGCCTAGCCGACGAGATCGAGGTTCGCGAGGCTGGCGAGCATCGTCTTCCGGCCCACAGCCGGGTCCTTGAACGCGACGGTGATCTCCTCGTCGCTCCGGGTGAGCTTCGAGGTCACGACGATCCCGTCGCCCCACCGACCGTGGCGGACCCGATCCCCGTCGCGGAACTGGCGCTCGCCGGGGATGACCGGGCGCGGCGGCTTGACCGCGGCGCCAGGAGCAGGTAGCGGCCCGAGCCGGCCGAGCGTGCCCGATGGCGCGCCGCCCGCGTAGGCCTCGCGCTTCGCGCCGAGATCGCGCGTCGGCCGGAACGTCTCGCCGGGCTGCGGAGCGCCCGGAATCCCGCTGCCCTGCAGGTAGGCCGGCGCCGCTCCCGCGGTGCCGGTCCGGATCGTCCGCCCGAAGCGGGTCGTCCCCCGCGCCCCAAAGGCGAGGTCGAGATCGACGTCCAGGCCGGCGGCGCCGGTGGACAGGTCAGGCCCGACCATCAGCTCGGCCGGGATCTCGAGCAGGAACCGCGACGGGACGGATGGCTGGCCCATCCCCCACGTCGCGCGGCGCCAGGCATGGGACAGGTAGAGCCTGCGCATCGCGCGGGTCATCCCGACGTACGCGAGGCGGCGCTCCTCCTCGAGCTCCTTTTCGTCGTCGAGCGCGCGGCTATGCGGAAAGACGCCCTCCTCGAGCCCGGCGATGAACACGACCGGAAACTCGAGGCCCTTCGCGGCGTGGAGCGTGATCAGGGTCGTGGCGTCCGCGTCGCCCTCGTAGCTGTCCTGGTCGGCGACGAGGGCCGTCTCCTCGAGGAGCCGATCGAGGGCGTCCTCGGGCTCCAGGTCGTCGTAGCGGGTGGTGACCGAGCGCAGCTCGAGGAGGTTCGCCCAGCGCTCCTCGCCGTCCTCCGAGCCGTCGGCGAGCATCGCCCGGTAGCCCGACGCCTCGAGGGTCTCGTCGAGCAGCTCGGGAAGATTCAGCACGCCGACGCGCGACCGCAGGCGGCGGATGAGCGCGGCGAAGTCCGCAAGCGCGGTCCGGGCGCGCGGGACGAGCCCGTCGAGCTCGCCGCGCCCCGCTGCCTCGATCGATTCCCAGACGGAGATCCCGCCCCGCACCTGGGCGGCCCGGAGGACTTCGATCGTCTTGTCGCCGATCGAGCGCGCCGGAACGTTGATGATCCGCTCGAAGCTCACGCTGTCGGTGTCGCTCCGCAGCACCCGCAGGTAGGCCAGCGCGTCCTTCACCTCGCGCCGGCTGTAGAACCGCGTCCCGCCGACGAGCTGGTAGCGGATCCCGTAGCGGAGGAACGACTCCTCGATCGCGCGGGACTGGGCGTTCATCCGGTACATCACGGCGATGTCGCGGGCCCGGAGCTGACCAGCGTCCTCGTCGTCCGCGCGCCGGGTCAGGAGCGAGCCGCGGCCGCCGACCAGGCCCTCGACCTGGCGGGCGATCCACTCGGCCTCCTCCTCCTCGTTGTACGCCTCGAAGCGCTGGATCCTCGTCCCGCCGGCCCGCTCGGTCCAGAGCTTCTTGTCGGTGCGCTCGGTGTTGCGGGAGACGACCGCGTGGGCCGCGTCGAGGATCAGCTGGGTCGAGCGATAGTTCCGCTCGAGCTTCACGACCGTCGCGTCGGGGTAGTCGCGCTCGAAATCGAGGATGTTCCGGATGTCCGCGCCGCGCCAGCGGTAGATCGACTGGTCGTCGTCGCCGACGACCGCAAGGTTGCGATGCTTCGCGGCGAGCGCCCGGATCCACAGGTACTGCGGCCGGTTCGTGTCCTGATACTCGTCGACGTGCAGGTAGCGCCAGCGATCCTGGTAGCGGGCGAGGACCTGGGGCGCCGTCTCGAACAGCTCGACCGCCTTCAGGAGCAGGTCGTCGAAGTCGAGCGCGCCCACCTTGCGCAGGCGCTGCTCGTAGCGAACCGCGAGCTTGGCGATCGTCCGCTCGCGGTGGTTGACCGCGTTCTCGGCGAGGAACGTCGCGTCGAGCATCTCGTTCTTCGCGCGGCTGATCGCGCCGAGGACCGCGCTGGGCCGGAACTCACCCGTGAGGGGCAGGTCCTCCTCGCGGAGGAGCTGCTTCATCAGGCTCTGCTGATCCTCGGTGTCGTAGACGACGAACCGCCGATCGATCCCGATCGCCTCGCCGTCGCGCCGAAGGACGCGGGCACAGAGCGAGTGGAAGGTGCCGGCCTGGACATCGCGGCCGGGCTCGCCGACGAGGCTGATGATCCGATCCCGCAGCTCGCCCGCGGCACGGTTCGTGAAGGTCACCGCGAGGATCGACCAAGGACGGACGCTCTTCACGCCAACGAGGTACGCGATCCTGTGAGCCAGGACCCGCGTCTTGCCCGAGCCGGCACCGGCGAGGATCAGGAGCGGACCCTCGGTGGTCGTGACCGCCCGGGCCTGCTCCGGGTTGAGGCGCGACACGATGTCGCGCTCGCGGGCCTTCGCCTTCGCCGTCCGCTCGGCGGCCTGGGCGTCCTCCAGGGTGCGTCGCTCGTCGGCCGTCAGCTCCGCCGGGTGATCACCCGGGAGCGGGGCGTCGCGGAGCCAGTCCGGCTCGCTCGGGGCTGCGGATTCGGGACCGTCGACGCCCTCGGCGAAGGTCGTCCCTTCCCCGCTCGGTGCCTCGTCATCGATGCGTGCGGACCGCGTCCGGCGGGTCGGGGAAGCCACCCGCTCATTGTAGGTCGAGGATCTTCGCCGAGCCTCTCCGGCCGGGCGTGCCGACGGCCTGGCCGGGCCGAGCCTACGGGGCGATCTGGTCGGCGGGCGGCGGGGCGACCGACACGTTCACGTCGTAGCGAAGCTCGAGGACCAGGCCGAAGGTGCCCATCTCCGCCGACGTCGCCGACAGGGCGAGCTTCGCCGGGCGGTAGTCCTGCTTGCGCGTGAACAGGTCGAGGCTGAGGCTGCCCGCCGCGGCCGCACCGGGATTGAGGGCCCGGAGCTGCTCCCCGGTGACGGCGAGCGTGACGTGGTAGCAGTCGGCATCGCCGCATCGCTCGTCGCCGGCCTTCGTCGGCTGGACGGGCAGCAGCGCGAGCGCCTCGTTCAGCTTCGCGACGAGCTTGGCGGGATCCTGGAGCGCCGCCGCGTCCGGGTTGGCGGACGGATCGGGGACGTCGACCTTCGTGTACTTGTCGGCCGAGCCGCCGGTCATCATCGACAGGGCACCGGCGACCTTGTAGTACGCGGTGTTGCCGATCATCAGCGCGTCGATCTTCGTGCCCATGATCGCCGGCGCGTCGAAGGTGAACTTCGCGGTCTTGTTGGCGACGTCGATGGCGCCGGACATCTTCACGCTCGACAGGTCGAAGCTGCCGAGCTGCTCCGCCTTGACCGAGCCGCTGAACGTCGTCGTGAATTCGAACGACTTCACGTCCGCGAGGGACGTGACGCCCTTCGTGACGATCTCCTTCGGATCGGTCAACGCGGGCGCCGCCGGCGGGCTGCTGCAGGCGGCGAGGACGAGCGAGAGGACCGCCACGACGGCGATCGGCAGGAGGACGAGGCGACGGGTCACGGAGCTCCCCCGAGTGGTGCGAGGTTCGAACGCCTGAAGCGTGCCGCCGCGTGCCGGAAGCCGTCAAACGGCCAAAGGTCCCGGTGCGAAGCGACAATTCCCGAACGGCTCAGCTTGCGGTCGGGTTCGCCGGTTCCGGATCCAGACCCGCATCCTCACGAGCCCCCTTCCAGTAGCCGATCGGCGACTCGAAGTTGAGCCAGGGTCCGGTCACGATCGGCTCGAGCTCCACGATCTCCGCTCGCAGCCGATCCAGGTCCCGGGCGAGCCAGTAGGTCAAGGCAAACTGACTTCGGGCCAGGAGCACGTACGGATCCCGGTCGCCCAGGCGTAGGTCGATGCTCCGGGCGGCCGCGGCCGCAATCTCCGTCCGAGCCTCGTCGGTCTGGATCGACGCAGCCTTCTCGTCGAGCGCGAACTCATAGTAAGCGTCGGCGATCACCTCGTGGACGGTCGATCCTTCCGGGGCGTGCTCGGAGATGTTCCGAGCGAAGGTGAACATCTCATCGTGCGACCCGCCCCACTTTTGCGCGACGGCCTTCACCATCATCGATGGGGCGGTCCAGTGCCATGGCTCCCGTTCACGCACCCGGGCGTACACGTGGTGACGTTCGGGGATCGACGTCCCGAGTCCCATGGCCACCGGCAGCAGCTCCGCCCATGGTGACGGATCCTCGGGAGCCAGCTCGGCGGCTCGCAGCAGGTCGCGTCGGGCCAGCTCCAGACGCTCGTGGAATGCGTCGAACGCCTCACGCGGCGTGTCGGCCGCGCGCGCGCCGCCACGCGTCTCCCACGCCCAGTTCACCGCCTGCGCGCCGCGCAGGAGGAACGCGTGCGCGGACGTGGGCTGAGCCGTCGGCCATGCCTCGATCCACTTGGGTCGGCCTTTGAACCCACGGACGGCAACACGGAGATACCAGTCCCGCGATCGATAGTCCGGTTGGGCGGCGAGGAAGTCGACATACTCGAGCCACTTCCCTGCGGCCAGTCGGTCCAGCCAGCTCCGCGCGACGTCGTCGCCGGCGAAGAGGTCGCGGTGGTACGGCGCCGGTGACGGCGATGGCGTCGCGGGCACCTGGGCTTTGTTGCCGGCGAGACGCTTGAGAAAACCCATCGGACCCTCCCGTTCAGAGCGCGCGTCGCGGGCCAGCGCGCGTCGCGGGCGAGCCCGCCGCTGGGGCGACGACCGACGCCATCTCGGCAGCAGGTGCATTCGGCCCCTTAAAGCGTACCGTCGTCAGAGAGGCGATTGATCGGATGGTGGGGACGGCCGGCTGCGCGCTCCAAAGAGGCGCCCCGTCCCGTCGCCGGAAGGGGGTCTTTCAGGTTCGGACGCCAGTTGCGCCTTTGCCGACCACCGGACTCGCATTCAGAGACGGCGGCCAACGCCACGTCCGCTATCGTCGGGCGAAGCGGCTCGGAGGCGTCGAGTCGGAAGGCGAACGTGGGAGGGAGCTCATGAGACGACGATCAGCCATCGCGGCGATCGCGCTGACCGTGGCGGGCCTGGCGCCGGCCTCGATCGCATCGGCGGTGCCCAGCGACCAGGCGGCGACCCTCTGGCAGCACGTCTGCGAGGACGCCGCCAAGGGCACGTTGCAGGCGACGTTCTCGTGCATCCACACCGGATTCCCGATCTGGAGCGACGCCGCGACGCGGCTGCTTCGGCACACGTGCGAGGACGCGCTCGGCGGGACGTTCGTCCGACGATCCGAATACCCCACCGAATACGCGATCTGCTTCGTCGACTGACGATCGCGGCGGCCGCCTGAACCGCGCTGACGCGCGCTGATCATCCTCGAAGATCACGTCGCCAACATCCGAACACGCTCCGCGACATGGAGCGCAGCGCGCGCAGCGACGGTGCCACGCGATCACGCTCGGCTGTCGACAACCTGATCTCCTCGCAGGATCGGAGGTCGCGCCTTCGGCCATCGCGCCCGCGGCAAGCGAAACGCCCCTCCCGGCGAACCAGGAGGGGCGTTGCTGAGCGTCGGGGCTGGACTAGAAGTCCATGTCCCCGCCGTGGCCGTGACCACCGGCGGCGGCCGCTTCCTTCTTCTCCGGGATATCCGTGACGAGCGTTTCCGTCGTCAGGACCATCGCGGCGATCGACGCCGCGTTCTGGAGGGCGGACCGGGTCACCTTGCGGGCGTCCACGATGCCCTTGGCGAACATGTCGCCGTACTCGCCCTTCAGCGCGTCGTAGCCGTGGCCGATCGTGGCCTTGCGGACCTCGCTGACGATGACCTCGCCGGACTGGCCGGCGTTGTCGGCGATCTGGCGAGCCGGCGCCTCGAGCGCCTTGCGGACGATGTCGACGCCGACCTGGGCATCCCCATCGAGCTTCAGGCCGTCGAGCGACGGGATCGACTGGAGCAGGGCGGTGCCGCCGCCGGCGACGAGGCCCTCCTCGACGGCCGCGCGGGTCGTCGAGAGCGCGTCCTCGATCCGGTGCTTCTTCTCCTTCAGCTCGACCTCGGTGGCCGCGCCGACCTTGATCACGGCCACGCCGCCGGACAGCTTGGCGAGGCGCTCCTGGAGCTTCTCGCGGTCGTAGTCCGAGGTCGTGTCCTCGATCTGGGCCTTGATCTGGGTCATCCGGGCCTTGATCTGGTCCTGCGACCCGGCGCCGTCGACGATCGTCGTGTCGTCCTTCGTGGCGACGACGCGGCGCGCCGAGCCGAAGTCCTC
>Ga0081539_10005797_pt1 | contig 12291 bp, 6 predicted proteins | sample TabmetS4T2R2_FD_71023 | JGI IMG/M metagenome (GOLD analysis project Ga0081539, IMG submission 71023) | Tabebuia heterophylla rhizosphere microbial communities from the University of Puerto Rico - S4T2R2 | ecosystem: Host-associated > Plants > Roots > Rhizosphere ...
CCTCTTCAATTGGGATCACGCTCCGCAGACGCTCTCTTTCCAACTGCCGCGAGCAGGCCAGATCACAGATTACTGGAGCGGCGAGGGGCTCGGCCGGCACGAAGGCGTTTTCACTATCAAGGACATGCCTCCGCATTCGGCCAGACTCCTTGTTTGTAAATAGCCGAGGGACGAAGATTGAACCGATTGCTGATCCCTGATCCCTGACCCCTGATACTTTTTTATCAATCTCAGAGATCGGGAGCAGGGATCAGAGGTCGAAAAGTTGATAGGTGATGAAATGCTGCTATCTCGGATAATCGCGAATGTGATCGTTGTGGTTGTTGCTTCATCGCTGCTTTTTGCCCAACAACTCTCGCGCGAGCAGTGGGGAGCGCCGGCAGTTACCGTCTCGCATGCCGGTGGCAAATGGGTGATTGCGGGCAAGAAAAATCGCGTGACGCTCAACGAATCGGATCTCGCTCTGAGGATCCAGGCCGGTCCCGCGACCTGGACGATGATGCCGTCGTCAGCTAAAGATCTGCTGGTCAAATCGAAAGGCGAGGAGTTCTATCTGCGATTGGCCGATGCGCAACAGATCGTGATCAAACCTTACGATACGGGTTTCAAGGCGGGGGTGAAGATCGATCTCGGCCAGTGGCGGCACGGGGGAATGCTCAATCAAGGCGCGGGACTGGACCTCCGGCTCTTCTTGACCATCTGCCTTGAAGGTAAGGATGAAGAGCTGGTCTTTGATGTGGCGGCAAACGAACATGAAGCAGTCGTCAGACAATTGGATTGGCCGACGGCGCTCGACGCCAGCGAAGTGGACTATACGCTGTTGAGCAATGGCCGTGGAAATTTGTTGCCGCGCAACTGGCCGAAGGAGTTCGACCCGATTCGCGGGACTACGCCGGAAGGGAAGTTAGTTGCGACCGACAAGAGCGTGGTCCAAAGCAATGTCATCGAATCGTGGTCGATGTCCTGGTGGGGATTTCAAAAAGGCAAGTCGGCGATGATGATCATCGTCGAAACTCCGAATGATGCTGCTTACCAGTTTCGCCATCCGGCAGGAGGGCCGACCGTCATCGGCCCGCGATGGCGCGCGACACTCGGCAGGTTCGGCTATCCTCGGACAGCTCGCATGTCTTTTGTGAGCGACGGTAATTACGTCGATCTGGCCAAACGTTATCGCCGGTATGCGATGGATACGGGCCTCTTCGTCTCGCTCAAGGAGAAGATTGCGCGGACACCCTCTGTCAAAGATCTGATCGGAACTCCGTTGACCCGGCTCAGTATCTTGAGAAATTTAAAATCGGATAGCTCCCGCTATGACCAGAAAAATCCCGAGAAGAACTATAGCCTGACGACCTTTGATGAACGTGCGCGCCAGCTTCGCGAGCTGAAGAGCAAAGGAATCGATCGCATGCACATTTGTCTGACCGGCTGGCCTCATCTCGGATATGACCGGCAGCACCCGGACGAACTGCCGCCGCCGCCGCAAGCTGGGGGTTGGGAGGGGATGAAGCGATTGGCCGATACCTGCCGTGATCTGGGTTATATCCTGACTCTGCACGACCAGTATCGCGATTACTATATCGATGCTCCTTCCTACGATCCGCAGTTCGCCATTCATGAAGAAGACACCGTCAGCCAGCCGCAGGCTTTCCCCGCCACGCGTTTCGGACAGTGGAAAGACGGATATCTCCCGTTTATGGATCACTGGGACGGTGGAATCCAGACATTTCTCAACTCACGGTTTATGCTGGGCCATCTGCTCAAGAATTACCAGCTGCTTTTTGATCACGGAATCAAGCCCCAGGGCATCTACCTCGACGTCTTTGGTTATGTGCCGCCCGATGAAGACTTCAATCCGGAGCACCCGACGACCCGGACGGATGCGATCAACGCGCGGGCAGCCTGTTATAACTGGACCCGGAACAATCTGGGGATCGTCGGGACAGAAGCAGCCTGTGACTGGACAGTGCCTTACGTCGATATCTCTTCTCCGTTGGGGCCTGCCAAGTGCATCACCGTTCCGCTTTTCAATCTCGTTTATCATGACGCCATCATCACACCGTATCGGACTGGTGATATGCAGAATATCCTGTCCGGTCTCTTGAACGGCGGTCTATCACAGGTGGGCAATATCGGTGACGAATTGGAGAAGAACCTCGCTTTGATCCGTCAGATGGTGGCGTTGCATCAAAGGGTCGCGCTGTTGGAGATGACGAAGCATGAATTCCTGGACAAAAACTACCGCAAAGAACGCACCACTTTCGCCGATGGGACGACGGTGACCGTTGATTGGGACGCGAATAGTTTCACCGTCAGCCCGGAATTGAAGGCTTCGAAGTGATCAGTTTTTAGTTCTCGGTGTTCAATCCGTTGGAGGATAGCAATGTTTCGGTTCGTACTATGTGGTGGATTACTGCTCCTGATCTCTCCGATGCTCGCGCAGCATCGATCGAAGTTCGATCTCGCCGCATTCGAACGCGAGCGAGTCTTACAAGCGGCGAAGGAGTATTTATCGGAAGCTCCGCTGACGGTTACGGCCTCGAAAAGCCCGCGCAGCGCAGGTGGGGCGCATGACTTCTTTTCCGAAGGCGATTACTGGTGGCCTGACCCGCAGGATCCCAACGGCCCCTATGTCCAACGCGATGGGATGTCCAATCCCGACAATTTTACAGATCATCGCCGGTATTTGATGAGGTTGAGCGTGCAGGTTCCGGCGCTGGCGGCGGCCTGGAAGATCTCCAAGGACTCTCGCTACGCGGCGCACGCCGCCCGCCACCTCCGAGCATGGTTTATTGACGAGCGCACGAGGATGAATCCGCACCTGCAATATGCACAGGCGATTCATGGGCGCGTCACCGGGCGCGGAACGGGCATCATCGATACTATTCATCTGGTCGAGGTCGCGCGAGCGGTCGAGGTGCTGGAAAGTTCGCGCGCCTTACAGCCGGCTGAATTGGGAGAGATCAAGAAATGGTTCGCGGCCTATCTCAACTGGATGACGACGCATTCTTACGGAATCGAGGAACGCGAAGCGAAGAACAATCACGGGACCTGTTGGGTGATGCAGGTCGCCGCCTTTGCCAGATTGACAGGGAATCAGGAGCTTTTAAACTACTCCCGCAATCGCTTCAAGACGGTCCTCGTGCCTAACCAGATGGCCGCCGACGGCAGTTTCCCGCTCGAAATGAGGCGGACCAAGCCATACGGCTACTCGCTCTTCAATCTTGAGGCCATGACGACCATCTGCCAGATCCTCTCGACGCCGGAAGACAATCTGTGGACGTTTGAACTTCCCGATGGCCGCGGGATCCGTCAAGCGGTCGCGTTTATGACGCCTTACATTCGCGATAAGAAGAAATGGACCTTGCCGCCGGATGTGATGTATGACCAAGAGTGGCCGATGCGTCAAAGCAGCCTCTTGTTCGCCGGTCTGGCCTGCGGGAACCCCGAATATGTCGAACTCTGGAAGACCCTCAAAGCCCATTCGACCGTCGAAGAGGTCATTCGCAATTTCTTCATCCGCCAGCCGGTGCTCTGGGTAGGATAGAGCAGGGAAGACGAAACAAACGAAGAGCCGGTTTTTTGCCCGGTTCGTCTATCTCGTTTGTTTCGCGTGCTTGCTTTGCCAGGCCGGATAATCTTTGGCGAGCAGATCGGCGGGCGCTTTGACATACCAGTTATAACCGGTCCGGCGCTCATCTTCGATCTCAGCGAGGCTGTATTTGATCACGCCGTCGCGCCCGCAGAAGATCGGGCGATTGGTGCCGATCTCATAAAAACGCGCCCAGAGGACGCCGCCAGGTTTTTGAACAACGACTCGATCGAAGCCCCTCGTCAATGTGGCGTCGGGTTTCTCGGCCAACTCGATGCCGGTGAGCTTGACTTCATTGAGCCAGGCGACGGCTGATTGAATGGCATCGATGACTTGCGGGCTGGGCCGCTCGATCCCCATTAAGAAACGCACGATGCCGACACTCTCGCTGCCGCTGAGCGAAATTTTTTCGTAGGAGCGAGCAGGCGCCGGCTTGAACGAGACCTCATCGTGTTGGGCGCACCAGACCGTGCGTTTGTTATTGACGATGACCTGACACTTCAGAATGCACTCGATGCCTTTCTCGACCGCCCTTTCCGCCTTGATCCGGCGCTCATGATCGACCAGCGCGTAGACCGGTTGCTTGCGGGCAATTTCGCGCAACAGGTTCATGACGCCGATCATCGCATCATCGTTGAAGGTGATATGTGTATAGTAACCGGGCCGCTGCGGGTAGTACTGCGGCCATCCACCATTCTCGTATTGGGCTTTGAGCAGGTAGTCGAGCCCCTTGATGAATGCCTGTTTGAAACGATCCTGTTTCGTCGCGTCGAAGACTCTCGCCAGGTAGGCGACCTGAGTATAGGTCGCATCATTGTCGATGGTCGAATCGGTCTGCTTCTTCTGGCTGATGATCTCCGCCACTTGCTCCGTCGTCAGCACCGCCGCCATCTCGATATTTTTGGGCCAGCCGCCGCTCTCACGCTGATAGAGCAAGACATTATCGGCAATGCGGACCGCTTCAGCGCTGCTGTACCAGGCGGGGTTCTGATTAAGACAATTCCGCCAGGCGATTGGCGAAGTCTCCGAACTTTGAGCGGTGCGGGCAATCGCAATTCCAAAGTGCCGGCCTGAGAAATTGATCGGGTTGAAGAGCAGCGATGACCCGAGAGAGACAAAATAGATCAAGAGGAGAAAGCCCTTTGCTGCGGATCCAGGTTCGCTTGCGCGTGTGCTCCGATGTGATCTGGTCAGCTTGTCCATATTGTCCTCGAGAGAGCCGAATCACTTAGAGTTGAGCAGGTCTTCGCGCAGCGGGGTGAAAATATCCAGCAAGACGACCTCTTCGTCGAGCATGGTCGCGCCATGCCAGGAGCTCGACGGAAAATGCAGGACGTCGCCCGCCTCCGCGATCCGTTCTTCATCGTTGACGATAAAGAGGACGCGGCCCTGTTCGACAATCGTGATCTGCTCATGTGGATGATCGTGGGGCTCCGTGACCGTGTGGGGGGCGAAACGCAACCGGCAGATCATCATGTGTTCCCCGACAATCATCTGCCGCTCGATCCCGTTCCCAAGCTCTTCCACTGGAATCGCGCTCCAATCGTAGTGCCCTGCGGATGTGTTCGATCTATCAGTTAATGGCATATCGATCTATGTTTCAAAAGGTTTCAAAAGATGGATGTTCTGAAGTTTGAGTTGATTCAAGCGACTGCGGGCGCGGCAAATGCCGGCGCCGCCACGAGGGCCGCAGCGCCACGCAGTCGCGGATGATCGTCAAGCGGAACGATGCGAATTTCGGTCTTGGCCGCTTCCGGCGAGAGAGCTCGCTCGACCAATGCCGTCCGCACCGCGGGTTCGATCAAATCCCACGCCGCCACGATTTCGCCGCCGATGTAGATTCTGGTCGGATCGATCGCGTTGACGATCGAGGCGAGCCCGAGCCCGAGATAACGCGCCGTCGCTTGCAACGCGGCCACCGCTTTGGCATCGCCGGCACGCGCCCTGACAATGAGGTCCTCGATCGTAAAGGTCGCGACATCGCTCGTGACCGGTTTAGCTTCTCGCAGGTCACGCCCGAAATAGCGCGAGAGCGTCGCCAGATTCGAGATGTAAGCTTCCCAACATCCCATCGCGCCGCACGAACAGCGCGGCCCATCGATGCTCAATGGGAGATGGCCGAACTCTCCGGCGATGTTGTGCTGTCCACGCAGCACCTCGCCGTTGACAATGACGCCCACGCCGATTCCGTCGGAGACGCTGACAAAGACCAGATCATCGATCGCCGCCGCATCGCCGCGCCGCGCCCACATCTGCGCCAGGGCGCAGGCCTTGCCGGAGTTTTCCAGATGTACCGGCAGCCCCGTGGCGGCCGCCAGCAATTCCCGGATCTCAACATCGTGCCAGCCGATGGTAGGAGCATGGATAATCCGCCTCGTTTGGCGATCAACCATCCCCGGCACGACCACGCCGATTCCTTCACAAGATCCGACCTCTTTGTGATCAGAGAGGAGCTGCTTGATCCGCTTGCTCAATTCCTCCACCAGTTTCTTCGGGTCTCGCTTGGTCGGAAAACTGCTGGTCGTGACCAGCTGCCGCCCGATCAAATCCGTCACCATGAGATAGGTCCGGGTGACCCGAATATCGACCGCCAGCACACATCGCTTGCGCGAATCGATGTAGAGGAATGTCGGTTTGCGGCCACGATGGCTCTCTCCCGTCGCCCCCTCGAAGATCAACCCTTCGGTCAACAGATCATTGATGATCAAACTGACCGCCCCACGATGTAGCCCCATGATCCGCGCGAGGTCTGCACGCGAAATCGGTTGGTGCGTCCGCACCAGATCCAACGCAATCTGTCGGTTGATCTCCCGTGAAGTCCCTCGCGTCGCAATACGGAAATTGCTCGGATTGATCTTTCGCATATAATCGTCTTCAGTCGTATCTTGTCACTGCTCTCTCTGCTGATACGTCGATTTCTGGATGATTTGTATTATCATATGACAAATAACCCCTTGATCGTCGATTGTCAACACTATTTTGCCATCTCAGAGAGAGAACGCAAAAGGTTCCGAGTCAGGGATTAATCTAAAATTTCAATGAAGTTTCGCGCTCCCTCCGCACCTCTTATCCGATCTTCTCCTGATTCTCATAAGATTCACTGCGAATAATATTCTCTGTTGACTCTCTGTTGACATGGCCTCGGATTAGAGATATAAGGCCAATCGTTCTGTGATCAAAGGTAAATTAATGCTGGAATTCGGACTACCAGTCCAATCCGATCAATCTGTCCGATAATTGACCAATATTAATTGAGTTTCTCGTCTCGACTGGTCTCCGGCATCAACCTACTAGCAACTGGCAACTGGCAACCGAAACAATCTCTTGATGACTGATCGCACGCCGGTTGCGTTGGTTTCGAACTCAAGAGCAAAAATTGTGGTTGACAAATCGGACCAATCGAGATATTTGTCTTATGTTAAGACAAATCAGCCGGCCGCGTTCGAAGTGAGCCGGGGTTTAGTCTGAGCTAAAACACTCAAAATTATCTATTCACTATTCTTTGCTGGTCGCTATTCTTTGCTGGGATACTTTACTGATCAATCGATACTCTCTTCGGCTTTCAGCAGGAACGTCTCAGGTTAATGCTGGGGTTAAGTTTTGTGTGGCCATTGAGTGAGAAGACAGCACAAAGATGGCCAAAAAGCGAAAATTAATTCTAAGACTTTGGTTCCGGCGTGAAAAATTGCAAGGTTGGAATTGCAAGTTGAGAGGATTGAGCTGCGGAGCAGTCCGCAGCTTTTCATCTTACGCTAGGAGGAAACGATGAAATCCAAGACAGCGAGAGCGATGCGGGGGATAGCCGCGATCGTCTTTGTCATTGTCATGTTGTCGTCAATCGCCTCGCTTCGAGCTCAGGAAGCGCGCGGGACAATCACAGGTAAAGTCAGAGATACCAGCAATGCCGTAGTTCCAGGCGCATCAGTGAAGGTGATCAATGCGGCGAGAGGCACGACCGTCGCGTTGACTTCCAACGATGTCGGAATCTTTCAGGCGCTCTATATTCTTCCGGGGACCTATCGGATCCAGGTCGAAGCTCAGGGCTTCAAGAAATATGTTCGCGACAACGTGACTCTGCGGATCGGAGAGACTCTCGATCTGGACGTTGAGCTTGAGGTCGGCTCAGTGGATCAAACTGTGACGGTCACGGCGGAGTCTCCGGCGCTCGAGACGGCGACCGCATCGATGGGGCAGACGGTGGACTCCAAGCGGATCGCGGAGCTGCCGCTGGTCCACGGCGACCCGTATACTTTGATCGGGTTGTCGGGCGGCGCGTCATTCGCGCGAGACCCGCGGCTGGACCGGCCGTTCGAACCGACGCACATTGTCGGATACGTGGTCAACGGGACGCGCGCCAACCGCAGCGACCTGACCATTGACGGCGTCACGAGCACGGCGACGGCGAATGCCAACGAGGTCACCGCCTCTTATGTTCCACCGACTGATATCGTCCAGGAGTTCAAGGTCCAGACGACGACCTTCGATTCTCAATTCGGTAATACCGAAGGCGGCGTGACCAGCATCAGCATCAAGTCCGGCACCAACTCCCTGCATGGCACGGCCTATTTCTGGGGAGAGCCGGGCAGCCTCGCGGCCAACGATTTCTTCGGTAACTCTACCGGCAAGGCTCGTCCGGACTCTTTCTCCAATCGATGGGGCGGATCGTTGGGCGGTCCGGTCTATATTCCGAAACTTTATAATGGAAAGAACAAGACCTTCTTCTTGTGGGGCTATGAAAGGATCTCAGACGCGCGGCCGCGAAATAACGGGACGCCGACAGTCCCGACGCAGAAGATGAAGAACGGCGATTTTTCCGAGCTGCTGGCCTATGGCGAGAGGGTTAAGGCGAAGCCGACTGATGCGAATCCATACCAGATCTATAATCCGTTCACGCGCCGCCTTCAGTCCAATGGGTCTTATCTGGAGGATCCGTTCCCGGGCAACATCATTCCGCAGAATCTGATCAATCCGGTAGCCAAGTCGCTGCTCCAATATTTTCCCGATCCGCTGACGCCATGCGTCAATGATTGTCAGAACAATTTTCAGCAGCCGAACCTGCAGGAAAGGGCCACTTACTACACCAATACGATCCGCATCGATCACGTCGTGAGCGACAAGCAGCGAATCTTCGGGCGGACCAGCTGGTACGATCGAGACAGCACTTACAACAACTATTTCAATAATCTCGCGACCGGCACGCTGTTCCAATTTCTGTCGCGTCAGGCGGCGATCGACGATGTCTATACCTTCAATGCGACGACCGTCTTGAACCTGCGATACGGTTACAATCGATTTATCCGCAATGACTTTTACAATCCCGCGAACCGGGGATTTGATCTGACATCGGTGGGATTTCCGGCGTCCTACAACAATCTGATTCCGGCGGATCGCCGGACGTTCCCGCGCCTGGACATCTCCGGATACCAGGGGACGAACTTCAATAGCGAACCGCGGCCGATCGACACTCATTCGTTTGTCGCGACGCTCAACAAAACGCTCGGCTCGCATGGACTCAAGGGCGGAGCGGAATACCGGATCTATCGCGAGAACTCGATCATCCTCGTCAATGATGTGACCGGGCGTTTCAACTTCGATGCCACCTATACAAGGGGACCGTCCAGCACGAGTCCGACTGCACCAAGTAATCTTGGGCAATCCTTTGCCGCGTTCCTGCTGGGAATCCCAAGTCCTACGAACAGCTATATCACTCGACCGGCGGATTATGCCGAGCAGTCAAGGACGTGGGGCTTTTTCATTCAGGATGATTGGAAGGTCAATTCGCGGCTCACTCTGAATATCGGCCTTCGCTACGAATTCGAGACTCCGCTGACTGAACGATACAATCGCAGCGTCCGCGGCTTTGATCCCAACTATGTCCAACCGTTCGAGGCTCAAGTTCAAGCGAACTATGCGAAGAATCCGACTCCGGAGGTCCCCGTCTCGCAATTTTTGACGCGAGGCGGACTCACTTTTGCCGGCGTCAACGGGCAATCTGAAGGATTGTACGCGACGACCAAGAACAACTTCATGCCGCGCTTCGGCGTCGCCTTCAAATTGAATGAGAAGACCGTCTTTCGCGGCGGGTACGGCATTTTCTTCGGATTCCTGGGCCAGCGCCGCGGCGACGTGATTCAGAGCGGTTTCAGCCAGACGACCAACGTCGTGCCGACGGTTGACGGCGTGAACTTTGTCGGAACGCTCTCCAATCCATTCCCGAATGGGCTTCTGGAACCGGTCGGAGCCTCTCAAGGTCCACAGACATTTCTCGGGCAGAGCATTACGTTCTTCAACACCAAACCGCTCACGCCTTACAACCAGCGATGGGAACTCGGATTTCAGCGCGAACTGCCGGGCGGATGGGTCGCAGAGGCCGCGTATGTCGGCAATCGTGGGACGCATATTGAGCTCTTCCGCAACTTGAACGTGACGCCGCAGAGGTACCTGAGCAAGAGCCGGACATATGATGATGCCACGACCAAGTACCTGCAGGCGACGGTCCCCAACCCATTCTTTGGAGTTCTTCCGCGAACATCCGCCATCGGTTCGACCGCGAACATCGCACGCGAACGGCTGTTGCGTCCATTCCCGCAATTTGACGCGGTGACTACGACGGCCAATGACGGATATTCGTGGTACCACGGGTTGCAGCTTCGAATCGAGAAGAGATTCTCGAAGGGCTATACCTTACAGGCGAGTTACACCTTCTCGAAGTTTATGCAGGCCACTGAGCTTTTAAATCAGGATGATGTCCGGCCGGTCGAGGTGATCTCGGATAGCGATTACCCGCACCGGCTCGCGGTCAGTGGAATCTACGAACTGCCGTTTGGAAAAGGCCAGCGATTCCTGGGCGGCTCGAACGGAGTCGTCTCAAGGATTGCTGGAGGTTGGCAAGTGCAAGGCGTTTACACCTATCAGAGTGGGCCGCCGCTCAGTTGGGGCAATGCCGTCCTCAACGGAGACATCAACGACGTGAGGCTCCCCGGAGATCAGCAGACACCCCAACGCTGGATCAACACCTCCGGATTCGTGACCGCCGCCGCCAGCCAGCCTAATGATTACAATATTCGGACCTTCCCGTTGAGGTTCGGGTTCATCCGTGGCGACAACAACAACAACTTCGATCTCTCGGTGGTCAAGAACACGAATCTGACCGAGGGGATGAGGTTGCAGTTCAGGGCGGAGTTCATCAACGCCTTCAACCACGTCTGGTTCCCGAGTGGCGGTGTGCCGTTGTCGGCCAGCGGAATTGTCAACAATGCCCGGCCCAACCCGCAAGGCGTGCAAGGCGTATCGACAGCGGGAGTCGTGACCTTCCCCTCGTCAGCGGCTTTTGGTTCGATCGGCGGCGCCTCCAATCAGGCGAACTATCCGCGTCGGGTCCAGTTGGGTCTTAAACTCATTTTTTAGGTTCACCCCCATCAATACAAGACGGGATCGGAGACTCGTTCTTCGATTCCTCCTCATCCACAGCGCAGATCGGCAAGACGCGAATCAGCGAGGGGCGCGAGAATTTCTAAACGATTTTCGCGCCCCTCGCCGTTTTCGCGTCTTGTGCTTGCGCCGAAGACTTCAAGTCCATCTCAAATGGAACAAGTGACCTAACAATTCTTCGGAGTCTATGCAAGAATGGCGGCCAAAAGTAAGACAAGCGGTACTCGGTCAAGAAGCAATTTGACATTGGTTAATCGGGAGAGACGGAAAAGTATGATGGCACATCAGGTCCGGTTAAAGTCGGTGTTGAGGCTGATCATGACGCTCTCATTGCTCTTCTTCGTCGGGAGCTTTTCGTGGTCAAATTCGTGGCCTCTGGCGAAGAGAACCGCCGCCAGTCAAGTTGATGGAGCGATCGCGGACCTGGAGCGTCGGTTTCAAAATCCTCCGGACGAGACCCGGATCATGATGCGCTGGTGGTGGTTTGGGCCGGCGGTCACCAAGCCGCAGATCGAGCGCGAAATGCGATTGATGAAAGATGGAGGGATCGGAGGTTTCGAGGTCCAGCCCGTCTATCCGGTCGCCCTCGACGATGTCGCCACTCGCATCAGGACCCTTCCATTCCTCTCCGATGAGTTCATTGAGATGTTGCGGTTCACCTCGGATAAGGCGCGCGAACTAGGATTGCGCATGGATCTCACGCTTGGCAGCGGATGGCCATTCGGCGGCCCGCAGGTTCCGGTTGCCCTGGCCGCGGGCAGGTTGCGCGTCGAACGAGTCAAGATCACTGAGAAGATGCGGCGAGTGCCCGTGCCGGACCTCATTGCCGGTGAGAAGTTGTTGGCGATCTTTCTGGCTCGTTCGAGGGAACAGGCCATCGTTCCCGATAGTCTTCGTGAGATCGCTAATCAGCGGGACGGCGCCGTTTGGCTGCCCGCCGATTGGGACGGTCAGGGCGAGGCGCTCTTCTTCATCTCCAGCCGCACGGGTCAAACGGTGAAGCGGCCGGCGGTCGGAGCCGAGGGTTTTGTGCTCGATCATTACGACCGCGCCGCGATCGACAATTATCTGCAGAAGGTCGGCGACCGGTTGATGCAGGCGTTCGGTTCTCAACCTCCGTATGCCATCTTCTGCGACAGTCTGGAGGCATATAACTCTGATTGGACCGGTGATTTTCTGGAACAGTTTCGCGAGCGGCGAGGGTATGATTTAAAACCTCATCTGCCGGCGCTCGTCGCCGACCTCGGACCGCAGACCGCGGCCATCCGGCA
>Ga0081539_10005798_pt1 | contig 12290 bp, 14 predicted proteins | sample TabmetS4T2R2_FD_71023 | JGI IMG/M metagenome (GOLD analysis project Ga0081539, IMG submission 71023) | Tabebuia heterophylla rhizosphere microbial communities from the University of Puerto Rico - S4T2R2 | ecosystem: Host-associated > Plants > Roots > Rhizosphere ...
TGTTCTGGACGCCGGCGATGCGCTCGCGCGCGCTGGAGCTCGCGCGCCTGGGGCCGGGGCTCGACGTGCTCGACGTCGGCGCGGGCACGGGGTTCACGACCGAGGGGATCGTCGAGCAGGCCGATGCGGCGCGGGTCACGCTGCTCGACCAATCGCCGCACCAGCTCGCGCGGGCCCGCGCCAAGCCGCAGCTTGCGGCCTGCCGCATCGTGCGCGGCGATGCGGAGGAGCTGCCGTTCCCGACCGACAGTGCCGACCGCTACGTGTCCGCGGGCAGCATCGAGTACTGGCCCGATCCGCAGCGCGGCATCGCCGAGGCCTATCGCGTCCTGCGCCCGGGAGGGATCGCGCTCGTCATCGGGCCCCTCTCTCCGTCCAACGCGCTCGCGCGGCGCCTCGCCGACGCCTGGATGCTCTTCCCGCGCGAGGAGGAGTACCGAGCCTGGTTCGCCGCCGCAGGCTTCGCCGACGTGGAGGTGCGACCGCTCGCGCCCACGTGGCACTCCGGCTCCTACGCCGTCGCCGTCGCCGGCCGCAAGCCCGCGGCCGGGTCCTCCCCACTGCAGCTCGCGCCGCCCGAGCCGCCCGACGCCCGCATGACGCCGCGGCGGTGGCTGCGCTTCGCCGGCGGGTCGCTGGCCGGCCTGGCGTTCGTGCCCGTCGCGATCGCGCTCACGTTGCGCGAACGGGTGCGCCGACGCCGGTGAGGGCGCTCGGGCTGCTCTGGCGCTTCGGGCGCCCGCACACGCTCATCGGCACGACGCTCGGCGTCCTGGGCGTCTACATCCTGGTGGCCGACGAGGTCGCCGACGTGGGCGACCGCCCGGGCGACCTGCTCTGCACGCTGCTGGCGGCGTGGAGCGTGAACGTGTTCATCACCGGCATCAACCAGCTCCAGGACGTCGAGATCGACCGCATCAACAAGCCGCACCTGCCGATCGCGGCGGGCGACCTGTCTCCGCGCACGGGCGCGTGGATCGTCGCCGCCTCGGCCGTCCTGCCGCTCGCGCTTGCGGTCACGCAGGGACTGGAGGAGCTGGTCGCCGTCGCCGTCGGCCTGCTCGTCGGCGTGGCCTACTCGCTGCCGCCGCTGCGCCTGAAGCGCTGGCCCGCGCTGGCCGCGCTGTCGATCAGCGGCGTGCGCTCGCTCGTGGTGAACATCGGCGTCGCCGCGCACTTCTCGTTGTCGCTGCGGGGCGAGATCGTCATCCCTGCCGGCGTGTGGCTGCTCACGGCGTTCGTCGCCCCGTTCGGCGTCGCGATCGCGCTGCTCAAGGACGTCCCCGACATCGAGGGCGACCGGCGCTATCGGATCGCGACCTACAGCGTGCGCCTCGGCGGCGACACCGTCCTACGCGCCGGCGTCGCGCTGCTCGCCGTCGCGTACCTCGGGGCCGTGGTCGCCGCACCCGTCCTCCTCGACGGCTGGGCCGCGGCGTTCCTGGCCGTCGCCCACCTGGCCGCGCTGGCGATGCTGCTCACCGCCGCCCGGCGGACCGACGTGACCGACCGGGCGCGCTTCACCGGCTTCTACCTGTTCGTGTGGCGCCTGTTCTTCCTCGAGTACGTCATCGTCCCGCTGGCCTGGCTGCTGCGCTGACGCGCTCGGCGCGCACGACCGCGAGCGGCAGCGGCTCGGCGCCGATCACGCGCTCAAAGCGCCGGAGGATCATCCACAGCCCGCGGAGCTGCAGGCTTGCGAAGCGGTCCGTGGGCGCGACGCGCGCCTCGCTGAAGAGCGCGCTGCCGCCCTCGGTCTCCTCGACCCAGTGGCCGAACAGCACGCGGACGGTGCCCGGCCGGTTCCAGGCCCGGAACTGCTCCGGGTCCTCGATGCGGGGGTAGTCACGGGCGAGCGTCCAGATCCGCCCGCACATCCCCGAGACCGACCAGGTCGGCCCCTCGTCGAGAACGGTGAACGGGTAGCGCGAGAAAAGCTCCTGGAACGTGAGGTCCGCCGGAGTCCCCGGGATGCGCCAGCGGATGAGACGGCCCAGGGTTCGGGTCTCGTCCAGCCGCACCTCGCGCGCCGCGCGCCAGAGCTGCTCGGGGTCGGCCGTCGAGCGCAGGCAGCCCCGGCTGCGGACCTGCGAGTCGGGAAGCCAGGCATCCAGATCCGGCGCGGACATGGCTCGAGCCTATGCTGCGCGCCCATGCAGACCGAGCTTGACGACCTCGTCGCCCGGGCGCTGGCCGAGGACGTCGGCACCGGCGACGTCACGAGCCTCGCCACCGTGCCCGAGTCGGCGCGCGCCCTGGGCACGATCAGGCAGAAGGCGCCGGGCGTCGTCTTCGGGCTGGACGCCGCGGAGGCCGTGTTCCGCGCGGTCGACCCCGAGGTGGAGCTCGAGCGGCTCGGGCCCGAGGGCGAGTGGCGCGAGTCGGGGGACGTCCTGCGGGCGGCCGGGAGCGCGCGGGCGCTGCTCGCCGCCGAGCGCACGGCGCTGAACATCCTCTGCCACCTCTCCGGGGTCGCGACGCTCACGGCCAGATGCGTCCGGGCGATCGAGGGCACCGGCGCGCACGTCCTCGACACGCGCAAGACGACGCCGGGCCTGCGGGCGCTCGAGAAGGCCGCGGTCGCCGCGGGCGGCGGCCGCAATCATCGCTTCGGGCTCTTCGACCAGATCCTCATCAAGGAGAACCACGCGGCGATGGCGGGCGGCGTCGGCGCCGCGGTGCGCGCCGCGCGGGCGATGTACCCCGAGCTCCCGCTGGAGGTCGAGTGCCGCGACACCGCGGAGATCGCGGAGGCGCTCGACGCCGGCGCGAAGCGGATCCTCCTCGACAACATGGATCCCGACCGGCTGCACATGGCCGTCATGCAGGTGGCGGGTCGCGCGGTGCTCGAGGCGAGCGGGGGCATGACGCTCGAGACGCTGCGCGCGCACGCCGAGACGGGCGTGGACTACATCTCGATCGGCGCGCTCACGCACTCGGCGCCGGTGCTGGACCTGTCCCTGCTCCTCGCGCCGGAGGCCTGAACGCCGCGAGCGGGCGCGAGACCACGAGCGCGTCGCTCGTGAAGGCGAACTCCACCGCCGGCCGGCCCCCGGCACTGCCCGCCGCGCGTGTCGCGCCGGTGGGCGCGAGCAGGCCGTCGCGTCCCAGGACGCGACCGAGGTTCGTCGGCGAGATCGCGTAGCCCAGCACCGCCTCGTACAGCGCGGCGAGCTCGCGGAGCGTGAACCGCTCCGGGGCGAGCGCGAAGGCGACGTTCGAGTACGACAGCTTGCCCCGCAGCCGGTCGTGCGCGCGGTGGACGGCGCCCTCGTGCCCGAACGCGATCGGCGGCAGGTCGGCCACCGGGTGCCAGGCGGTGTCGGGCGGCAGGCCGTCGTCCGGGCCCGGCCGGACGAGCGCGACGTAGGCCGTGTCGAGCAGCCAGAGCTCGGGGTGCGTGCCCGCGCTGGCGCGCGTATCGAGCTGCTCCAGGTGCTCGACGCTCGTCACGCCGACCTTGGATGCCAGATGCCTGCGGGTCGCGTCGTCGAGCGACTCACCTTCGCGCACGAAGCCCCCCGGCAGCGACCAGGTTCCCTCGGGACGCCGCCACAGCAGGGTCTCCAGCCGGTCGGTGACGCGCAGGACCACCGCGTTGACGACCGGGGCGGCGAGGGGATGGCGGGGCGCTTGGGACACGGGGTGGATGAGTTTACGATCGACAGGCGAAAACACTGCTAGGCTCGTTGCCATGTCCCTGACGCTGCCCATGGTCCCAGCAGCCGGTCCGTCCGCCGCGCCGCTCGAGCTTCACGACGTCCGCGCCTTGCAGGAGGAGGTGCGGGCGCTCGCGGCCGAGCGCGACGCCGTGATCCTGGCGCACAACTACCAGGTCCCCGAGGTCCAGGACGTCGCCCACTACGTCGGCGACTCCCTCGGGCTGTCCCAGCAGGCCGCCGCCACGGAGCAGGCGGTCATCGCGTTCTGTGGCGTGCACTTCATGGCCGAGACGGCCTCCATCCTCTCGCCCGACAAGACGGTCCTCATCCCCGATCTGGACGCCGGCTGCTCGCTCGCCGACTCGATTACCCCGGACCAGCTGCGAGCTTGGCAGGCCAAGCATCCGGGCGCGGTCACCGTGATGTACGTGAACACGACGGCGGAGGTCAAGGCGCTCACCGACTACTGCGTGACGTCCTCGAACGCCGTGCAGGTCGTCGAGCACATCCTGCGCGAGCACGGGCCGGACACCGAGATCCTGTTCGGGCCGGACATGTTCCTCGGCGCCTACGTGGAGAAGCGGATCGGCCGCTCGCTGCACGTGTGGAACGGGGAATGCCACGTGCATGCGGGCATCCGCCCGTCCGACATCACCGAGATCCGCGCGGCGCACCCCGGCGCCGACTTCCTCATCCATCCCGAGTGCGGCTGCTCGACGTCGGTCATGGAGTACGTCGCAGCCGGCGACGTCGATCCCGAGGGCGTCCACATGCTCTCCACCGGCGGGATGCTGCAGTACGCGCGCGAGCACTCCGGCCACGGCGGCACCGCGATCATGGCGACCGAGACGGGCATGCTCCACGGGCTGCGCAAGGCGGCGCCGGACGTCGAGTTCATCGCGGCGAACGAGCGCGCGGCGTGCGCGTACATGAAGATGATCACCTTGCCGAAGCTGCGCGACTGCCTAGCCCGAGGCCAGTTCGAGGTGCGGGTCCCCGAGGACGTCGCCCAGCGGGCGCGGGTGCCGATCGAGCGCATGGTGGCCATCTCTTGACGCGAGGCCGCCGCGGGTCGACCTGGACGCTCATCACGCCGGACAACCACTACGTGAGTCGTCTGGCGGTGCTCCAGCGGGCCTCGGTGGTCAAGCTCGTCACGCCGCGCCTGAGGCCCGCGCGCTTCGGCCAGTACCTCGTGCAGATGTCGGCGCGCGGCGGCACGATCGGCGATCTTCCGGCCGGCGAGGAGCACTTCCTGTACGTCCTGGAGGGTCAGCTCACCGTCGGGTCGGGGCCGGAGCTCGTGCGCCTGGAGCCTGGCGGGTTCGCCTACGTGCCGCCCGACGAGACCATGTCCTTCCTCGCACCGCGCGACGGCACCGGCGCGCTCGCGCTGTGGCTGAAGCGGCCCTACGAGCCGGCCGCCGGGTTCCCGACCCCTGAGCCGGTGTCCGGCAACCGCGACGAGGAGCCCTTCGCAGACACGGCGACCGAGGGCGTGCGCCGGCGCGAGCTCCTGCCGGTCGACGATCCCGGTCGCGACTTCGCCATGAGCATCCTCCGGTTCGACCCGGGGTGCGGGCTGCCGCAGGTCGAGATCCACGACGAGGAGCACGGGCTGTGGATGACCGCGGGCGGAGGGACCTACCACCTCGACGGCGAGGACCTCCGCGTGGAGCGCAACGACTTCATCTACATGGCGCCGTACTGCCCGCAGTCGTTCGTGGCCGGGTCCGAGGGCGGGGAGTACCTGCTCTACAAGGACGCCTGGCGCGACGGCTTCTGATCCGGCCCCAGAACGATGACGACCCCGGATGTTTCACCGGGGTCGTCTGGCGCTGCGGGTTCTGGGAGGACGTGAGGCAGGCGCCGTACCCAAGTGATCGGACCGCTCGCGTCGTCCTTGAGCCCGTTTCGCGAACCTGGCGCGACGGCGCGGCTCACAGAATCGACACACATTCGGCGGCCGTCGTGCGTTCACTCCCGGGCGTCAACCCCGATGGCAGGAGGCCAGAGAGTGTTCCGACGTCGCCTCGTCCCCGTCCTCGGCGTCGCGCTTGCTCTGATCGCGCCGGCAGCCGCAGCCGCGAAATCAGCACCGCTGACGTGCTCGCCCGACGCGCAGCTCGTGTCGTTCAGCGACGCGCTGGACAAGACGACGTTCGACGGCACGGACGTCGGCGGCCTCTCGGCGCTGTCGCCGACCGGGCACGACCGTGCGCGGGCGCTCGTCGACAACCAGGGCACCACGCAGGCGCGCTTCTACGACCTGACGCTGCGCGACCCGAAGGTCCGGGGCGTCACGAAGCTCACGCAGGCCGACGGGTCGCCCTACACCGGCGAGAACTTCGACGGCGAGGGCCTCGTCACCCTGCCTGACGGCTCTCTGCTGGCGTCGTCGGAGACGGAGCCCGCGATCCGGCACTTCGGCAAGGACGGCCGGGAGCTCGGGTCACTGCCCGTCCCGGACCGGTTCCGCGTTGCGCCCGCGGGCGAGGCGACGAGGAACCTCACGCTCGAGGGGCTGGGACTGAGCCCCGACGGCGACGACCTGTACGCCGCGATGGAGGGCCCGCTGTCCGGCGACGGGACGACGGCGGACGGCGCCGCGCTGCTGCGCTTCCTGCACTACGAGCGCGACGGCGACAGCTTCGCGCTCGCGGGGCAGCTCGGCTACCGCGCCGACGTCGGCCTTGGCGTCTCGGAGGTCCAGGTCGTCGACGATGACCAGCTCCTCGTGCTCGAGCGCGGCTTCGAGGCGGGCGTCGGCAACACCGTGCGCGTCTATCAGGCGTTCCTCGCCGGCGCGGACGACGTCTCCGACGTCGCGTCGCTCGCCGCGCCCGGCGTCGCGCTCCTGCACAAGCGCCTGCTGGTGGACCTCGCCGACTGCCCGCCGGCGGGAGCCACGAACCCGGGCACCCAAGGCAACCCGCTGCTGGACAACGTCGAGGGCATGGCGATCGGCGCCCCGGGCAAGGACGGGCGGCGCAAGCTCCTGCTCCTCTCCGACGACAACTTCAGCGACACCCAGGTCACCCGCCTCTACGAGCTGTCCGTCGTGCTGCGTCCGGAGCCCGAGCTCCTGGCGCGGGCGCTCTACCCCGCGACGGAGTACCAGCCCGGACCGCCGTCCGGGAACGTCAAGGTGGATCCCGCCAACGGCATCACGCCGCCGTTCCCGGGCCAGCCGATCCCGGGCATCTCGGCGGCGGTCGTCAACGGCGACGGCACGTTCTGGGGCCAGCCCGACAACGGCTTCGGCACGAAGGACAACTCCGCCGACTACCTGCTGCGCATCTACCGCTTCGCGCCCGATTGGCGGACGAAGAAGGGCGGCGGCGGCAAGCTGCTCGTCAAGAGCTTCATCAGCCTGCGCGACCCCGACAAGCGCATCCCGTGGCCGATCGTCAACGACGCGACGCCCGAGCGGCTGCTGACCGGCGCTGACTTCGACATCGAGTCCCTGCAGCGCACCCCGGACGGCACGTTCTGGATCGGCGACGAGTTCGGGCCGTTCATCCTGCACGTCGACAAGACCGGCAAGCTGCTCGAGGCGCCCATCGGCCTGGCGGGGGTCAAGTCGCCGCAGAACCCGACGCTGGCGGCGGGCGAGACGCCGACGATCCGCGCGTCCCGCGGCTTCGAGGCGATGGCGATGAGCCGCGACGGCAAGACGCTGTACCCGATCCTCGAAGGCGCGCTGTCCAGTGACACGGATACGACGCTGCGCCGCATCTACGAGTTCGACGTCGCGAGCCGCGCGTACACGGGGCACAGCTGGTCCTTCCACGCGAGCGCCGGCGACCTGCTCATCGGCGACGCGCAGGTGCTCGGCGGGCGGCGGATCCTGTACATCGAGCGCGACGACCTGCAGGGCGCGGAGGCCAAGGTGAAGGTGCTGCGGGAGCTCGACCTGGACGCCGAGCCGCAGGCCGACGGGACGCTCGCGACGAGGCTCGTGCTCGACCTGCTGCGCATCCGCGATCCGTTCGGCATCTCGGAGGCGACCGGTCCGGCCGGCGGGATCGGCATCGGAGATCCGTTCTCGTTCCCGATCCAGTCGTTCGAGACGATCGTGCCACTGGGCGGCGAGAAGCTCCTGATCGCCAACGACAACAACTTCCCGGGCTCGGACGGCCGCGTGCCGGGGCGGCCCGACGATCTCGAGGCCGAGATCCTGCGCGTCCCGGGGTTGAAGTAGCGACGACGGGCGGGACGGCCTACGCCTGTAGGCCGTCCCAGCTCCACCGCGGCATGGGCTTGCCGGGGTGGATGGAGTCCGGCGCCTCGTGGGCGAGGACGTCGTCCACGGCCCAGCGCATGTAGTCGTGCATCGCGGCGCGGAACTCCGCGTCGGCGGGCAGTCCGGCGTCGTCCAGCGCCAGGTCGAAGCAGCGGACGAAGCGGTTGCCGAGATCGCTCATGTCCCCGTTGCCTGCGTGCATGAGCAGGACGCCGCTCTGGTCGCCGCACTCCTCCGAGTACGTCGGCGGGCCGCCCAGGACCTCGGCCCAGTAGTCCGCCAGCCGCTCGACATGCTGCGGGTGCTGGTCGGGATGCGAGAACGGGTGGTTGAGCTCGGGATCCGCCAGGCAGCGCGCGTGATGCGCGGTTGCAAGCGCGAGGAACGCGGGCCGGCCTCCCGCGAACTCGAAGAGGGTCGGTCGCACGCGGGAAGCGTCCCACACGCTCGCGCGCTATCGCGAGGAGAGCGCGAGCTTGGCGCCCAGGGCGACGAACGCCGCCGCGAAGCTGCGGCGCATCCATTGGACGACGTGCGGACGTGCGAGCACGCGGTGCCGCACCGCCGCGGCGAAGGCGCCGTAGATCGCGAACACCACGAACGTCATGAGCATGAAGACCGCGCTGAGCCCCACCATGTGCACGACGCTTCCCGGTGTGTCCGTGTCCACGAACTGCGGGAGGAAGGCGAAGAAGAAGATCGTCAGCTTCGGGTTGAGGATGTTGATGAGCACGCCGGACACGAGCACGCGGCGGGCCGGCACGGGCGCGCCGGGCTCGACGACGAGCGCGCCGTGCTCCCGGAACGTGGTCCACGCCATCCACAGCAGGTAGGCGACGCCGACGTACTTCAGCGTCTGGAAGGCGACGGCGCTCGCGTGCAGGAGCGCCGCCAGGCCGGTGATAGCCGCCACCATGTGCGGCACGATCCCGAGCGTGCAGGCGAATGCGGCGAGCACGCTCGCCCTGGCACCGCGGGACAGTCCCGCCGCGAGCGTGTAGAGCACGCCGGTGCCCGGCGTCGCGACGACGATGAGGCTGGTGAGGAGGAACGCGACGCTCATGGCGGCCGTTCTAGCATGCCGCCTATGAGCGCTCGGCGCGGGGGTGGGTGCGCGTGCGGCGCAGTTCGCTATCGGCTCGCGTCAGAGCCGATGTTCGTCCACTGCTGCCACTGCAGGAACTGCCAACGGCAGACCGGCAGCGCGTTCGTCGTCAACCTGCTCATTGAGGCCGAGCGTCTGGAGGTGTTCCGCGGAACCCCCCAAGCGATCGAGGTGCCGCGCGACGACGGCAGCGGCCAGCGGATCTTTCGCTGTCCTGACTGCCAGGTGGCAGTCTTCAGCGACTACGGCGCGCCGGACGTGCTGTTCGTTCGCGCCGGGACGCTCGACGATCACACCGGCATCACACCGGACGTGCACATCTTCACGCGATCGAAGGTCGCGTGGATGACCCTGCCCGAGGGTGCGCCGGCGTTCGAGGCGTACTACGACTCGCAGAAGCTCTGGCCGGCCGACAGCCTCCGCCGTCTCCAGGCGGCCCTGCCGCGCGGATCAGCCTTGCGCCGCGTCATCCGCCGGTGCCGTTGGGAAGCGGGTGGGGCACCCTCTGGGGCGCCGCCGGCCGCCTCTCGACGTAGGGAAGCGTGACCGGTCCGGAGCCGGCCGCCGTACCCACCTCGATGCTGTCGACCTCGACGTCCTCGCGCTCGCGCGCACGCCGGAGCACGTCGTCGAGCGCGTCGCCGGCGTCGCCGAACGAGTCGGCGCGGAAGGAGATGACGATCGTCGCCTGAAGCTTCATGTGCGGAGTATCCCGCGGTCGGCCTCCAGCTCGTCGGTCAATCGCCGGATCGTCGCAAGCGCGGCGCTCAGCTCGTCGGCGCCGACGGCGGAGCCCACCCGGTCGGCCCAGGGATGCTGAACGAGCGAGATCCGGCGCACCGCCCAGTAGCCCGCCTCCGTGCAGGCCAGGAGCTTGGCTCGCCGGTGGGCGGGATTGGGCCGGTACTCGGCCAGCGCGCGGTCGACCAGCAGGTCGGCGACCCGCTGGACGCCTTGCCGCGTCATGCCCATCCTGCGCGCGATGTCGGCGACGGTGCGCGGCTCGTCGAGCACCGCGCCGATCACCTTCCACCACGCGGCGGTGATGTCGCCTTCGGCCGCCAGCCGCTCGGCGACCTCCATCAGCGCCCCGTTGAGGCGGAAGGTGGCGATGATCAGCTCGGTCAGGGCGCTGCCTGCGGCCGTTGGGCTCTCGGGCTCGGGCCACGCCGCCCGCGGCGGAACATCGCCGGCCTGTGCGGTGGCGCCGCTCACGGGGCCGACGATCCTGCGGCCTGCATCAGCACGGGGAAGCACGCGGCGTCGCCGTCCGCGAAGAGGCCTTCGTAGGCCTCCAGCGCGGCGTTCGGCATTAGCCCGAGGAGGGCGAGCGTCGCCCGGGCGAACTGCACCGGCGCGTCGGGCCCCGCGGTGACGAGCCCGCCATCGGTGACGGCTCGCGCATCCACGTAGCGCTCGCCCCCCGCGTACCCGGTCGCGGCCAGGTACTCGGCGGCGGCGCTCGTGTGCCGGCGCTCGTCGAGCAGCCGCGCTCGAGCGAGCCCGGCCGTGGCGCCGCACATGGCGGCCACCGGCACGCCGGCGGCGAGGAAGCGCGCGGCGGCGTCCGCGAAGGCAGCCCCGCCACCGGCGTCCCACAGGAGTGCGCCCGGCAGGATCAGCAGATCGCTGGTTGCGGGATCGAGATCTCGGAGGAGCAGGTCCGGCGTGACGCGCAGACCGCCCATGGTGGTGATCGGCGCGAGCGACTCGGCCACGGTGACGACGTCGAACGGGGTGCCGGTGAATCGGCCGGTGCGCAGCTCCACCAGCAGGTGGCCGGCCTCCGAATCGGTGAGGGAGTCGTAGAGGGCGACATGAGCGGTAGGCATGGACAGCATGCTGTCAAATGGACAGCATATTGTCAATCTGTCGGGGTTGCGCTCGCAGGTCTGCCGGCGATCCAGCCTGGTGGGAGAACCGACGTTCGTGCTGAATACACGTCGGGATGCGACGTGAATTCAGCATCGACGCCCGCGCTCGCGGTGAGCGGCCACCCCGACCGCGAGCTCGTCCTCCGCCGCCCCGATGGGTGGCAAATACCTGGGCACCGTGCTGCTTGGGTAGAAGAGCCCCGTGTCAAGCTCAACACGGCCATGCTGATCTACTCGATGGGCGTCTCGGTCGACGGCTTCATCGCCGACCGCGACGGCGCGTTCGCATGGACTGTCCCGAGCGAGGAGCAGTTTCGCTTCCATCTCGAGCAGGTCCGCGGGCTCGGCAGCTGCCTGTTGGGCCGCAGGCTCTACGAGACGATGCTCGTGTGGGAGACGGATCCGTCGCTGCGCGACAACGAGGACACCGACGCCTTCGCCGACGTCTGGAGCGCGCTCCCGAAGGTCGTCTTCAGCCGCACGCTCGACAGCGTCCAGGGCAACGCCCGGCTCGCCGAGGCGTCACTGGCCGAGGAGGTCGCGGCGGCGCTCGACGCGACCGACAAGGACGTGGAGATCGGCGGTGCCGGCCTGGCCGCGGGAGCGATCGAGCTCGGCCTCGTCGACGAGCTGCACATCTTCCGCAACCCGATCCTCGTCGGTGGCGGCACGCCGTTCCTGCCGCCGGTCACCGAAGACGTCCCGCTGGACCTGATCGAGACCCGGACGTTCGGCGCGCGCGTGATCTACGAGCGCTACGGGCGCCCCCGCGACCGGTCGGGCTGATAGCGCCCTCCGAGTCGCGGTCGACTCGCGTCGAGCTCGGCTTGCGCGCGACGTACACGTGGCGGCCGCGGCCCGGCGAGACTTCGCCGTAGCGCCGGCGGGTGCGCGCACGAAAGCCGGCGGCGCGTAACAGCGCAAGGATCTCGCCCGGCCGGTGCAGGCGCTGGCGGTGGACTTCCTCGCTGCGCCGGTAGCCGGCACCGCGTTTGATGAAGCTCGTGATGTGCCGCGTGAGGAGCTCACTCTCCTCGTGGTTCTCGACGAGCACAGCCCAGTCGGGGCCCTTCGTCCAGGTGCGGTTGCCGTCTGCGCGCACGAGGCGGGGCGCAGCCAGGTCGAACACCAGGAGCCCGCCCGGGCGCAGCGCGGCATGGATGCGCGCGAACAGGGACGGCAGCGCCGCTCGCGTGTTCGCCTCGTCGAACAGGTAGTTGAAGACCTCGCTGATCGCAAGTACCGCGTCGCACTCCGGGATCGGCTCGCTCACGAACGAGCCGACGCGGAAGTCGGCGCGCGGCGCCCGGCGGCGGGCCAGCGCGATCAGCGCTGCCGACTGATCGATGCCGAGAAGCTCATGGCCGGCGTCGGGGAGGGGGCGGGGCGTGGCGCCGCTTCCG
>Ga0081539_10005799_pt1 | contig 12288 bp, 9 predicted proteins | sample TabmetS4T2R2_FD_71023 | JGI IMG/M metagenome (GOLD analysis project Ga0081539, IMG submission 71023) | Tabebuia heterophylla rhizosphere microbial communities from the University of Puerto Rico - S4T2R2 | ecosystem: Host-associated > Plants > Roots > Rhizosphere ...
CGCCGCTTGGGCCGCGACATCGAAGACCTGACGGTGATCGTGCTCGATCGTCCACGCCACAAGAAGCTTATTTCGGACGTTCGCGCGGCGGGCGCACGCATTCGTTTGATTTCGGACGGCGATCTTTCGGCCGGTATCTCCGCGGCAGTCGCGGGCACGAACATTCACGCGCTGATGGGTATCGGCGGCGCGCCCGAGGGCGTGATCACGGCGGCGGCGATGAAGTGTTTGAATGGCGAGATTCAGGCGCGGCTGGTTTTCGATCCGGACCGGTTGGGCGTCGATCGCGACAAGGTGCCGCCGCGTGACGAGGTTTTGGATCGGTTGGCGTCGATGGGCATCAAAGATCCAAACAAGGTCTACGACACTGACGATCTCGCGCCGGGCAAGAAGATCATTTTCGCCGCGACGGGTGTGACGGACGGTGCTTTGCTGAAGGGCGTGCGATTCTTTGGTTCGGGCAAGCGCACGCACTCGGTCGTGATGACGACCGAGTCGCGGCACATCCGTTTTGTCGATACGCTGCACATCGAAGGTGGGCCAGACACGGTTATCAGGTTTTGAGCTTTTACGTTCCGCAGACAATCCCGACGCAACGGCCGCTGATCTTCTGGGCGGTCAGCGCAACCGTTGTAATCTTGCTTGTTTCGTTAATCCTGGTGGCGCCGTTCGCGGCCGCGAGCGGGCACGGAGAGATAGCGGGCGCGATCTACCGCGGGTTCAGCGTGCTCTGCCACCAGCGTCCGGATCGTTCTTATTTCATCGACGGTCACCAGCTTGGCGTTTGTTCGCGCTGCACCGGAATCTATTTTGGTTTTGCGTTGACCTTTTTGACTTATCCGCTGCTGCGTTCGTTGCGGACGACCACGACACCTCCGCGGAAATGGCTGCTGCTGGCGGCGCTTCCACTGCTAATCGATTTCAGTTTGACGTTCTTCGGCGTGTGGGAAAACACGCACACCTCGCGTTTGCTCACGGGCTTGCTGCTCGGCAGCGTCGCGGTTTTTTACGTCATGCCGGGAATCATGGAGCTGAGCCTGAGAGCATTGCAAACCACCGCGGCCGGGCCTCCTAAACCGACTTTCACGCTCGCTTCGCCCGAGCGCATCGCCGCGGCCCCTAGCGACTACCGCCGCAAAAACGCCCAAAAGATCTAATGAATCGTTGTTCTTTGTCGTTGGGCCTCGCCGTGGGTTAGAATCTGGCGCTTTATGTTGCAGTCTCCGGCACCAACTCCCTGGCCCAGTCCCATCGGTCCCACGCCACAGGAAGTCTTCGAGCGCTACTTCCACGACGTCGTCAACAAAACCTGGGGCAACATCAGTCCGCTTTACAAGCTGGACGAGTTTGACTGGTTCATCTTAATCATCTACTTCGCGATCTTGACGACACTCGCGATCTACGGCTCATACCGCATCAAGCAGGTGATCGACTTCTGGCGCTACCGCAAATTTATTCCGACGCCGAGCGGGCGATTTGCCGAAGAGGATCTGCCGCTGATCACGGTGCAGTTGCCACTCTTCAATGAACTCTACGTCGTGGACCGTTTGCTGAAAGCCGTCACAGCCATCGACTACCCGCGCCAGAAGCTGGAAATACAAGTCCTCGACGACTCAACCGACGAGACGGTGAAAGTCGCGGAAGCAGTGGTGGCGAAGTACGCGGCGCAGGGTTTCGACATCCATTACATCCACCGCGACGACCGCACCGGTTTCAAAGCCGGCGCGCTGGAAAACGGAAACAGGTCTGCCAAAGGCGAGCTGTTCGCGATTTTCGATGCCGACTTCGTGCCGAAACCCGATTGCCTGCGCAAGCTCGTCGACTTCTTCACCGACCCGCTGGTTGGTTGCGCGCAGATGCGCTGGTCGCACATCAACGGCCGCTACAATTTGTTGACGCGTTTGCAGACGATCATGCTCGACGGCCATTTCGTCGTCGAACAGACCACGCGCAATCGCACCGGCGGCTTTTTCAACTTCAACGGCACCGCCGGCATCTGGCGGCGCCAGGCGATTGAGATGAGCGGCGGCTGGCAGCACGACACGCTCACCGAAGACACGGACCTGAGCTTCCGCGCACAGTTGATGGGCTGGAAATTCGTTTACCTGCTCGACGAGGAAGCGCCGGCGGAAATTCCCGTCGAGATCAATGCGTTCAAGGCGCAGCAACGGCGCTGGGCCAAGGGCGTGATGCAGGTCGGTTTGAAACTTTATCCGCGGATCTGGCTCGCGCCGCTGCCGCTGCGCGTGAAGCTGGAGATGTTTTTCCGTCTGACGGGAAACATCAGTTACCCGCTGATGATCGTCGCGAGCTTCTTGCAGTTTCCGCTGTTGCTGGTGCGTTACAACCAGCCGTTTTACCACCTGATGGTGCTGGACCTGCCGCTGCTGTTCTTCTCGTCGATCTCCGTCGTGCTGTTTTATGGCTCCGCCGTCTGGTATCTCGATGAAAAGCGGGCGCCGCGACTGTTGCACTTGCCGCTCGTGATGGGACTGGGCATCGGTCTCGCTTTCTCCAACGCGCGCGCCGTGCTCGAAGCGTTGTTTGGCGTGAAATCAGAGTTTGTGCGCACGCCCAAGTATCGCGTGGAAGAAGCGACGGATGCGACGTGGAAACGGAAGAAGTACAAACGCAAGCGCGGCTTGTTGCCGTTGCTGGAGCTGGCGTTTGCGATTTACTTCCTGCTGGCGATTGGTTATTCGGCGCGGCTGCACATGTGGGGCACGATTCCGTTTCTGCTGCTGTTCTTCTTTGGCTTCGGCTACATGGGCGTGATGAGCGTGCTGCAAACCGCGAGCGGCAAGCGGCTGGCGGCGCTGTGGCGACCCGTTAAGACCTGACGCGATTCCGCCGATCGCGCAGTCGTTTCCAAGCCGCGGCTAAAGAGCATCGATCAGGTTTCGTTAGTCCGAGCTCACTGAGAATTACCTCGTCTTGCATCGCAAGAACTTCCGCCGCCGTAGTACCCTTCCTGATCTTACCGTCGAGTTTTTCAAGCGCAGACGCTTTCGGTTTGACGAGGGGAATGCGCAGACGTTCGATCTCGGAAGGCACCAGTTCCAAAACGCCGCCGCCGTAGTGCCGCCCTTCCAACTCTGCTGATAGCGCCGTGAAACTGTTGACGAACGAGAAGACAAGCTGTTCGGGTTTTATCCGCGGCTGGACTTCGATGCGATAGGCAGTGTCAGTGGTGAGCGCGTTCGCTTCATTCAAGATTAGCCGCGGAAAATCGTGACACCGCTTCAACATGCCGACCGGCGCGGTGAACACGGACGGAACGTTGTACCACGGCGTGCGAATCCGGCATTTGTAGCGGGAGTGCAAACCTGCTGCTTCGCCGTTCTTGATGTATTGTTGCGCGCGCGTCGGGAGTGAGCTGAACGGCGTGTTCTTGAACCAGAGAAAGTTGGCGGGAAGTCCTGCTTTGCGATTCGCTTCGTGAGTTTTCAGATCGTAGATCACGCCTCGGGCGTGTTCGCTGCGGCCGAACATGGGATGCGCCCACGGCTCTAACCGATACTCGCTCACTACCTCATCCGCCACGAGAAAGAATTTATTAGCGCCGGTCACGATGCCGACGTCTACTTTCGCGATCTCCGCGAATGCGTGGACGTCAGGGTGCGAATAGACTTCGTTCAGCAAGTCGCGCTCTTTGTCGGTGAGGAGCGCCCGCATCCACTTACCTTTTACTACTTTGCCGTTCGTGTACTTCGCGCTGCTAAAAATCTTTCCCGGATCCGTGGCTAAAAACGCCCGGTTGTTTACTGGCTTGATGGCAATGCCGTGGCCTTTAATTTCCAATCCGCGGCTCTTTTCCAGCAGCAAGAGCACCGTGCCTTGGAGTGTGCCCGTAAACCACAGTTCTTCGGGATCGATGATCAGAATCCGCGAACAAGTCTCCGCGAGGTAACCGCGCAGAGATTGCGCGTGCAGCACGTGCAGCAGCTCAGACGGCACAACCACGCCTGCGCGCCCGCCGGCCTGCAAATGCGCGACCGAGAGGAGAATGAATGGCACCCACGCATTGGTGTGTTTGGTGAAGGGCAGGTGGAATTTCTCAAACACCTTCTGCATCAGCAACTGGTGCGCATCGTCCAGATACTGGTAGCGAATGAATGGCGGATTGCCCAGGACCGCGCCGGCGTTCAGCGGCTGCGCCAAATTCCGGAACGCCCACTCGATAAAATCCGTGTTGCGTATTTCCGTTTCAGCGAACGTAAGCCGGCGCGCCTTTGCCGCAGCTTTCCGCGCTTCCGCCTCGTTAATTTCGAACGCCTTTACGGTTTTTAATTCACGCGGTGCGGCTTCTTTGATGGCCTCGAGAAAAACGCCGTCGCCGCAACTGGGTTCGAGGATTGTCGTCGGTAATATCTCCAGGACCCAGCGTGTCAGAAAACGCGCGATGTCTATATCGGTGTAGTAGCCGCCTCTCAGCTTTGTCGCTGACTCATGCTGAATGAAATTCATTGTCGCTCGAGCGCGGCGCGGTCCCACTTCGCGAGGTTCGCGCCCGCTTCATAAGTGCTTTGCATAAACTCCATCAACGTTGACTCCGGATTCGCAGCGTTGCGCACCTCATCGTAGAGCAGGAGAAACAGGCCCATGTCCTTGTTGTAGTACGCCTGCTCGGGCTGGACCTTCGCCTCCGCCAGCCCTTCCGGCACGGGCGCAGTGTAGGAATAGAACGCTGCCTTGCCCAAGGGGCCTTGTCCGGGCCACCAGCCGTGGCTGATCACTTCGTGCGAATAAGCCTCGCGCGTGATCACGTCCGCATCAGGCCGCGGCGGCGCCGGACGACCCGAGAAACGTGTGACGGCCAGATCGAAACTGCCCCAGAAGAAATGCACCGGACTGCACTTGCCGATGAAGCGCGAGCGAAACTCCTGCATCACTTTTTCCGACGCCCGCAGCACCTGCCAAAAACGGTTCGCGTATTCCGGATCGTACGACGCGTGCTGCTCGTCCTCGTCGAAGGGAATCGGATCCGGAATCTCGACCGGCATTCTCCAGATGTGAACTTCGATCCCGAGTTGTTGGAGCGCGTCCATCGTTTCGCGATAAAACGTGGCCACCGACTTCGGAACGAGCGCGATGCTCGTCGACTGCCCGTGACTGCACGTGACGTCGAGTTTGTGATCGATGAAGTCAAACTCCATCTCGAAAAAGATGTCGCCGTAAGGCATCGCGGTCGTAGTGAGCCCGCGAGCGGAGACGTAGAGTGGCACGTTCCACCAGTGGTTGACGAGCGGCGTCTGTGCCAGCCGTATCTTGCCGACGATCTGCGTCCACATGTGCAAGGTGGCGCACGTATCTTTCCATTCCTCGAGCGGGAGAGCAGGCCAGTTCATACGATCTCCTTTGATCAGAATCGTATTGACAGTGAACCCGAGCACTCATAAAGTCAACTTCGCGGAGAGACGAATTATCGATTCACACCTGGCTCAGCAACCAAGCTACCAAACACTAAGGCGCAACGTCGTTGCTACGTTCGCGATCAGCAGCGTTGTCAGCGGTTTGCTCTTCATCTGGGTTGTGACGAGACCCGCACTGCGCACCTTCTGGTTTACTTATCCCGAATATTGGGTCTTACCCAGTAAACAGTTCGCGCTTCTCGCGCCCGGTGTGTTGTTCCTGAGCCTGGCCAGTGCCTATACGATCTCACTGCTAAAAGGCTGGCTTGATGTTTCCACCTCCCGCTCAATCATCGGACTCGCGATAACGGCAACGCTGCCGTTCCTTTTCTGGATCGTCGCGCCGTTTGGACTACTGTTGAGTTACTTTCTGTTTAGGATCGTTCTAGTGATACTGCTGACTGTTAGTTTGTATGTGATCACGCGCCGCTGGTCGTGGGGAGTGGCGACGCTGATGTTGCTCGCGGCTTTGGTCACGCCATTATTACTGGGTGTACTGGTAGCACTGTTTCGATCGCTGTCAGTGGAAGCGTTCGAAGCATGGCAGTGCATGATTAGCTCTTTGTGCTTGTCTCTCTTGTTCGCTTGGTGGCTCGTGAAATCCTGGAGACAACGGGCGCCAGCCCGGTTGACACTGGAATAGCACGAGCCTATAGTTTTTCACGTCATGTTGAAGGCCTGCGCCTGTTGTCTCTACTGTCAATGTTGCCGCTGCTATTGCAGCGCGACCGTGAGGCCGTGTGCAGGCGGAGGAAGCGAATGAGCTAACCACTGACCAGCATTTTTCGGCGTAACCGGTCGCTCTTTTCGAAAGTGCGACCGGTTTTGCTTTTTGGTACTGAAATGAGCGCCCCATCGATTGTTTTAGACGAATGTGGGCTGGGCATCGCGCCCGGCACGATTGAAGCGAGTATCGGTCACACACCGCTGCTGCGGTTGCATCTCCTCGACACGGAAGTTCCCGTCTTTGCCAAAGCAGAACATCTCAATCCCGGCGGCTCGGTGAAGGATCGCGCGGCGTTGTCGATGATTCTCGAGGGCGAACGCAGCGGCAAACTCCGGCCCGGTATGACGATCCTCGACGCGACCAGCGGCAACACCGGCATCGCCTACGCGATGATCGGCGCGTCGCGCGGCTACCGCGTCAAAGTCTGCCTGCCAAAGAACGCGAGCAAGCAACGGAAACAGATCCTGCAGCGCTACGGCGTCGAGATTGTCGAGACCGATCCGATGCTTTTGACTGACGGCGCCCAGCGCGTCGCCCGCGAAATCTACGCCCACGAGCCGGACAAGTATTTCTATCCCGATCAGTACAACAACGACGCTAACTGGCTGGCGCATTACGAAACCACCGCCAACGAGATCTGGGAACAGACCGCGGGACGCGTCACGCACTTCGTTACCGGGTTGGGAACGACCGGAACCTTCGTCGGCGTCGTGCGCCGCCTGCGCGAGCTGAACCCGTTGCTGCGCGCCGTCGCCGTGCAACCGGAGTCGCCGTTGCACGGTCTCGAGGGCTTGAAACATCTGGCCACGGCCATCACGCCGGGCATCTTTGACGAGTCGCTGGTGTCAGAGACGCTGGAAGTCTCCACCGAAGATGCGTTATTAATGACAGGCAGACTAGCTCGCGAACAAGGAATTTTCGTAGGCCCAAGCTCCGGAGCCAACGTTTTTGCGGCCCGAAGTTTGGCGGCTTCGCTGTCGGCGCCCGCCGTAGTGGTCACAGTGCTCTGCGACGGCGGCGAGCGGTATCTGTGAGGCTTACTTCAGAAACAAGTGCTTCCATGACAAAAAAGCGCGACATCACCACTCAACTCGTACACGCCGGTGAACGACAAGCATGGCCTGACGGCCATCCCGTCGCCACACCGATCTACGCCAGCGCGACGTTTACTTACGACTCGATGCAGGAGATGGATCAGGTTTTCGCCGGGGAGAAGTCGGGTTACGTCTACACGCGTTATGGCAATCCGACGATCGGCGCGCTCGAAGCTGCGATGCGCGAGATCGAGGAGGGCGCGGTCGCGTGCGCTTATGCAACCGGCATGGCCGCGGTCCACGCCGCGCTCCTCGCCTGTGATTTGAAAGCCGGCTCGACGGTGCTCGCTTCACAGGATCTCTACGGCGCAACGACGGGCTTGCTGCAAAATGTGTTTAGCGCCTTCGGCGTGAAAACAGTAGCCACGGATTTTAGTGATTTAGAAGTCGTAAGCCAGAGGGCTCGCGAGAACCGGCCGCAGGTGCTCGTGGCGGAAACAATCTCCAACCCGTTGCTCAAAATCTGCGACATCGATGCCATCGCGGAGATCGCCCGCGAACACCAGGCGCGACTGATTGTCGACAACACGTTTGCGACGCCGTATCTCTGCCAGCCGTTGAAACGCGGCGCCGACATGGTGGTCCACAGCGCGACGAAATATCTCGGCGGACACGCCGACACGATGGGCGGCATCGTCATTTCACGCGACGAATTTGACCAGCAGGCGTTGTTCAGCGTGATGAAACTCGTCGGCGGCGTCCTGGGCGTTTATGACGCCCACGAGATCCTGCGCGGTTTGAAAACGCTCGCCGTGCGGCTGGATCGCCAATGCGACAATGCGCGCCGGCTCGCGCGCCAGCTCAACGAGAACGCGCGGCTCAAGCGGGTCATTTACCCGAACATCGGCGCGCTTGTTTCCATCGAACTGCGCGACGCTACACGTGAAGCGGCGTTTCGTTTCATGGACGCGTTGCAGTTGTGCATTCGCTCGACGAGTCTCGGCGACGTGTTCACGAGCGTGTTGCACCCGGCCACCTCTTCGCATCGCGACCTGCTGCCTGCGCGCCGGCAGGAGCTCGGGATCAGCGACGGCCTGGTGCGCCTTTCCGTGGGTATCGAAAGCAGCGACGACATCATCGCCGACGTCGAGCAGGCACTCGCCGCATGATCAGGATCGGGGAAAAACAGTTAACCGAGATTCGCCGCCACGGCATTCAGGACTACCCGTACGAATGCTGCGGCCTGCTTCTCGGCCGCTACGCAGACGGCAGGAAGTTTGTCAGCGAGACTTATCCAATCTCGAACGCGCGCGAAGAGAGCGCGAAACGCAATCGCTTCCTGATCACGCCCGACGAATTGCTGCGCGGCGAACGTTACGCACGCGAGCACGATCTGGAAGTCGTCGGTTTTTATCATTCGCATCCTGATTCGCCGGCAGTGCCGTCGCAGTACGACCTCGAGCACGCCTGGCCGACGTATTCATACATCATCGTTTCGACGAGCGCGGACGAGGCTCGCGATCTCTTTTCGTGGGAGCAGGAGCCGGATCGATCGCGTTTCAACCAGGAGGAAATCCAATGCCAGTAACCATCGCCATCCCGGCGCCGCTCAGACAGTTTGCCGGCGGCCAGTCGCAAATCACCGTTGAAGCAAAGACGGCCGGCGAGGCGCTCGATCTGCTCACCTCGACGCACACGGCGTTGCGCCGTCACCTCTTCAACGATCAAAACGTGCTGCGCAACTTCGTGAACGTCTACCTGAACGACGAAGACATTCGTCACGCGTCGGGACCGGCCACGCCCGTCAAAGACGGCGACACGATCATGATCGTGCCGTCGATCGCGGGCGGCGCAGTAGTTGAGTCCGAAGTCAGCCAGACGCTGCCGGAGTTGTCGCACGAAGAGATCCTGCGTTACAGCCGTCACCTGATCATGCCGGAGGTCGGCATGCAGGGTCAGCGCAAACTGAAAGCGGCGAGTGTGCTGATGATCGGCACCGGGGGCCTGGGCGCGCCGGTCGGCATGTACCTCGCTGCGGCTGGTGTGGGGCGCATCGGCATTGTGGATTTCGACGTGGTGGAAGAGTCGAACCTCCAGCGGCAGATCATTCACGGCACGAAAGACCTCGGCCGGCGCAAGATCGAGTCAGCGCGCGATCGTTTGCGCGACATCAACCCTCACATCGAGATCGAAACGCATGAGTCGCGTCTGACCAGTCACAACGCGATGCAGCTTTTTCGCAACTACGACATCATCGTCGACGGCACCGACAACTTTCCCACACGCTATCTCGTCAACGACGCGTGCGTGCTGAGCAAGAAGCCCAACGTTTACGGCTCGATTTTCAGGTTCGAAGGACAAGCGAGCGTGTTCTGGGCCGAGAAGGGCGCGTGTTACCGCTGCCTGTACCCGGAGCCGCCGCCGGCCGGACTCGTTCCTTCGTGCGCGGAAGGCGGCGTGCTCGGTGTGCTGCCGGGCATCGTCGGCGCCATTCAGGCGAACGAAACGATCAAGATCATTCTCGGCGCCGACGATCTGCTGATCAATCGTTTGCTCCTGTTCGATGCGTGGCCGATGAAGTTTCGCGAGTTCAAGCTGCGGAAGGATCCGAAGTGTCCGGTCTGCGGTGAGAACCCGACGATTACGAAACTGATCGACTACGAAGAGTTCTGCGGAGTCGCGCCGCATCAACTGCCGCCGGCCGATCCGAAGCTTGAAGAGATCAGCGCGACGGAGCTGAACGCGCGCCGCCTGCGCGGCGACAAGCTCCAGATCATCGACGTGCGCGAGCCGCACGAATTCGAGATCGCGCGCATTCCGGGAACGAAGCTAATCCCGCTCGGGCACGTAGTCACGCGTATGAACGAGATCGATCAGAACGTCGAGACGATCGTGCACTGCAAAGGCGGCGTGCGCAGTGCGAAAGCGATTGAAGCGCTCAAAAGAGCTGGTTTTGCTGGTCGGCTGATCAACTTGAAAGGCGGCATCACCGCGTGGTCGGAAGACGTCGACCCGCGCGTGGCGAAGTATTAGGCCACGGATTTACACGGATGACACGGATCAGACAACCCAGCGTCGAAGCGGTTATCAGGGCTTAGCGTCCTCAGTCGTCCGGTACTTCTCTTTCTCCTTCTCGCGCTGGAGATACGGAATGCCTTTCTCCATCCACTCGGGCGCGGGCGCGCCTTTCAGAAAGTGATCGAAAAACTCCTGCAGGCGCCGGGTGTAGTCCTTCTGATTGATCCGCTTGCGCAAACCGTGCTTCTCGCCGTTGTAGGTGAAGAGGTACGCCTCCTTGCCGAGGCGGCGTAAGGCGAGGAAGTATTCGATGCCCTGGTACCACGGCACCGCGTCGTCTTCATCGTTGTGAATCATCAAGAGCGGCGTCTGCACGCGATCGGCGCGGAAGATCGGCGAGTTGTCGAGGAAGCGCAGCGGATACTCCCACAAACTGCCGCCGATGCGCGATTGCGAGCGCTCGTATTGAAACTGTCGTGGCAAGCCGGTGCCCCAACGAATACCGCTGTAGGCGCTGGTCATGTTTGCCACCAACGCCCCCGGCGCCGCCGCTTTGAAGCGATTCGTTTGCGTCACCATGTAGGCGATCTGGTAACCACCCCAACTGTGCCCCTGAATCCCGATCGCGTCCTCGTTGACGTAGCCGCGGTCGACCACGGCCTGAATTCCCGGCAGCACACATTTCAAAGCGCTCGGCCCCGGATAACCGATCGTGTAAACGATGTCCGGCATGAAGACGAGATAACCGTTGCTCACGTAATACGTCGGATTGATCGACGTGCCCGGTGAGGGATTGCGGAACTGGTGCAGGGTCTGCGACAGGCGTTCGTAGATGTAGACCATCATCGGATACTTCTTCTTCGCGTCGAAGTTTTCCGGCTTGAGCAGCACGCCTTTCAGCGGCACGCCGTCCGCGTTTTTGAAGCTCACCAACTCCGCGGTGCCCCAGAGGTAACCAGCGCGTTGCGCGTCGCCGTTGCTGACGCGCTTCAGCTCGCGGAAGTTGCTGTTGGTTACCCAAATGTCAGGAAACTGATCGAAACGCGAAGCGGTCATGATCAGCACGTCGGCGTCTTTCGCTTTCGTGGGCGTGTTGAAATCCTTGGCCGCCAGCAAAAGTTTCTGCGGTAGCGCGTCGCTGTTGACCTTGTCGCGGTAGAAACCGGAGTCGCGCGTCTCTTCGTTCTCGGCATGCAGCAGCATCGGCTTGTCGGGATCGATCGAGCGCTCTTTCGGATCGAGACGAACGTAGCGCAACTCCGTTTTATCTTTCCGGCCGACGCCGTCGGTCAGATTTCGCGCGCGGCTGCCGTCGGGCGCGACCTGCCAGACGTCGTAACGATCGTAAATCAGCACATCGTGGTCGTCCTTCGTCCAGCCGGCGATGCCGTATGAGCCGGGTGTTGAAGGCGTATCGTTCTCTTCGTTGTAGAAGTTGACCTTGAGGTTCTTGGTCAGGTTCGCGACCGAGCCGTCGGCGATCGAGTAGGAATTCCAATCGTGGCCGTCGAAATAGATTGCGTACTTCGCATTCGGCGACAGTGAGTAACCGCCGCGTTGTTTGGTGGCGAGAAGCTTGCGCGAACCGTCCGCGGTGTTGACCAGGTAGTAGTCACTGAAGCCGGGATCGTAGTCGGCAGTGACGCGATACTTCCGGTTGTCTGAACCGATGGCGTAGCGGCCGTCATTTGAAGTGACGACGTTCTCCATTGTGTCATCGGCGAGTTGGACAAACTTCTTCGCCTCCAGATCGTAGACCGCGCGATACGACTTATTGCGATCCTGCTCGGCCCGCACTTTCTGAATCGGCTGCACGTAATCGTCTTTCCAGTTCCACAGATCGACGAGCACTTTTTCATCGATGGGAATCTCTTCGTCCGGGCTCTTTTCCGGTTCGGGCGGCGGCGCTGAGCCGAGAAACAAATGACTGCCATCGAGCGAGAAGCTGAGGTTCGCGCGCTCGCTAATCACCATGTCTTTCGGAAAACCGGGCGAACTGACGGAAACGATCTCAGTGGCTTGCGGGTCCTTGAGGTTCCAGTGATAGACGCGAAACTTCGGCTGCCTGGCGGCGGAATCTTCTTTGTCGCTGATGAAA
>Ga0081539_10005800_pt1 | contig 12286 bp, 10 predicted proteins | sample TabmetS4T2R2_FD_71023 | JGI IMG/M metagenome (GOLD analysis project Ga0081539, IMG submission 71023) | Tabebuia heterophylla rhizosphere microbial communities from the University of Puerto Rico - S4T2R2 | ecosystem: Host-associated > Plants > Roots > Rhizosphere ...
GTCGGCACGCCCGAGTACCTCGACCTCAAGGAACCCTGGCTGCACTCCCCGCGCTGAGCGATCCCGGATTGCTTGATCGGCCCCGGATTGCTTGATCGGCCCCGGATTGCTTGATCGGCCCCGGATTGCTTGATCGACTCCCGATTGGGGACACGGAGGGCGGCTCCCGATGCGGCTGGACGGCGCGGTCGTGCTTCTGACCGGGGCGTCCAGCGGCATCGGGGCCGCGACGGCGCAGCTGATGGCCGCGCGCGGGGCGCGGCTGCTCGTGTCCGGGCGCGACGTCGCAGCCCTGGATCGCATCGCCCAGGCCTGTGACGCCGTCGCCTTGCCTGCTGACCTGGCGAATCCGGCCCAATGTGATGAGCTTGCCTCGTGCGCGGAGGCGGTGCACGGCCGCGTCGACGTGGTGGTGCTGAACGCCGGGATCGGCTGGGCCGGCCCGTTCCACGAGATGCCCGATGCCGCCATCCGGTCCCTGGTCGACGTCAACCTGAATGCGCCGATGATCCTGAGCCGGGCGCTGCTGCCCGGCATGCTGAAGCGGGAGAGCGGACACGTCGCCCTCGTCGGCTCCATCGCGGGACTCACCGGCGTGGCGCACGAGGCGGTGTATGCCGCCACGAAGGCCGGGTTGTCGATCTTCGCGGAGTCGCTACGGCTGGAATGCGCCGGCCGCAGTGTCGGCGTGTCGCTGATCGTTCCCGGAGTGGTCGACACGCCGTTCTTCGCGCGCCGGGGCACGCCGTACACGCGCCGCACGCCGCGCCCTATAACGCCCCAACTTGTGGCGAAAACGCTTGTGCGAGCTATCGAACGCGACCGGGCTCAAGTGGTCGTCCCGCGTTGGTTAAGCCTCGCTCAAGCGGCCCGGGTCCTCAGCCCGAGCGTGTATCGTCTGCTGGCGCAACGCTTCGGCCGTCCCTGAAAGCGAGCACAACTGCAGGGTGGACGGCGACCCAATCCCACCGTCACGATGAGGATCGATGAGGGCCACCGCTCCGGGCGTGCACCTGGTTGTCGAGATCGCCGCAGTCCGTCCCACGGTCCTGCGGGCGATCCGGCTCTGCGCAGAGACCGTCGTGATCCCCACCCTGCTCATGGCCGTGCTGCTGCGCACGTCCGGCCTGGTCGCGGCGGTTGGTTCGGCACTCGGATGGTGTGCGCTGTCTGTCGCCGTCCGCTGGGTGTCGGAGCGCCGGCTGCCCGGCACGCTGCTGTTGTGCGCAGGGGTGCTGTCGACTCGTGCCTGCGTCGCCCTCGCGACATCCAGCGCGCTGATCTACATGATGCAACCGGTCCTCGGTTCGTGTCTGATGGCGGCGCTGTTCCTCGGCAGCGCGCTGTTCGGGCGGCCCATCACCGAACGGCTGGCCCGGGACTTCGTGGCGCTGCCCCCCGAGGTGCTCAACCGGCGCGGCGTCCGGCGGCTGTTCAGCGAGGTGGCCGTGGTGTGGGGGCTGTCGCGACTGGCCGACGCCGGGATGAACTTCGGGTTCCTGCGCTGGGGGATCGAGCAGGCGCTGCTGTCCCGCGGCCTCCTCAGCCCACTGCTGACCGCCCTCACCGTCCTGTTCTGCACCTGGTGGGGGGTGCGCCGGTTCCGCCGCGAGGGGATCCGGCTGAAGGTCGCCCGAGCGGCCGTCGCCTAGCTGCTGCGGGCGGCTCGGATCGACTCCCGGAGCGAACTCATCGTCGCCAGAACGGCCGACGGCTCGTACCCGCAGTGCGCCATGCAGTTGTTGCACCGCGGATCCTTGCCGCGCCCGTAGGCGTCCCAGTCTGTGTCCTCCAAGAGTTCCCGGTACGACGAGGCGTAGCTGTCGTCGAGTAGGTAGCAGGGCCGCTGCCAGCCGAGCAGCGAGTACGACGGGATGCCCCACGCCGTACAGGCCAGATCCCGCTTGCCCTCCAGGAAGTCCAGGAAGATCGGCGAGTGGTTCAGCCGCCACCGTGAACGGCGTCCGCCCTCGAACACCTTCGCGAACAGCGCTCGGGTCTCGTCGACGCCCAGCCAGTGCTCCTGGTCCGGCGCCTTCTGGTAGGCGTACGCGGGCGAGATCTGCATGTTGTCGATGCCGAGCTCGTCGTTGAGGTAGTCCAGGACGTCGACGACGTCCTGCGGCGTGTCGTTGGAGAAGAAGGTGGTGTTGGTCATCACCTTGAAGCCGCGGCTCTGCGCCAGCCGAATCGCGTCGACCGCCGCCTCGAATCCACCCACCTTGCGCACCGACTCGTCGTGGCGCTCCTTGAGTCCGTCGATGTGCACCATCCAGGCGAAGTTCCGGTGCGGCGCGAACTTGTCGATGTGCTTGGGCAGCAGCAGCGCGTTGGTACAGAGAAACACGATCTTCTTGCGGGCCAGCAGCTGCCGCACGATCTCGTCGATCTCAGGGTGCATCAGTGGCTCGCCGCCGGCGATGGACACCATGGGGGCGCCGCACTCCTCGACGGCGGCGACCGCCTGTGCCACCGGCATGCGCTGCTTGAGCAGGTGCGCCGGCTGGGCGATCTTTCCGCAACCGGCGCACTTGAGGTTGCAGGCGAACAGCGGCTCGAGCTCCAGCAGGAGGGCGAACTTCTGCCGGCGCAGGAGCTTCTGCTTCAACAGGTAGGCCCCCATGACAGCGCTTTGCCGCAGTGGCATGGTCATCGTCAGATCACCCCAGGTGGGAGAGTGAACATCACGTCCTCCTCCGCGACGCGGTGTTCCCGAATGCTGAGCGGGCCGAGACCCGCGAGGTTGCCGAGCAGTTCCTCGACCAGGTGTGGCGGCGCCGACGCCCCGGCGGTGATGCCGATCCGTCCTGCTTCGGTGAGATCGGTCAGGTCGACTTCCTCCGCGTGGTCGAGCAGCCGCGCCGGTGCACCGGCCAGCTCGGCCACCTCCACCAGGCGGCGAGAGTTGGAGGAGTTGGGCGAGCCGAGCACCAGCACGAGGTCGACGTCGGCGGCGATCTCCTGCACCGCCTGCTGGCGGTTGGTGGTGGCGTAGCAGATGTCGTCCTTCTGCGGCGCGCGCAGGGACGGGAAGCGTTCCCGGAGCGTGCCGACGATGTGCTCGGCGTCCTGCCGGGCCAGCGTCGTCTGGGTGACGTAGGCGACTCGGTCGGGGTCGCGCGGCTGCACGAGCCGGGCCTGCGCGACGTCTTCCACGACGACGACATGGTCCGGCGCCTCGCCCACCGTCCCCTCCACCTCCTCGTGGTCGGCGTGCCCGACGAGGAACACCGTCGTGTCGCGCCGTGCATAGCGCCGGACCTCGGCGTGCACCTTGCTGACCAGCGGGCATGTCGCGTCGATCACGGTCAGCTCACGGGCTGCGGCATGATCGCGGACCGCAGGGCTGACGCCGTGCGCGGCCAGCACGAGCACGGCGCCGGGCGGGACGTCGTCCGCCTCCTGCACGAAGACCGCTCCACGCTTTTCCAGGTCGCGCACCACGCTGGCGTTGTGCACGATCTGGCGGCGTACGTAGACCGGGGCGCCGTGCCGGTCCAGTGCGCGCTCGACCACCTCGATCGCCCGCTCCACGCCAGCGCAGAACGACCGCGGCGCCGCCAGCACGACCTCCCGCGCCCCGGCCGCGGCGACCCACTGTTCCAGGGCCGGTGCCGTCCGCCGCAACGTCCGCAGCGCCGCGATCGAGCGCACCGCAGTGCCGGGGCGCACCAGCGGGTGCTCCGCGGTGTCCACCACCACGCGCAGGACGGCGAACGGCGTAGCCGGGTCATGCGCGGCCAGCCGGGCCCCCAGGGGAGCGGACTCCATGTCGACGGCGATCGCGCCGGTCGCGGCGAGCTCCTGCCGTCGCGCGCCGCTGACCACCCGGTCGTCGGTGTATACCGGGCCGACGTGCACCCGCAGCCCGAGCCGGCGGACGGCGCCGGCCAGCAACGACGCCGACGGCACCGGCGTCACGGTCCGGCCGTCACGCACCTCGCTGGCCACGACGACGTCACCGGGCCGGACGTCGTCAGCCAGCCCGCCCGCGAGTCCGGCCACCACCGTCGGCCCGGACCGGTCCGGCAATGGCACCGCAGCAGCGCGTGCCGGGCCCATCCCGACCCGTACGGCGCGGAAGGACGGCAAGGCGCTCGCGAGCGCCGCCCGCTCCACGCGCAATGGCGCGAGGAGAAGGGGAGGGTTGCGCGGCTCTTTGGTTCGCTCGCTGGGCGGCGCCTCGTGGCGGCGTCTTCCCTCGTCCCTCGGTCCAGACGCCGCCGCGCCGCCCTGCTCACTCACTGGCCGGCTGCTGTTGTTTACCCGCTTCATCTCGCCGCGCTCCGAAGGTATCGACCGAGCGCGGACAGGGGGAAGACGACTCGGTAGAGGTGGTAGTTGATGTAGAAGTCGCCGGGGAAGCCGGTGCCGGTGAACTGCGGTTCGTCCCACCCGCCGTCGGGCTGCTGGGTGGACAGCAGCCAGCGCACGCCCGCATGCAGGGCCGGTGATCGTTCGTCGGCCGCCAGGAGCCCGAGCAGCGCCCAGGCCGTCTGGGACGCAGTGCTCGTGCCGCGGCCGATCCACTCCTGTTCACGATAGGAGCGCAGGTCCTCCCCCCATCCGCCGTCGGGGTTCTGGTGCTGCTCCAGCCACCCGACGCCCCGCCTGATCGCCGGATGCGCCGGCGGGATGCCGGTGGCCACGAGTGCCGGGATCACCGCGCCGGTCCCGTACACATGATTCGCGCCCCACCGTCCGAACCACGAGCCGTCCGGCTCCTGCGCCTTCAGCAGCCACTCCACTCCCCGCCGGCACGCGTCCGTGCCGGACAGCCGGGCCGCGGCCAGCATCTCCACGATGTGCGCCGTGACGTCGGCCGACGGTGGATCGATCACCGCCCCGAAATCGCAGAAGGGCAGGTGCAGGGCGAGCGTGCGGGTGTTGTCCGCGTCGAACGCGCCCCATCCGCCGTCCTTGGACTGCATGCCCGCCGTCCAATTGATGCCGCGGCGGATCGCATCGGTCCCGTCGCGGGTCGTGCCGACGGCCGTCCGCCGCAGGGCAAGCACCACCTCGGCGGTGTCGTCGGTGTCGGGGTAGATGTCGTTGGCGAACTCGAATGCCCAGCCGCCGGGGGCCAGCCGGGGGCGACGCACCGCCCAGTCGCCGCGCACCCGGATCTCCTCGCCCAGCACCCAGCGTGCCGCTCGGGAGACGGCCTCGTCGTCCGGGTCGACCCCGGCGTCGAGCAGCGCGATCAGGGCGAGCGCGGTGTCCCACACCGGCGACTGGCATGCCTCCAGCCGCCGGACGACGCCGTCCGGCCCGGGCTCGCGGATCACGAACCCCTCCAGGCCGTCCAGGCCCTTGCGGACGGCGGGATGGTCCAGCGGGTAGCCGGACAGGTGCAGCGCCAGGAGCGAATACACCCAAGGCGGCTGGATGCCACCCCACGAGCCGTCGCTCTCCTGCCGGTCGAGGATCCACTGCACCGCCCGCCGGGTGGCGGCGCGCCGCAGCCGCTGGATCGGGCGACGGGCGTAGGCGTGCAGCAGCGTGTCCAGCCGTTGGAACGCGCCGCTGAGCGTCAGCCACGGCTGCCGTGCCGGCGCCGGAACGCCGGACCGCAACTCGTCGATGCCGATCGGCAGCGGCCGTGCGGGGCGCGCGGTCGCCACAATCGTCAACGGCACGATGGTCTGGCGCGCCCAGCAGGCCCAGTCGTACACGTTCAGCGGGACCCAGGACGGGAGCAGGATCAGTTCCGGCGGAAGGTTCGGCAGCTCGTCCCAGGAGAAGAGCCCGAACAGGGCCAGCCAGATCCGGGTGAAGACTCGGGACCGCTCGACGCCACCCTGGTCCAGGACGAACCGCGCCGCCCGCTGCATGTGTGGGGCGTCCGGTGCATCACCGGCGAGCCGGAGCGCGACCCACGCCTCCACCGTCGTCGACAGGTCCGGCGGCCCGCCCTCGAACGTCGCCCAGGTGCCGTCCGCGCGCTGCTGGCTCCGGATCCAGCGGGCGGCCTCCTCGGTCTCCCGGTCGGTGCGGATGCCGAGGAACTCGCGCAGCAGCAGGTCCTCGGCGTCCATCGTCACGTTGGTCTGCAGCTCGCCCTTCCACCAGCCCTCCTCGGACTGGCGATCGCGCAAGTGCCGGACGGCGGCCGCGACAGCGGCGCGGACGCCATCGATCGCCGGCAGCGGGCCGGCGTCGGCGTTGAGCTGCGTGGTCACGATCACGCCTCCCGGTCGATGACGAAACGGGCCAGAGCGAGCAGCTCACGGGATGGCCCCGCTGCCAGCCGAACGGACGTCAGGGCGGCCTCGGCGAACTCCACCTGCCGCTCCGCCTCGGCCGTCACCCACTGCCGGGCTCCCGCCTGCTCCACGAGAGTGGCGACCCGCGTGAGCTCCTCCTCGTCGCCTGCCGCCCCGTTGCGGCCGGCGTCCGGGGCGGCCAGCCATTGGGCGAGGCTCTCGGCGCGTGCGTCGGCCAGGGAGAGGACGTAGGCGATCGGCAGGGACTTCTTGCGGGACCGCAGGTCCGACAGCACGGGCTTCCCGGTGACGGCGGGGTCGCCCCAGATGCCGAGCAGATCGTCGACAAGTTGGAACGCCATGCCGACGTGTGCGCCGTACGCACCGAGGGCCTCGACGACGTCGTCATCCGCGCCGGCCAGGACTGCCCCGATCCGTGCGCTCGCCGACAGCAGAGCACCGGTCTTGCCGGCCGCCATGCGCCGGCATTCGTCAAGGCCGACCCAGCTGCGGGTCTCGAAGGCCAGGTCCTCGGTCTGGCCCCGGATCAGCTCCGCCACCGCAGCGTTGAGCACCCGGGTGGCGGCCGGGCCGCACGGCGCCTCCAGCACGACGTCGTTGGCGAGCGCCAGCATGGCGTCCCCGGCGAGAATCGCGGCCGGCACCCCCCACACCGCCCAGACGGTGGGCCGGTGACGGCGCTCCACGTCGCCGTCCATGACGTCGTCGTGCAGCAGGGAGAAGTTGTGGACCAGTTCTACCGCCACCGCCCCCGGCATCCCGACATCGGCCGGCGCCCCGGCCGCCTCGGCGGACAGCAGGGCCAGCGTCGGCCGGATCGCCTTGCCACCGCCGGACAGCCGCGGCGTTCCGTCGGCCTCGGTCCATCCCAGGTGGTAGATGGCGATAGCCCGGTTCGCGGGATCCAGTCGCTCGACGGCGGCACGAAGGGCCGGCTCGACCTGCGCACGGGATCGGTCCAGTGCGTGGGTGATCGGGGTGACCGCTGTCATGCCGGTACCCCCGCCGGGCTGCGGCTCGCCCGCCGGAGCACCGCCGCCGCGGCCGCCTCTCCGCTGCGCACGGCACTCTCCATCGTGTCCGGCCACCCGGTCGCGGTCCACGAGCCGGCCAGGTAGAGGCCGGGCCGGCGCGTGACAGGGGGCGGCCGCAGCGCAGCCGTGCCGGGCGCCGGATGGAACGTCGCGGTTGGTTCCCTCGTCACGAACACCTCCTCGACGTGCGCCCCGCGTGCCGCCGGAAGCAACGCGGCCAGCGCCGGGACGATGCGGTCGGCGAGATCGGCCACCGGCCGGCGGATCTCGTCGCGAGCCGCGGACAGCGAGACCGCGAGGTACTGCCCCTGGTCCAGTCCCGACGGGACCGTCCGGTCGAAGACCCACTGGACGGGTGAGTCCACCGCGGCGAGGAACGGCTCCGACGTGACGGGCCGGTCGTACACCACGTGGACGTTGACGATCGGCGAGCTGGACAGGCGATCCGACCAGCCCGCGGGCAGGGCGACGGCGTCGGCGGGCAGCAGTCGTTCGGTGGCCGGGGGAGGGACCGCCAAGATCAGGTCGCGGCAGCGCAGGCGGACGCCGGCGTCGAGCGTCTCGCCTCCCAGGGTGAGGGCCCAGCCGGTGCCGTCCGGTTCGATGGCTGTCACCTTGGCGCCGCGACGCACGTGCGCGCCGGCCGCCGTCAGGGCGGCGTCGGCCGCATCTGCGTGCAGCGCGCCGAGCGGGATACGCGCCCAGCCGAGGTCGGCCGCGGCGGCGTCGGTCAAAAGTCCCAGCTGGAAGACGGTGGCGGCCAGGGCCAAGGAGCTGTCCCGGGCGGGCGCGTTGAGCGTGGCGACCGTGATCAGGTCCCAGAGCCGCTCGATCGCCACGCGATCCTGGCCGTGCTGGGCCAGCCACGTGCCGAACGACTGCTCATCGACGTCCGGGTCGGTCGGATCGACCCGGCGCAGAGCCAGAGCCGCCCGCCCCAGCTTCAGCCGTCGCGCCGGGGAGAGGAGGGCGTACCGGGCCAGGGCGGGCCCGATATGCAGCGGCGCCGGGCCGGGGATGCGCGCGATCCGGGCAGGCCTGCGCCGACCCGGCTGCAGCACCGGCACGTTCAGGCGGCCTTGCAGGTGAACGCTGTCCCGGACCCCGAGCCGGTCCAGCAGGCGCAGATACGACGTGCAACATCGCATGAAGACGTGCTGCCCGGTGTCCACCTCCAGGGGGCCTCGGCGGAACGACGCCGTCCGCCCGCCCAGGCGCGGCCTGCCCTCCAGTAGGGTCACCGACTTCCCGTCGTCGGCGCAGGCGAGCGCGGCCGTGATCCCAGCCAGACCACCGCCCACGACGGCGACGTCCGGCGTCATACCGGCAGTCCCGTCAGCGCCCGGGCGGCGACCCCTGCCTTCTGCCGGCCGGTCAACGACAGCCGCCGGTCGTAGACAAGCTGCGGTTGCCGGCGGATCTGCAGCAGCAGTCGGGAGTAGATCCCGGCCATGGCGGCACAGCACGCGGCACTGCGCCGATCCAGCAGCGGGACGAGTTGCAGCCCGCGCTCGTACCAGCGTTGCGCCTCCGCCGCCCGGTATTCGATGAGCTGCGCCAGCCGGCCCTCGGGATCGGCCAGCACGCCGGCTGCGTCCAGCCGCAGTTCGACGTCGAACCGGCGCAGATCCTCCTCCGGCAGGTAGACCCGACCGTTGATCAGGTCTTCCCGGATGTCGCGGAGAATGTTGGTCTGCTGCAAGGCGATGCCGAGGGTGTCGGCGAGATCCACCGCGGTCGGGGAGGTTTCGCCGTCGCGGGCGAAGATCGCCAGGCAGAGCCGCCCGATCGACCCCGCGACGCAGCGGCAGTAGCGGACCAGCTCGTCGAAGGTCGCGTACCTGGTGCCCTTGGCGTCCATCAGGACGTCCAACCGGACGCCTTCGATGAGTTCCTCGAACGCCGCCATCGGCAGCGGGTACCGCTGGGCGACATCGGCCACTGCCTGGAGCACCGGATCGGCGGTGGGCGCGGAGCCGGGCCGGGGAAGCGACTGCTCCACGGCGTCGAGGGCCGCCAGCTTGTCCGCGACCGGCAGGTCGCCGTCGCCGATGTCGTCGATCCGGCGCGCCAGCGCGTACACGGCGCAGAGCGCCTGCCTCTTCGACGAGGGGAGCAGCCGGATGCCGTAGTGGAAGTTGCGGGCCTGCTCGCGGGTGATCTGGCTGCACGCGGCAAACGCGGCCACAAGATCGGCCTGCCCGGTCCGTGCTGATGGTTCGCGAGCTACGGGCGGCGCAGGGCGGCGGCGTCTTCCCTCGTTCCTCGGTCCAGACGCCGCCGCGCCGCCCTGCCCGCTCAACGTCTCCCCCGAGCCTCACGAAGAAGGCGCGCGGCGTGCCGGGCCGTGTCGCGGCGGCGCGGCTTGGGCCCGGCCGGCAGGACGTCGTGGCCCGCGCGGCGAAGGGCGTCGACCGTGGCCAAGCCGCCCGCCAGGTAGCCGGTCACGGCGAATCGGGCAGAGCCGTGCAGCAGGTCGACGAGCGGGCGTCCCTCGTCCAGCAGCGCCGCGGCGCGATCCACCTGGAGCCGGACGACGTGCCGCAGCGCCCCGCTGGCCGATCCGGCGCGCAACTCGTCCTCGCTGACGCCGGACCGCAGCAGGTCCTCCTGCGGAAGGTAGACCCGGCCGCGGCGGAGATCCTCCGCGACGTCCTGGCAGTGCTCCAGCAACTGCAGCGCGGTGCAGATCCGATCCGAGAGGGACACCGTCCGCGGCGTCGAGGCGCCGAAGATCGCGAGCACCAACCGGCCGACCGGGTCGGCCGACAGCGCGCAGTACTCCAGCAGGTCGACGTACCGGGGATACCGGGTCACTTTCTGATCGCGGAGGTTGGCCTCGATCAGGCGATGAAAGGGCTCCGGCTCCAGACCGCGTGCCTGCACCGTGGCCGCGAGCCTGCCAAGGATCCCGTCGCGGGGCGGGTCGTTGCTCCACACCCGATCGAGCTCGGCGCGGAAGTCCTCCAGCGCGGCCTGCCGGTCACCGTCCGCCTCGTCACCCAGGTCGTCGATCACTCGGACCACGTCGTAGATCGCGGTCAGGTGTCGACGGACAGATCCCGGCAGGAGGCGCATCGCCACGGGGAAGTTCTCCGAGCGCTCCCGCGCACGCAGTTCGGCGCGGCGTGCGCCGCCCGAATGCCGGGCAGGCGGGCCCGTCCGGGCGGACACGGTCCCCATGTATCCGATGCTTGCGCGGCGTCGTCCTGTCCGTCTGCTCACGAATGAGTGAAACGATGGGGTCCGATCTGTTGGATCGGAAACAACGCCAGGCTCCCGGTGTTGTCACCCGGTGGCAGATTCTCGTCGAGCAGATGCGAGGGCAGGCCCCCGGAGAGGATGCGATGACGGACTGGACATCGCAGGATTTGATCCACAAGCTCGCGGATGCCCTGGTGGGCGACTTACCGGAGCTGTTGGACACGGTGCGTGTCCAACTGGCGGAGGAGTCGCCGGACTACGCCATGTTCCTGGTGGCGGAGCGTCAAGAAGTCGCGCAGGCCGCCGAGATCACGGTTCGGCGGCTCGTTGCGGGCGCCGACGAGCACGCCGCGACGGCCGTGGAACTCGCGCCGGTCCAGGCGGCCCTGTTCGAGGCGATCGGGCGGCTGCAGTTCCGTGAGGGCCATGACCTCACCCGGCTGCTCTCGGCCTACCACATCGGTGCGCGGGCGGCCTGGCGGCACATCTCCACCACGGCGGTGGATCTGGGCCTGCCCGCAGCGATGATCGCGGAACTGGCGGAGACGCTGTTCAGCTTCATTGATCAGCTGTCGTCGGCGTCGGTGCGGGGGTATGTCCGCGAGCAGTCGGAGGCGGCCGCTGAGCGCGAGCGGTTGCGCGAGGAACTCGCGGTCCTGCTGCTGAGCGATCGGTGCGACGCCGCGTCGCTGGCCGCGGCGGCCGAGCGGGCGCGCTGGCCGCTCCCGGTATCCGTGGCGGTCATCCTGATCGACCCGGGCGACGAGGTGAGCCGGTTCGTCGTCGCACGGATCGACAGCGGGATCCTCATGGTCCGCTGGCACGATTGGATCGCCGCGATCTGCCCCGAACCCAAGCCGCTGCCACGGGAACGTCTGATCGGCCTGCTGCACGGCGCGCGGGCGGTCATCGCGCCGCCGGTCGCGCTGGACCAGGTGCCCGCGAGCGCGCGGATCGCCGCGGCGGCGGCCGCGCTACGGCGGGACGGCCTGCTGGCGGAGGACGTCGTGTTCGTGGAGGACCATCTCGACGCCGTGATCGTGCACCGCGATCCGCGGTCTCTGGAGGCGCTGCGGACGCGCGTTCTCGCGCCGCTCGACGCCGTCCCGGCCGCGGCCCGCGACCGCCTGACCGAGACGCTGGCCGCATGGCTTCGGCATATGGGCGACCGGCGCGCGGTGGCCGCCGACCTGCACGTCCATCCCCAGACGGTGCGGTACCGGATGACGCGACTGCGCGACCTCTTCGGCGAGGCGCTCGATGATCCCGAGGCGCGGATCCGGCTCACGCTCGCGTTGGCCTGGGGGCCGCCCGCGTCCTCCCAGCCGTAATCATGCGCAGAACTCGGATCATCAAGCACTGAGTGATGATCGTGAAGCGGCTCATGATCACGGACAATCTGGCTGTCAACGGGCGGTTCCGAAATCGCCGCCGTCACCATGGTGACGACGTCGCCTTGTCCGGTTGGGCGGCGAGGGGGACGTTCGCGCCGCGAGGGGGACGTTCGGGTGGCGAGGGGGACGTTCGCGCCGCGAGGGGGACGTTCGGGTGGCGAGGGGGACGTTCGCGCCGCGAGGGGGACGTTCGCGCTGCGCCGAGGCCCTGGTCTCAGCATCTTTGTCCCCTTGATCATGCAAACGTCCCTAATCAAGCGGGCCGGGGTCGTCCCCTTGATCACGGGGACGTTCGCGCCGCGAGGGGGACGTTCGCGCCGCGAGGGGGACGTTCGCGCCGCGAGGGGGACGTTCGCGCCGCGAGGGGGACGTTCGCGCCGCGAGGGGGACCTTCGGGTGGCGAGGGGGACGTTCGCGCCGCGAGGGG
>Ga0081539_10005801_pt1 | contig 12285 bp, 10 predicted proteins | sample TabmetS4T2R2_FD_71023 | JGI IMG/M metagenome (GOLD analysis project Ga0081539, IMG submission 71023) | Tabebuia heterophylla rhizosphere microbial communities from the University of Puerto Rico - S4T2R2 | ecosystem: Host-associated > Plants > Roots > Rhizosphere ...
CTGCTCGCAACCGCGCCCTGAGCATCTACACCGCCTGCGGCGCAAGCGGGTTCTCCCTCGGGCTGGTGCTCGGCGGCCTGCTGACCGAGGTCGGCTGGCGCTGGACGTTCCTGCTTCCGGTGCCGATCGCCCTCGCCATCCTGATCGCCGGGCCGCGGATCCTGCCGGCGGATCGCGGCGTCCGCGTCGATCGCCATGCGTTCGACATCGCTGGGGCGGTCACGGTCACGGCCGGGATGCTGCTGCTCGTGCGGAGCGTCGTGCGCGCGCCGGACGTGGGCTGGGGCGCTGCCGAGACGCTCATCGGCATGGCGGTCGCCGTCGGCCTGCTTGCGGCGTTCATAGCGATCGAGCGCCGGTCGGCGTCGCCGCTCGTGCGGCTGGGTATCCTGCGCTCCGCCCCGTTGCGGCGCGCGAACCTTGGAGCGATGGCGGTGTTCGGCGCCTATGTCAGCTTCCAGTTCGTCGGCACGCTCTACATGCAGGGCCTGCTCGGATGGTCCGCGCTGGAGACGGCGCTCGCCTTCCTGCCGGCTGGACTCGTCGTCGCGTTCGGCGCGCCACGGGCGGGAGCGCTGGCCGGCCGCCTCGGCACCGCACCGGTGATCCTGATCGGCACGGTGGCGTTCGTCATCGGCTATGCGCTCTTCCTGCGCATCGACGAGAACGCCTCGTACGTCGCCGCGATGCTTCCCACCATGCTGCTCATCGGCACGGGGTTCGCGCTCTGCTTCCCGTCCCTCAACATCCAGGCGACGGCCGGCGTCGCCGACGGCGAGCAGGGCCTCGCGTCAGGCTTGGTGAGCACCTCGTTCCAGGTCGGCGGCGCGATCGTCCTGGCGGTGGTCGCGGCCGTCGTGTCGAGCCGATCCGGTGCGGGGACGGATGCGGCCGCCCTGCTCGACGGCTACCGGCCCGGGATCGCCGTCACGACGGTCGTGGCTGCGCTCGGCATGGCGGTCGCGCTCGGCGGCGTCGCCGGTCGTCTGCGGTCTTCCAGGCCCGCCCTGGCAACGTCGGAGGCCGGATCGGCCTAAGCGGCCTGGTCCGCGATCGCGTCGTGGCCGCGGACCCAGGCCTCCAGCTCCCGGACGGGAAGGGGACGGCTCAGCAGGAATCCCTGCGCGAGGTGGCAGCCGAGGCCGTGCAGCAGCCGCCAGGCCGCCGGCGTCTCCACGCCCTCCGCGACGACGGTGAGGTCGAGCCGCTGGGCGAGCGTCACGGCGGCCTCCACCACTGCCGCGTCGCGGACGTCGTCGTCGACGTGCAGCACGAAGCCCTTGTCGATCTTCAGCTCGTCCACCGGCAGGTCCTTGAGCCGTGCGAGCGAGGAGTGACCCGTTCCGAAGTCGTCGATCGAGATCGGCACGCCGAGGTCCCGGATCCGGCCCAGCACCGCGGTCGCACGATCCGTGTCGGTCATGACGGCGTTCTCGGTCACCTCGATGCGAAGCCGATCCGGCGGGACGCCGGTCTGGCGCAGCAGCCGCGCGATCGTCGCCGGGAGGCCGGCATCGAGGAGGTCCGGTGCTGCGATGTTGACGGCGACCGGGACGTCGAGCGGTCCGCCGGCCCAGGCGGCGACCTGGCGAAGCGCGTCGGAGAGGACGCGTTCGGTCAGCGCCCGCACGACGCTAGTCTGCTCGACCGCCGGCAGGAAGGCGGGCGGCATGAGGACGCCGTGGCTCGGATGCTCCCAGCGCACGAGCGCCTCCAGCCCGGCAAGACGCCCCGTGGCGATCTCGACCTGCGGCTGGTAGTGGAGCAGCAGCTCGCCCCGCGCGATGCCCGTGCGCAGCTCGCCGAGCAGCACGAGGCGATCGCGGGTGTGCTCGTCGCGGTCCGGCGCGTAGACGGCGATGCCGCGCCCATCGCGCTTGGCCTGGTACATCGCGACGTCCGCGTGCTTGAGGAGCTCGATGGCGCTCGGACCGTGGAGCGGGAAGAGCGCGACGCCGATGCTGGCGTCGACTTGGACCGGGATGTCGTCGAGCACGAACGGCGTCTCCAGCACGCGGCGGATCCGCGCCGCCGCCGCGCTCGCAGCGGCCGGATCGGCGACGCCCCCGATGAGCACCGCGAACTCGTCGCCTCCGAGGCGGGCGACCAGATCGCCGTCGCGCACGCGTTCGGCGAGGCGCGTGCCGAGGCCGGTCAGCAGCAGGTCGCCGACGTGGTGACCGAGGCTGTCGTTGAGGTCCTTGAAGCGGTCGACGTCGATGAGCAGCAACGCGATCGGATCGCCCTGGGCAGTCGCCTGCTCGAGCCGGCCGACGAGGGCACGCCGGTTGGAGAGGCCGGTCAGGTCGTCCGTGAGCGCCTGGCGCCGGGTCTGGGCGAGTCCGCGCACCTCGCGGAACGTCAGGCCCGTCCGCGCGACCGACACGACCACGGCGGCGGTCGCCAGCAGCGCCGAGAGGCTGTGCCCGTGGACGAGGCCCGGCGCCGCGAGGACCCCGACGGCGATGAGCGTCGACGCCGACGGCACGGCCAGCGCACGCCATTCGCCGAGCTGCGCCGTGCGGTCGGAGAGCGGCTGCCACGCGGCGACGGCCATGGCGAGGAACGCGAACAACCACATCGCGTCCAGCCACGTCCCCTCCACGTAGGTGTCGCGCGCCGCCTGCAGCAGGTAGATCGTGTCGGCGAGGCTGTTGACGATGAGCCCGATGCCGAGCGCGAGCCACGCGCGGCCCGGCCGCCATCCGGTGACGCCGAACACGCAGATGACGAGCGCGATGAGCAGGAGGTCGGCGATCGGGTAGGCGAGGTTGACCGCGACGACGACCGGCTCGCCGCCGATGTCGGAGATGAGCACCTCGAGCGCGACGGCCGTGCTGAAGGCCGCCGCCGCGAGACCGGCGACCAGCCCGTCGAGCCACATGCTGCGCCGGAAGTGCCGGGCGCGCTCGCGGACGAGCAGGACGATCGCGGCATAGCTCAGGGGATAGAACCCCAGCCAGAGCGCGTCGGCGAACGAGACGTACGGCACGTCGCCGTCGCCGGCGTAGACGATGCCGAAGCTCACGTAGCCGACGGTGTAGGACAGCATGGCGGCGGCCAGGAGCGCCCACGGCGCCCGGCCCTCGCGGACCAGCAGCGCCCGCAGCAGGCAGACCGTCGCGGCGCCCGCGTAGGTCGCCGGACGCACCCAGCCCTCCCAGAGCGTCGACGTCCCCGGACGCCCGGGCATGCCCGGCAGCACCGAGACGCAATAGGCACCCACCAGCGCGAGCGTGAGCCCGAGCAGCACGCGCACACCGAGGGGGCTGTGACGGAGGGAGAGCGTGCCGGCGGCCATCCCCCGATCTGATCGCCGACATCGACGCGAGCTTGAGACGCCGTGTCCGACGTCAACCCATGGGGATCTCCGCGCTGATCCGCGTCCCTCGTCCGCGCGGGCTGTCGATGTCGAGGCGGCCGTTGAGCGCCTCGACGCGCGCGGCCAGCCCGCGCAAGCCCGAGCCGCCGTCCGGGTCGGCGCCGCCGACGCCATCGTCGGAGACGACGACGGTCGCAGCCCCGTTCGCGCGTCCCACGCTCACCGTCGCCCCTGTCGCGCGGGCGTACTTGCCGACGTTCGCGATCGCCTCCGCGATCACGTAGTACGCGGCCGCCTCGACCGCGGGCGTCAGCCGCTCCTCGGGCAGCTCGGCGATCTCGACCGGGACGACCGCATGGGCAAGCAGCGCGTCGAGCGCCGGGCCCAGGCCGCGCTCGGTCAGGACCGCCGGGTGGATGCCGTGGGCGAGCTCGCGCAGCTCCGCGAGGCCGTGGGTGAGGTCCTCCTTCGCGCCGGCGAGGATCTGCCGGGCGCCCGTCGGGTCGGACGCCAGCCGGGCGTCGACCATGTGCAGCTGCAGGGCGAGGGAGACGAACCGCTGCTGCGCGCCGTCGTGCAGGTTGCGCTCCAGCCGGCGGCGCTCGGCGTCCGCGACCTCGACGACGTGCCTGCGCGAGGCGGCGAGCTTCTCATAGGCGTCCGCGTTGGCCAGCGCCTGCGCGACGAGCTCGGCGAAGTCGCACAGGCGCCGCTCCAACCCCGATCGCAGCGGTCCGGGCGACGGCGTGGCCGCGGCGAGGACGCCCCACAGCCGCCCGCCGACGCTGACCGGCGCCGCGACGGCAGCGCGGTAGCCGAAGTGGCGCATCGTGTGCGCGACGCTGCCGACGATGTCCCCGTAGTGCTCCACGCGCTGGGGCTCGCCGGTCCGCACCACCCGAGCGATGACGCTGTCGCCGTCGAGCTCGAGCGTCGCGCCGAGCGGGAACCTCGAGGGCCCCCGCTCCGCCCACGTGCCGACGACGCGTGCAGTGCTCGGCGCCTGGAGCTGGACCACCATCGACCCGGGCAGGCCGAGCAGCCGCCCGACCTCCTCCGTCACCTGCTCGAAGACCCTGCTCGGCTCCGGCTCCGCCGCCACGAGAGTCGCGACCCTGCGCAGCGCGGCCTGCTCGTCCGCCAGCGCGCGCTGCGCCTCCTCGGCCGTCGCGAGCTTGCGGCTCGCTCGGATCCGCTCGGAGGTCATCGCGGCCACCACGAGCGACGTCAGCGCCGCGGTCGCGATGAAGAGCTGCGTCGACAGAAGGCTGTTCGTCAGCGACTCGCGCACGAACGGCCCGTCGTTCTGCGCGGTGTTCCACACGACGATCGAGCAGACCACGAGGATCGCCGTCGCGGCGCCGCGCGGCCCGAAGCGCAGCGCCGCCCACAGCAGCACCGGGAAGACGATGTACGGCACGTCGCGCTGCGGCGGGAGCTCGGCCAGGGCGACGAGGACGGCGAGCACCACGGCTCCCTCGAGGACGTCGCGCCGGCGGATGCCGCGTACGCCGACCGCCGCCCAGGTCAGCAGCGCCGGCGCCACGACCAGGGCGCCGGTCGCGTCGCTCAGCATCCAGGTGCGGAAGACGCGCCCGAGCTCGCCCGAGGAGATCACGTCGCCGAGCCACAGCGACGTCGGCCCGAAGGCGGCGCTGATGATCGCCGCCACGACAGCGCAGACGACCAGCGCGACCACGTCGACCACGCGGTCGAGCTGGCCGCGGCCGCGCGTGAGGCGGCGGAGCAGGATCGTCGCGACGATGAGCGCGAGCGTGTTGCCGACCGTCTGGCCGAGGACGGTGCCCAGCGGCGTCGAGTAGTCGCCGAGCCAGAGATCCCCGATGACGACGCCCGGCCAGAGCCGAAGGCCGAACAGGAACAGCAGCGCGAGGCCGAGCCCGGCTGGCGGCCACATGGCGGCGACGGCGCCGTCGAGGTAGGCGAGCTCGAGACCCGCGCGGCCGGCGAGGTAGTAGGCGACGGCGGCCAGCCCGACGGAGACGGCGTACCCCGTCAGCCAGCCCGGCCGGCTCGCGCGGAACGCACGCAACCGCCCGCTCCAGTCGCCGCGGCTTCCCATCTCGCCGCTCAGAGGCGTCGTCTGCATGCCGTGTGGCGAGTCTAAACACGGCTGGGCGGCCGGCGGCGGCGTAGCCTTCGGGCCATGCACGAGTTGCTGGCGTTCGTCGCGGTCTCGTTCGCGGTGATCTGCACGCCGGGACCCGACACGGCGCTCACCGTGCGCAACACGATCACGGGCGGCCGCCGCGCCGGGGTGCTGACCGCCGCGGGCGTCGTCAGCGGCCAGCTCGTGTGGTCGGTGGCCGCGGGCGCCGGGGTGGCGGCGCTCCTCGTCGCCTCCGAGCCGGTCTTCCACGCGCTGCGGCTTGCGGGCGCCGCGTATCTCATCCTGCTCGGCGTGCAGTCGCTCGTCGCGGCGCTGCGCGGCGGCTCGGCGTCCCACGTCACGCACATGCGCCGCGGCTCGCCGCTGCGCCAGGGCGCGATCAACGACCTCGCCAACCCGAAGATGGCGATGTTCTTCACGAGCCTCCTGCCGCAGTTCGGCGACTCGTTCCCGGAGATGGTCGGGCTCGGCGCGCTGTTCTGCGCGATGACGTTCGCCTGGCTGGCGCTCTACGCGGCGGCGATCGCACGCGCGGGTCAGGCGCTGCAGGGCACGCGCCTGCGCCGCGCGCTCGATGCGCTGATGGGCGCCGTGCTCGTGGCGCTCGGGCTGCGGGTGGCCACCGACGCCCACCACCGCTGACGCGCCGTGGCGAGCATCGCGATCTCCAATCCCGACAAGCCGCTGTTCCCCGACGGGACGACGAAGGCGGACCTCGCCCGCTACTACGAGCGGATCGCCGACGTCATGCTGCCGCACGTGCGCGGCCGTCCCGTGCACATGCAGCGCTTCCCAGACGGGATCGACGGCCCGGAGATCCAGCAGAAGCAGGCGCCCGACTACTTCCCCGACGTCGTCGCACGGGCCCGGGTCCCACGCAAGCGCGGCGGCAGCGTCGAGCACGTCGTGATCGAGAACGCCGAGACGCTCGTGTACCTCGCGGGGCAGGCGTGCATCACCCCGCACGTCTGGCTCTCGCGCACCGACGCCCTCGACAACCCCGACCAGATCGTCTTCGATCTCGACCCGCCGCGGCCGGACCTCCCGACGCTGCGCGACGGGGCCCGCGCGCTGCGCAGGCTGCTCGAGGACGTGGGCCTGCGTGCCTACGTGAAGTCGACCGGTTCGCGCGGGCTGCACGTCGTCGCGCCGCTCGATGGCCGGGCGGCGTTCGACGAGGCCCGTGCCTTCGCCCGCGACATCGCGACGCGCCTTGCCGAGGACTCGCCGGACCGGTTCACCGTGGAGCAGCGCAAGGACCGACGCGGCGGCCGCGTCTACGTCGACGTCGGTCGCAACGGCTACGCGCAGACCGCGGTCGCGCCGTACGCCGTTCGCGCGCTGCCCGGCGCCCCCGTCGCCGCCCCGCTCCAGTGGGACGAGCTCGGCCGTTTCGAGCCCCGCCGCTTCACGACCGGCAACCTCTTCCGTCGCCTCGCGCGCAAGCAGGACCCGTGGGCCGACATGTACGAGCACGCCGGCTCCGTCGCGCAGGCGCGAGACCGCCTGGCCGGCTGAGAAGTCCTGTGCCTCGGCCGCTTCGCAGGGTCAGCGCTCGAACGTTCTGCGACCCGGGAAGCGAGCGACATGACCCCCAGCAAGCCGACGCGTGTCAACGCTTCCGAGCCGGACACGGCGCTCGGCGTCAAGTCGCCATTGCGGCTCGAGCGACTGCGCGACGGCGCGCTCATCGCGCTGCGGCTCGATGAGCCGCCCGAAGACGAGCAGCTCCAGCGACCGCTTGCCGACGACGCGGGTCCGCCGCCCGCCTTCCCCTGGATTCGGACGGTCGCCAATGCCGGCCGGGGGACGCTGCCCACGGCGCTGACCGGGCCGCACGGCCAGAGCGTCCTCGCGATCGAGGCGTCCTCCGGAGACCCGGTCGGTGCTGCCGCGTACCGGCCGCTCGGCGACGCGATCGCGAGCGGGTGGATTCACGTCCGGGCCAGCTGGCGTCACCGCGGGGTGGAACCGTGCTCTTGGAATGGCTGGCCGAGCAGGCGCGAGACGATGGCTGCACATGGCTGCATACGCGGTGCTCGGCAGCGAACGAGCGGACGCTCCGGCTCATCGAGCGTCTGCGCGATGCTCTGGGGAATCGCGAGCCGCGGGTTGCGCCCGGTGCATTGAGACACGGCGCGTCCTCGCATGCCCGATGATGTCGGGCGCGTGACCGTCATCGCGATTGCGGACCTCTTCGGCATCGCCGCCGGGAGAACGGAGCTGCTGGCGCTCTTCGCCGACGTGCAGCGCGACGCCACGACCCGGGAAGGGTGCGTGCGCTACGCGTTCTCGGAGGCGCTCGACGAGCCCGACCGCTTCACCCTGATCAGCGAGTGGCGCGACATGGCGGCACTCGAGGCCCACTACGCGTCGTCGGCCTTCGGGCGCTTCCAGCACGCGCTGCACGGCCTCCTCGCTCGCCCGAGCGAGATGACCATCTACCGCGTCAGCGAATCGCTACGACCGCTCCCCTCCGGCCCCCAGGATCCGCGCGACGCCGACTGAGCCCTGCGTTCGCCTCGGGTTGACAGGCGGCGGATTCTCGTGGTGAACGCAGGACGCCGCCCAATCGCACGGGGGTCAGAACCATGGCAGACACGTCCACGCCCGAGACGCTGTTCGAGCACGCCGGCGGAGAGGCCGGTCTCCGGCGGCATATCGCCGTGTTCTACGCCAGCGTGCTCGCCGACCCGTTGCTGCAGCCGCTGTTCGGGGAGGGGCGGCCCGAGCACGTCGACCACCTGACGGCGTTCACGGCGGAGTCCTTCGGCGGGCCCGACCGCTTCTCGCGTGAGCTCGGCTTCGCGCACCTCATCGCCGTCCACCGCCACCACCGGATCACCGAGGAGCAGCGACAGAGGTTCGTCGAGCTGTACATGGCGGCCGCGGACGAGGCCGGGCTGCCGGACGACCCGCCGTTTCGCCAGGCGCTCCGCGAGCACGTCGAGTTCGGCTCGCATGTCGCCATGCAGAACTCGCACGCGCGCACGGACGAGGAGCTGCACCCCATTCGCGAGGTCCCCCAGTGGGGATGGCCGACGCGACGTTCACAAGAAAGTCATGAGCGCGCCGGCGCCAGGCTCCAGGATGGCGCGGTTCCGGAGCCGAGCGACACGGAGGATCGATGAACAAGAGGCGAGGGGCGCTTGCCTTTGCATGCGCCGGGGCGATTGCGGCCATGGCAGCGGCCGCCCCGGCGAGCCACGCGGCACCGGCCGCGCCGCCGGAGGCGTCGTTTCTGACGGACCAGCTCCCCGTCGGCACGGATGCAGCCGGGCGGGTGTGGTTCCTCGGGGGCTTCAGTGCCCTCGCGCCGCTGGGCGCATCCGGCAGGGAGTACTGGACCATCACCGATCGCGGCCCGAACGACGACTCCGACCGCGTCGCCGCGGACGGGTCGCCTCTGTACTGCGCGACCAAGCCCAGCGGCAAGGTGATCTTCCTGCCCGGCTTCACGCCGGAGATCGACAAGCTCAGCGTCCGCGACGGCACCGTCAAGGTGCAGGAGCGGATCCCGCTCCACGACGGGTCACATCCGGCCTCCGGCAAGCCCAATCTGACGTTCGACGAGAGCACCTACACCCAGACCGATCCCGCGACCAAGACCTGCACGAAGCTCCCCGACAGCGGCGGCGTCATCGACCCGTTCGGCGTCGACACCGAGGGCATCGCCGTGGACTCCCGGGACGGCAGCTTCTGGCTGGCTGACGAGTACCGGCCGAGCATCCTCCACGTCGCCGCCAGCGGGCAGATCCTGGCGCGCATCGTGCCGCAGGATCTCGGGAGCGTGAACACGGCGACGGCCTACGCGCAGGCGGTGACGGCCGCCGGCGGCACCTTCGCGGTTCAGCCGGCGTTCCCCGGCATCGTCAACGCCTTCCGCAAGAACCGCGGCTTCGAGGGCGTCGCGCTGTCCCCGGACGGGCGCACGCTGTACACGCTGCTGCAGAGCCCGATGGACTACGCGGCGCTGGGCGTCTCGAACGCCAACCGCAACGCGGCACGCAACTCGCCGTACATCCGCGTGTTCCGCTTCGACATCTCCAACCCGGCCGCGCCCGCGCTGACGGCGGAGTGGATCTACCTCCTGTCCCGTGGCTTCTCCAGCGCGGTCCCGGAGAAGATCTCCGACGTGCAGTTCCTCGCCGACGACGTGCTCCTCATCCAGGAGCGCGACGACGAGCGCCCGACGCAGATCACCCACCACTACCGCGCCGACTTCCGAGGGGCGACCAACCTGCTGACGCCGGGCCCCGCTGCGGACCTCGCGGCCAAGACCACGGTGCCGACGCTGGAGATGACCAACCCGGTCCCGAGCTTCATCACGCCGGCGACGAGCACTCTCGCCATCGACGTGGACGCGCTGCTCACCTCGGCCGGCTTCGTCAACTCCAAGGTCGAGGGCACCGCCACCATCCCGGCGCGCGGAGCCAATCCGGGCCTGTTGGCGGTGGTCAACGACAACGACTTCGACCTGGACCACACCGTTCTGCCGGCGGCGTTCCCCTCGTCGAACCCCGAGCAGGTGGACGTGTTCCCCCAGCCCTGACCGCACCGCGGGAGGCCCCGCGCGCGCAGGGCCTCCCGGTCAGAGGACTCCCACGCCTCGCTGACGTGCTCGGCGAGGAGCGCCAGCGCGGCGCGCCGGTCGAACAGGTTGAGAGGATGCTCGCCCATCGTGAGAGCATCCTTCCAATCCCCTACGCCGAGAGGAGACGCGATGCCGGAGTACGCACCCGGGACCCCGTCCTGGACCGACCTGTCCTCGCCCGACGCGGACGCCTCGGCTGCCTTCTACAGCGGCGTGCTGGGCTGGACGGCCACCGAGCCGGGCCCCGTCGAGGAGACCGGCGGCTACCGGATGTTCCAGCAGGACGGCAAGAACGTCGCAGGCCTCATGCCGCACATGCAGGAGGGCCAGCCGACGGTGTGGAGCACCTACGTCAGCGTCGAAGACGCCGCCGAGACGGTGAAGAGGGCGAGCGACGCCGGTGGCACGATCATGGTCGAGCCGACCGACGTCATGGACCTCGGGCGCATGGCCTTCCTGGTCGATCCCACCGGCGCGGTGCTCGGCATCTGGGAGCCGAAGGCGTTCGCGGGCGCGGATCTCGTCAACGAGCCCGGCTCGCTGTGCTGGAACGAGCTGCTCACGCGCGACGTCGAGGCGGGCAAGGCGTTCTACCCGGCGGTGTTCGGCTGGACCGCGGGGCGGGCGCAGTTCGCGGACGCGCCCGAGAGCTACACGGTCTGGGTGGTCGACGGCAGGCCGGTCGGCGGCATGATGGCGATGACCGACGAGTGGTTCCCGCCGGAGGTCCCCCCGCACTGGGGCGTCTGCTTCGCGGTGGACGACTGCGACGCAACGGTCGCGAAGGCGCGCGAGCTGGGCGGCACGATCACGTACGAGCCGATGGACATGTCGCTCGGGCGGTTCGCCGGCATCGTCGATCCGCAGGGAGCGTCGTTCACCGTGATGAAGCTCGCCACGGCGGTCTGAGGCGCCTCAGACCTCCTCGGTGACGCGGAGCCAGGCGAGCACGATCAGGCAGGGCAGAAGGAGGCCTCCGAGACCGAACGCGGCGAAGCTCCACCACGAGTCGAGGCGATGCGTGAGCCAGCCGAAGTTCTGGCCGAAGAAGCTGGTCACGAACGACAGCGGCAGGAAGACGGTCGCGATGATCGTGAGCTGCTTCATGGCGGCGTTCTGACGCACGCCGACCCGCGTCTGCTCCACCGAGATCACGGCCATGTTGGCTTCCAGGCAGGTCGTGAGGAGGTCGCGCTGAGCCGTGACCTCCTCGTTGACGAGCCGCAGATGGTCGCGGACGTCGCGGAAGTACGGCCGCAGCTCGGAGCCGACGTCCGGGAAGCCTCCGCGCTCCCCGGCCTCCAGCGGCGCCAGGAGCGGATGGACGGCGCGGAAGAAGTCGGTCACCTCCCTGCGCAGCGAGTAGATCCGCTCGGTGGGCGCCACTTCGCCTGCGAAGACGGTCCGCTCCACCTCCTCGATGTCGCGCTCGAGGCCCTCGACGACGGGCGTGTAGTCGTCGACGACCTTGTCGAGGATGGCCCACAGCACCGACACGGTCCCCACGGCGAGCAGCTCGGGGTGGCGCTCCAGCCGCAGGCGCGCCTCGTGGAGGTCGCTCGCGACGCCCTGGCGCACGCTGATGACGAAGGAGGGCCCGACGAACACGCTGACCTCGCCGAACTCCACCTCCTCGCGGTCGTCGTCGTAGCGGGCGGTACGGAGGATCACGAAGGTGACGTCGCCGTCGTAGTGCTCGATCTTGGGGCGCAGGTGGTAGGTCTGCGCGTCCTCGACCGCCAGCTCGTGCAGGCCGAAGCGGACGCGGACCTGCTCGAGCTGCTCGGCGTCGGGCTCGAAGAGCCCCAGCCAGACGAACCCGCCCTGAAGGCAGCGCGTCGCGGCCTCGTCCAGGGGGATCGTGCCCGCGTCCTGACGACGCCCCTCTCGATAGTGCGCGCAATCGACGATCATCGCTGGCCCTTTCGCCCGTGCTCCACTTCCGGCGCAATCGTCGCCGACAGGGCGGCGATCCTGCGTTGGCGACGTGTATACGCGGTTACCCTGCCCGCGTGGGCTCGCGAGTCGCTCCCGTCCGGATCGAGCGCCTCACGCTGGCCGCTGCGGGGCTCTCGCTCGGCGCCGGGCTCATCCACCTGTCGGTCATCCCGTCGCACATCGAGGAGTACTGGCTCTTCGGCGTGCTCTTCGGGATCGCGGCGGCGCTGCAGTTCGCCTGGGCCGAGGGCATCCGCCGCCTACCCGATCACCGGCGGCTGCTCCTCGCGGGTGTCGCGC
>Ga0081539_10005802_pt1 | contig 12284 bp, 9 predicted proteins | sample TabmetS4T2R2_FD_71023 | JGI IMG/M metagenome (GOLD analysis project Ga0081539, IMG submission 71023) | Tabebuia heterophylla rhizosphere microbial communities from the University of Puerto Rico - S4T2R2 | ecosystem: Host-associated > Plants > Roots > Rhizosphere ...
GATCATCTTGATGAAGCCGTCGCCCATCGCCTTGATCCAGTCGTTGGTGGCGAGGCTCGGCCACAGCCAGCCGACGATGGCGCCGAGCACGATCGCGATCAGCACCTGAACGTAGAGAATTTTGTACCAAGGTTTCTTTGCCGGGCTCGCCGGCGCTTCCACTGCAATCGTTGCAGCCATGACGTTTGCTCCCCCTCGAATTCCGGCCCCGCCGTTAGACTTTTGTACGCGGTGTTCCGTCGGAGGTACCCAAAAGGGCATCGCGTTCGAAGTCAATGGCGCGCCGGAAATTTTCCGCTTGATGGTATTATTGGCCGAGCCAGCGCGCGATCGCTCCACCGCCTCCCGCATTTCCTCGGCGGAGCGCGCATAGGAGAAGCGGATGAAGGCGCGGCCATGGATCGGATCGAAATCGACGCCGGGCGTGGCGGCGACACCGGCTTTCTCCAGCATCGCCTTGGCGAACTCAAAACTGTCGGCGGTAAAATCGGATACATCGGCATAGAGGTAAAATGCGCCATCCGCCGGCAAGAACTTGGTCAGACCGGCGCGCGGAAGACCCTCGATCAGGATCCGGCGGTTCTCCTCATAGCCGCGCTTGATCGCCTCCATCTCCTCGCGCCCGTCGAAGGCGGCTTCGGCTGCGATCTGCGACAGCGTCGGCACGGAGATCGACAGGTTCTGCTGCAGCCGCTCGATCGGCCGCACCAGCACTTCCGGCACCACCATCCAGCCGACCCGCCAGCCGGTCATGCAGAAATATTTCGAGAAGGAATTGATGATGAGCGCGTCGGGTGACAACGCCGCCGCGGTCACCGCGGGGAAGGCATAATCGAGGCCGTGATAGATCTCGTCGGAGATGAAACGGATGCCGGCGCTTTCAGCGGCGCGCATCAGGTTTTGCAGCGCTTCGCGCGACATCATGGTGCCGGTGGGATTGGCGGGGCTGCCGACCAGCACGCCCTTCAGCGGCGTCTTGCGATGGGCGGCTAGCAGCGCCTCACCGGTCAGCGCATGGCGGGTTTCGCCCGTGGTCTCGATCAGCACCGGCTCGCAGCCGAGCGCAGTGAGGATGTGGCGATACGGCGGATAGCCGGGAACCGTCACCGCGACGCGATCGCCGGGCTCGAACATCGCCAGGAACGCCAGGATGAACCCGCCGGAAGAGCCCGTGATGACCACGATCCGCTCAGGATCGACGTCGCAGCCATAGGTCTCGCGATAGTGCCGCGCGATGCGCGCGCGCAGCGAGGGGATACCGAGCGCGGAGGTGTAGTCGATCCGCGCCTGCTCCAGCGCGGCATGCGCGGCTGAGATCGCCGTCTTCGGCGCAGGCGCGGCCGGCTGGCCGACTTCCATGTGGATGACATGACCGCCCGCAGCCTCGATCCGCGCCGCCGCCGCCATCACGTCCATCACCATAAAGGGCGGAACTTCGCTGCGGCCCGAGGCCTTCAACAGGCCTCCCACCAAGTCCTTTCCTGCTAGGCCTCTAAGTGTCGCATCGAGCATGGATATCTGCTATTTGACCCGGCACATCCGAAAATGGGGGCGGTGGTGCCCCGAACTAGCCGTATTCGGCGGTTTCTAAGGACATAACGCCTCTCAAGGCCACAGCCAATCACTATCGACCGTTCCATGCTCGCCATCGCGCCCCATCGCCGGATCGCCAGGGTCATTGCGCTCGTCACTGCCGTGGCGATTGCCTTTAGCCCCATGACGGCTTCCGCCCAGGGTATCCCGCTGATCCGGGATACCGAGGCCGAGCAGCTCTTGCGCGACTACACCCGTCCGATCCTGCGCGCCGCCGGTCTGGAGAAGCAGAACATCCAGATGGTGATCATCAACGAGGCGAGCTTCAACGCCTTCGTTGCCGACGGCCGCCGTATCTTCGTCAACACCGGCGCGATCAAGCAGTCAGAGACGCCGAACCAGATCATCGGCGTGCTGGCGCACGAGACCGGCCATCTCGCCGGCGGCCATCTGGCGAAGATCCGTGAGCAGCTCGCCAATGCGCAGACCCAGCTGATCATCGCCATGCTGCTCGGCGCCGGCGCCATGGTGGCGGGCGCGCGCAGCGGCAATCCTGGCAGCGGATTGACGCAGGCCGGTGCTGCCGCGGTGCAGGCGCCGCAGGAAATGATCCGCCGCTCGCTGCTCTCCTATCAGCGCCAGCAGGAGGAAAACGCCGACCGCGCCGGCGTGAAATATCTGGCCGCGACCGGCCAGTCGGCGCGCGGCATGTACGAGACGTTCAAGCGCTTCACCAATGACAGCCTGTTCGCCTCGCGCGGCGCCGACCCTTATCTGCAGTCGCACCCGATGCCGGCCGAGCGCGTCGCCGCACTGGAGCAGCTGGCGCGCTCCGGCCCCTATTGGGACAAGAAGGACGATCCCGCGGTGCAATTGCGGCACGACATGGTGCGCGCCAAGATCTCCGCCTTCATGGAGAAGCCCGACACGGTCTACCGCCGCTATCCGCCGTCCAACAACAGCTTGCCCGCGCGTTACGCCCGCGCTATCGTGACGTACCGTCACGGCGATCTGCGCTCGGCGATCGCCCAGATCGATGCGCTGATCCAGGAGCAGCCGAACAACCCTTATTTCCACGAGGTGCGCGGCCAGGCGCTGCTCGAGGGCGGCCGGCCGGCGGAGGCGGTCCCGACGCTACGCAAGGCGGTGCAGCTTTCCCACAACGCGCCGCTGATCGAGATGCTGCTCGGCCAGGCGCTGGTGGCCTCCAACAACAACGCCTATACCGACGAGGCGATCGGCATCCTGCGCGCCGCGACATCGCGGGAGACCGAGGCGCCACTCGGCTTTTCCCAGCTCGCCATGGCCTACGGCCGCAAGGGCGACTATGCGCAGGCCGATCTCGCTTCCGCGCAGGCCGCGTACCTGCGCGGCGACAACAAGACCGCGCGCGAGCTCGCCTCGCGGGCCAAGACGCGGTTCGCCATCGGCACCCCCGGCTGGGTCAAGGCTGACGACATTGTGAGCGCCCGGCCCCTTCCCGGACAAAGAAACAACTAGCCGTAAACTTTGCCGGGGTTAGTACGTATAAGGTAGCAGGGGATGCTCGGCCCCGCCAATTTCTGAAAAAGGATAGCAAATGCCCTCGTTCCGCCTGCTCGCCTCCGCCTTGCTCGCGCTCGCCCTCGGCGTGGCGCCGCAGGTTGCACCCGCGCAGAGTTTTTCCGACGTTCAGCGCAGCGACATCGAGAAGATCGTCCGCGAATACATCATCTCGCATCCCGAGGTGCTCGAAGAGGCGATGAACGAGCTGAGCAAGCGCCAGGCGGCCGCCGAAGCCGAAAAGCACCAGGCGACCATCACCAAGAACGCGGAGGTCATATTCAACTCGCCGCGCGGCGTGACCATCGGCAACAAGGACGGCGACGTCACCTTCGTCGAGTTCTTCGACTACAATTGCGGCTACTGCAAACGCGCGATGGCCGACATGCTCGATCTGATGAAGGCCGACCCGAAGCTGAAGGTAGTGCTCAAGGAATTCCCGGTGCTGAGCCAGGGCTCGGTCGAGGCCGCGCAAGTCGCGGTCGCCGTGCGCATGCAGGATCCGACCGGCAAGAAGTATCTCGACTTCCACCAAAAACTGCTCGGCGGCCGCGGCGCCGCCGACAAGGCACGCGCGCTGGCCGCGGCCAAGGACGCCGGCCTCGACATGACCAAGCTGGAGAAGGACCTCGCCAGCCCCGAAGTGAAGGCCACGCTGGAGGAAAATCTCAAGATGGCGGAATCGCTCGGCATGAACGGCACGCCGAGCTACGTCATCGGCAAGCAGGTCGTGATCGGCGCGGTCGGCGCGGAGGCCTTGCGCGAGAAGATCAGCACAGCCCGCTGCGGCAAGGCGACCTGCTGAGCCGCATCGTTTGGATTCTTCGAGATTGCTTCAAAGGCCGGCGTTCGCGCCGGCCTTTTGCTTTGCGTCACTTTCCGGGCGCTGCGGTTCATCGCGCGTTCACCAAAGAAACCCGCCCAAAGCGCGGATGTTCCGGAACATCCCTCCTCCGGTTTCGTTGTCGGCCCGGGCAATGAACACCACTGGAGGAATATCCTATGACCAATCGCTTTCTGATTTCGGTTGCCGCGGCAGCGCTGCTCGCCGGCACCGGCTTCGCCAACGCGCAGGGCGCGGGCGGCGGCGCTGCGAGCCAGGGCGGTTCCACCGCTCAGCAGCACGGTGCGCCTTCGTCCGGCGGCGCCGCTACCCAGCAGCGCGATGATTCCGGCATGAAGGCCGGGCAGTCCGAGAAATCCGACAAGATGGGCGGCGCGGGCAAGCAGGCTGAGGAAAACAAGGGCGGCCAGGCCGGCAAGGACATGAAGGCCGAGGGCCGCGAAGGCAAGGACAAGGGCACGGTCGGCCAGGCGCCCGACAAGGGCGGCGCTGCCACCAAGGGCCGCGAGGACAAGAGTGGCGCGATGGGCCGCGAGGACAAGGGCGGCACCACGACCACGCAGCAGCGTGAGGACAAGAGCGGCTCGACGATGGGCCGCGACGACAAGATGGGCCAGAAGGGCGAGAAGGGCACGACCGATACCAATCGCGCCCAGCAGAACCAGGGCACGACGGACACCAACCGCGCCCAGGGTGCGCAAACCGGCTCGCAGACGACTACGGGCATGGCGCCCGCGGCGCCTCCGCCCGAGAAGCGGACCCAGATCAGCACCGCCATCAAGTCGGAACACATCCAGGAGACCAACGTCAACGTGAACGTGAATATCGCGGTCGGCACCCGGTTGCCGGACACCGTACACTTCGTTCCGCTTCCGCCCCGGATCGTCGAAATCTATCCGGAGTGGCGCGGCTATGAGGTGGTCCTGATCAAGGGCCGTTACGTGATCGTGCGTCCGCAGACGCGTGAGATCGTCTACATCATCGAGGGCTAACAGCCTCGAATGACGGCATCGGGGGCGGGCAGCAATGCCCGCCCCTTTTGCTTGGCCGAACGATCGGCCGCGGCCATCCTCCAGCGTTGGTTAATTCAACGATTTCCGCAAGTTTTGCCGGGTTTTTCGGCTAGCGGATGAGGCTTGCCTGGGCTCGCTAGGAGGCCTTAAAGGCTTCCCCTTGCCGCCGTAGTTACCTATAAGGCGGCCCACCCACAGCCACCTTGCCGGGATTTTGATGGCCAAGGCTCCTGCCGAAACAATCTATGTGCTCAACGGTCCGAACCTCAATCTGTTGGGGATCCGGGAGCCGGAGAAGTACGGCAACTTCACGCTGGCCGACGTCGAAAGGCTCTGCGTCGAGACCGCCGCGCAGTTCGGGCTGAAGGCCGATTGCCGCCAGTCCAATCGCGAGGGCGAATTGGTCGACATCATCCATGAGGCGCATGCGAAAAAGGCGGTCGGCATCGTGATCAACGCCGCCGCCTATTCGCACACCTCGATTGCGCTGCACGACGCGATCAAGGGCGTGAACATTCCAACCGTGGAAGTCCATATCACCAACGTACACGCCCGCGAGAGTTTCCGGCACCACTCCTTCACCGCCATGGCCGCCTTTGCCAGCCTGACCGGTTTCGGCATCGAAGGCTACCGGCTCGCGATATCGGGTCTTGCCGCCAAGATCGGCGCCAAGAAAGCCAACTGACTCAAGCCAACTGACTCCTCAGAACGAACGACTGACGCACTCCGTCGTCACCAGACAGAAAGTTTCGGATCAAAGATCATGGCGCGCCAGCCTGCCGACAAACCTTCCAAGAGCGACGACAGCGCGCTCATCCGCGAGCTCGCGCTGCTGTTGGACGAGACCAGCCTCACCGAAATCGAGATCGAGCGCGAAGGCCTGCGCGTGCGCGTCGCGCGCAACATCAGCGTCGCGGCTTCCGTGCCGTCAGCCTATATGCCGGCTGCCGCGCCCGCGGCCGTCGCTGCAGCAGCGGCATCCGCGGGCGCCGTGGCCGATCTCTCCAAGCATCCGGGCGTCGTGCCCTCCCCGATGGTCGGCACCGCCTATTGGTCACCGGAGCCGGGTGCCAAGCCGTTTGTCGAGGTCGGCACCAAGGTGTCCGCCGGACAGACGCTGCTGATCATCGAGGCGATGAAGACGATGAACCAGATTCCATCGCCGCGCGCCGGCACGGTGACGCAGATTCTCGTCGAGGACGGCCAGCCGGTCGAGTTCGGCGAGCCGCTGATGATCATTGAATGAAGCGAATAGGGAGTAGCGAATAGCGAATGTCCGCCTCTCCCATTCGCTATTCACCATTCGCTACTCGCCATTCGCCCCCTGAGGCGCCATGTTCGACAAAATCCTCATAGCCAACCGCGGTGAAATTGCCCTGCGCGTGCTTCGCGCCTGCAAGGAGCTCGGCATCTCCACGGTCGCCGTGCACTCCACCGCCGACGCCGACGCCATGCATGTGCGCCTTGCCGACGAGAGCGTATGCATCGGCCCGCCGCCATCGAAAGACAGCTATCTCAACGTGCCGGCGCTGCTCGCCGCCTGCGAGATCACCGGCGCCGATGCCGTGCATCCCGGCTACGGCTTCCTGTCGGAGAACGCGCGCTTCGCCGAAATCCTCGCCGAGCACAATCTCGAATTCATCGGCCCCAAGGCCGAGCACATCCGCCTGATGGGCGACAAGATCGAGGCCAAGAAAACCGCAAAACGCCTCGGCATTCCCGTGGTGCCCGGCTCCGACGGCGCCGTCACCGCCGAAGAAGACGCGATGGCGATTGCGAAGGAGATCGGCTTCCCGGTGCTGGTGAAGGCGGCGGCCGGCGGCGGCGGCCGCGGCATGAAAGTGGCGCACACGGCCGAAGAGCTGGCGCTGGCGATCACCACCGCCGCCAACGAGGCCAAATCGGCCTTCGGCGATGCCTCGGTCTATCTCGAAAAATACCTGACGAAGCCGCGGCACATCGAGATCCAGATCCTCGGCGATGGCCGCGGCGGCGCCATTCATCTCGGCGAGCGCGACTGCTCGCTGCAGCGCCGCCACCAGAAGGTCTGGGAGGAAGGCCCCTCTCCGGTGCTGGCCGCCGCCGCGCGTGCAAAAATCGGCGAGACCTGCGCCAAGGCGATGCGGGACATGAAGTATCTCGGCGTCGGCACCATCGAATTCCTCTACGAGGACGGCGAGTTCTACTTCATCGAGATGAACACCCGCATCCAGGTCGAGCATCCCGTCACCGAGAGCATCACCGACATCGACCTGGTGCTGGAGCAGATCCGCATTGCCGCCGGCGGCGATCTGCCGGCGAAGCAGGACGAAGTCGCCATCATCGGCCACGCCATCGAATGCCGCATCAATGCGGAGAACCCGCAGACCTTCCGCCCCTCGCCGGGCCGCATCAACCAGTTCCATCCGCCGGGTGGCCTCGGCGTGCGGATCGATTCCGCCGTTTATCAGGGCTACGTGATCCCGCCCTACTACGATTCGCTGGTCGGCAAGCTGATCGTGCACGGCAAGACCAGGCAGGAGTGTCTGATGCGGCTGCGCCGCGCGCTCGACGAGATGGTGGTCGACGGCATCGAGACCACGTTGCCGCTGTTCCGGGCGCTGGTGCGCGAGCCCGCGATCATCGACGGCGACTACCACATCCACTGGCTCGAGCAGTATCTCGCCGGCCAGCCGCCGGCCCTCTGATCCCTGCCGAAAAAAGTTCCCTCTGGGTTGGAACCAGCGCGGAACCCGCGCGTTGTCACGCCCTGGGACTTTTATCAGGGGCATCAGTTCCGCTTGGCCATGCCTATATCCATGCCTGATGCGTCGCGTCGGCGCGCAATCGGACAGATTTTGCTGTTGTCGACGGGATTCCTGGTCCTGGTCGCCGTCAGCGCTGCTTCGGTGTTGCTGGTCAACCAGGCGCGGAACGACAGCGGCTGGGTGGTCCACACCATCGAGGCTGAAAATCAGATCAATACGCTGCTCTTGGAGATTCGCCGTGCCGAGAGCTCCGCCCGCGGCTTTCTGCTGAGCCAGGGCGACGAATTCCTCAGGGAGCACGAGGTGGCGGTCGCCAACATCATTCCCTTCGCCGAGAATCTCGCCGAACAGGTCACCGAGAACCCGGTCCAGGCCGAGAACATGAGGAAGTTGCGGGCGGCGATCGATGTTCGCCTGGACCACTTCAGGCGGGAGATCGAACTGGTCAAACAGGGTGAAATCGGCAAGGCAACCGACTTGGTGCGCGAAGCCGCTGCGGGCAATGCTGGCACGACCATCGCCAGCATCGGCGCCGACATGCGCACCCAGGAGGACCTGCTGTGGATACGACGCTCGGCGGCGGCCGATCGCAGCGCGGTGATGGCCTCCAGCGTCACCATTGCCGGCTCCGGCATGGTGATCGCGCTCGCCGGCCTTTCGGTCTTCCTGGTCCGCCGCTCTTCGCGCGCCCGCGACGAGGCCGAGGGGCAACTGCGCGACAACAATCTCAATCTGGAAGCCACCATCGACGAGCGCACCGCCGATTTGCGCGAAGCCAACGACGAAATCCAACGCTTTGCCTATATCGTCAGCCACGATCTGCGCTCGCCGCTGGTCAACATCATGGGTTTCACCAGCGAGCTTGAAGAACTCCGCAACGACATTTTCCGGCGCATCGCGCAGCTCAGCCGCGCCGCAACGCTGGCGCCATCAATGCCGGAAGATGCCAGCCACGAGACCGAACCCGAACTCGAGGGCGCTGATAAGCAGCTTTCCGACGACTTCTCCGAAGCGCTCGGTTTCATCAAGTCGTCGATCGCCAAGATGGACCGTCTGATCTCGGCAATCCTCAACCTCACGCGCGAAGGCCGCCGCGAATTTTCCCCGGAACGCGTCAACATGCGCGAGCTGATCAAAGGCATCGGCGCGACCGTCGCGCATCAGGCTGCCGAGGCCGATGCGCAAATCCGCGTCGGCAAGCTGCCTGACATCGTCAGCGACCGTCTGGCGCTGGAGCAGATTTTCTCAAACCTGATCGACAATGCATTGAAATATCTGAAGGCCGGCGTGCCCGGCGACATCGAAATCCGCGGCCGCACCAAGCTCGGCTTCGCCATCTTCGACGTGGTCGACAATGGCCGCGGCATCGACGCCAAGGACCATCAGCGCATTTTCGAGCTGTTCCGCCGCGCCGGCACCCAGGACAAACCCGGCCAGGGCATCGGCCTTGCCCATGTCCGGGCGCTGGTGCGGCGGCTCGGCGGCACCATGTCGGTCGCCTCGGAACTCGATGGCGGCAGCACCTTTACGGTCACGCTGCCGATCAACTGGAAGCTCAGGAACACGCGAAATGACTAATCCTGTCACCATCATCATGGTCGAGGACGACGAGGGCCATGCACGCCTGATCGAGCGGAACATCCGCCGTTCCGGCGTCAACAACGAGATCGTGCCGTTCACCGACGGTACATCTGCGGTGAAATATCTGTTCGGCCCGGATGGGACCGGCCGCGCGCGCAAGGGACAGGCGCTGCTGGTGCTGCTCGACCTCAACCTGCCGGACATGACCGGCATCGAAATTCTCAAGCGCATCAAGGAAAACGCCTACCTGAAATCCACGCCGGTCGTGGTGCTGACCACGACGGACGATTCCCACGAGATCAAGCGCTGCTATGAACTGGGCTGCAACGTCTACATCACCAAGCCCGTGAACTACGAAAGCTTCGCCAACGCCATTCGCCAGCTCGGCCTGTTCTTTTCCGTCATCAAGGTTCCCGAAGCCGTCTCATGACCTCAGCGACGCCCACCCTGCTCTATATCGACGACGACCCTGCGCTTAGCCGGTTGGTCGAGCGCGGCCTGACGCGCGCCGGCTTTGCCGTCGTGCATGCCGCGAACGGGCAACAAGGCCTCGAGCGCCTCGCGCAGGGCGGCATTGACGTGGTCGCACTCGACCAGTACATGCCCGGCCTCGACGGTCTGGAGACGCTGGAGAGGATTTTGCAGATCGCCGGCGCGCCGCCGGTGGTGTTCGTGACCGCATCGCAGGATTCGGCGATTGCCGTCACCGCGCTGAAGGCGGGTGCGGCCGACTATCTCGTCAAGGACACCGGCGGCGATTTCGTCCCGCTGCTGCAGGTCGCGGCGCAAAGCGCCATCCGCCAGGCGGAGCTGCAGCGCGCCCGCGACGAGGCCGAGGCCGAGGTGCATACCGCGCGCGACCGCTTCGAGGCGCTCGCCGCCGAGCGCGAGATGCTGCTCCGCGAGGTCAACCACCGCGTCGGCAACAGCCTGCAGATCATCGCTTCGCTGTTGCATCTGCAGGCGAGCACGACGACGCAAGCGGACGTCAAGGCCGCGCTCACCAACGCGGTGGGCCGCGTCGCCGCGGTCGCGCAGGTGCATCGCCGGCTCTACACATCGCAGGATCTCAAGAGCGTGCTGCTGAACCAGTATCTGGGTGCATTGCTCGAGGATCTCAGGCGCTCGGCCGAAGGCAACCGGATGTCGCGCCTGACGCTGAACGCCGTACCGGTCGAGATCGACCCGGATCGCGCCGTCTCGATCGGCATCATCGTCAATGAGCTGGTGATGAACGCGGTGAAATACGCCTATCCCGACGGGCCCGGTCCCATCCATGTCGACCTGAAATCGGAAGGCGATGAGCTCGTGCTGTCGATATCGGACGACGGCGTCGGCCTTGCCGCGAAGAGCGATCCGCGCTCGACCGGCATGGGCCAGCGCATCGTCAGCGCCATGGCGCAGAAACTGGAGTCCACCGTCGAGCGCGACCCCGCCCATTCCGGCACGCGGATGGTGCTGCGGTTCGCCCGTGTCGCCGCGCCGCCCGTGCAACACGCGGCAAGCGCGGCGGCGAAGTGATCGCTTACAGCTTGTTGCCGATCAGCTCGAGCCAGGGCAGCACGATGATCAACAGGCCTGCGAAGAAGATCACGCCGAAGATCAGGCCGAACTTCCAGAAGTCGCCTTTGCCGATGTAGCCCGAGCCGTAATACATCGGCGCCGGGCCCGTGGCGTAGGGCGAGATCACGCCCATCAGGCCCAGCGAATAGATGCACAGCAGCGTCAGCACATCCATCGGCATGCCGGGGATGCTGCTGCCGACCGCGAGCACCACGGGCAGGATCGCCGCGGTATGCGAGGTGATGCTGGAGAAGAAATAGTGCACCCAGAAGAAGAAGGTCACCAGCAGGATGAGGCCCATGGTCGGCGACAGACCGGCAAGCGGCTTGGCGTAGCCCTCCGCGACCCATTTGATGAAGCCGATCTCGTTCAGGCCCGCCGACAGCGTCAACAGCGAGGTGAAATAGAAGAAGACTTCCCAGGCGGCCTTTTCCGCGACGATATCGGCGAAGTCGATCACGCCTGATAGCAGCATCAACGAGATGATCACGAACACCACCATCGTGGTGTTGATGAAGTTGCTGCCGAGGAAAGGCACGCTGATGTTCGGATTGGAGCCGCAAATCCACAGAAGCATCGCGAGCAGCACCAGGAAGGCCATGATCCACTCATGGCGCGACACCGGCCCCATCGCCGCAAGCTCGCCCTTGCTCCATTCGACGATTTCGGGGCTTTCCTTGATTTCCGGCTTGCAGATGAAGTAGCCGAGCAGCGGCACCAGCAACAACAGCGGGATGCCGAGCGGCGCGAAGCCGATGAACCATTGCGACCAGCTGACGTCGACGTTGACGATCTTCTTGGCGATCAGCAGCGCGGCGCCGTTTGGCGCGAGCGCGGTGAGGAACAGCGAGCTCGTCACCGCCGTGGTGGCGAACGCCGTCCACATCACATAGGTGCCGATCTTGCCGGCGGTCGGCCCGGGCTCGGAGCCATAGATGCGCGGGATGTTGTTGACGATCGGATAGATCGTGCCGCCGGAGCGTGCGGTGTTGGACGGCGTTGCCGGCGCCAGCACCACGTCGGACAGCGCCACCGCATAGCCGAGGCCCAGCGTGCGCCGCCCGAGGGCGTGCACCAGCAAGAGTGCGAGCCGGCGACCGAGTCCGCTCTTGCGGTAGCCGATCGAGAACACGAAGGCGCCGACGATCAGCCACACCGTGCTCTCGGAGAAGCCGCCCAGCATCCAGCGCAGCGCCTTGTTGGGATCCTGCTCGACATAGCCGGAGATGCCGGCAAGGGTGAGCCCGATCAGGCCGATCGCGCCGACCGGCATGGATTCCAGGATCAGGCCGGCGATGACGGCCGCGAAGATCGCGAAGTAATGCCACTGATTGGGCTGCAGCCCGGCCGGAACCGGAATCAAATAGAGCACCAGCCACACGATGAGCGGCGCCAACGTCTTCCAACTGAGCTTCACGGATGCCCTCGATTCGTCCCCATTGGGCCTTGTTGCGCGGCGGT
>Ga0081539_10005803_pt1 | contig 12281 bp, 10 predicted proteins | sample TabmetS4T2R2_FD_71023 | JGI IMG/M metagenome (GOLD analysis project Ga0081539, IMG submission 71023) | Tabebuia heterophylla rhizosphere microbial communities from the University of Puerto Rico - S4T2R2 | ecosystem: Host-associated > Plants > Roots > Rhizosphere ...
GAGCAGCGCCGGAATGTCCGCCGTCAGATTGGGCGCGGCGTTCGCGAACGGCAGCCCTTCGCGGATCGCGGCATACGCGTAGATCATGCTCGACGGGATCGCCTCGTCGCTCGCCTCGAGCCCGCGCTCGAACGCCTCCAGCGATTCGTGCACCGGGCTCTGCTTCATGAACACTTCGGTGCTGCCGGTCCAGATCATCACCATGCGATCGCAGCCGTGCGCGTGCTTGAACGCGCGGATGTCGGCGACGACCTGCTCCGCGAGATCGCGCTTGTTCTTCCCTTTCTTGACGTTCGGACCATCGAGGCGCTTGACGTAGCGCTGGTCGAACACCGCCGGCATCGGCGTGACCGCTTCGAGCTCGCTGCGGACCTGCTCCAGCTGCGCCGGATCCAGCACGCCGGCCGTTCGCGCGGCGGAATAGCAGTCCTCTTCGAAGATGTCCCAGCCACCAAAGACGAGATCGTCGAGCCCGGCGAGCGGCACGAACTCGTTGATCTTCGGCGCGCGCCCTTCGGTGCGCTTGCCGAGGCGAATCGTGCCCATCTGCGTCAGCGACCCGATCGGCTGCGCCAGTCCTTTGCGAATGGCGAACACGCCGGCAATCGTGGTCGTGGCGACCGCGCCCAGACCGACGAGCAGCACACCGAGTTTGCCGCGTGCAGGAGCGATATCAACTGGTGGAGTCACAACCGGCCACTATATCAGCGGCGAAGTCCCCTGGAAACGTGATGACTTGCCTAAGGCCCGGAGCGCGGCGCCCGGATGGCAAGGCGCGAAGAGCGAGCATGTTCGGCATATGTGAGCGATGAGCAACGCCGCCAACCGGGATGCCTCGCCCGGGAATAGGTGAGTCATCACGTTTGCAGGGGACTAGGTGGGCGAAAATAGCTGCGAGATGCGAAGGTCATGCCTTTTCTAAGAAAAACCGCCGCTCGCGACCCGTTGCCGGTGACCATGAGCGGGGTGCGAATGGGCGAACGGCTGCTGCAAGTTGGCGTCAACGAGGCGCGACTGGCCGGATTGCTGGCGGCGAAGGTCGGCCTGAGCGGACACGCCGCGATGGTCGTTCCCGACGAAGCGGCAGCAACGCGCGCACGTGCCGGCATCGACGACGCCGGCGTGCTGGTCGATCTGCATGTTTCGCCCCTCGATACGCTGCCGTTTCCGCCGGCAGGTTTCGACGCGATGGTGGTGCACAACGTGGAGAACCTGCTCGCGTCCCTCACCGGCGCGCAACGCGCGGCGGCCGTTGGCGAATGGCGCCGCGTTCTCCGCATGGGCGGTCGCATCGTTGTCATCGAAGGTGGAACGCGCAGCGGCCTGCGCGCACTGCTGCGCCCTGGTCCGACGGCCGACCCGGACTATGAACGCAGCGGCGGCACGATCGCCGCGCTCGAGGGCGCGGGCTTCCGCCCGGTACGGCTGCTCGGGGATCGGGAAGGCTACAAGTTCATTGAAGGGCTGAAAACCATTGGTGATTCGTGATTTGCGATCTGTGATTCATTTGCGAGCGGCGATCGATGATTTGTGAACTATTGGTGAATCACAGATAGTTCACCCGATCGCAGATCGCAAATCACAACTCAATCACAGATCAAAAATCGCGAATCGCAAATGAGCACGTCACTATTCGCCATCGTCGGAGCCGGTCTCGGCGGGTTGACGACGGCGGCGACGCTGCGGCTGGCCGGATTCGACGTGCAGGTCTACGAGCAGGCGTCGCGGTTCACGCGGATCGGCGCGGGGATCCAGATGATGCCGAACTCCATGAAGGTCCTGCGTCGGATTGGCGTCGAGGCGCGCGTGCGCGACTCGTCGTTCGAGCCGTATTCGCACCTGAATCGACGCGGTGACACCGGGGAAGTGATGCGCGAGCTGCCGATGCCCGAGTCGCTCTTCGGCGCTCCGTATCTGTGCATGCACCGCGGCGATCTGCACCAGGCACTGCGCGACGGGCTCCCTGCGGACATCGTGCACCGCGGCAAGAAACTGATTGGGCTCGAGCAGCACGCCGCGTCCGTCACTCTGCACTTCGATGACGGGACCACCGCGCGCGCCGACGCCGTCATCGGTGCCGATGGTGTGCACTCGCGCGTCCGCGACATCATCGTTGGACCCGATGAGCCGATTCACAAGGGACGCATCGCGTATCGCGCGGTGTTTCCGTCAGCGCTCATGGGCGGCACGGACGCGGGTCGATCGCGAACCAAGTGGTGGGGCCCGGATCGGCACATCGTCATCTACTACACGAAGCGCGATCGCAGCGAGATCTACTTCGTCACCAGCGTGCCGGAGCCCGCTGAGTGGCTGACGCGCGAGTCGTGGTCGGCAAAGGGCGACGTCCGCGAGCTGCGCAACGCGTATGCGGACTTTCACGAGGACGTGCGCGCGGTGCTCGACGCGTGCCCCGACTGTCACAAGTGGGCGATCCTGGAGCGCGAGCCGCTGCCCCGATGGAGTGACGGTCATGTGGTTCTCCTCGGCGATGCCTGTCACCCGATGACCCCGTACATGGCGCAAGGCGCGGCGACGGCGATCGAGGACGCCGCGGTCCTCGCCCGCTGCGTCACCGATGTGAACGGTCAGGATCTTCCTGCCGCCTTTGCGCGCTACGAAGCGCATCGCAAGCCGCGCACGACGAAGATCCAGGCAATCTCGAGCGCGAACACCTGGATGAAGGGCGGCGATGACGACACGTCGTGGCTGTACGGGTACGACGCGTGGGAGGTGCCGCTGATGCCGGAGCACGTCGCGCACCCGTGACGACGACCGCAACCGCGGCGGAGCTCATCGCTCGGCTCGAGCGCGTGCCGTTTTCGCGCTGGCATCTGCGCCCGCGGCTCGTGATGGGCAGCGCCACGTTCTTCGACGCGTTCGACGCGCTGTCGCTGGCCTTCGTGCTGCCGGTGCTCGTCCAGCGCTGGAACATCACGCCGTCGCAGGTCGGATGGCTGATCGCAATCGGCTATATCGGTCAGTTCGCCGGCGCGCTGATATTCGGCGCGCTTGCCGAGCGCAGTGGACGCGTCCGCAGCGCCGCCGGGGCGACCGCTCTGATGTCGGTGATGAGCGTCGCCTGCGCCTTCAGCGGCGGGTTTCCATCGTTGCTCCTGCTGCGACTGGTGCAGGGCATCGGCGTGGGTGGCGAGATGCCGGTGGCCGCCGTCTACATCAACGAGCTGTCGAAGGCGCAGGGGCGCGGCCGGTTCTTCCTGCTGTACGAGCTGATCTTTCCGATTGGACTGATGATGACCGGCCAGATCGGCGCGCTCCTGGTGCCGGCATTCGGGTGGCAGATCATGTTTCTCGTCGGCGGTGTACCCGGCCTGGCGATCGCGGTGCTGCTGCTTCGTCTCCCCGAGTCACCACGCTGGTTGATCGCGACGGGTCGGATCGAACAGGCAGAACGGATCGTGATCGACATCGAACACAGCACGCCCGTTCGTGTCGACGCAACGCCGATCGCAACGTCGCGCGAACCGATGCGACGTGGATCACGCGCGCGCTGGCAGGAGCTCGTGTCGAGTGCTTTCAGGCAACGAACGCTCGTCGCGTGGGTCCTCTGGGCGACCGCGTACTTCATCACCAACGGCCTGAACAACTGGATGCCGACGCTCTACAACCGCGTGTATCACCTGCCACTGAATCAGTCACTGCGTGCAGCGACGCTGACCAACGTGGCTCAGGTCGCGTTGCTGCTCGGTTGCGCGTTCGTCATCGATCGGCTGGGACGACGGGCATGGACGATCGCGGCGTTCGGGACAGGGACGCTGCTGTTGACAGTGCTTGGCGCCTTCGGCGCGCAGTCCGTGGTCGCCGTGATCGCGCTGGCCACGATCGCCTATGGCGTGATCGGCTCGGTCAACGCGGTTCTGTATCTCTATACGCCCGAAATCTATCCCACGCGCATGCGCGCGATTGGGACCGGCGCCGCCACCTGCTGGCTGCGCCTGGCGTCTGCAGCGGGTCCAGTGCTCGTCGGATATCTGGTCGCCGAGAGCGGCACAGGTGCGGTGTTCCTGATGTTCGCGACCGCCGGGCTCATCGGCGCGTGTGCGGCGACGGCGATGCTGGAGACACGGAACCGGCGCCTGGAAGAAATCGCCGAGTGATTCCTGACGCGAGGACACAGACCGCGTCCACACCGAGCCACAACTTCCACCGTATCAGCAAGATCAGGCCTGATTCGTCACGCGCGAGCAGGCATTGAATTTGCCCCGGTGCCGGCATAACCATGCGTTCCTCGTTCGAAGTCTTCACCGCACGGGAGATCGCGCGCGCCGCTGGCGTTTCCCAGCGCGCCGTTCGAGCTCGCATCGCCGCGGCCAACCTGGCGCCGATCGCTGGAACGCCGTTCTACAGCTCAGCCGATGCGCTTCGCCTGACGCGCGCGCTGCGGCCCAAGGCGGGCGCCGCGGACAACGCACCGGCCGCCCTCTTTTCGGCTCTCCCCGGCAGCTCACCCTCGTCGGCGCATCGTCGACGCGAACCGGCGCTGGTTTCGATGACGGCGCATTCGCTGATCGTGATCCTGCTCTTGTGGTGGACCGCGGGACCGACTGAAACCGCTACGACCGCCGAGGTCGTCGACACGCCGCGCATGGTGTTCCTCATCACGCCGGGACCGGGTGGTGGCGGCGGCGGCGGTGGAATGCGCGCCCCGTTACCGGCGCCACGAATCGAACGTCGCGGTGCCGAGCGGCCGCGCGTGTCAGTGCCGGTCGTCAAACCGGAACCGGTGGTCACGACAGCGCGAAAAGTCGAGGAACCGCCAAAGCCCACGCCCGCGGTCACGCCGGTCGAGCCGAAGCCGGTCGAACCGCCGCCGGACCCACTGCCAGCGCGTGTTCTGGTGGCACCGGTCGTCGAAACGGCCGCCAACAATCGCGACCGCGAAGGGGTCATCGAGAATCCGCGCGGGAACGCGACCAGTCAGGGTACGGGCGTCGGCGGCGGTGCCGGCTCGGGCCAGGGCACGGGCAACGGCGAAGGATTGGGGTCTGGAATCGGTGATGGATCGGGCGGCGGAACCGGCGGTGGACCATATCGTCCCGGCAGCGGCATCGAGCCGCCGCGCCTGCTGCGCGAGGTCAAGGCGGAATACACCGAGGATGGGCGCCGGCGCGGCCTCACCGGCGACGTGGAGCTCGAGATCGTCGTCAGGCGCGATGGGAGCGTCGGTGAGGTCACCGTGCTGAAGGGTCTCGGTGCCGGCCTCGAGCAGCGGGCGATCGCCGCGGTGCGGCAATGGCGGTTCGCGCCTGCGCGCCGCAAGGGCGAGCCGGTGGATGTGATCGTCGAAGTCGCGGTGGAGTTCACGCTGCGTTGATCGGAGCCGGGCCTGACAAGGCCCGGCCGACAGTGAGGTTGTTGTCTCGGCAGGTTGTTGTCTCGGTAGCGCGGACCTTGTCAGGCCCGCGTTGGGGTCGAACATGTTGCTCTTGGTCTTGTCAGTGATTTCGTTGGTGGCGGCGGCGGTGGTCGCGGCGCTCGCCTGGTCGATCGTGCGTGAAGATCGCCGGCGCTCCGCGGCCCGTGTCGCGGCGCTCGCGTCGACCGCGCTCGATGAAACGGCAACGGCCGTCGCGGTCGATGGCCGGGACGGACGATTCGAGGAGGTCGAGCCGTGGCACGTCGCGTCCGAGGAACGTGCCCCGTCGTTGATCTCGTCGTCGCGGCCGTCCGCGGTACAGGGTCACCCGTTGGTCAAGGTGGCGGTTGGCGTCGCGATGTCGCTGGCGTTGATCGTGTTCATCGCGATGAGCGGCGAGCGTCGCGACGAGGCCACCACGACGCCGACAACCGTCGCCGCGCGGCAGGACGGATCGCTCGAGCTGCTGTCGATGCGCCATGAGCGCGAGGGCGACACGCTGTCAGTGACCGGTCTGGTCAGGAATCCCAGCGGCGCCGCCGCTCGCGGGATCATTGCCGTTGTCTTCGCGTTCGATCACGCGGGCAACTTCGTCGCCAGCGGGCGTGCTCCGCTCGACTTCGTGACGCTCGCACCGGGCGACGAATCGCCGTTCCGCGTCACGATTCCACACGTCGACGACGTCGGTCGGTATCGGGTCAGCTTCCGTACGGAGAGCGGCGTGGTTCGTCACGTCGACCGACGGGCGGCGCTTCAGGCGTCTGCGCGGTGAGGATTGATTCCATGGGTCACAGCGTCCGTGCGTCCATCGCTCTGGTTGCGTTGCTGGCGACCACGATCCCGGCGGGCCTGACCGTACCGGGTCCGGCAACGTTGATCGCGCAGCAGTCTGAAGGATTCCGTTTCAAGAGCGGCGTCGAGCTGGTCAACGTCACCGCGACGGTCACCGATCGCGACGGTCGATTCGTAGGCGGCCTGCGCAAGGAGGACTTCAGCCTCTTCGACAACGGGGAACGGCAGGAGATCGCGCAGTTCAGCAACGAGCGCGTGCCGGTCAGCCTCGGCATTCTGCTCGATTCGAGCGGCAGCATGACGTCCGACAAGATGGCTTCGGCGCGCGCCGCCATCGATCGCTTCACCAACGAGCTGCTGAACCGCGACGACGAGCTGTTCTTCATGGACTTCTCGACCCGATCGCACCTTGGCCAGGACTGGACGACCGATCGGCGGTTGATCAGCCGCGCCGTGGGTCGCGTGTCGCCGAACGGCGGAACCGCGATGTACGACGCGATCGCGGACGCGCTGCCGATTGCCGCCGCCGGCCGGCATCAGAAGAAGGCGCTGCTCGTCATCTCGGACGGCAACGATACGGACAGCCAGATTTCCGTGAGCGAGCTGCGACAGGCGATTCGCGAAAGCGAAGTGCTCGTCTACGCGCTGGGCGTCGACGGGACAGAGGACACGACGACCAATCGAATCACCCAGCCGCCGATCGTTCGCCCACCGATTCCGATTCCGTTCCCGATTCCCGGGACCGGACGGCCGCGCGGGCGCTTTCCGCAGATCATCGGCGGCGGGCGGCGCTGGCCGCAGCGTGGAGGTGAACGGGTGAACGCGGACGCGCTGCGCCAGATCACCGACGACACGGGCGGGCGGACCGAGATCGTGCGCGGCTTCGGCGATCTCGACTCGGCCACCGCACGCATCGCCGACGAGTTGAGCCAGCAGTACTACCTGGGATACGCACGCGTCGGAGACAAGGACGGCCGGTGGCATGCGATCCGTCTGGAGGTTCGCGATCGGCGGTTCAACGTGCGCGCGCGGCGGGGATACGTCGCTTCGTAATGGCGCAGGACGTCCACCCATAACGAACCACGGAGACACGGAGGACGGAGTGCGTGTCTCCGGGACTCCGTGGTTTGTCGAGCGTCAAGACGTTCCGATTTGAGACTGGGGCTTTGCGATTTCCGATATGATGCCCGCTGAGTGTCGCGAGTACTCATCGCGCTTGGGCTGAGCCTGCTCGGCGGCCTGGGCGGGCTCCTGGTCGCCTCCGGCGTCCTCCTCATCAAAGATTCAGCGCGCACACGGTTCATTCCGTGGCTCGTGAGCTATGCCGTGGGCGCCCTGCTCGGCGTGGCGACCTTGAAGATCCTCCCCGAGGCGCTCGACCGTGTCCGCTCGAGCGAAATCCTCGGCACGCTGCTGCTCGGGATCCTGTTGTTCTTCGTCCTCGAGAAACTGGTGCTCTGGCGCCACTGCCACACGCACGATTGCGAGGTCCACGAGAGCACGGTGTGGACGGTCGTGGTCGGCGACGCGTTCCACAACTTCGTGGACGGCGCGGTGATCGGCGCCGCCGTGATGACGTCCATTCCACTCGGCGTCAGCACCGCGATTGCCGTCGCGGCGCACGAGATCCCGCAGGAGGTCGGCGATTTCGCCGTCCTGCTGCACTCCGGTTGTTCGCGCACGCGCGCGCTGACCCTGAACGTGATCTCCGCGCTGGCGAGCACGGTCGGCGCTCTCGCCGCCATCGCCGCATTCGACGTCGTTCCCAACCTGCTGCCGTACTTTCTGGCGCTCGCGGCAGCCAGCTTCCTGTACGTCGCGATGGCGGACCTGATTCCCGGCCTCCATCGCGGCCGGACCGACGCGAAAGCGTTCCGCCAGATCCTCCTGATCGGCGCCGGCATCGCGACGATGCTCGTGTTCTGAACTGATGACGTCTTTCGCGGACCACGAAGGTCCGCGCCGCAGCCCCACCGCAGCCACGCGTCCGTGGCTGAGGACGCCCCAACCGAATCCTGACGAAAACTTCAGGAAATTCGCGCGAAATCACTCGGCTGGAACTGGCAACGTCTTTGCCCCAGCGAGTAGACGTGGATGGTGATTCGTAGAGGCCGAAATGAGGCGCCGCAGTTCAGCAACGACGAATCACCAACCAGCATCTAACAATGAAGGACGTTCGTAGAGCTTTTAAAGTCGCGGACCTGACAAGGTCCGCGCTACAGGAAGACCGGACGATGACGTCCGGTGATGAGGGAGTGACCACCATGTTTGCCAAATTCATTGCCGCCGCGGTTGCCGTGCTCGCGTTGAGCGCGCCCGCGTGGGCGGCCGACAACGGAACCCTGCAGACGTTCCGGCAGGTGCAGAAGCAGGTGCTGACCTATCCGCATTACACGATCTTCGACAGCGTCAACGCGCAGATCGACAACGGGATCGTGACGCTCACGGGCAAGGTGACGATGCCCTACAAGCGCGACGATCTGGCCAAGCGCGTCGCCAAGCTCGCCGACGTGCAGCAGGTGAACAACAAGATCGAAGTGCTGCCGGTCTCACAGTTCGACGACGAGCTGCGGCTGCGAATCGCGCGCGCGATCTACTCGAACCCGGCGTTTTCGACCTATGGATCGATGGTCAATCCGCCGATCCATGTGATCGTCGACCGCGGCCACGTCACGCTCGAAGGCGTGGTGCTCAGCGAAGTCGATCGCATGGTGGCGCGCTCGATCGCCAGCTCGTTCCCGGCGTTCTCGGTGAAGAACGACCTGCGGACCGAGGCGGAAGCGAAGGCGGAACTGGAGCGACTGTAATCCCTGAGCGGGCCGCTGAAGGCGGCCCCTGCGACCTGCCTTGGTTATCGCTGCTGCGGTACTCCAACCGCAGCAGCATCCTCTTCTCCCACCGCAAGCGGATTCGCAGTCGATTGGGCACGTGCCGCTCGGGCCGCGCCTGGCTGTCCCGAGCGTTCGAGCAGTTCGGCGAGTCGTTGATTGGCTCGGGTGAATGCCGGCTCGTAGCGCAGGGCCTGACGGATAGCCTCGATCGCCCCCGGCCGGTCGGCTTTCTCCTCGAGCGCGTAACTGAGGTTGTAATACGCGACGGCATAGTTCGGCTGCAGGCCAATCGCCGTGCGATACGACGCCTCCGCGGCGAACGGATCGCCCGTGCGATGCAGCGCGTAGCCAAGCTCGAAGTGGGCGCTGCTCGACTTGGGGTCGAGACGAACGGCAGCGCGCAACGGCGCGAGGGCTTCGGCTGGTCGTCCGAGGCGATTGAGCTCGTCGCCGAGCATGAAATGCGCGCGGCTGGAATCCGGGTAATCGCGCACGGTCTGCTGCAGCAATTCGATGGCGCCGTCGCGATCGCCTGACGTCCATCGGTTGCGGGCCACGGTCAACTGCGCCTTCAGACCGACCCACAACTCGAACACCTCGTCCTGATACTGATCCTCCCAGTACCATTCGCCGCGCCGTGTCGCTTCCTGCCGTTCCTTCTCCGCCTCCGCGGTGCGGCCGAGGCGCCCGTACACCTGCGCCAGCATGGAATGCGTCTCCGTGGCGCGCGACTCCAGTTTCAACGACCGCTGCAGGTGATCGAGCGCGGCGTCCACGTGACCGCGGCCGAATGCGATCCGGCCAAGCCCGAGGTACGCGCGCGGATTGTCAGCATCCCGCGCCAGCACGGACCGAAAGACCTTCTCGGCCTCGTCGACCTCGCCACGATCCAGCAGCAGTTCTCCCAAGAGCAGTTGCGGCGTCATGACGCGGTCGGTGTGCTGCGCCGATTGCCGCAGCAACACGATCGCCTCGTCGGGATTGCTCAGACGCACGCCGCGCGCGAGGAGATACGTCCACCGGGGTTCCTCCGGATCGAGCTCCACCGCCCGTCGGAATGCGACGTTCGATTCCGCGTCGAATTCGTGCGCCCGCAACACCTTGCCGAGCGTTGCCCACGCCTCAGCGGATTGGGGTGCGCGTTTGACCGCGTCAGTGGTTGTCGAGACGATCGCGGCAACGCGCGGATCGGCGCCCTGCAGATTCGGCAACGGGATCGACGGCCCCGTGAACCGATAGAAAAGGCCTCGACTCCCGTAGAGAACCAAGGCCAGGCCGACGATGACGGCGGCGCCGCGCAGGTAGCGTGACATCATCGATTTTGGCGTGAGCGTTTGAGCACGAGCGTCTTGTCGACTCCGCTACCTGGGAACATCTCCTCTTGCCCGTCCGGCCACACGACGCTGACGTTGTCCACGCGCTCGACGCTGCCCAGGCCGAAGTGCGCGTCGGGAGCGTTGCTGCTCAAGTAGCTGTACCCGGGATTGATCGTCCGAGTCCAGCTGCGGCTTCCCGCTCGCACCCGAACCTCGGCCCCATACACATCGCGTCCGCCCAGCGCAGGATCGACGGCGCGGATCTTCAGCCAGTGCCCGCGGCGTGGCGCCACGTTTCGAAACAGCTGCACAGAGCTCGCGATCCGCGACACGAGCACGTCGAGCGCCCCATCCCCGTCTATGTCGCCGATCGCCAGGCCGCGCGAAACGCTCGGTTGCCCGGCAAACGCAGCGTTGTCCGTCGAGATGTCACGGAAGCGGCCGTGGCCGTCGTTGGCGAACAGCTGGTTGCGCTCTCCGTACACGTTCCAGAAGTGATCGGGGTTGCCGTCGGCGAGGGCATCGTCACGGCGCACTCTCCCGTTGGCTTGAACCAGGTCGAGCGCGCCATCCTGATCGAAGTCGCCGAACGCAACCCCGAAGCCGGTGCTGCGCCACTTCGGGCGAGAGAGGCCGATCGCCGCGGTCCGATCCTGGAAGAAACCCTGCGGCCCCTGCATCCACGCCCGGTGCAGTTCCGACGTCAGATGCGTGACGTAGACGTCGTCGAGACCGTCGCCGTCGGCGTCGCCCACGGCGATGCCCATGTTCGCCTCGGGACGACCCATCCCGTCATAAGCGATCCCGCGCAGCGCGGCCTCGTCGGCAAACGTGCCGTCGTGCTGATTGACCCACAGATGGTTTGCGGCGCCGTCATTCGCGATGAGCAGATCCGGCCATCGATCGCCCGTGAAGTCGGCGCAGACAATCCCAAGTCCCGCTCCTCGGCGGCCGCCAATGCCCGAGCGAGCCGTGACGTCCTCGAACGCTGCCGGCTGCGCGCTCCCACTCTTCACGCCGCGACTGCGAAACAACCGGCTCGAGAGCGTGGCGAAGGACCATGGGCCGCAGAAATCGTGTTTGCCTGCGCGGTCGTCACAGAGCGTGGCGGGTTTGTAGTCCACGTAGTTGGCAATCGCGATGTCGAGCCAGCCGTCGCGGTCGAAGTCGCACAGGGAGATCGACATGCCCCAGACGGGGTTGTCGACTCCAGCTGCGCTGGTGGCGTCGGTGAACGTGCCGTCGCCGTTGTTCACAAAGAGCCGGATACGGCCGTATTCGGTGACGACGAGGTCGACACGGCCGTCATTGGTCAGATCGCCGGCCGCCACGCCTGTCCCGTAGCCCGCGACGTCCAGACCCGATCCCTTGCTGACATCGCGGAAGGTCTTGTCGGGCTCCTGATGAAACAGACGATTGGTGACACCGGAATCCGGGCCGCCGTGCTGGAGCAGATACACATCGAGGCGGCCATCGCCGTCGAAGTCCAGCAGTGCCGCGCCCGACCCCATCGAGCGGGGCATGGCATAGGTGCCCTCGGGCTGCGCGACGTGAACGAACGCGAGATGAGAATCGGCGGTCGCATCGGCAAGCCACGCGGCGGAGACCGCGCTGGCGGGTGCGGGCTGTTGTGTCGAGCGACAGGCGAAAAAGAAAAATGCGCTGCCGGCGAACAAGACGCCCAGCAGCGCAAATGGCAGCCGCCTCATACGGGCAGACTACCAGGGAATACGGAGAAGAGAACGGGTAGCGCTGATGCCGAGCGGCGCATCACCGTTCAGTCTTATCGGCTGAGCGGTGATACGCGCCAGATAACCGTGGACCTCAGTTGCGATTCGAACGGCGCCGACGGAAAGCAGCGGCGAGCAACCCGGCACCGACAAGCGTCAAGGTGGCCGGCTCTGGCACGTCCACCTGCCTGAAGTCGAACGTCGTCACCGGCCCATAGGGCTCGCCGTTGCCCCCCCC
>Ga0081539_10005804_pt1 | contig 12279 bp, 9 predicted proteins | sample TabmetS4T2R2_FD_71023 | JGI IMG/M metagenome (GOLD analysis project Ga0081539, IMG submission 71023) | Tabebuia heterophylla rhizosphere microbial communities from the University of Puerto Rico - S4T2R2 | ecosystem: Host-associated > Plants > Roots > Rhizosphere ...
GGCCACCGGGGCGGTCGTCGCCGCCTGCGCGGCCCGGCGGCCCGTCGACCGCGGGCGCGAGACGGCGACGCGCGACCGGGGCACGATCTCCTCCGCGCTCGACGTCATGCGGCTCTACCGGCAGCTCGGGATGTTCGGCGAGTCGACGCCCGTTCCCTTCATCGGCACCACCTACTCGCTCGCGTCGAGCTCTCCCGACACCTCGCTCGTCCTGCTCACACTCTCGCTGCCGAGCCGGGGGCTGACCTTCGTCCGCGAGGGGGACCACTATCGCGCCGCGTACGACGTGCTCGTCGACGCGCGGCAGGGCGCGGCGTCGATCCGCAAGGACCAGGGGCGGCAGACGGTCCGCGTCTCGTCCTACAAGGAGACGACGCGCGGCGACGAGAGCGTGATCTTCCAGCAGTACCTGCGTCTTCCGCCCGGCGCCTACACGCTCGGCCTGACGGTGCGCGACGCGGAGAGCGCGCGTACCGTGACGCGTGACGTCCCGATCGTCGTCCGCGCCTTCGGGGCGCGGAGCGCGCTCTCGTCGGCGATTCCCGTCTATCAGGCCGAGTCGCGGGCGCGGCGCGACACGCTCCCCGTCCTCGTTCCCAACCCGCGCGCGACGGCGATCTACGGGCAGGACAGCTCGCTCTCGATGTACGTCGAGAGCTACGCCGGGAGCGCGCTTCGCGCGGAAGTGCGGAACAACGAGGGCGAGCCGATCTGGCGCGATTCCGTGACGCTGCAGCGCAGCTCGAACGTGTCGAGCGGGGTCGTGCCGCTGCCGGTGACCCAGATCGGCCCCGGCCTCGCGACGTTCGTCGCCTGGAGCGACGGCGGCGACACGACGCGCACGCCGCTGGTCGTCAGCTTCGGCGAGGGGCTCGCGATCACCTCGTTCGAGGACATGCTCTCCTACCTGCGCTACTTCGCCCTTCCCGAGACGCTCGCGCCGCTGCGCAACGCGGCGCCCAACGATCGCGGGCGGGCGTGGATCGCCTTCCTGCGCACGACCGACCCCGATCCGACGACGCCGGAGCACGAAGGGCTCCGCGACTACTTCGTGCGCATCGAGCAGGCGAACCTGCGCTACCGCGAGGAGGGAATCCCGGGCTGGCTCACCGATCGCGGTAAGGTCTTCGTCTCGCTCGGCGATCCCGACCAGATCTACGAGCAGGGCCAGGGCGACATCGCCGGCCGCTCGCGCGTGCAGATCTGGGAGTACGCGGAGTACCGCGCACAGCTCGTGTTCATCGACCAGTCGGGGTTCGGCCGCTACCGCCTGACGACGGCGGGAGAGGTCGAGTTCCAGTCGCTGGTGCGGCGCGTCAGGCGTCGCTAGGCGACGTCGCGGGCGGGCTCCGCTGCACGAGGCTGACGTTGCCGAGCGCCGCTGGCGCCGCGAGCTCGCACGCAAGGGCGTCCACCTCACCAGCGGCGCCGTTCCCGTCGCGCTCGCACTCGGGCTTCCGCAGCGCGTCGTCGCGTCGTCGCTCGCCACGCTGCTCGCGCTCGCGGTCGTCGTCGAGCTGCTGCGACGCCGCTCGCCGCTGGTCGCGACTCGCTTCGCCGCGCTCTTCGCGCCGCTCCTGCGCGAGCGCGAGGCGCGCGCGCTCACCGGCGCGACCTGGCTTCTCGCCGCGATGACGCTCGCCACGACGCTCTTCCCGCGCGCGCCGGCCATCGCCGCGACGTGGGCCGCTGCCGTCGGCGACACGATGGCGGCGCTCGTCGGCATGCGGTGGGGACGATGGCGCACCACCGACGGCAAGTCGCTCGAGGGAAGCGTCGCCTGCGCGCTCGCGACGATGCTCGGTGCGGCGCTCTTGGCCGGGCTGCCGTTCCCCGCGGCGGCGACGTGCGGCGTGGTCGCGGCGATCGCGGAGCGACTCCCCTGGCCGGAGGACGACAACATCCGGATCGCGACCCTCGTCGGTGCCGCCGGGTGGGCGTGGCGGACCGCGCCGTATTGACAAAATTCCCAGGTGTTCCTATATAGGCCCCGCGCGCCAGAGGGCGCGCCACGCGTGTTCGGCGCGGTGCAGGGTCCACCCCGCAGGAGGCAGCCTCGTATGGCCAGAGGGAAAGTGAAGTGGTTCAATGACGCCAAGGGCTACGGCTTCATTGAGCAGGAGGGAGGAGAGGACGTCTTCGTCCACTTCTCCGCGATCGCAATGGACGGCTTCAAGACGCTCGCCGAAGGTCAGGTCGTGGAGTTCGAGATCAAGTCGGGCGACAAGGGACTGCACGCGGCGAACGTCACGCGCGTCTAACGGCCCTCCGGCCTCACGAAGCACCTCCGCCTGCCGGCCCCGGCAGGCGGTCGTGTTTTCGACCACCGCGGTCGCGGCTAGGCACACGATGCGCGGGATGTTTGTTTTCATCGCATGTACCCGCCGCCGTCCCCGCGCCTGTTCCTCGTCGATGGCTACGCGCTGATCTATCGCGCGTTCTTCGCGCTCCTCGCGCGGCCGCTGACGACGAGCCGCGGCGAGAACACCTCCGCGGCGTGGGGCGTCGCGAACTTCCTCCAGCGACTGCTCGCAAAGCACCAGCCCGAGTACGTCGGCTGGGTGCACGACGCAGGGCTGTCGTTCCGCCACGAGCGCTATCCGGCGTACAAGGCGACGCGCGAGAAGCTGACCGACGAGCTCCAGGCGGACTTCGACCGCGGCATGGCGCGCATCGCGACGCTGCTCGACGCGATGCGCATCCCGATCCTCGCCTGCGACGGCTACGAGGCCGACGACGTCATCGGCACGCTCGCCGACGCCGCCGTGCGCGTCGGCATCAACGCCGTCGTCGTCTCGGGCGACAAGGACTTCCAGCAGCTCGTCGCGCCGGGCATCTGGCTCCTCAATCCCGGCCGCGGCGGGCCCGCGAGCGTCGAGGAGCAGTGGGTGAGCGTCGAGAACGGGAGCGAGCGGCTCGGCGTCCCGCCGGAGCTCGTCGTCGACTACCTGGCGATGGTCGGCGACTCGTCGGACAACGTGCCCGGCGTGCCCGGAATCGGCGACAAGACGGCGTGCGAGCTCGTGAACGCCTACGGTCCGATCGAGTCGATCCTCCAGCACGTCGACGAGATCAGGAAGAAGCGGCCGCGTGAGGCGCTGCAGATGCACGCCGATCGCGCGCTCCTCTCGAAGGAGCTCGTGACGATCAAGCGCGACGTCCCGGTCGGGCTCGACCTCGAGCGGCTACGGGCGCGCGATCCGGACTGGATGCGGCTCAAGGCGCTCTACCTCGAGCTCGAGTTCCACGGACTCGCGAAGCAGGCGGCGGACGCCGCGACCGGTCGCACTGCGGCCGCCCCGGCAGCCGCCACTGCGCCGGGCGACGCGGCCGCGGACCTCGGCCCACTCGCCGACGACGACCCCGCGCTCGACTTTCCGCCGCCGCCTCCGAAGCCGCAGATCGAGAGGCACTACGAGACCGTCGACACGCTCGAGCGCATGCGCGAGGTCGTCGCGCGGGCGCGCGAGCTCGGTGCCGTGGCCCTCGACACCGAGACGGTGATCGATCCCGAGAGCCCGCAGAAGGTCGACGCGCTCCGCTCCACGCTCGTCGCCCTCACCCTCGCCCTCGCCCCGGGCGAGGCCTACTACTTCCCCCTCCGCCACCGTGAGCGCGAGGCCACGCAGACCGACCTTCCCCTCATCGACGCCTCCGGCGACCGCTCGCCTAACGACTCCCCCGCCGCGCGCGGCCTGATCCAGGGCGGCGACGAAGCGGTCGCCGTCGCGAAGCCCAGGAAGGCGGCGAAGAAGACCGCGCCCGCAGAGCCGTCGAGCATCGCCGAGCGCGTCCTCGCGAAGGGCAAGCCGGCCGTGCGCAACCTTCCGCACATCCACGCCGAGGAGATGGCCCCGCTGCGCGAGCTCCTCGAGGATCCCGCGGTGCGGAAGACGGCGCAGAGCGCGAAGTACGACCTCCTCGCCTTCCGCTGCGCCGGCCTGCGGCTTCGCGGGGTCGACTTCGACACCATGCTCGCGAGCTATCTCCTCGCCCCGGAACGCCGCTCGCATGGCCTCGACGTGCTCGCGCTCGAGTTCCTCGACCACCGCATGACGACGTTCGACGAGCTGTGCGGAAAGGGGAAGAGCGCGATCCCGTACGATCAGGTGCCGATCGAGTGCGGCCGCGACTACTCGGGCGAGGACGCCGACATGACGCTGCGGCTGCGCGCCGTGTTCGAGCCGCAGCTCGAGTCGCACGCGCTGACGCTCCTCCTGCGCGAGGTCGAGCTCCCGCTCGTCGAGGTGCTCGTCGACATGGAGTGGGCCGGCATCACGATCGACGTCGAGTGGTTCGCGTCGCTCAAGACGCGCTTCCAGGCCGAGCGCGAGCGCGTCGAGAAGCAGATCTACGAGACGGCGGGAACGGAGTTCAACATCAACTCCAACCCGCAGCTGCGCGAGATTCTCTTCGAGAAGCTCGGCCTCCCCGTCCTCAAGCGCACCGCGACCGGTCCCTCGACCGACGCGAGCGTCCTCCAGGAGCTCGCCGAGGAGGGACACGCGCTCCCCTCGCTGCTGATGGAGTACCGCGAGCTGTCGAAGCTCGAGAGCACGTACATCGACGCGCTGCCGGCGATGGTCAATCCCCAGACGCGTCGCATCCATACCTCGTTCAGCCAGACCGTCGCCGCGACGGGACGCCTCTCCTCGAGCGACCCCAACCTCCAGAACATCCCGATCCGGCGTGAGCTCGGGCGCGACATCCGCCGGGGCTTCGTCCCCCGCGCCGGCTGGGTCCTCCTCTCCGCCGACTACTCGCAGGTGGAGCTGCGTCTCCTCGCGCACCTCTCGCACGACACCGCGTTCGTGCAGGCCTTCAGAAGCGGTGGCGACATCCACCGCCAGACGGCGGCCTTGATCTTCGACGTCCCGCTCGACGAGGTGACGTCGGCGATGCGCGGCCGGGCCAAGACGATCAACTTCGCGACCATCTACGGCCAGGGCGCGCACGCACTGTCGCGCCAGCTGAGCATCTCGCACGCGGAAGCGAAGGAGTTCATCACGCGTTACTTCGAGCGCTTCCAGGGAATCCGGAAGTACCTCGACTCGATGGTGGAGCTCGCGCGCCGCCAGGGCTACGTACAGACCATCTTCGGCCGCCGGCGCTACATCCCCGAAGTGCGCGACCGGAACTTCAACGTGCGAGCCTTCGGCGAGCGCGCCGCCGCGAATTCCCCTATCCAGGGCTCGGCGGCGGACCTCATCAAGCTCGCCATGATCCGCATCCATCGCGCGCTCCGCGAGCGGCGGCTGGACAGCACGATGCTCCTCCAGGTGCACGACGAACTGGTCTTCGAGGCTCCGCCGCACGAGGTGGGAACACTCGAGTCGCTGGTCACGGAGGAGATGGAGCACGCCGCGGAGCTGTCCGTTCCCCTCGTCGTCGACATCGGCAGCGGCGGGAACTGGCTCGAGACGAAGATGGGCTGATCAGAGCCTGATCAGTGCAAACTGCCGCTCGATACGGCCGTTCACATTCGTGCTTCCGGGCAAGCGAACGACCGAAGCATGGCTAACGTATTGCCATTCCGCTCGTTGAGCGTCCTCTATGAGCCGGGCTCACCCCTTGCCTTAGACTGTCCCCATGTTTCCGCCCCGCCGACTGCCTCACGATGCGGACGAAATCGTCGCGAGTGCGTTCGCGTCGCGTGTGCGCGCGAGGCGCGGGCTCGTGATGCGCGGGCTCGCGATGCGCGTGCGTCGGCGCGGGTTCACGCTCGTCGAGCTGATGGTCGTCGTGATCGTCATCGGGATCCTCGTCACGCTCGTCGTGCCGCAGTTCAAGAACACGAAGGGCAAGGCGAACGCCGCGGCGCTGCGCACCGACCTGCGCAACCTCGCGACCGCCGAGGAGTCGTTCTTCTACTCGAACGGCCGCTACACGACCGCGATCGATTCGGTGCCCTTCAAGGGGTCGCCCGGCGTCGTCATCACCATCGTCGAGGGAGACGCCAAGGGCTGGTCCGCCGAGGTCACCCATCCTCAGGCCTGGCCCCTCAAGTGCGCGCTCTTCATCGCCGGCGCCGCGCCGCTCCCGCCCGCCACGAGCGAAGGCCTCATCACCTGCCAGTAGCCGCGGCGCGCGCGGCATGACCGCGCCCCTGCCCGCCGCGCCCCCCTGGCGCGAGTTCGACAAGCGCCGCGACGGGATGATCCACGCCATGGATGGCGGGCTGTGGATGCACTTCCACGTCTGGAAGGGCCGCCCGATGGCGCACCTCGTCTCCACCGATCGCGAGAAGCTGCTCGCCTACGGCCGTGCCGTCGGCATCCCCGCCGAGCGCCTGCAGTACAAGCCGCTCAAGGACCCGCGCACCGGCGAGCACCGCGAGGCCTGGCACTGGGACCTCGGCGGGCCGTTCCTTCCGTCGCGGCGTTAGGCGCCGGTCGCGGCCGGCTCTCCGACGCGACTGCGCGTGGCGGCGAGCGCCGACTCGATCGCGATCGCCTCGTCGCGCAGCGCCGTGAGCTCCGTGGTGAAGGACGCCTGCAGCGCGGGATCGCGGCGAAAGACGCGCCAGGCGGCGATCCGCCGTACGGCGCGCGCCGTCCGGTCGCGGAGGCGGAAGTCCCAGGTCGCGAGCACGGGCAGCACGAGGATCGCCCCCAGCGCCGAGAGCGGCCCGGCCGCCTGCGAGACGAGGACTGCGACGGCGGCGTAGGCGGCGAGCACCAGTGCCGACCCGGCGACGACGGTATGCATCGCGGGATCGGCGCCGCTCCGGCTCGAACGCCGCGCGATCGCGCGCGCGACGGTGATCGGCAGCCAGTGCACGACGCGCGCGGCGAGGGCCACCGGCCAGCCGACGAGCGCGATCGCTCCCTCGCGAAGGGCGAACCACCCCGCGCGCGCCGCGCCGACGTCGACGGCGAGGTCGAGCGGGTCGAGTCCCGCCGCGGCGACGCGCGCGCGGACGCGGCGGACCCGTTCCCCCAGCGCGGCGGCGCGCCCGGCGAGCGCGGGATCGGCGTCCGGCAGCGCCCGCATCGCCTCCTCGACGCGCCGCGTCGCGTCCACAGAGTCGCGGTAGGCGACGCCCGTGCCTAACGTCCCCTTCCCCCCGGACTCGGCGAGCGTCGTCGCCACCGCCACGGCCTCGGCCGCGGCGTCGAGCGTCGCGAAGTTGAGCGTCAGCGCACGCAGCCGGCGATCGATCTCGGCGGTGAGCCGCTCGACGCGACCCGCCTCGCCGACATGGGCTGCCTCGAGCCAGCGACCCACGGCGAAGGGCTCGCCCAGCTCGACGAGCACGCGCGTCCGCGGCTCGGCCTTGTCCTCGAAGACGAGACCGACCGGAAGGATCCTCAGATCGCCCACGCCGTCGCCCACGGCCTGGAGGGCGAGACGCGCGCTCCCCGTCTTGAGCGGCGCGATCGCCGGATCGTCGTGGCTCTTTCCCTCGGGAAAGATCAGGACCGCGCGTCCAGCGCGGAGCGCGTCGACGATCGCGCGGAACGCTTCGACGTTGCGCCCCGGATCGGGACCCCGCGCCGCGCCGCCCCGCTGCCGCCGCTCGTCGCTCGCGCGCCGCAGCGGAACGAAGCCGAGCGCGGAGAGGAAGGCGCGCGTGAACGGATTCTCGAACAGCGTCGCCTTGCCCGTGAACGTCACACGCCGCGGCAGCGTCGTCGCGACGAGCATCGGGTCCATCATCGCGTTCGGATGGTTCGCGACGACGAGGAGCGGCCCCTCGAGCGGTACGCGCTCCGTGCCGACGACCTCGACGCGGCGGTAATACCAGGCGAGGGCGATCCTCGCCAGCCGCCGGCTCAGGGGGTACAGCATCAGCGCCGCACGGTACCGCGCGCGAAGTTGTCCGGCACCTTGCGGAGGATGACCAGCGCGAGCAGCATCGCCACGGCGACGGTGGCAACCGCGGCGCGGTAGGCGATCCCGGTACCGAAACCCGGCGTGAGGCCGTCGACCGCCGCCGCCCAGACGAACGGACCGAGCACCGCCGCGGCGCGCGCCGAGAGCACCATGAGGCTGAAGTAGCGTCCCGCCTCGACGTCGGGCACGAGGCTGAGGAGCAGCGGACGCTCCGCGGTGCTGACCCCGCCGTAGATCAACCCGATCAGCACGCCCACTCCCCAGAAGGCCGCGCGCGAGGGGGCGAGGATCATCCCTGCGAGCAGCACCACCCATCCCGCGATGACGAACATCAGCGTCTTCTTCGGTCCGATGCGGTCGGTGATGAGACCGCAGATGTAGCTCCCGATCACCGCCGGCAGCGTCAGCACGAGGAAGAGCGTCACCTCCGACCCCTTGGCGAATCCCATCGCCACGACGGCGTAGAGCGCCATGTAGGTGATGATCGTCCCCATCGCGTCCTGGTAGAGGAACGACGCGAGAATGAAGCGAAGCGCGCCGGGATGCTTCTTCGCCTCGCGAACGGTGGCGACGACGTCCGAGAACGCCTCGCGCCATTTGACGCGCGTCCGCGCCGCCGCCGTGGCGAGGTGATCGCGGCACCCCAGGATCAGGGGGACGGTGAAGACGAAGAAGAGCAGCGCCGTCGGCACGAAGGTGCTGACGCGCCCCGCTCTGGCGGTGAAGGGGACGATCGCGCGCAGCCCGCCCACGACGCCCGACGGCAGCGCGAACTTGCCGGCGAGCGCGCCGTTGAAGGCGACCGACACCAGCGCGACGCCGGCGATCGAGCCGACGTAGCCGAGCGCGGTCCCGAGGCCGGAGAGCCGGCCCTGCTCCTGCGGCGGGGCGAGCTCGGGGAGCATCGCGTTGTAGAACGGGAGCGCGCCCTGATACGCGTAGTTGGCGACGACGAAGGCGACGAGGATGGCCGCGAGCGCCGGCGCCGACACCGCCCAGCCGGGGCCGACCGTCGTCGCGCCGATGACCTCGTCGCCGACGGGGGGCACCATGGTGTAGCCGACGACGCCGATCGCGATCGTCGCGAGGCACGCGACGATCGTGAAGCCGACGACCCACGGCTTGCGACGCCGCGTCGCGTCGGAGATCGCGCCGAAGACGGGGATCGAGAGCACGACGAGCAGCGACGCGATGCCGTTGCCGATCGCCATCGCGGTGCTCGATGCGCGCAGGTCCGAGACGAGCCACACCGCGAAGTACAGCGTGGCGACGTTCATCGAGAAGATCGTGTTCGCGAAGTCGTAGATCGCCCAGCTCCAGCGCTCGCGCGCCGGCGCCGCGGCAGCGGGCTGGATCTCGCCGCCCGCGGTCGTCCTCGGGATCGGATGGGTCGCGTGTGCCATTGCCTCTCCGGTTGCCTCACGAACAGCGTACGTGTCGCTGCGGTCCCGCAGCATACGTCGCCTGACGTAGGGAGCGCGACGTTGACGGCTGCGCGGGCAGGTGCAAATTAGGACCGATGCCTTTCCCGCCGCGTCACGCCCGCGTCACGCTCGCGCTCCTCTACGGCGCGCTCGCGACCACAGCATGCGAGCGCGACGCGCCCCCGGCCAGTGGCAACGCCACGCCGCCGACCCGCACCGCCACCGACAGCGGCGTTCGCCCGACGGTGAATACGGGATGGAACGCCGACGCCGGACCCGTCCTCCTCGTCGCGAGCGACGCCGCGGACGTCGCGGAGGTCGTCTTTCCCGAGGTCACCGACAGCACCTTCGGCGACTCGGCGCTGCTCGACCTCGCGCCGGTGCGCGGCGCGCGCGTGACGCTCCTCTCGCGTCACGGCCAGGTCGGCACGGCGATCGTCGCAGGCGAGGACACGACGGCCGAGGCCGACAGCGCGGAGGAATCGTGCGAGGACTGGCCGCTCGTGCGCCTCCGCGGCGAGCGCGGCGACACGCCCGCGTCGTGGACCGTCGCCTTCATCGGCGACAAGGCGCGCGCGCTGCCGCTCGACTCGATCGAGGGGATGTCGCGCCCGGACTCGGCACGGCTCGCCGGAGAGGTCGCGCGCCTCGCACGCCAGCTGCCTAACGACACGGCGCGCGCCTTTCGCGGCCTGCCCTACTTCGTGCGCACGGTACGGCGCTTCACGCCCGCGCCCGGCGTCGAGACCCTCGTCGCGGACGTCGCGCGACGCATCAACCAGGAAGCCAACCCGCGCGAGGAGCAGATCCTGCTCGTCGCCGAGCGCGAGCGCGGCGGCGGCGCCTGGCAGGTTGCCTTCGCCGAGCGCGCCTCGGGGCGCGAGGGGAGTGTCGAGACGCACGACGTCCTCGCCGCCGCCGCGATCGGTCCGACCCGCCGTCCCACCCTCGTCCTCGGCCGCTACGTCGGCGACGGCGTCTCCCACGCCATCCTCGAGCGCACCGCCGCCCGCCAGTGGACCATCCGCTGGGTCAGCGCGACGTCGGGGTGCTGAGGCTTGGCGACCGACACAGAGTCACAGGGGACACAGAGGGTGCACAGAGCATAGGCGCCGACTCAGTTCCTAAAGCATCATAGCTCAAACGAATTTGGGGGTGTCGGGCGAGTTGATCTCACCCGGCACCCCCAAAGCCGTTCGCAGTCCTCTTTGCACCCACTGTGCGCTCTGTGGCTCTGCGTCGGTCGTTTTGAACACGCCAGCTACGAGAGGTCTTCCTCCACGCGTCCCAGGCCAGAAGGCGCCCGGCCGCGGGAGCGCGTAGCGGCGAGGGCGATCAGGGTCGCGACGTAGGGGATGGCGAGAAAGGCCTGGTACGGCAGCGCCCAGCCGCGGGCCTGGAAGAGGAACTGGAGCGCGCTCGTCGCGCCGAACGCGCCTGCGGCGAGCAGAACGCCCGGCGCCGTCCAGCGTCCGAGCGCGACCACCGCGATCGCGATGAAGCCGCGTCCCGCGGACATCCCTTCGGCGAATGTGCCCGCCTGCGCGAGCACGAGCGCCGCGCCCGCGGCGCCTCCGAGCATCCCCGCCCAGCTCGCGGCGAGGAAGCGGTAGCGCGACGCCGGGATCCCCGCCGCGCGCGCGGCGTCGAGCCGCTCGCCGCAGGCGCGAAGCGCGAGCCCGGCGTGGGTGCGTGCCAGCCACCACCAGACCGCGGCCGCGAGCAGCACCGCCGCGTAGGTGAAGCCGCTCTGCGCGAAGAGCGCGCGTCCGACCAGCGGCACCGAGGCGAGCCCCGGCAGCGCGAGCTCGCCGACCGTCGGGATGCGGAGCCCCGCGCCCTCCGCGCCGAACGCGAGATGGTAGAGCGCCGCCGTGGCGCCCGTCGCGAGGAGCGTGATCGCCGTGCCCGTCACGATCTGCTCCGTCCGCAGCCCGACGACGAAGAGCGCGAACAGCGCCCCGACCGCGGCGCCGGCGGCGACGCCGAGCGCGAGTCCGGCGCCGGCACCGGCGGCGTACGCCCCCACCGCCGCGCCTAACGCGCCGGCGAGGATCGCGCCCTCGAGGCCGACGAAGATGATCCCCGCGCGCTCGGCGACGAGCTCGCCCGTCGCGGCGAGGAGGAGCGGCGTCGCCGTACGCACCCCCGCCGCGAGAAAGGCCTCGACGGCGCTCACGCCGGCGCCGCCGTCGCCGCCACGGGGCGGCGCAGCCGCGGCAGCGCGATCACGACGAGCACGAGAAGCCCTTCGACCACGGAGACCATCGCGGCGGGCACGCCGGCGTCGCGCTGCATTCCCGTCGCCCCCGCCTCGAGCGCGCCGAAGAGCAGCGCCGCCGGGATCACGCGCAGCGGCTCCGTGCGCGCCAGCAGCGCGACCGCGATCGCGGTGTAGCCGTAGCCGGGCGAGATCCCTTCGTAGAGCGCGAAAGTGACCCCCGTCGTCTCGATCCCACCAGCGAGCCCGGCGAGCGCCCCGCTGAGGAGAAACGCCCCGAGCGCCGTCGCCGGCACGTCGATCAACCCGGCCGACGCCGCGGCGCGCGGGTTGAGCCCCACCGCCCGGACGCGGAAGCCCCACGCCGTGCGCGTCAGCAGATACCAGAGCACCGCCGCCGCGACGACCGCGATCGCGACCCCGAGATGGAGCCGGCTCGCCGGGATGCGCGGCAGCCGCGCGAACGGCGGCAGCGTCTCGCTCTGCGGGTAGGCGTGCGTCGGCTCCTGGAGCGGCCCGCGAACGAGATACCCGACGAGGCTCGCGGCGACGAAGTTGAGCATGATCGTGCTGATCACCTCGAGCACGCCGCGGCGCCGCAGCAGCGCGGCCGGCAGCGCCCAGGCCGCGCCCGCCGCGCCGGCCAGAAGCAGCGCGGCGGCGAGACGCAGCGTCCCCGGGAGGGGAAGCGCCGCGCCGCCGATCGCCGCTGTCGCGCCGAGCAGGAGCTGTCCCTCGGCGCCGATGTTCCACACACCGGCGCGAAAGGCGAGCGAGACGGCGAGCCCGGCGAGGAGG
>Ga0081539_10005805_pt1 | contig 12279 bp, 12 predicted proteins | sample TabmetS4T2R2_FD_71023 | JGI IMG/M metagenome (GOLD analysis project Ga0081539, IMG submission 71023) | Tabebuia heterophylla rhizosphere microbial communities from the University of Puerto Rico - S4T2R2 | ecosystem: Host-associated > Plants > Roots > Rhizosphere ...
CGTTCCTCGCGCTCGGGTTGCCGCTCGCGTGGCGCCGCTTCCCGGGCGAGACGGCCGGGCTCGCTGTCGCAGGCGCGTTGATGCTCGGGGCCGCGACGATCACGTCGCCGCTCGGCGCGTTCGACCAGCACGTGATCCAGCGGTTGCGCGCGCACTCCTTCGTCGCGAGCGTGCTCGAGCTCTTCGGCGTGCACACGGGCTACGGGGTGATCGCGTTCGTCCTCGCCGTCGGGGTCGCGCTGCTCGCGACTGCGCGCGCCGTGAGCCTGCCGCTCCTCCACCGGCGCGAGCTGCTGCGCGGTGTCGCGGCCGGGGCCGCCTTTGCGGTGATCGCCACGCAGCTCCCGGATCTCCTCCGGGAAGGCGCTGGGGCCGGCGACCTGCTGTTGGCGGCCGCGATCGCAGGGGTGGCGCTGGCCGCCGTGCTCGCCGTCCGGCGGATTCCGGCACAGGGCAGAATGGATCCCGAGCGTGCGTACTGAGCCCGCCGAGATCAGCGTCGTCGTCCCCGTCTACAACTGCGACGACTGCCTGCGCGCGCTGCACGCGCGCCTCGCCGCGACGCTCGGCGACCTCGTCGACACCTGGGAGCTCGTGCTCGTCGACGACGGCAGCCCCGACGGCTCCTGGGCGACGTGCCGCGAGCTCGCCGCGGAGGACGAGCACGTGCGCGCGGTCAAGCTCAGCCGCAACTTCGGACAGCACGCCGCGATCACGGCGGGGATCGCCGAGTCGCGGGGACGCTGGACGGTCGTCATGGACTGCGACCTCCAGGATCCACCGGAGGCGATCCGCGATCTGTACGCGAAGGCGCTCGAGGGCTCGGACGTCGTCTTCGCGCGCCGCCGGGTGCGGAGGCAGTCGGGCCTGCGCAGGCTGGCGAACCGGACGTACTTCGTGCTCCGGCGCCGTCTCACCGGCGTCGACCTCGAGACCGAGCACTCGAACCTGAGCATGATCTCGACGAAGGCGCGTGACGCGTTCCTCGCCGTCCGCGACCAGCACCGGAACTTCCTCTTGATCCTGTACTGGCTCGGCTTCGAGCGCGCGACGATCGAGTTCGAGCACGCATCCCGCTACGCAGGGCGCAGCTCGTACACGCTGCGGAAGCTGATCCGCGTCGGCCTCGACGGCCTGTTCTTCCAGACGACGGCGATCCTGCGCTGGATCGTCTACATCGGCTTCGCGATCGCCGCCTCGAGCGTGCTGCTCGCCGCGTACTACGTCTGGCAGTACTTCGCGAAGGCGACGTATCCCGGCTGGACGAGCCTCGCGATCCTGATCCTGCTGATCGGCGGCTTCATCATCATCGCGGTCGGCGTCACCGGGCTCTACCTCGGCAAGGTCTTCGAGCAGGTCAAGGATCGACCGCTGTATCTCGTCGACGAGCGCATCGGCGGCGAGGCCGTCGACCGCGAGCTCCGGATCGCCGAAAGCGAGCAGCGCGTTCGTGAGCGGGCGTAAGACGCTCGCGATCATCCAGTCGTGCTACATCCCGTGGAAGGGCTACTTCGACCTGATCAACGCGGCCGACGAGTTCGTCCTCTACGACGACGTGCAGTACACGACGAACGACTGGCGCAACCGCAACCGGATCAAGACGCCCCAGGGGACGCAGTGGCTGACGATCCCGATCGCGCGGCGGCTCGGGCAGCGAATCGACGAGGCGCGCGTCGCCGACCCGCGCTGGGCGGCCAAGCACTGGCGGACGCTCGCCCAGAACTACTCGCGCGCCGAGTGGTTCCAGCGCTACCGCGAGCGCTTCGAGCCGATCTACGACGAGCTGGCGTCGGAGCCGTTGCTCTCGCGGATCAACCGCCGTCTGCTCGACGCCGTCTGCGCCGAGCTCGGGATCACGACGCCGATCCACTGGTCGTCCGAGTACAGGGCGCCGGGCGAGGGCAGCGCGCGCGTCCTCGCGCTCTGCCTCGAGGCCGGGGCGACGCGGTACCTCTCCGGGCCGCGCGGACGCGACTACCTCGACGAGGCGTCGTTCGCCGCGGCCGGCGTCGAGGTCGAGTACATCGACTACTCCGGCTACCCGGAGTATCCGCAGGTGCACTCGCCGTTCGACCACAACGTGACGGTGCTCGACCTCCTCTTCAACGTCGGTCCGGACGCGAGCCGCTATCTGAAGACGCTCGCGGACGCGACGGTCGCGGGCGCATGAAGCTCGTCCTCGTCGGAGCCGGCGACCTCGCGCGCCTCGTCCACCGCGCCTTCGCCGCGGACGACGCATTCGACGTCGTCGCGTGTGCGGTGTCGCGCGACTACGTCGGCTCGTCGCAGCTCGCGGAGCTTCCCGTCGTCGCGTTCGAGGATCTCGAGCAGACGCATCCGCCGGACTCTCACTCGCTGTTCGTCGCCGTCGGCTACCGACGTGTGAACCGGGGCCGTCGCGAGCTCTTCGAGGCGGCCCGCGCCCGCGGCTACACGCTGGCCGCGTACCGCAGCCCCGACGCGTACGTCGCGCCCGACGTCGAGGTGCGGGCGAACACGTTCGTCTTCGAGGGTGCGATCATCCAGCCGTTCGTGACGCTGGGAGAGGACGTGATCGTCTGGAGCGGCGCGGTCGTCGCGCACGACACGCGCGTCGGCGACCACTGCTTCATCGCGCCGAACGCGTCGATCTCCGGCAAGGTCACGCTCGGTGACAACTGCTTCGTCGGCATCAACGCGACGATTCGCGACGGCGTGACCGTCGCGCCGGACTGCGTGATCGGCGCGGGCGCCGTGATCAAGCACGACACGCAGCCCGGCGAGGTGTACTCGGCGCGGCAAACGCCCGCCTCCGACCGCTCCAGCTCCGACTACGACGACCTGTGAACGCCGCACCGCACGAAGACGACGACGTCGACGTCGACTCGGCCGCACTCGCGCGGAGGCCGTCGGTCACGTGGCGCGTCCCGTTCAACCGCGCCAGCCTCACCGGGGAGGAGCTCGAGTACCTGCGCGACGCGATCGAGCGCGGCTACATCTCGGGAGACGGCCCGTACACGCGCCGCTGCGAGGAGCTGCTGGAGCGTGAGCTCGGCGCGGCGCGCGTGTTGCTGACGACGTCCTGCACGCACGCGCTGGAGGCAGCAGCGCTGCTGCTGGACGTCGGCCCCGGCGACGAGGTGATCGTCCCCTCGTTCACGTTCGTCTCGACCGCGGCGGCGTTCGCGCTGCGCGGCGCGCGCATCGTCTTCGCCGACGTGCGCGAGGACACGCTCAACCTCGACGAGACGCTGCTGCCGCAGCTCGTCACCGACCGGACGCGCGCGATCGTCCCCGTCCACTACGCGGGCGTCGGCTGCGAGATGGACGCGATCGGGTCGCACGGCGTCCCGGTCGTCGAGGACAACGCGCAGGGGCTGTTCGGCAGCTGGCGCGGACGCGCGCTCGGGACCTTCGGCGCGCTCGCGGCGCAGAGCTTCCACGAGACCAAGAACCTGACCTGCGGCGAGGGCGGCGCCCTGGTCGTCAACGACCCGGAGCTCGTCGAGCGCGCGGAGGTGATCCGCGAGAAGGGCACGAACCGGAAGAAGTTCTTCCGTGGCCAGGTCGACAAGTACACCTGGGTCGACCTCGGCTCCAGCTACGTGCTGCCGGACATCCTCGCCGGCTTCCTCGCCGCCCAGCTCGAGCACCGCGACGTGATCCAGTCGGCTCGGCGCGCGATCTGGGACCGGTACGACGACGGCCTCCGCGACTGGGCCGAGGAGCACGGCATCCGCCGGCCGATCGTCCCGCCCGAATGCGAGCAGACGTGGCACATGTACTACCTCCTCCTGCCGTCGCTGGAGGCGCGCACGCGGCTGATCGACCACCTCGCCGCGCACGGAGTGCTGGCCGTCTTCCACTACCAGCCGCTCCACCTCTCGGGCATGGGGCAGCGGTTCGGCGGGCGCATCGGGCAGTGTCCCGTCACGGAGGACGTCGCCGACCGCCTGCTGCGCCTGCCGTTCTTCACGTCGATGACCGAGTCGGCGCAGGACGAGGTGATCGCCGCGGTTCGCGCGTTCCGCGCCTGAGCGCCGCGTGCAGGGCTAACCTCAGCACCGATGTGCGGCCTCCTCGGCATCCAGACGAAGGACGCGCCGCCGCCACAGCTCGACGCGATCGAGCTGCTCCGGCACCGCGGGCCGGACGGCGAGGGGCGCCGCGCCTTCGAGCGGGTCGCGCTGGCGATGCGCCGCCTCGCGATCATCGACCTCGCGACCGGCGACCAGCCCGTCGCGAACGAGACCGGCGACGTCGTCGCGATCTGCAACGGCGAGCTCTACAACTATCGCGAGCTGCGGCGCGACCTCGCGGCGCGCGGGCACGAGTTCCGCGCCGAGGTCGACGTCGAGGTCATCCCGCACCTGTACGAGGAGGACGGCTGGCGCTGCTTCGAGCGGCTCCGCGGCATGTTCGCGATCGCGCTCTACGACACGCGGCGCGACCTGCTCCTGCTCGCGCGCGACCGCTTCGGGATCAAGCCGCTCTACGTCGCGGACACGCCGGACGGCTTCGCATTCGCATCCGAGATCAGGCCGCTGCTCGCGCTCGGCGCGTCCGACGAGCCGGATCCCCAGGCGATCGCGGACTACCTCGCGCTCGGCTACGTCCCGGGAACGGCGACGGGCCTGCGCGGCGTTCGCAAGCTCGCGCCGGGTCACGTCTGGATGCAGGGCGAGGAGCGGCCGTACTGGACCTTGGAGCCGCAGTCCGCGCCGCTGGCGGAGACGCTGGCCGAGGCCGTTCGCCTTCACCTGCGCTCGGACGTGCCGCTGGCGGTGCTCCTCTCCGGCGGGCTGGACTCGTCGCTCGTCGCATCGCTCGCCGCGCAGGAGCTGGACGAGCCGCTCCGCACGTTCACCGTCGGCTTTGCGGACGCCGAGCTCGACGAGCGCGAGCACGCCGCCGCCGCGGCGCGCGCGATCGGCAGCGTCCACCGCGAGCTCGTCGTCGAGACCGACGTCGCCGAGGACCTGCCGGAGATCGCCGCGCGGCTCGAGCAGCCGCTCGCCGATCCCGCCGCGATTCCCCTCTGGTACCTCTGCCGCGCCGTCGCCGACGAGGTGAAGGTCGCGCTCGCCGGCGACGGCGGTGACGAGGTCTTCGGCGGCTACTCGCGCTACGCGTGGGATCCGCGCGCAGCTCGGATCGGCCGCGTCGTGCCGCGCGCGGTGCTGGAGCGCGTCCCCGCGCTCGACGGCGGCCGCAAGGCGCTGGGGCGGCGGGCGTCGAAGCTCCTCCGCCACGCGGGCAAGGACGAGGCCGCGCGGTACCTCGCGTGGTTCACCCTTCTCTCCGGCGACGCCCGGGCGGAGCTCGTCGCCGGCGCGGAACCGCCGGAGCGCGAGTTCCAGCGACTCTTCGACGCGGCGCCGCGTGCGCTGACGCCGCTCGGACGCCTGCAGTACGTCGACCTCTACTCGTTCGTCGCCGACAACCTGATGCTGAAGGCGGACAAGCTCTCGATGGCACACTCGCTCGAGCTGCGCGTCCCGTTCCTCGACCATCGCGTGGTGGAGGCGGGGCTCGCGCTCCCGGACGGCGAGAAGCTGCGCGGCGTCCGGACGAAGGTCGCGATCCGCAAGCTCGTCGAGCAGCGCTTCGATCGCGACCTGGCGCGGCGCCCGAAGCAGGGGTTCGACCCGCCGGTCGAGCGCTGGCTGCGCGGCGAGCTGCGCGACCTGGCGGGAGACGCGCTCGGCTCGCTGGACGGGATCGTCGACGTCCGCGCCGCGCGCTCGCTCACGGGCGAGCCGCTGTACGCGCTGCTGATGCTGTCGCTGTGGCGCGCCGGGCTGCGCCGGCCCGAGTGGACGCTCGCGCGGTAACGACCGCACGCGAGCTGGAACGTGCGCGGCCGCTCCGTTTCCGCGCGCGCTCCGGCCTCCGCCGGGCGGCGCTCGCCGCGCTCACGCGGCTCCCACAGCAGCGGCCGCGGGGCGTGCGCATCGTCCACTACCACTTCGTCTTCGACGACGAGCTGCCGCGGTTCGAGCGCCAGCTCGAGTGGTTCCGCTCCGAGTTCGAGCCCGTCTCGCTCAGCGAGGCGGTCACCCGGCTGCAGCGCGGCGACGTGGGAGGGCGTGAGCTGGTCGTCACCTTCGACGACGGCTTCCGCAACCAGGCAGCGAACGCGGCGCCGCTCCTCCGCGAGGCGGGGTTCAGCGCCTGCTTCTTCCTGATCACCGCGCTCGTCGGAGCGGATGCCGACCACGTGCGCGACTTCTGCCGCAGCCGTTTGCACCTTCCGCGCAGCGTCGATGCCATGGACTGGGACGACGCGCACCGCCTGCTCGAGCTCGGCCACGAGGTCGGCTCGCACACGCGAACGCATCCCAACCTCGCCCGCGTCGACGCCGGCGCGTTGCACGACGAGCTGGCGGGGTCGCGGGAGGAGCTCGAGCAACGGCTCGGCCGTGCGGTGCGCCACGTGAGCGCGCCGTACGGCAATGCGACGAGCTTTGCACCGTCGGTCTCGCAGGCGGCCAGCGAGTCCGGGTACGCGAGCTGCGCGAGCGCGCTGCGCGGGATCAACGTCGCCGGCGCCGACGTCTACGCGCTCCGGCGCGACCATCTGTCCGCCGGCTGGCCGCTGCGCGAGGTGCGGTACTTCCTCTCGCGATGAAGATCGTCGTCCTCACCCGGAACCCCCGGGGGATCGCCTCGCGCCTGCTCGCGCGGCGGGCGCTCGAGGTCGAGCTCGTCGTCCTCGACGAGAGCCCCGGCCCGTCGGCGCGGCGCAAGCTGCGGAAGCTGCGGCGCGTCGGCTGGACGGCCGCGCCGGTCGGCCTCGCGCTCCGGCGTGCGTACGCGCGCGCGCAGGGACCGCTGCCCCACGTCGAAGAGCTCGGCGTCCCCGTGCTCCATGTGCCGACGCTGAACGGCGACGCGGCGCGGGCCGCGCTCACCGGGGTCGACGTCGCGCTCTCGCTCGACAACAAGCTGCTCTCCGAGGCGACCTTCTCGACGCCCGAGCTGGGGACGCTGAACGTCCACCACGGCGCCGTCCCCGGATACCGCGGCGGCCCGCCGGCGTTCTGGGAGCTCGCGGACGGGCGCACGACCGTCGGGTTCACGATCCACCGCATCGACGCCGGGATCGACACGGGGCCCGTCCTCGCGCGCGGCGAGGTCGAGATCGAGCGACGGCGGACGCTCGGCGCCACGCTCGCGGCGACGATCCCGCGGCTGCACGACGCGAGCCTCGATGCGCTCGAGCGCCTGCTCGCGTCAGGTCGCCTCGAGGGAGAGCCGCAGTCGGGCGGAGGCCGCGCTCGGACGACGCCGACACTCGCCGATTATCTGCGCGTGCGCCGCGCCCTGCGCAACTACGATCAGCGCCCGTGATCGTGCTCGAGATCGTGTTCTGGGCCTCAGCGGCTGCGCTCGCCTGGACGCATCTCGGGTACCCGGCGCTCGCGTGGCTCGTCTCGCGCTTGAGCAGGCGGCCGGTGCGGAAGGGCGGAGCGCTGCCGACGGTCACGTTCATCGTCGCCGCCCACAACGAGGAGGACGTGATCGAGCGCAGGGTCGAAAACCTGCTCGCACTCGACTATCCGCCGGAGAAGCTCGAGATCGTGGTCGCGTCGGACGCCTCGACCGACGGCACCAACGAGATCGTCGAGCGGATCGCCGCCCGCGAGCCGCGCGTCCGCCTCCTCCGCTGCCCGCGCGGCGGCAAGGTCGCCGCGCAGAACCTCGCCGTCCGCGAGTCGAGCGGGGAGATCCTCGCGTTCTCGGACGCGAACTCGCTCTGGGCCGTCCCCGCCCTACGCAAGATCGTGCGCAACTTCGCCGACCCGGACGTGGCGTACGTCTTCGGTCAACACCGCTACGAGGCGCCGGACGGCACGAATCGCGAGAGCGCCTACATGCGGTTCGAGACCTGGTTGCGCGCGCGCGAGTCCGAGATCGGCTCGACGACGGGCGGCTACGGGTCGATCTACTCGGTGCGACGCTCCGACTACGTCGAGGTCGACCCGCGCTTCGGGCACGACCTCGCGCTTCCGTACGTGATGGTGCAGCGCGGCCGTCGAGCCGTCTACGAGCCCGAGGCGATCGTCTTCGAGAAGCCGTCACGCGACATCGAGGACGAGTTCCGCCGGAAGGTGCGGATGTTCGAGCACTGCTGGCTGATCGTCCTGCGCGGCAAGATGCTGCGCGGTCTCGACCCGATGTACTTCGTCCAGATCGTGTCGCACCGGCACCTTCGATACGCGACGGGGATCCTGCACGTGCTGCTGCTGGCGTCGAACGTCGCGCTGATCGGGCAGGGCCTCGTCTACAAGATCGCGCTCGCGCTCCAGGTCGCGTTCCTCGCGGCGGCGGCCGCGCGACCCGGTTTGCCGCGGTACTACGTGCTCGTGACGTGGGCCACGTTGCTCGCGCTCCTTCGCTACGTGCGCTTCGGTGTGCCCGCCGTCTGGGAGAAGGCGGAGGGGACGCGGTGATCGACCGTCTCGCGTGCCCGCGCGACCGCTCCGCGCTGCGTGCCGACGGCGAGGCGCTCGTCTGTGGCGAGGGCCACGCGTACCCGTACGTCGACGGGATCCCGGTGCTGGTCGTGGACGACGAGCTCGAGCCGACGCAGCCCGGCTACTGGGCGAGGCCGGAGCAGATCGACGCCGTCCGGCGCGCCGAGCCGCCGCCGGTGGAGGGCGACGGCGTCGATCCGTACGTCGCCGAGCTGATCATCGGCACGCACGGCAACCTCTACCGGCGGCTCGCGCGCGGCATGGCGCGCTACCCGATCCCGCATTTCCCGCTGCCGTCGGGTGCGGGAAAGACGCTGCTCGACATCGGCTGCAACTGGGGCCGCTGGTCGATCGCGGCGACGCGCGGGGGATACGACGTGATCGGCATCGATCCGTCGTACGAGGCGATCGTCGCGGCGCGGCGAATCGCGCGCCAGCTCGGCGCGCCTTCGCAATACGTCGTCGCGGACGCGCGGCGGCTGCCGTTCGCGGACGCGAGCTTCGACGTCGTCTTCTCGTACGGCGTTCTCCAGCACTTCTCGAAGCGGGACGTCGCCGTCGCCGTGCGCGAGATCGCGCGCGTCGTCGACCCCGAGGGTTACAGCTGGGTGCAGATGCCGAACGCCTACGGCGCGCGCAACCTCTACCAGCTCGCGCGCCGGCGCTTCCGCGAGGGCAGCGCGTTCGAAGTCCGGTACTGGACGCCGGACCAGCTGAAGCGCGTGTTCGGCGAGATCGGGCCGACGGAGCTCACGACCGACGGGTTCCTGACTCTCAACCCGCAGACTGCCGACCTCGACCTGCTTCCCGCCCACCTCCGGGCGCTCGTGCGAGGCTCGGAGCTGCTGCGGCGCGCGAGCGAGAAGGTGCCGGTGCTGACGACGGTCGCGGACAGCGTGAACGTCCGCTCGGTCCCGCGCCAGGCGTGAACCTCGTCTGCCCGCGCGACCGCGCCGCGCTCGCGCGCGCCGACGGCGACCTCGCGTGCGCGGGCGGCCACCGCTACCGCGTCGCCGACGGGATCCCGGTGCTGCTCGTCGACGAGGACGAGCCGACGCACGGCGCCTGCTGGGTGTCCCTCGAGGCGAGCCGCGCGCCGGCCGGCGACACGGACGAGTTCGTCCAGGGCGTGGTCGCGGCCACGTGCGGCAACCTCTACCGGCACATGATCGGCAACCTGCAGACGTACCCCATCCCGGAGATCCGTCTTCCGCCGGGGGAGGGCCGGACCTTCCTCGAGGTCGGCTGCAACTGGGGGCGCTGGTGCGTGAGCGCTGCGCGGCGCGGCTACCGCGTCGTCGGCATCGACCCGTCGCTGGACGGGATTCGTGCCGCGCGGCGCGTCGCCGACGATCTCGGCGTGGAAGCGGAGTACCTTGTCGCGGACGCGCGCCACCTGCCGTTCGACGACGAGAGCGTCGACGTCGTGTTCTCCTACAGCGTTTTCCAGCACTTCACGAGGACGGCTGCGGTCGCGGCCTTCCGCGAGATCGGCCGTGTGCTGCGGCCGGGTGGGTTGTCGCTGCTGCAGATGGCGAACGTCTGGGGCGTGCGCAGCCTGTTCAACCAGCTCCGCGAGCGGCGGTTTCGGGAACCGCGGACGCTCTTCGACGTGCGCTACTGGAGCACCGGCGAGCTCCGCGAAGAGCTCGAGCGCGCGGTCGGTCCGACCGAGCTGTCCGTGGACGGCTTCCTCACGCTCAACCCGCAGCCCGCCGATTTGCCGCTGCTGCCGAGGCGTTACCGCGCGCTCGTGCGACTGTCGGAGACGTACCGCGGTGCGAGTCGGCGCCTCCCGTTCCTCGTCCACGCCGCGGACAGCGTGTACGCGGCCTCGCGTCGGTGAACCGCGCGCTCGACGTCGCGGGCGCGTCTCTCGGCCTGGCCGTGTCGGCACCGGTGCTCGCCCTGGCCGCGCTGGCGATCAAGCTCGAGGATCGCGGGCCGGTCTTCTACCGGCAGCAGCGAGTCGGCAAGGACGGCGTCGACTTCGAGCTCCTGAAGCTGCGGACGATGATCGTCGGCGCGGAGCGGTTCGGCGCGGGCTACGCGGTCAACGCGGGCGACGAGCGGATCACGCGCGCGGGACGCGTGCTCCGGCGCCTCTCGCTCGACGAGCTGCCGCAGCTGTGGAACGTGGTCCGCGGCGAGATGAGCCTGATCGGCCCGCGGCCGACCCTGCGGTACCAGGTCGAGCGCTACACGCCGCGGCAGCGGCGGCGGCTCGAGGTGAAGCCCGGAATCACCGGCTGGGCCCAGGTGCACGGCCGGGCGGCGCTGCCGTGGGCCGACCGGATCGAGCTGGACGTCTGGTACGTGGAGCACAAATCGCCATGGCTGGATCTGCGGATCCTCCTGCGGACACCGCTGGCGCTTTTCGGCGGGACCTACAAGGGCACGACCGGCGGCTGGCAATCGTGATGTCGATGTACATCGGTCGGTTGGACAGATGTACATCTACATCACTGCTTCGGCGGTCAGTCAGGTCTGAAGAGGCCGTTGAACAACCCCGTAGCTCCGCCCAGCGAAGACAGTCCGCGCCGCGTGATGCGCTCGGCGCGATAGCCGGGGAGAAGACGTTCCACTTCCGGCGCACTTCTCTCGTTCACCTCGACCAACAGCACCGGTCGGAACGTGCGCACTGTTTCCGACATGCCTTGGACGACGTCGACCTCGCGTCCCTCGACGTCGATCTTGACGAAGGACGGCCGAAGCCCGTTCTCGCGTACCGCCGCATCCACGGTTGTCACGTCGACCTCGACGGGCGCGCCCTCGGCGAACCGGTCTCCCTCGAGTGAGGAGAACGAGGGGTCGTCCGTCTCGGGGACGTGCAGCGTGGCGCGACCCGGAGACGCTGCCGCGGCCGACGGGAGCACGACCACGTTGTCGCAGCCGTTGAGCGCGACGTTCTCCGCGAGCTGCGAGCGCGCCGCCGGGTTCGGCTCGAACGCGAGGACGCGGCCGCGTCCGCGAAGCTCCCGCGCCGCCCGGAGCGCGTACATCCCGATGTGCGCGCCGACGTCGACCATGTCGCCGCCGAGGTACCGAGACATCAGCTGCAACTCGAAACGGTCGTAGAGCCCGAAGTAGAAGTCGCGCTGGAGCGACTCACGGAGGTCGAGTTGGACCCTGACATCGCCGGGGAAGGTCACGACCGGCCGGCCTTCGCACGGAACGGGAAGCAGCCCGCGCAGACGCCCCTTGCCGCGGAAGTCGACGCGCCGGAAGACGGGATACACCACCTGCCCCAGCAACGGGGAGAGGCTACCCTTGCCCTCTCGTGACCGCGGTCCTCTTCACCTGCGCAGGGCAGCGTGTGGACATCGTGAGCGCGTTCGGGCGCGCGGGCGCGAAGACGATCGCGACCGACATCAACCCGCTCGCACCCGCGCTCTACCACGCGCACCGCTACGCCCTCGTCGGCCGCGTCGACGATCCGGACTACCTCAAGCAGTTGCGGCGTCTTGTCGACGAACACGACGTGAAGCTCGTCGTGCCCTTGACGGATCTCGATCAAGAGCTCCTCGCCGCGCGTCGCGACGAGCTCGAGCCGGCGTTGGTCCTGTTGCCCGCCGCCGACGTCGTGGGCGCGATGGCGGACAAGTACCGCGCCCACGAGCTGTTCGTCGAGCGCGGGATCGGCTCGCCGGACACCTGGCTGCCGGAGGAGCTCCCGGACGAGCTCGCATTTCCGCTGCTCGTCAAGGCGCGGAACGGCTTCGGCTCCCGCCACATCTTTCGCTGCGCGAACCGCGCCGAGCTCGACTTCCACCTCGTCCGCACCCCGGTCGCTTCGATGGTGCAGGCGGCGTGCACGGGC